>Ga0209536_100001397_pt1 | contig 40275 bp, 38 predicted proteins | sample DeeMarSeWOR28_12_FD_187461 | JGI IMG/M metagenome (GOLD analysis project Ga0209536, IMG submission 187461) | Marine sediment microbial communities from White Oak River estuary, North Carolina - WOR-2-8_12 (SPAdes) (version 2) | ecosystem: Environmental > Aquatic > Marine > Intertidal zone >... | reverse complement strand
AGGCAACGGTTTTTTTAGCGTAAAGTCTGGTTAATCCAATATACAGTGTGTTATTCAAGCCTGCCTATCACGGTTCATGCGGGTCTTCGTGTCCGTAAGCTTGCTCTTCACTCAAACCGTAGCTATGGCTACGCTTTTCGCTCCAGAGCGGCGTTTACGAACACGAATCCTGCGCCTGCTCCCGCGATCCCGGTGAGAAATGCGGGCTAGAAAGTTCTGCTGCATGAATGGCAGAGTACAGGTAGTGTCAATGGGGACAGACCACGTTTTTCGGATAATCAGTGCTCTTCTATAAACTCGATATTCACGCGACCGTCCAGATCCCTGGCATGCACCTCGACTACATGCGGTAATCGACTGCTCAGATAGGCACAAGAGACTTCGATCCTCGCATTATCCTGCTGCTGCAATCCTTTGAGCAGGTTCATGGCCACAAAGCCGGCCTTTTGCTTGCTATCCTGTTCAGTAATCAATTAGCCATACATCCTGATACCGCGGTCCATATCGCGGTCCATTTGTTCCATAAACGCCAGTTGTCTGTCATCAAGCACCTTCGAGCGATCATACTCAAAGGCCAGTTGGTCATTAATAATTATTTCCAGGGAACCCATTTTATGAATACTTATATAATCTTGTTGCTTTTATGAAGAAAATCGGCAACAGACCACGATTATTCTTTATGTGGCATAAAGTATCAATCAACTGTTACTTTTTTGATACTCTTTGATCGAGTATTGCTTGAACAGATAATGGTATTCACACGACGACTCTGTATCGCCCTGCTCATGCTGTTGCCGGTTTTGCAAGCACAGGCAACAGAAACACTGGTGGAGAAAGCGGGCTTGACAGATACACGTACACATCAGGCCATCGCACTGATGGCTGGCTTTGCGCAGCGTACTGGCCTCACAACCGGACAGCCACACAAACGTTATCTGTGGACGGATGCTTTTGCGGTCTGTAACTACCTCGGACTGGCACGCTCGACGGGAGAGCAGAAGTATTTCGATCTTGCCGTGAAACTGATCGAGCAGGTCCACTTTACGCTGGGACATCACCGGCCGGACGACCCACGCGAAGGCTGGATCAGTGGCCTCAGCGAAGATGAAGGTGAATTACGTCCCACCAAAGGCGGTTTGCGCATCGGCAAGACATTACCGGAACGTAACCCGGAAGAGCCATTCGACTCACGTCTCGAATGGGACCGCGATGGCCAGTACTTCCATTACCTGACCAGGTGGATGCACGCACTCAACCAGGCCTCAGGTGCCACAGGCGATAAACGCTACAAAACCTGGGCACGCGAACTAGCAGTAACCGCGTACGATGCTTTCACCGTCAAGACCTCAGGCAACACACCTGATCGCATGGTATGGAAAATGAGCATCGACCTGTCGCGTGCACTGGTACCATCAATGGGTGCACACGATCCACTGGACGGTTACATCACAAGCTTGCAGTTAGCCAGCACCGCAGCCGCTAAACCACGGTCAGAGACCGCTCCCTCTCTCGAGCACGAAATCGCCGGCTATGCGCACATGGTCAAAAAAGGCGACTGGGTCACTGATGATCCTCTCGGTATCGGCGGACTGCTGGTCGATATATGGCGTCTGCATCAATTAGAACAGCAAGGTATGCAGCCGATGCCGGAACTGATCGAAACACTGCTGGACGCAACAATCTCCGGCCTGTCTTACTACACGCGCAGCGGTGAGTTACAGCAGCCGGCTCAATACCGGCTCGCTTTCCGTGAACTTGGCCTGGCCATCGGTCTTCACGCCATCGAACGGCTCAACCGGCAGCAGATGATTAACCCTGAACGGCAGGATAAACTGGGGGCGTTGCTACGCTACATCGATTTGCGCAAACACATCGAACAATTTTGGCTGGATCCCGCGAACCAGTCCGACACCTGGCATGAACACCGGGATATTAATGAAGTGATGCTGGCCACAAGCCTTGCACCGGATGGCTTTCTTCGAGAATCATGGGGTCAGACTCGTTGAAGGAATCATGGGGTCAGACTCGTTGATATATTATTTCAGGTAGTCTGTCCCGTGCTCTCCTGTTCATCCTGTCCAGATGGTTTTTTATAAAACGCATTCATAATTTCCATGGGCAGTGGAAAAATGATCGTTGAAGCGTTTTCATTGGAAATATCGTTCAGGGTTTGCAGATAACGCAGTTGCAGGGTTTGCGGGTTCTTTGACATCACCTCCGCAGCCTGCAATAACTTTTCAGAAGCCTGTAATTCACCTTCAGCATGAATGATTTTTGCGCGGCGTTCGCGTTCGGCCTCAGCCTGTTTGGCGATGGCACGTATCATGGTCTCATTCAGGTCGACATGTTTTATTTCGACATTGGTGACTTTGATGCCCCACGAAGCGGTTTGCTCGTCGAGTATATTCTGAATATCGGCGTTCATCTTGTCGCGTTGCGAAAGCATTTCGTCGAGATCGTGCTGACCCAGCACGGAGCGTAAAGTGGTCTGTGCCAACTGGCTGGTTGCATTGAAATAATGCTCGACCTGGATGATGGCGCGTTCCGGATCAATCACGCGAAAATAGAGCACGGCACTGACGTGCACCGTTACGTTGTCTCGGGATATAACATCCTGTGTGGGGATGTCATAGGTAACCACACGCAAATCGACACGTTCCATTTTTTGAATGACCGGGATGACGATAATCAGGCCCGGACCCTTGACCTTTTGAAAGCGTCCGAGGAAGAAAATCACGCCACGCTCGTATTCTTTCAATATGCGTACTGCAGAAATGATAATGGCCAGCAGCAGTATCGCAGGAGCTAAATATTCGAATAAGTACATCATCATTCTTCCTCTGTAGTGTTGTCTGCCGGCTCAACTTTTAACACCAGCTTGTCAATGGCATCGACACGAATATTCTGACCGGCGGACAAAGGCTCACGGCTATCAGCCAGCCAGGATTCGCCATCGATGACCACACGCCCGCGGCCGCTAAAACCATCGATCACCACCCCGGTGCGGCCGATCATGTACTCTTCTCCACTGACCACCTGCCTGTGCCTGAGCATGGAAAACTTTTTAAGTATCCACAACATGAATCCAGCTGCCACCAGCGCAGTGCCGCCGATCAACGGTAACGACACGGCAATATATTCATCGTCGAACAGCATGATGGAACCGACCGTAAACGCGACCACGCCACCTGCACCCAGTATACCGCCGCTGGTTACAAACAATTCAGAGATGATAAAGGCCAGGCCAATGCCAAGCAGTGCCAGCCCGGCATAGTTGATTGGCAGCACCTGGAAGGCATACAACGCGAGCAACAGGCAGATGGTGCCGACAACACCGGGTAAGATGATGCCCGGGTTGGAAAATTCCAGTATCAGACCATAGATACCAACCAGCATCAGCACATAGGCGATGTTCGGATTGGTAATAATGGCGAGCAAACTGGAACGCCAGTCCGGTGTAATGCGTTCAATGATCAAGGCATCGGTTTCGAGCGTGGTGATTCGGCCTTTGACATTGACATCCCGGCCATCCAGCTGTTTCAGCAGTGCCGTGAGATCATCCGCAACTATGTCGATGACATTATTTTCCAGCGCTTCATCGGCAGTAAGACTGGCGGCTTCACGCACCGCCCGTTCCGCCCAGGCTTCATTGCGTCCCCTCAGTTTTGCCAGGCCCTTGATGTAGGCAGCCGCATCGTTGATGATTTTCCTTTCCATGCTGGTTTTGCCATCGTCGCCCTTTTCCTCGCCAGCAACCCCGGTCGGGTCGGTGGGTGTTTTAGGCAGGCCTCCTACCTGCACCGGCGTTGCCGCCCCCAGGTTGGTGGCAGGCGCCATCGCGGCAATATGACTGGCATAAAGTATGTAGGTACCTGCGCTTGCCGCGCGCGAACCCTGCGGTGAGATATAGGTGATGACTGGCACGTGGGCATCGAGCATCGCCTGGACTATTTCACGCATGGAATGGTCCAGACCGCCGGGTGTGTTCATTTGCAGAATTACCATTACCGCAGCCTCGGCCTCGGCGTTATCGATACCACGTGTGATCAGTTCCTGCGTAACCGGACCGATGGCACCGTCGATTTCAACCAGGTAGGCCTTGTTGCCGGCAGTGGCTGCTGCCCAGACATGCTGCACAAGAATGGCGAGGACGAGTCCGAAGACAAGGCGGGAAAGTAATTGAGTAGACTGCATATCGTGAATCTTTCCGTGCAGGTTGCCCTGAAATGATCAGGCTACCGGCAATATAAACATAAAACAGGGAGCAGGGAAATACATGGAAAATAGCCGGGAATCAGGGTTAATGGCGGCGGAATGATTAAAACCGGAATAAAACCGCGCAGGAACACTGTCCCCGTTGGATGACTGTGAAATGCGGGATGATCCAGATCCAGTAAATCTACTCAATATTAGAGACTTGTTAAAGGGGGCTGCCCGCTTTATAAGCATAATTGCCAATTAGTTAACCTAACTCAACTTTAAGCAAACTCTCTATGCGTAAACTGATATCAGAGAGAGATATATATTTCCAATAACTACCTGAGGAGAGCAGATATGGCTATCGCAGAAACCGTAAAAAACTATCTGACTCAGAAAGCGGTCGATTACACGCTGCCATCTCATCCGCACACGGGCTCCAGCCACGAAACCGCTGAAGCATCTCATGTCCGCGAGGACCACATCGCCAAGGGCGTGATCGTTAAGGATGCCGCTGGCTATGCGATGATAGTCGTCCCGGCCATCAACTATGTCGAGATGAAGCACGTACGCCAGGAACTCGACCGGGAACTGGAACTCGTTGAAGAAGACGAATTTGCCAAACTGTTTCCCGACTGCGAGCCCGGCGCCGTGCCACCGCTCGGTCCGGCCTATCAGATCGAGACTTTTCTTGATGAGGCGCTAACCAGCCTCGCCAATGTCTATTTTGAAGCCGGCGACCATGAGCATCTGGTGCATGTCAACGGAGAAGGTTTCAGGACCTTGCTCAGTGGTGTTCGGCACGGCCACTACAGCCATGATGAATGAGGGACAACGGATTAAACAGGGTTAGTTAGGGTCAGACCGGAAATTTACGTTATGCACTGGAGTAACGTAAGTCTGCCCCAGATTGTCTGCAATAACCCGGGTCAGAGAGTAATGTACCCTGATACCAGTAACGATTGCTCTCCGTCACCTTTTGTTATTACTCTGCAACTGGCGCAACCTTGACCTCAACTGTCAGTTTTGGTTGTGCGTTTCCCGTTCCGACGAAAGAACCCGATACAGGCGGTATGGCTTCCGGGTGACGATGCACCGCTACCGCAATGTGGTCGCCGCTGACCAGCAGACCGCTGGTTGGATCGAAACCGCGCCAGCCGGAACCCGGCAGATAGACTTCCGCCCAGGCGTGGGTTGCAGTATTCCAGGGAGCTGCGATTTCATTGCGTACGTAACCGCTGATGAAGCGGCTGGCGAGGCCGCAATGACGGCAGCTTTCTATGAACAGGGTTGCGAAGTCCCGGCATGAGCCCGTGCCCGATGACAGTGTCTGCGAAGGTGATTGCACACCGGGTTCTTCACGCACCTGGTAGCGGTGGCCGTTGGCAATATTCGTGTTCAGCCTGGTCAGCATGGTGATTGTGTCGACCTTGTTAGCTGGATTACAAACATCCGCTATCCATTCATTCACCATGGCCTGGTCCTGTTTGTATACCGGATTTTTGTAGGGTGCCAGGTCGATCTGTTCGCCGGGGTCGTAGTCGAACGGGAAAAACCGGGCGTAATCTTCCAGCACAAAATCCAGCGGCTGTTCTTCATAGTTTTCCACCACCACTTCGCTTGCGATGGTGAGTTCATTGGCAGCTTGCAGGAAGTCCACGACCGCGACCGAGTTGCCATAGACATCACGCTTCCAGTGGATGCGATACTCCGGGCTGATATCCAGCTTCGATGACAGCACCCGTATGTCGTGGCCGTCGCGTGGCCGCAGATGCAGGGTATGCGGCAACAGGGTTACAGTTTCAGCATAATGGTAGTGTGTCAGGTGACGGATTTGAATACGGCGCACAATGCTGATTTTAAGGTAAAGATCGGGTCTTTTGTATATCCACTATAACACTGTCGCAAACAGGCTTGACACCGGCATTATGATCGATGCCATTTGACAGCCTTTGGATTGACTGACCCGCATATTGCACGAAGGATTTGGGTTTCAGGGGCGAGCCGGTCAAGCAGAGTAGACGATCGCCCGCGGATCTATCGCCATAGACTAATCAAGAAGTCTGACGCCATGATTGTTTTCGCCGCCCCGGAGGGTACATGGCACCCTGCTCATTGAGCATAACCAGGTCATGTGCACTAAACCAGTCTTCATAAAAACACATCGCCACGTACCCGGAGCTCATCATCAATAATTTTGTATTCACAATAATTGCGGTCGCCCGGTAACGTACCATCAGCCAGGGCCTGCTCGCCATACTGTTTAACTTTTTTTCGGTAAAAATAATAAATCTGCCCCCTTTTTTACCTCTGTTTTTATTTCGAATTAGAACTGTTCGCCAGCGATGGATGTCAATATATTTATGATATAGTCGTAGGAATGTAAAAAAAGCAGCACAAAGGGAGAAGAAAATCTGATGTTATAAAAAATTGTGTCGGTTTTATCGCAACATATCGGCATATCTAGACAAATTCCAGTTTTTCTTCTGTTCGTAAGAGGCGAGTTAAAGAGGGGGGATGTAAGATGATCAGTCATCGAAAACTTGTTACATCTGGATCACATAACACAGGGGCCAGCCTGGATGTCAACGAACAGGACGGCACCATTACAATCAAGGTCGGTACCAATCTGGACCTGGGAATTCATGATCTGTTTATGAAAGCTACCAGGCATGCACAAAGTTCTATCAGAAATCGCATCGTAGTTGACCTGGATAAAACTCAACGCATTTTTGATTCCGGGCTCGCACTACTGAGACAGCTTGACATTCGCAGTTGGCGGATGTCATGCAAGGTGCGCATTATCAATTGCACGCCTGATCTGGGGCAAAGAATCGAACAGGTTCTGGATCCCGGAATGTTCAATTTATCACTAGCTCAGCAGCGCAATGACAACCGGACTACTGGTGATACAGGGTTTTAGTATCAGCGTGTACTGAAGGCGCTACTCTTTTTAGTTACAAGTTGTTCACGCGAGCCGCAACCGCGCCAGAGATGCACGCGCATTCCCGCCACTGATATCGGGAGTAATGTCCATCTCGAGTATCAACACACCATCGAGATTGACAGTATAGTCTTCCAGTTCCCGGGTATTGGCGGCCGGGCTGAAGTTATACTGCTGGCGGACTATCTCGCGTTGGTTATCCCTGTCATCAGGCGACCAGCGCAGTACGAACTCTTGCGTCCGCTCGTGACCCGATTCTTCGAATAACAGCTGGATGCGTGTAATATTCTGCGGGTTATCAAACACCAGGCGGATTGTCTGTTTGCCTGGCTCGTTTGCCCGCCAGCCGGAAGCGTTATTCTGTATCAGTGCTGATTCGATCGGGTGATCAGCGTCCTCGGAGGAAATTTCGACCTGAGCGAGCTGTTCCAGGTCAAGCCAGTCGCCAGAACGCTTTGTCTGCTGTAAATGCTCACTTTCACCTGTAATAAGCTTGCGCATGCACCACCCCCTTTAAAAATGAATATATTTATTTTGTCAACGTAACATAAATCGATAGAAAAAGGGCGGCTTCCCACTGCAAGGCAAAGAATCCGGAGTAAGTTAATTCGGGGACTGGTAAAATCAAATGACTCCGACCTCATTAAATTATCCTGCTTTGGTCAGTGTCTGTTGTTAGATAGAAGGTTTTTGCGATGATGTATTTGATACTGCCAGCATGTAGCGCAATGCTGGTTATATTTGCTGTATATGTGTGCCGATTAATGGGGACAGATTGATTGAGGTAAACCTGATTTAGTCTGTCCCCTTTTATCCTAACGCAATGTTTTGAACAGGGATTTGCCTTTTTTACCTTTAACGCGGACTACATCCATGCTGATATGGTGAGGTGTATATACTGTGGTCCGGATCAGCCAGTCCCCTGACGGCATCTGCGCCTGCTCGGTCATGGATCTGATCTGTGTTGTGTCGTCGTAATTATCTTCGATAACATCGTATACAAGTTTCATAGCGATCTCCTTTCTATGGTAACGATGATCCCGATTAAACGGAACCGGTAATGGCAGCTTGCCAGGCATGATGTCAGTCGGATGCCGGCGAGGAATTACCGGGCCATGCGTGGCAACGTGTACAGAAAGTATACACCCTCTGGTTCAGGTTCAGGGGAAACTCACAAAAAAACGGACGGGAATATTGCTGACGCCAGCCTCCAGCTTGCCGGGCCAGAGGAGAATCATGGCGTCAGGCTGCTCGATTCTTTTCAGGATTAACAGGTCAGGTGCAGGGCAGCAACAATGCGTGCATATTCTTTCTGCAACTCATTAAATTCTGTCACAGCATCGCGTGTATTTGCTTCCAGGACCTTGATGCCCTGCTCTTTCAGGTATTGTTTTGTCTCAAGCGGAACTTGCATACGACCATAATAACCGGTGCCAATAACCAGCAGCTCAGGTTTTGCTTTCACAATATCATCGAGGTCTTCAATCTGCAGATTATGTCCCTGCTTGCGCCACCAGGAATCGATGACCTGCTCTGGAGCAATTATCACATCGGAAGTGTAGATCTTGTCCGCAATGGCTATTTTGCCAAATTCGTAATTTGAGATTCGCATGGATGTAGACAAAAAAAAGGGGGCAGATTTATTTTCTAACATCGTTCCCTGAATAAAACAAATCTGTCCCTTTTTTACACCTCGAACAGGTTCAGACTGGCTTTTGCGTTATGCTCTGGAATAATGTCAGAGTGAACACCTACAAGGTCAAACGCAGATCCTTGACCAGTATACCGGGTAGCTCCATGCTCCGATTAGAACGCTGGCCATAGGTACTGGCATCAAGGATGAGCTCCCGCTCCCTGGTCAGGCCAAGCAGGTTTGTACCGAGAAGGTTGTAGATATTGTCATCGAAGCGCATCACATTGACCGGCGCCTGTATTTCACCGTGTTCCACCCAGAAACAGGCAAAGCGGGTCATGCCGGTCAGCTGGCAGCTATTGCGATCGGAGAAATTCAGGTACCACAGATTATTGATATACAGCCCCGTATCCAGTTCCTTCAGAACACCCTCGCTGTGCAACTCGCCGCCTTCGAGATCAAGTGCGCCCGGGAATTCGTAATCGGCATTGGTGGTAGCAGCATATTCCCTGGCGCTGCGTGAATTCACCAGGCAGTCCTGGTAATGGCCGTTGCTGATCAGTTGGACATGGTCGGGTTTGATGAAACCGCTGCCGGTGAAAATCGGTGCCAGTCCCCTGCCATGGTATTCACGCAAGGAGACAGAGTCATCCAGGTTACGGCCCTGTTCCACCATTTGCAGTAGCGGCGTGGTTTTGGTGCGATGGCTTTTCAGGCCAAAGCCGCCCCATGACATCATGTTGATGATTTCGCTGACGGCCGAGGGCGCCAGGTAAGCGCGGTAACTCCCCGGCTCAATGGTTTTGGAAGGCCGGGCCAGCATCTCCAGCTGGTGTTGCATGCTGTCGATTTTTTCAGCCAGCCGCACCGGCTGCCAGTCAAAGCCGGCGTAGTTGTTTTTGACCGCCCTGTCCTTCGCCAGGTAGCAGCTCCAGTCGAAGTTGCAGCTCGCACTGCTGTGCCAGTTGCGCTGCCCCATCGAATTGGCAAAACCGGCGTACTGGATGCCGTTGGCAAAAATACCCACCAGGTCCATATCACCGGCAGCCTGTATCAGTTGCTCAACCGCCTGATGGCTGTCGATGACCGTATTGTCGTGGTGATATTCAGACGCATTGATTTCAGTCGCATAGTTCAGATACGGATCCTCTGGCAACAGGGCGCGTTGCTCACGCAGCTGTGTCAGCGTGACCCCAAGTTGAGCCAGGTCCTGCTCAAGATCACCGGCCAGCTCGATGCTGGCCTCGGCATGGCGCTGGCCCTCGATCAGATCGAGCGACAGTCTGCGTTGCGCCACGTAACCGGCCTGTCTGATCCGGTTGTGATTAAGCCGTACAAAATCAGAATCTTCCCCGGAAAAATCCAGCAACAGTTGTTCATCGCCACCGAGCTTGCTGAACATCGCATCAGCCAGTGCATAAAAGTAATCCTGCATTACACGGTACCTCCGAAGACGTCGACATCACGGAAATGACAGGCAGGTGATGCATGGCCGACATAGATCGACTGGTTCGGCTCACCCTTGCCGCAGTTGGTGACTCCCTGCACCTTGAAGCTGTCGCTATTACCGACCGTGGCCAGGTTGCGCCAGAAGGTCGCGGAGATACCACGGTAATTCGGATTACGTACCAGACCCCTGAGCTCACCGTTTTCGATCACGCGTCCCAGTTCGCATCCGAACTGGAACTTGTTGCGGCTGTCATCAATCGACCAGGAACGGTTGGTTTCCATGTACACGCCGTGCTCGATGTTCGCAATCATGTCATCGAGACTGCTGTCGCCGGGCTCGACATTGAGGTTGGCCATGCGGTCGATCGGCGGCCGGTACCAGACGGCCTGGCGCGCATTGGCCACGCCCTGCATGCCGGTGCGGGCCTGTGAAGTGGCACCACCTAACGGGCGCTCGAGTATGCCGCTACGGATAATATATTCACGTTCAGCCCTCGTGCCCTCGTCGTCATAGGCATAACTGGCGAGCTGATCGCTGTGACCCGGGTCATAGGTGACATTGAGCAACTCGGAACCGTAACGGTAACTGCCGAACATGTCCTCGGTGACAAAGCTGGTGCCGGCGTAGTTGCGTTCATCGCCAAGAATGCGGTCGAGTTCCAGCGGATGACCAATGCTCTCGTGTATCTGTAACACCATCTGGCTCGGCGCGAGAACAAGATCCATCACGCCCTGGGGACATTCATCGGCGCTCAGCAAGGCGACCGCCTCTTCTGCCAGCTTTGTGGCAGCATCCGGAAAATCCAGCAGCCTTAACTGTTCCAGGCCGCCCTGGCGGCTACTGTTATGGCCACCGCCGCTGCGATACTGGGTTTGCGAACCCTGGTTGGCAACCGCGGACAGGGAAGGATGAATATAATGAAAACGCTGTTCGATGTGAGCACCGGCACTGCTGGTAAAGACACTGTCATCACAACTGTAGCCAAGGTAAGCCGACCAGTCGACAATGCTGTCATTGATTTTCAGCGCCCTGTTCGCATCCTGCAGCAGCGCCACCTTTTCATCCAGCAGCATATCATTCCAGTGTTGCGTAACCGGGGTTTCATAACATGCCCTGGCTTGCGGTCGCGGATAATCGCGCGCTTTCAGCAGGCCCAGAACGGAACATTGCTGCGCCCATTGACCGGCCAGCCGTGCCGCCTGTTTCAATCCGGCGGGACTCATATCGCTGGTTGCCGCGTAGCCGCAGCCATCACCGCTGACAACCGTCAGCAGCGCGCCGCGAGCGACATGATTGTAAACCGGCTGCATCACGCCCTGTCTGACACTGAGCGCTTCACTGGTCTCGGCCGTGAGCCGCAATGTCCAGAAATCTACATTGGGGGCGATGCTGCTGAACTGGCGCGCAACATCATTGAGGTATTCGTTCATGGGTTTGCCCTGATGATAAGGAGTCCGTCGCCTGGTTTTATGCGTTCACCTGAAAGAAGTTGTTCACCAGGTCGAGCGTTGTTGTATGTACGGTTTCAGTTGTTTGTCAGCAAACATGGTATAACCGGGTTGGAACGGCACAGGCCATTGTAATACAGGATTCTACTGATGAAAAACAGGTGTATCAGGTTCTTGAAACATCATTTTTTTGTTATAGAAACAGAAATCGTGTGACTGTTAAACACTGGGTAACCCGCCTTTGCCAGGGTGTTGCATTTCAGGGTGAGAAAATTCGAGCCCAGAGGAGAAACTCAGCACATGTTCTTAATTATTGCCCTGCCCCGGATATTGCTATCGCACTGAAATCAGCAACCTGTTTATGTGCAGCAGCGGGATCAATATCCGCACCACGTACCAGCCAGATGGTTTGCATGCCGGCCTGGTGCGCGGCATCGAGTTCATCCTCGATATCGGAAAGGAAAAGAATCTGATCAGCGTCAACATCAAGCTGTTCAGCTATACGTTGATACGAAGCAGTTTCCACCTTGGCCCCCACATTGGTGTCAAAGTAGCCACTGAACAGGCTATTCAAATCGCCATACGCCGTATGGCCGAACAGCAACTTCTGTGCGTGCACCGAGCCGGAGGAATAGACGTAAAGTTTAATGCCTTGCGCATGCCAGGATTTTAATTGTTCATAGGCATCTTGATAGATATGACCTTTGAAGTCGCCCTGCTGGTAGCCGGTTTCCCACAACAGGCCTTGCAGGCTTTTAAGCGGCGTGATCTTCTGATCTTCATCGATCCATTGTTCAAGTTGGGCTATTACGCCTTCAAGATCGAGCGCTTCACCTGCCTGCAGGCGAACGTCATTGAGTATCGGCGCAATTTCACCGTCCTCGGCATGGCAACGCACATACTCACCTATATGTTGACGCGCATAGGGAAACAACACGTCTTTGACAAAGGACAATGACGAAGTCGTACCCTCGATGTCGGTAACAACGGCCTTGATCATTGCTGTCCTGCGACAAAGCTGTCCATATCCGGGAAACGCTTTGCAATCTCACTGCCGGTGAAATCACCGACCCAGCCGTCTTCCGTGGTAAACAGGCGAATGCATTTGAAGTCGGGGTTCTCACCCATATCAAACCAGTGTGTAGTGTTTGCCGGCACGCTGATCAAATCCCCTTTTTTACACAATACCAGGTAAACCCTGTCACCCAGGTGCAGGTAGAACAGGCCGCTGCCATCCACAAAAAACCGCACTTCGAAATCAGCATGGGTGTGTTCGGCGAGGAACTTGCCGCGAAACTCGGTCTTTTGCGGGTTGTCCGGCCTGAGTGCCACGACGTCAACCGACTGGAAACCATAACGCTCATTCAATCGATCGATCTCCGGCTGGTAAGCGGCAAGTACTTCTTCCTGCCCGCTATCGGCTGCCAGCTCCGCCTCAGCTTGCCAGCGTTCAAACTCCACACCGAGTTCGGCCAGTGCTGATGCAATGGCGGCATGATCGTGCACAGCTGCACCCAGTGCTTCACCGTTTTCATTGTAAATAGCCAGCACACTCATGATTGTTGTCCTCTCAGTCGCAACTCGCAATCGAACAGAAATTCAAACGCCTCAACATATCGCATGGCATCTTCCATGCTCTCACCCCAGCTATAAAAACCATGTCCACGTATCAAATAACCGTGTGCCACTTCAAGCCCGGCGAGGCAGTGGTCCACTTTTTTTGCCAGCCGTGTAATGTCCTGGTCGTTTTCAAACACCGGTACACGTATAGTGCAGGCATGGGTATCAATGCCCGGGAATGCCTTGAGGATCTCGTAGTCCTGCAGCTCAAGCCAATCACCGCACAGGCGTGATAACACCGTGGCATTCACCGAGTGCGGGTGCAGCACCACGCGCACTTCGGGATAACGATGATAAATACCAACATGCAGCAGGGTTTCGGCCGACGGGCGTCGATCATCCAGCGATACACCCTGTGAGTCCACACGCATGATATCGTCTATATCCAGTTTACCCTTGTGGCGACCGGAAACGGTAATGGCCAGCTGGCCATCCGCCAGTTTTGCCGAAAAGTTACCACTGGTAGCCGGCACCATACCCTGGGCATACAGTTGTCTACCCGCATCGACCAGCGCAGCCGCGGCTGATTCAAATTCATTCATAACAGGAACTCCCGCTCAGAGACAGTATTTAAAAGTATTCCAATGGGGGACTCAATAGAGACATGTGATAGAGACCAAAAGGGTCAGAGTCGATTGAAACCTTATACAGGCGAACTCTGACCCTTTTGGTCTCTTTGAATTACATGTTGTGGTTGTCCAGGGAGAACGTAACGGGGCTTTCGTGGCAAGGTCCACCTCCTTGTAGATGAAAATACTAACAAGCCTTCCTGCTTGTTAGCGGCTAGAAGTATGCCTTAACTGATGATTCAATCGACTCTGACCCTTTTGGTTTAAGCTCAGGTCAAATAATATTCGCTACCTCCCCTTTAATTCATTATTGACCGCCTGCAGATTGAAGTTGCGCGTTTCCCAGTGAAAAAGCGGCAATTGCGAGAAAGCGTTTTTCAACGCATCGTTCCAGGCCTGCTTGACCTGGTGCAGGTATTCGTCATCTTCTTCCATTTTTATGTAGTGGTTTGTCTGGAAAGTGTCTTTCTCGTAAACCAGCACCTCGATTGGCGGGCCAACGGTTGCATTGGATTTAATTGTGGAGTCCATGGATACGATCGCGCAGCGTGCCGCGTCATCCAGTGAGGTTCCCCGGGTCAGGATGCGGTCCAGAATCGGCTTGCCGTACTTGCTTTCGCCAATCTGCAGGAAAGGCGTTTCGTCGGATTCACTGATAAAGTTTCCGGCTGCATACATCATGTAGATCGCAGGCTCGCCTCCGATGATCTGGCCACCGAATATCATCGATACCGTTGCATCGATGCCGGACGCGGCCGTGGCCACCTTGGCCTGCTCGACTTCTTCACGGCTAACCCGGCTGATATAGCGCGCAGCCTCGACCATTTTCTTGCAGTTGATCAGGCTTTTCGTATCAGGTTCTTCCATGTCCTGCTCGATACGGCTGAGGATCGCCTGCGTAGTGGCGAGGTTGCCTGCTGCAAGAATTACAAACACCCGGTCATTGCCCGGATTAAAAACATGCATCTTGCTGTGACTGGACAGCATGTCCGGGCCCGCATTGGTGCGGGAATCAGAGCAAAACACCAGACCGCCCTGAGTCGAAATAGCTACACAGTAAGTCATTGTTTATATCCGGAATGCCTGTCGATGTAGTCGTCCATTGTAGACGATTTGCCACATAGCTCAAACAACTAAAATGGATGCGGAAATAGGTATTTAACGCTGCAAAACCGCAGTCGATACGACGATACTGATCGGATCAGCAGGAAATAACGATACTTCTGGCGGGCGCCGCCTGTGGTTGATGAACCGGGTTAGGGCCAGAATATCACCCCATCGCGGGGTGTCTGAAGTAGGTTCCGCTGATCACCTGGTGAATATCAGCCAGCCCGAGTTGCAGTTCATCGATGAATCGGTGCAGTTCATCCTGCTGCAGTATGGCCTGGTCTGCACGCAGAACCTTTTTGCCCACAACGTTCAACAGCTCAATAGCTTCTTCGTTACGCGGTAAATGCTTCAGGCAATATTTGACTTCGAGCAGGGAATGGAAGAACGAGCGCGGAAACTTTTTCTCTTTCAACAGGAACCTGAGCACGAATGGACGGCTGACACGTTCCTGCATGTTGCGCCGGTACATCTGGTAGCCTGACAGCGACTTCAATACGCTCATCCACTGAATGTTATCGAACGGTGTCATCTCTTCGTACTCCGGCAGCAGGTCGGCTGATCGTACATCGATGATGCGTGTGGTCATGTCCGCCCTTTCCAGGTTACGGCCCATTTTCAGGAAGTCATATCCCATATCATGCAGCATGGTGCCGGAAAGCAGACCGGTAATCGCTTGAGTACCAAGGATGATGTTCTGCATGTACTGGTAGCGTCCCTTGCGACCATAACCGCTCTGAACCGACGATTTTGCGGTATTGAACAGATTATTGATGCTCTCCCAGGCTTCACGTGGAATGATGTCGCGGATGGTGCGCGCGTTTTCTTTGGCCTGCCGTAATGAGTTATAGATGGAATTGGCGCCACTTGTGTCGGAGATCAGGTATTTCAGAACCGTGCGCTCATCATAATCCTGGTTATTTTCAAGGTAGTGTGCTTCGCAGCCGAGAATTTCGATAATCGGCTGCCAGCCCAGCTGGCAGGCTTTCGGCAGATCAAGCAGCAGGTTGGTGTTCACCATGATCAGGCGCGCGGTGTTTTCGGTACGCTCGATGTATCTTGCCATCCAGTAGATGTTTTCGGCTACGCGTGACAGCATGTTATAAGTCCTCGTCGTCCACAATCCAGGTATCCTTGCTGCCGCCACCCTGGGATGAATTAACGACCGTGGAACCCTTTCGCAATGCGACTCGCGTCAATCCGCCCGTGGTCACCTGCACGGAATCCGGCCCCGACAGAATGAACGGTCTCAGGTCAAGATGACGCGGCTCGACCCGGTTGCCAACCAGCGTCGGCGCCGTGGATAGTGTCAGCAATGGCTGACCAATGTAATTGCGTGGATCCTTACGTATCAATTTCCTGAAATGTTCCCGTTCTTTTTGCGTAGCCTGCGGCCCGATCAGCATGCCGTAACCGCCCGACTCGTTGGCCGGCTTGATCACCAGCTCGGCGATGTGTTCCAGTACATACTCCCTTTCCTCACTGTTGATGCACTTGTACGTAGGCACGTTGCCGATCTGCGGTTCCTCGTTGAGGTAGTAGCGAATAATCTCCGGTACGTAGGAATACACGACCTTGTCATCCGCCACGCCGGAACCGGGCGCATTTGCCAGCGCGACGTTGCCTGCTTTCCAGGCACGCATCAGTCCGGCGACACCCAATGTCGATTCCGGGTTGAACACCTCAGGATCCAGAAACATGTCGTCAACCCGGCGGTAGATCACGTCAACGCGCGACAGGCCTTCGACCGTGAGCATGTAAACGCAGTCGTCCTTGTCGACCATAAGATCGCGGCCTTCCACCAGCTCCGCACCCATCTGCTGTGCGAGGTAGGCATGTTCGAAATAGGCAGAATTATAGATACCCGGTGTCAGCACGACGATTTCCGGTTTCTCGATAGCGCGCGGCGACAGCGCCACCAGCATATCAAACAGCTGTGACGGGTAATCGTCAACAGGTAGTATGTTCAGGTTTTCGAACAGCTCGGTAAACACGCGCTTCATGATCAGGCGATTTTCCAGCATATAGGAAACACCAGACGGAACGCGCAGGTTGTCTTCCAGCACGTACATGGTGCCATCCTTGTCGCGTACCAGATCGGAGCCGCAGATGTGTGCCCAGATACGACCGGGTGGATCGATGCCGATGCACTGCTTTCTGAAGTTGACCGAGTTCTGCAACAGGGACGCCGGGAAAATGCCGTCCTTGACGATCTGCTGGTCGTGATACAGATCATCGATGAAACGATTGAGTGCGACCACGCGCTGTTTCAGACCTGTCTCTATCTTCATCCAGTCAGACTTGGGAATAACACGCGGAATGATATCGAATGGCCAGGCGCGGTCAATCGAACCTTCCTGCTCCGAATACACGGTAAATGTCACGCCCATGAGCTGGATCGCCATTTCTGCGGCGACCTTGTATTCCTCGATTTCCCTGTCGCTGAGATTGCGCAGATATTCGCAAAGCGCGGCGGATGCATAACGAGGCTTGCCCGCTGCACGAATAAGCTCGTCATAAAATCCCTTTACCTTGTAACTACCCCAGCGGATTGCCATAAATCAGTTGCAGCCTTGTGCCAGATTGAATTGCGCTAACATTATCCAAAGATATCGAGAATGTATACGGCTTTTTATGACCAGTTAAAAAATATCAACCAGTAATTCTGATTGTGCACGGTTTATATGCATAGGTAACACTTTTGGTTGTTTATATAAATCGTTTCTGCATGTAAGCAATGACATCCCTTGATGAGATAATCCCTTCAGGTCGATCGTTTTCATCAACAAGCGGCAGGTAGCGAATATCGCTGATGATCATACGCTGGAGCGCATAAGCCAGCGGGTGTTCTGATTTGCTGCACTCCGGCGCCGGGGACATGAAATCATCGACCAGGCACCGGCTGTGATCGAGGTTCTGCCCTGCCACCTTCTGCAGCAGATCCCGTTCTGTCAATATGCCGGCCAGCTTGCCTGCATCGTCGGTGACCACTACACAGCCTATGTTTTTGTTGCGCATGATCTGGATCGCCTGTTTCAACGTGGTCTTCAGATCAACCGTCAATGGTTCAACGGGTTGCAGACACCTGATCTGTTCTTGCATCAGGCTGCGTTCGACATCGGTCTGTACTTTACGCACATCCTCCTGCGTCAGACTTGTCTGGCATTGTTCACAGGCATCGACGCCCGGCAGGTTCTGATGTCCGCAAGACGGGCACTTCATTGGATTCCTCCGGCTAGCGCTTCAGCTAACATCCCAGCACTCGCCCTGCCTGAACAGGGTCTCCAGGTCGGGTTGCCTGTCAGACTGCGCCGCGTGCACCTGTTGCATAAGGCGCTGACTGTAAGCAGGTTTATCGATGGCGCGGAACACGCCCACAGGTATCGGAAAATCCGGCGGCCCCATGCGTGACAACAGGTAGGCCAGTGTAGGCTCGGCCGCCTTTTCATCATGAATCAACAGGTTCTCCTCACCGGCTTCTTCCACAAGAACAACCTCGGGATTTAATCCATTCAAACGGATGCCTTTCTCACCCTGCTTGCCGAAGCGCATGGGCTGGCCGTGCTCCAGGTAAAGCACGTTCTCCTTGCGATTATCCGGGTCGGTCATATGCGCCCAGGCACCGTCATTGAAGATAATACAGTTCTGTGCAATTTCGACCAGCGAGGCGCCGCGATGATTGGCCGCCCGCGTTAATATCTCGGACATGTGTTTTTGAAAAACATCGACGGTGCGCGCGATAAAAGCCGCTTCAGAACCTATTGCCACACCGACAGGATTGACCGGGTTTTCAATCGAACCGTCAGGACTGGATATGCTCCGGGTACCGATTGCCGAGGTGGGTGAATACTGCCCCTTGGTCAGGCCATAGATGCGGTTGTTAAACAGCAGAATATTGATGTCGATGTTGCGACGCATTGCGTGTGCAAAATGATTACCGCCGATGGCAAGCGCATCACCGTCGCCGGTTACGACCCACACCTGCAATTCAGGGCGTGCCACTTTGAGCCCCATCGCCAGCGTGGGCGCCCTGCCATGAATACTGTGGATGCCGTAGGTATTCATATAATAAGGGAAACGACTGGAACATCCGATTCCGGAAATGAAAACGATATTCTCACGCGGTATTCCGAGTTCAGGCAATGTCTTCTGCACCTGCGCGAGTATCGCATTGTCACCGCAGCCCGGACACCAGCGAACTTCCTGTGCCGATACGAAGTCCTTGCGGGTCAGTGTTACAGGCTCGGCATCGCTCTTCATGCCAGTAAATCCTCAATTTTGGTCTCGATGTCACTGACGCTGAAAGGCTGCCCCTGCAGCTTGGGCAGGTGTACGACATCCCGCAGGTAACGCGCCCGCACCAGCAAACCGAGTTGACCGTTGTTCAGTTCCGGGATCATCACCTTATCATAACGATCGAGAACATCGCCCAGGTTGCGCGGGAAAGGATTCAGATAACGCAGGTGTGCATGCCCGACTGACAGACCTTTGCGGTTTGCGCGCTGCACGGCAGTAACAGCGGCACCATAGCTGCCGCCCCAGCTGAGTACCAGCAAGTCACCCTGTTGTTGCCCGGTGACTTCGAGTTCAGGGATGTAACCGGCAATCCGCTCGACCTTCTGTGCCCGCTGCCGGCACATCTCTTCATGGTCTTGTGGCGCATAACTCACCGTGCCGGTCACCGGCTGCTTTTCCAGACCGCCGACACGGTGCTCCATTCCCGGCGTACCCGGAAGCACCCACGGCCGGGCGAGCGTGTCCGGATTGCGATCATAGGGTTGATAGCCCGCAGGGTCATCGGGGTGATGTATCTGAAATGGCTCCAGTTCGCTGATCGATGGAATACGCCACGGCTCGCTGCCATTGGCCAGGAATCCTTCGCTGAGGATAAACACCGGTGTCATATGCCGCACCGCAATCCGGAAGGCTTCGATCGCCGTGTCAAAACAGTCTTTGGGGCTGGCCGGCGCCAGGACGGGTAACGGGCTTTCACCATTACGTCCAAACATGGCCTGCAGCAGATCCGTTTGTTCGGTCTTGGTTGGCAGGCCCGTCGATGGACCGCCGCGCTGGACATCGAGAATAACCAGAGGCAGTTCCAGCATGATGGCAAGATTGATCGCTTCACTTTTCAGGCAGACCCCGGGGCCGCTGGTTCCGGTTGCCGCCAGGGCACCGCCATAGGCAGCGCCGATGGTCGCGCCCATCGCAGCAATCTCATCCTCGGCCTGAATGGTACGAACATCGAGGTGTTTCCACTGTGACATCTGGTGCAGAACATCGGAAGCCGGTGTTATCGGGTAACTGCTGTAGACCAGCGGCTTGTGCGCCAGCTGTGCTGCTGTAACCAGGCCCAGGGCCGTGGCCTCGTTGCCGTTTATGATTCTGTAGGTCCCCGGCTGGCGCTCTGCAGTCCGCACCTGCCACTGCACATCAAAGGCTTCCGAGGTATCCCCGTAATGGTAGCCGGCCTTCAGTGCACGCCGGTTGGCTTCGGCCACGTCCCTGTTGCGGCCGAATTTTTTCTCGATCCAGTCAAGAATATGATCCAGCGGACGGTCATAGAGCCAGCACACCAGTCCCAGCGCAAAGAAGTTTTTGCAACGCATCTTTGCCGTGCGCTTCAGGTCCAGCCCTTCGAGCGCCGTCAGCGTAAGCGTTGTAGCAGGCACGACATGCATGCGGTAGCGTGAAGCAAGACCGGGATCATCCAGCGGATTTTCTGCATAACCGGCCTTTGCAAGCCCGCGCTCTGAAAAGGCATCCTGATCGATAATAAGCGTACCTTGCGGCTGCAACTTGTACAGGTTGACTTTGAAGGAGGCCGGATTCATCGCCACCAGAACATCCGGTCTGTCACCGGGCGTGTGGATTTCGTGGTTTGCGAACTGAAGCTGAAAAGCAGACACGCCGGCCAGTGAACCTGCAGGTGCACGTATCTCCGAAGGATAGTCAGGCAGCGTACTGACATCATTGCCATAGACCGCAGATGTGGTGGTTAACTGGCTCCCCGTTAACTGCATACCATCACCCGAGTCACCGCAGAACAAAATGGTGACCTGGTCGAGCGTATCTTCTGCTGTTACGGGATCATCCATGGCTTTATGGCCCTGTTATCCAGCTTGCCGGCAAGATCAATGTGATAACGAGCACCGTGTCAGGCACCTTCCGGCGTTGTTGCCAGTTGCTCGGGGTCCGGGGGTAAATTGAGTATATGTTCAGCGAAATGATCGACCAGGTACCCGGCGATATCCTTGTGACGCACACAGGCGAGTACCCGCTGTTCTTCATCGACAACCGGGATCTGGCGAAATCCGCCTTCATGCATCAGGCTGACGACACGCCACACAGTATCCCGGGCGTGGACACAGACCGGCGCCGGTGTCATCAGCTTTGCTACCGGCTGCTGCAGTACTTCACTCTCATCGAGCACTGACAGCAGTACATCACGTTCAGTGAAAATACCGGCCAGCTTGTCTTCGTCAGTGATCAGGGCATAACCCAGGCGCCTGTCCCGCATTGCCTCAATAGTGCCACTGACACTGCACGAGCCATCCAGTACGAGCGGCACTTCCAGCTCGATGGCCATTACCTCGATAACCCGGAGACTACGCTCGTTAATCACAATTCATTAATAACCTGTGTAAATGAATCAGCGGAAGGACAGAAAAGGGAACAGATTTATTTTCTAACATCTTTCTCTGAAAAAATAAATCTGTCCCCTTTTTATTTTAGTCCCCTTTTTATTTTACCGGTTACCGATACTCTTCAGGCGATTGAACAGATAGGCGATACCGAGCAAGGCCAGACCCAGACCAAGGAATGAAACCACGCGCCAGAGTCCATCGAGATCGCCCATGTCCCACAGGAAAACCTTGAGCACCACCATGACCAGGGTCACCATGCCTGCTTTCTGTGCATCGCCATTGCCTTTGACAGCACCGTAAACCAGCAGCGCAACGGTGAGTAACAGCCAGGCCAGTGAATAAGTGTAAAGTTCACCATCCAGCACCGGTAGATCCGGATCGATGCCGCCGTGCCATAAATGACGTACTTCTATAGTCACGAACATGAACAGACCGATCAGCGCGATCACCCCTGCAATGCGACGATATTCAGGCAGTCGCCAGTAAACCAGCATCGCCAGAACCAGGGGAAGACCGTAAGCCAGCAACACCAGATTGATGACAGCTGTCTCGCCGATTGCTTCCACGCTCCACAACGGGTTATGCATCAGCAGGTTGTATAACACGTAGAGAGCCGCCGCCGCGCCGATGTGCACCAGGGCGATACCACGGTACCACAACTGATGGTGTTCCATGTTGCGGGCTTTCCAGTCGTAAACGATACCGATTGCCGCCCACGCAGAGACATAAATCGAGGCTTCCGTCAGATTGAAGTTCGCAGTGAAAATGTCACCGTGATAAATAAAGTAACGGGTAAAGACCGCAAGTGTCAGCACCAGCAGATGCGCCGAACCGCTGTCCAGCCAGACTTTCAGCTGCATCCTCTCCCTGACAAGCGCAGCCGCAACGTAGCTGCCGGCCAGACCACCGGCATAGGCCAGCAAAAGAATCTCGCTGCTGACATCATAGAAAAACAGCCAGGGATTGAAGGTCAGCCGCAGAATGATCAGCACCAGCAATGCCTTGATGATCCAGGGCATTACCGGAAGCCGCATCTTCCTGTCGATCAGCGTGACAGCCACCAGTTGCAACGCCAGTACCAGCGTCAGAGTCACCTGAGTGAGCATCATAAAAAACGCCAGAGCCACGGCTGTCTGGCTGGCGATGGTCAGGGCGGCGACGACAACATCATCACCTTCCCGCTTTCGCCACCGATCCAGCAGAAACCAGTAACCAAGCGCGATGGCCAGGGTCGGTACGCCCCATTCCAGTCCGCCACTGAAGCCTGTCAAACGTATGTAGGCCAGCAACAGCGCCGCCAGCGGCACAAACAGCGCCAGGCTCGCCCAGTAGCCGGCCGAGTGCCGATGAAGTACCTCGTATACCCCGATCAGCACCGCTGCGGCGGACAGGATCAGCAGCACGGTGACATAGGACGAACGCAGCGCCATATCCATGGCGGCTATGGTGATTTGCCAGTCGATAAACGCTATATCGACAGAAAGCAGGTCGGCCACGAACGGCAACAAGGTCAACCACGGCAGCAGCTGCAGCACTGGCATGTTTTGCCTGGCGCATAGCATCGCAACAATCGGTAATGCGGCCAGCGCCGGGTAACTCAGTTCATTCAGATGCTCGATACGCAGTATCAAAATCATCGCCAGCGACAACAGGCCATACACGAGAGTGACCTGCTCACGCACATGGCGGCCCGGCTGTTGACCGGCATCAATGCTCGACAACCGCAGCCCGGAAAATGGCAAAGCCACGCAGCCATAACCGAGTGCTGCCAGGTAGAACGCACGCAAGCCCTGGGCCTGTGCCGGCAAATCCAGCGAAATCGCAAACCAGCCGAGCGCGCCCAGCCAGGTACCCCACCACAACCAGGGGCGGTAGACATAGCGTTGCAACCACAGCGAAGCGGCCGTAACCAGCAGGCTGTATAGCAAGGCGACTTCGATATTCTGACTGCCGGTACTGACCAGTATCGGCACCAGGTAGGCACCCAGCAGTCCCATGCCTGCCATAAACGGCCCATGCTTTAATGCCAGCATCATCGACAACACCGACACCAGCGCCATGCAGATAAATGCCGTTTCGGCCGAGAACAGGCTGTAGACATGAAGACCGACCAGCAGTGCGCTGTAGATCACCAGGATACCCGACGCGACTAGAGCCGCATGTACGCCGGCAGCCAGGCGACCTGTGCGCCGCAGCCATTCGCCGCTGACTGTGAGGGCGACGCCGAACATCAAAGCCAGAATAAAGCGCGCCCTGGGACCAAGAAAACCGTGTTCGATCGTGTACCGGAGCAGGAATACGCCGGCAAATACCAGGCATATGCCACCCAGTATCACCATCCAGTACTGCTGCAGCAGTGCATACAGGTCAAAGCTGGATTTTCCTGTTGTCAGGGTTGGTGGCACCGCTTCTACAGGCGCGGAAACAGACGCTTGCACAGACCGCTTGACCGGTTCGGGAGCCGGACGCCCGGCCTGCCTGACAACCCCTGGCTTTTCGACCTGAGACGCACCGGAAGCCGGTGCGCCGGTTCCTGATGCTGGCATTACCGCTTCAGTACGTGCCGTCGCTGACCGCTTATCAATGAATTCATCAACACGCGATTCCAGTTCGTCCAGGCGTTGCAGCACGCTACGCAGTTTCATCATTGCGGCAAAACCACTCAACGCCCCGATGACGACAGCCAGAGGCAGAAGTGCGAAAAGGATCAGTTCCATATCGATGATGTTAGGACAAAGAAAACCAAAAGGGTCAGAGTCATTTGATTTATGTTAAGTACTGCATTTCAATCGACTCTGACCCTTTTGGTACTTTTGCCACAATAACGATCCAGTCGTAAAGTGGTTAGAATTAAATCACTAACAGTGCCACTTCAATAATCATGAAGGAGATGACCATGCACATGCCAGTAAAACAGAATGATGCGCTGGGGACGACCAATCGCGGCAATCCATGTGATTCAGGTCTGTGCACGCTATGCACGGCTGACTGCAAAGGTAAATGCGAAACCTGGCTGTCTTCTCTACTGGGGAGAAAGCTGCTCTATCCACGCGAATTCGGCCAGGTAACCTCCGGTTCGGCCAATGTCTCGGCTGACGGTATCGGCTATCACGCCTTGCGTATTGCCGGTTATCCCTACGGTGCTCACGGACTTGATGACAAGCTCTCGACCGACCCGGATGATCGCATTTTCTCTAACGTGGATATCACAACCCGTTTTGGTAATGAGGTACAGACGGACTGTCGATTGCCCATCATGACCGGTGCCCTTGGTTCCACCCCGATTGCCGCCAAATACTGGGACTCCTTCGCGGTTGGCGCCGCCCTGTGCGGCTTTCCTATCGTCATAGGTGAGAATGTGGTGGGCATAGACAAAGCCGCGGTCATCGAGGGCGGCAAGACCCGTTCAGCCCCCGAGCTGGACCGGCGCATCGACACCTATCTTCGCTACTACGACGGCAATGGCGCCATCATCGTGCAGATGAATGTGGAGGACACCCGCAACGGAGTGGCCGAGTACGTCATCGACAAATTCGGCGACAAAGTCATCATCGAACTGAAATGGGGCCAGGGCGCCAAGGATATCGGGGGCGAGATCCAGGTTGCCGACATCGACTATGCGCGCTACCTGATGGCTCGAGGTTACCTTGTCGATCCGGATCCAACCGATCCGGTGGTGATTAAAGCTTTTGAGAATGGCGCCATTACCAGCTTTGCGCGTCACAGCCGCCTCGGTGCGACCGACCTGAGCGACAGCGATCAGGTTCGTGAGTCCTTTATGGGTGAAGTGGCCCGGCTCAGACAACTGGGCTTTAAACGGATTTCTCTGAAAACCGGCTCCTACGGCATGGAGGCGCTGGCGATGGCGATACGCTACGCTGCTGACGCCAAACTGGATTTACTGACCGTCGATGGTTCCGGCGGAGGGACCGGTATGAGTCCATGGAACATGATGGAGCACTGGGGTATTCCATCGCTGCCGCTGCACGCCAAGACCTATGAATATTGCAAGGTTCTGGAGGAACGTGGCATTACGCCGCCGGATATCTCTGTTGCAGGTGGTTTTGCACGCGAGGATCATGTCTTCAAGGCGCTCGCGCTGGGTGCGCCCTACACCAGGCTGGTATGCATGGGAAGGGCCCCCATGATTCCGGGCTTCCTTGGCAGTAACATCGAGGGTGTGTTCAAGCCCGAACAGCGCGCCGGGCTCTCGGGTCACTGGGAGAAATTACCTTCGACCGTTACTGGTATCGGCAACAAGCCCGAGGAGATCTTTGCCGGCTGGGAGTCGGTACGGGAAAAGCTTGGTGACAACGAGATGCAGCATATTCCCTATGGTGCTGTGGCCATGTATGGCTATGTCGACAAACTCAGCTGTGGGCTGCAGCAGTTTATGGCGGGAGCACGCAAGTTCTCGATTGACCAGCTGCAGCGTAGTGATCTGCTGTCAGCCAATCGTGAGACTGAGGATGTAACAGGCATCCCGTTCATGACCGATGCCCAGAATGATCAGGCCCTGGCAATTTTACGCGAGGAATAATAGCCTTATGGAACAGATGCTGGTTACACGCATTTGCTAATGTCTATTGATACATATCACAGGACGGGCATCATGCTGAAAACATGGACTGACGACTACTCGCTCGGCATAGAGGCAATCGATGAACAACATAAAGGTTTCTTCGAAGCAGGCCATCGCCTGTATGACGCCATTCTTAACTGTGAGGGAGAGAAGATGGTCGAAGAGAGCGTGGCGTTTCTGCGGAATTATGCCAACCGGCATTTTCAGACAGAAGAAGGCTTTATGGAAAAACATGCCTATCCACATCTCGAACAACACAAAAAACTCCATACCGAGTTCCTTGAAGTGCTCGATGGGCTGATGGATGATCTGAAACTATTCGGTCCAAGCCAACACCTGGCTGACCGTGCTTTGGAGATCTCCCAGGAATGGCTGATCAACCACATCATTGAGGAGGACAGCCTGTATGCGCACTACATCAAGGACAGGAATAATCTTGGGCTAGAGTAAAACTATTCGAACCAAAAGCAAACCAAAAGGGTCAGAGTCGATTGAAATGCAGTACTTAACAGTTATCAAACGACTCTGACCCTTTTGGTAACCCTTTTGGTATAGTTTTCGTGAATGCTAAATTGCACTTTGTCATCACCAGCCTTCTTGCCATTCTGTTAATTCCAGGGGTATCTATTACCGTGTCAGCAAGCGACTTAATCATTGACGACCGAACCAGTGGCACTTATCAGTCCAACCTGGGCACAGAATGGCAACTGGTCACCGACCAGGTTATGGGTGGTGTTTCTAATGGTGAATTAACACTCGATCGCTATAACAACAGAGACTGCCTGCGGATGCGTGGTGATGTTTCCACTGAAAACAATGGCGGTTTTTTACAAATTGTTCTGCCCCTGTCTGAACATGGCGAATTTGATGCCGGGAACTACACCGGGATAGAGCTTGAGGTTACCGGCAATAATCAACCGTACAATATTCACATTCGCACATCCGGCCTGTTATTCCCGTGGCAATCGTATCGCTTGAGTTTTCAGGCAACGACAGAATGGCAAACACTGCGTTTACCTTTTACAGAAGTTAAGCCTTACAAGACAAGCAAACGCTTTCAGCAGCAGCGACTGCTGCGAATTGGCCTGGTTGGTATCGGCAGGGATTTTCAGGCCGATCTGTGCGTGGCATCTGTGAAATTTTACAAAGAATAAACCGAGAACCAAAAGGGTCAGAGTCGTTTGATTTCTGTTAAGTACTGCATTTCAATCAACTCTGACCCTTTTGGTAGACTGACTAACAGTTAATAAAGGTATCTGGCCCCTATAATCAGTCCTCGCGGATGAGTTTCTTGATGATGTAACCGCCTGATTTCTCGTCCAGCTGCAATGTCAGCAGGCTACGCGCCTGGGCCTCTTCCAGCAGTTGTCCGAAGGTGTGGAAACCGTGATAGGTCTCGTCGAAACCCGGCTTGCGGCGTTTCAGCGTCTGTTTGACCATCGACCCCCAGACCTTTTCCTGTTCACCACGTTCCTTGAACAGGGCCTCGACCGTTTCGACGACCAGGTCCAGTGCCTCCTGCTGCTTGTCATCCTCGGTCTTTACGCTGCTTTTCCTGCCCGCCTTCTTTACCGGGGTCTTGCGTCGGGGCCGGCGCGGTTTGGCAGTTTCGCGCACCAGGTCGTCGTAGAAGATGAACTCGTCGCAGTTGGCGATCAGCAGGTCGGAGGTAGAGCTCTTCACGCCAACGCCGATAACCACCTTGTTGTTCTCGCGCAACTTGCTGACCAGTGGCGAAAAATCCGAGTCGCCGCTGATGACCACGAAGGTATCGACATGCGACTTGGTATAACAGAGGTCCAGCGCATCGACAACCATACGAATGTCGGCAGAGTTCTTGCCTGACATGCGCACATGGGGAATTTCAATCAACTCAAATGCCGCCTCGTGCATGGCCCCCTTGAATTCCTTGTAGCGGTCCCAGTCGCAGTAAGCCTTTTTGACCACGATGCTGCCCTTGAGCAACAGGCGCTCCAGCACCTTCTGTATGTCAAAGGCGGCGTACTTGGCATCACGCACGCCCAGTGCGACGTTCTCGAAGTCGCAGAATAATGCCATGTTGCGGGTTTCAGTTTTCTCGTTCATTTTATCCTGTAGTGTATAGCCGGCCTGGATCCTGCAACACAATATGCTCCTGAGTACAGACTTGCAATCATTTAATGCCGGTTTCGGGCTGCTTAAAATCCGGGGACAGTAAACCTGCTCATGATTCCGGATTGATGGCGCAGTTAACAGCTATATTGTCCCGGTTAACCGACCTTCTTGTCGTAATAACAAGATTAAATCGCCAGTTTACTGGCTTCACGATATGACACCACGCGCTGCAGTTCTTCGTCCCACAGGCATGATTTGAAGCAGTCAATAATATCCCGCGGTGCCAGTGTTGTTGTCACCGGAGACTGAAGCTCTGGAATCGCTGCCATGGCTTCGGGCAGTCGGTAAAACGGTATGCGAATATTGAGGTGATGAATGTGGTGATAACCGATGTTTCCGGTGAACCATTGCATGAGCTTGTTGAGTCTCATATAGCTTGAAGACTCCAGTGCTGCACGGTAGTACGTCCACGCCTCGGGCGAGATGATGTGCATGCGTTTAAAACTGTGCTGGGCGAAAAACAGGTAGCTGCCAAGTACCGATGCGATGTTAACGGGCAGCAAGACGGTGAAGAATGCCACATCGAAACCGCCGTAAACCCACAACAGGGCAATCAGCCCGACATGGCCAAGCAGTGCCAGGGCAGAATCCCAGTGCCTTAACGGATCATGCAACAGCGGAGATAGACAAATATTGTAGGCAAAAATAGTGAAGTAACCAAACAGCACTACCAGCGGATGGCGTTGAATGCGGTATGACGCACGTTGTGCGGGTGTCGATTCTCGCCACATTTTAGTGGTTATCATCGGAAATGAACCTACGCTTGCGGCACTAATCTGGCCGACGTGGCCGTGGTGATAATTATGACTCTTGCGCCAGGCACGTGGCGGCGTGAGGGCGAAGGCCGCATAAATGTGAAACAACACCCAGGCGACGCGTGAATTGCGCAGAATCGCGCCGTGCATATAGTCGTGGTAGGTAATAAAGGCTCGCACCATTAACAGTGCACCGAGCACGGAGAAGACGATACGCAACGGCCACCACGGCAGCATTGCCGCGCCAGTGAGCGCCGCGATCATCAGGCTAAAAGTCGAACCCACGTACCACCAGCTTTTTGCGGCATCTTCTTCCGCAAATGGCGCTGTTGCTCTGATGAGATCCTGGCCGAAACGTATGCCGATACTGCGTCCGAGCTCATCCGGATCAGTCAATTGAGCAGTTTCATCTATGTCGGTTTCTGTATGCATTAACCCTGATTGAGAATATGCTCGCGTATACCTCAACTGCCTGCATGTATCTGATGCTACAAAAACAAATTATCATAAACAGTTCCGGACTATTTTGATGCAACTCAATTGAAGCAGTAAATGTCGGCTGTATGTTGGGGTCAGGTCTTTCATCTTTCATGAACCAACATACGGTGGTGTGTGAACGAACGTGCACACTGAAAGATCGGTCCCCTTTATATCTGGTTGTTCTTGACTAGACCTGGTAAAGGGATCTGAGCCCTTTAATCAGTTTTAGTGAGCCAGGCAGGCCCGCCTCTGTTTTGTGTCATAAAATAGCCACACTTTTTGTTCGTTTTTATCGAATAATATATCAATAATAATCGACTTTTTATCCGACTTGAATGCGTCTACCTTACTGATTCAGATCTTCAGGGCTATGCATTGGAGGCAATGAAGATTGACGTTCACATGAGCACTTTAGCAATACACATTTATCGGCGATTACTGCGCTTGTGTACGGCTGGCCTGCTGTTGACAGGGCTGTCAGCCTGTAGTGAACCACCTTACAGCAATCTGGACAATGCCGGCTTGCTGATGATGCTGGAGAAAAACACACCGATCTATGATATTCGACGCCCGGAAGAATGGCGACAGACCGGCGTGATCGAAGGCAGCAAGCTGCTGACCTTTGTCGATGCCGAAGGTCGTTTAAGGCCGGATTTCCTCGACCGTTTCACCGCTGCCAACGGCCAGCATGATCCGGTCATCCTGATCTGCCGCACCGGCAACCGTACCAGTACACTCGCGCGTTACCTGGTTGAACAAATGGGCTACACGCAGGTCTTTAATGTACGTGACGGCATCACGCGCTGGATCAGCGATGACAAGCCGGTAAAGAGACTGTGATCTACAATGGCAGGAACAGCACGAGTATAAACATGAGCAACAACGATTCGACTATGCAAGCAACAAGCACACACAAGCCACGACCGATGATTGACCTTATAGTCAGTCTTGTTATTCCCTCCATCATCCTGATGAAATTCAGCGGTGATGAGAACCTCGGGGCTACTGCTGCGCTAATCGTTGCGCTGGCTTTTCCGCTGAGCTGGGGCCTGTTTGAATTTGTCAGATACAGACAATTCAATTTTATTGCCCTGCTAGGCCTGATCAGCATCGTTCTTACTGGCGGCATTGGTCTGTTGCAGCTCGATCCGCAGTGGCTGGCCATCAAGGAAGCCGCCATCCCCGGGCTCATCGGCATTGGCGTGTTGCTGTCAACCTATACACGCTATCCATTGATCAGAACACTGGTCTATAACCCGAAGTTCATCAATGTCGAAATGATCAGGCAGCGACTCAACGAAAGCAATAATAGCAAGGCTTTTGAATCGCGCCTTCAAAACGCCACTTACCTGTTAAGCGGCACTTTCATGTTTTCATCGTTGATGAACTACATACTGGCCAGGTCGGTAGTTACCAGCCCGGCAGGCAGCGCCTCGTTCAACGAGGAGCTCGGACAAATGACGCTGCTCAGTTACCCGGTGATCGCTATACCATCGACGCTTATGATGTTCGTTATCTTTTACTATCTTTGGCGTACGATTAATGGTTTGACCGGACTCAAGCTGGAAGAAATACTGACTTCAAATTACTCGCGATGAAAAATGACGGCTCCATCTTGCGTTAAAATTGGCGCCGCCTGGATACGTTAAAGGTATCTCCTCTCTTTTATTAATCAGGCAATCCTTGCAAGCTCTGTATTAGTTCGAAACCATAACACTGGAATGGTTATAAAACCCTGCCATTTATCATGAAAAATTTTTCTGATTTAACAATCGAAAAATACTGATGTTTCACTCGTAAACAACTCGCTATTATCACGACCCATATATCCCTTAGTCAGAACATTAACAACCCGCAGAGAGTATTTACTATGGAAACAACAGATGTATTAATGAAACGCATTATGGGCTACCTTTTCACAGGTCTTATCGGAATAGCTTTAGGTGTGTTTTTTCTCGCAAACATGATTGTTTGAGCATGAGAGTTTTGTAACAACCAGGGGGACGCAGGGATTATCTCTTAAGCAGAATTCCAGTTGATCAGGATTTAATCCCTACGCCGCCCTTTTTTTCCTGCCTCCCCTTTTTTCGCGATCAGAAATTTAATCCCTACGCCCCCTTTTTTCATAATGGGATCAGACCGTCTTTGATTTCTTATTGATTCAGAAAAAGCAGAAATGTAGTCATCAGAAAAAGGTGTATCATGAAACCATGCCTTCGTTTCAATTTCACCCGGCTGTAGCTGACTGGTTTAACCGGCATTTTGGTGCGCCTTCCAGGGTTCAGGCTCAGGCCTGGCCGGCAATCCAGGCCGGGCACAATACCTTGATTGCAGCGCCTACCGGTTCAGGCAAAACGCTGGCGGCGTTTATGGCCGCGATCGATCAGCTGGTACACGAGGGTCTGCAGTTTCCGCTGGCGGATGAAACCCGGGTGCTGTATGTATCGCCGTTAAAGGCCCTGTCCAACGATATCCATAGAAACCTGGAACTGCCGTTGAATGGTATCCGTGATGCCTTGCTGGAAAATGGTTATGCTGATGTACCGATTCGTGCCATGGTCCGTACCGGCGATACCACGCAGGCTGAACGTGCGCTGATGAAACGCAGTCCACCGCATATCCTGGTGACCACGCCGGAGTCGCTGTTCATCCTGCTCACCTCGGATTCCGGCCGTGACATGCTGAAAACCGTACACAGTGTCATCGTCGATGAAATCCACGCGCTGGCCGGTAACAAGCGCGGCGCCCACCTGGCCTTGAGCCTGGAACGACTCAACCAGTTATGTACCCGGCCACCGGTACGCATCGGCATCTCGGCGACGCAAAAACCGATCGAAGACATGGCGTCATTTTTGATCGGGCAACACGATGACCCCGAGCAACGCGCCTGCACCATTGTCGATACCGGCCATGTGCGCCAGCGCGACCTTGCCATCGAGATGACCGGCTCCCCGCTGGAAGCAGTGATGGCAAACGAGGCCTGGGATGAAATCTACCGGCGCCTCGAACAACTGATCGAGCAGCATCACACCACGCTGATTTTTGTCAACACACGACGGCTGGCGGAACGCGCTGCGGCGGCACTGGCGGAAAAGCTGGGTGAAGACGCGGTGACTTCGCACCATGGCAGCCTGGCCAAAGAGCATCGGCTGGATGCGGAACAACGGCTGAAAGCGGGCTCGCTGCGCGCGCTGGTGGCGACGGCGTCACTGGAGCTGGGTATCGATATCGGTGATGTCGACCTGGTATGCCAGATGGGCTCGCCGCGCAGCATCGCGACCTTCCTGCAGCGCGCCGGCCGTTCCGGACACCACCTCACCGGCACACCCAAAGCCCGGCTGTTCCCGCTCAGCCGTGATGACCTGGTGGAAGCGGTAGCCATGCTCGACGCGATCAGGCGGGATGAACTTGACCGTATCCTGATTCCGGAGCATCCGCTGGATGTGCTGGCCCAGCAGATCATTGCCGAGGTGTCCGGGCGCGAATGGCATGAGCAGGCACTGTACAGGCTGTTCAAATGCGCGCGCCCGTATCACAACCTGGCAGAACAACAGTTTATCGACATGGTACAGATGCTGGCCGACGGTTTCCATACGCGCCGTGGCCGGCGTGGCGCCTACTTGCACCGTGATGTCGTCAATGGCATGTTGCGGCCAAGGCGCGGTGCACGCCTGACCGCCATTACCAATGGTGGTGCGATTCCCGACCAGTTTGATTACGACGTCATCCTGCAACCCGAAGGCCTGTTTGTCGGCAGCCTGAATGAAGACTTTGCCTTTGAAAGTATGCCCGGCGATATCTTCCAGCTCGGCAATTTTTCCTACCGCATGCTCAAGATCGAACAGGGCCGGGTTTTTGTCGAAGACGCCCATGGCCTGCCGCCGACCATACCGTTCTGGTTCGGGGAAGCACCGGGACGTACCGATGAGCTATCACAGGCGGTATCGCGTTTGCGCGAAACCATGGATCAACGACTGACACAGGGAACGCAGGCCGCACTGCAATACCTTGAACAGGAGCTTGGTCTGGACCCGGTAGCCTCGGCGCAGTTAGTCGAATACCTGGCCACGACCCGGGCCGTGTTCGGGGTCATACCGAGTCAGAAGACGATTGTGTTCGAACGCTTTTTCGATGAAACCGGTGACATGCATTTCGTTATTCATGCCCCGTTTGGTTCCCGGGTGAACAAGGCCTGGGGGCTGGCACTGCGTAAACGCTTCTGCCGTCGCTTTAATTTTGAACTGCAGGCGGCAGCCAACGAAGACAACCTGATCCTGTCGCTGGGACCGACCCACAGCTTTCCACTGGAAGAACCGGCCGGGTACTTAACCGCAGAGACGGTAGAACAGGTGTTGATACAGGCCCTGCTGGATGCGCCGATGTTTCCCACCCGCTGGCGCTGGGTAACCAATATCTCACTCGCCGTGCCGCGCATGCGTGGTGGCAAGCGTGTACCCGCGCCCTTTCAGCGCAATGATGCCGAAGACCTGGTGGCACTGGTGTTTCCGGACCAGCTCGCCTGTTTTGAAAACATCCAGGGCGAACGTGAAGTGCCGGACCACCCCCTGGTGAACCAGGTGCTGTGGGATTGCCTGCACGAGTTGATGGATATAGATGGCCTGAAAAATATCCTGACTGCGATTGAACAGCAGCGCATCCAGGTAATCACCAAAGATCTGCCCACGCCTTCACCAATGGCGCACGAGATCCTGAATGCAAGGCCCTACGCATTCCTCGATGACACGCCGGCCGAGGAACGGCGTGCACTGGCGGTGCAGCAGCGCCGGCACCTGGATCCACAAACTGCGGCCGACATGGGCCGGCTGAATCCCGAGGCCATTGAGAAAGTTAAACAGGAAGCCTGGCCGCAACCGCGCAGTGCCGATGAACTGCACGATGCACTGGTGATTACCGGCTTTATCGCTGAAAGCGAAATCAGCGCAAGTGAACTGGAGTCCTGGCAGCATTACCTCGCAGAGCTGCAACAGCAGCAACGCGCCAGCCGGCTGCAACAACCCTCCGGCGAGAACTTATGGGTAGCGGCTGAACGCCTGCAGGCACTGCAAGTATTATGTCCCGAAGGCAACACGGCGCCTGCTATCAGGCCAGTGCCATCGGCTGAAGCAGAATCGGTTGAAACCGCCCTCACCGAAATCATACGCAGCCGGCTGGAAAGCCTGGGTCCGGTCACAGTTGCCGGGCTGGCACAGCCCGTTGGCAGAACAGGCAGTGAAGTGCAGCAGGCATTAATGCAACTCGAGCAGGAAGGCTTCGTGATCCAGGGCCATTTCGACGCACGACAATCCGACACCGAGTGGTGTGAACGTGGCCTGCTGGCGCGGATCCATCGCTACTCTTTGAAACAGCTGCGCAGTGAAATAGAGCCGGTGAGTCCGGCAGATTTCATGCGTTTCCTGTTCAACTGGCAGGGCCTGGATGAGCCCGCGGAGGGTATTGCGGCTCTGGAACGGGTGATGCTGCAACTCGAAGGCGTCAGCCTGCCGGCCGGTTGCTGGGAAGAGGATATCCTGCCGGCACGCCTGCAACCTTATTTCTCCACCGAGCTGGATGAACTCTGCAGTACGGGCAAGCTCACCTGGTTGCGTTTGAATCCGCCAACATCGAAAGACAATAAACGCAGGAATCCGGCGATCAAAACCACGCCACTGGCGTTTATTTTCCGCCCGCATTTAATGTTCTGGCATCAACAGCAACAAGCGGTACCGGAAGGCTTGAGCTCGTCAGCGCTCAAGGTGCACGAGGTGTTGAAGCAATGGGGCGCGAGTTTCTTCGATGAGCTGCAACAGCAGACCGGCTTGCTGAAAACACAACTGGAAACAACCCTGGGTGAACTGGTCGCCTGGGGACTGGTTAACTCCGACCAGTTCCAGGGATTGCGTGCGCTGATTACGCCGCAGAAGAAACAGACGCGCAGTCGTCGCCGACCCGAGCTGCAAACACCACTGGCCGCAGGCGGCCGCTGGTCACTGGTGCGCCCGCCGTTGCAGGACGACAATGATCTTCAACGTGCAGAACATATCGCACGCACCTTGCTAACGCGTTACGGTGTCGTGTTCAGGAAACTGCTGGAAAGGGAAAGCGCGTTACCCTCGTGGCGCGACCTGCTCTACGTGCTGCGCCGCCTCGAAGCGCGCGGCGAGATCAGGGGCGGCCGTTTTGTGCAGGGTTTTGCCGGTGAGCAATTCGCCTTGCCTGAGGCGGTCAGCCTGTTGCGCACGGTGCGTAAGCAACAGGATAATGAACAACTGATCACCATCAGTACAGCTGATCCGCTGAACCTGACCGGCATCATCACACCTGGCAAACGCATCGCGGCCCAGGCGGGCCACCGCATTATGTATAAAGATGGCAAGCCAATCGCAGCCAATCTGAGCGGTAACATTGAGATCGACGAAACTATCCCGGCCAGCGAGCACTGGCAAATCAAGAACCTGCTCACGCGCAAGCATCACCCGGCGGCTTACCATAAACCGCCCCAGGGGCCCCTTATCTGACGGTCAGCGGGTTGGCGTGCATGAAACGGGGACAGACCACGGTTACTGCTTGAAGAGATCAAAAACATGATCTGTCCCCAGTTATTTTTATTCTGTTTTTGGCTCCGTCGATTCCTTGTTGTGCGCATGAATCGCCACAGCTATCTGTGTCCTTCAATTTCCCGCAGAAGGATATTGCCGTTCTCGTGTTGTCTATAATGGTCGCAACCAAGGAGGCGATATGAAACGCACTACCCTGTTACTCTGCCTGCTGGCATTACTTCCGCTTCAGAGCTACGCGGCTTCACCACAGCTTATAAAAAGCGAAAATGTCACTTTCACGCTAGAAAAAATAACCGACGGGCTGGGTATCCCCTGGGGCATGGCGTTTATCTCGAATACCCGGCTCCTCATCACCGAACGCGAAGGCAGTATCAAGCTGCTCGATACCCAAAGTAACAGCCTCATCCCTGTGCAAGGCACGCCCGCCGTGCTGGCCAAAGGCCAGGGAGGTCTGCTGGATGTCGCTGTGCCACCCGATTTCACTGCCGGTGACTGGATCTACTTTACCTTCGTGCGCGACAAAGATGGCGAGGGTGTCACCGTCCTTGCTCGTGCAAAATTAGACGCGAATAAACTGGTGCAATGGCAGGATTTGCTTGAAACTCAATCAGCCACCGGCACCGGTTTTCATTTCGGCAGTCGTATTGCCTTTGATGAAACGGGTCATGTCTACTTCGGTGTTGGCGATCGCGGTGAGCGACCCAATTCGCAGGAACTGACCAATCATGCCGGCAGCGTGATGCGCCTGTTCCGCGATGGCCGCATACCGCAAGACAATCCCTTCACTCAACGCACAGATGCATTACCCGAAATCTGGAGCTATGGTCACCGCAACCCGCAGGGCATGGCCTATGACAGCACTCACAAAAGCCTGTGGCTGATAGAACACGGCCCGCGCGGTGGCGATGAAATCAACCTCGTGCTGCCAGGGCGTAACTACGGCTGGCCAGTGATTTCCTACGGCAAGGAATACTGGGGACCACTGGCAGTCGGTGAAGGCACGCACCGAGAAGGCATGGAACAACCCATCAAACAATACACGCCCTCCATTGCACCGGGAAGCTTGCTGCTTTATACCGGCGACGCCTTCCCTGGCTGGCGTGGCAACCTGTTTGCCGGTGCACTCAAACTGCAACACATTAACCGGATTACATTAAGCGCGGATGGCAAAGCCATCGGTGAAGAACGTCTGCTGGAAGATCTCAAGCAACGCATTCGCGCACTGGCGCAAGGCCCGAAAGGCTGGCTGTATTTTTCAACGGATAGCGGCGAGATTTATGTTATGAAACCAGCAGGAAAACAATAGTGGAAGTGCAGACACCTTTGCTTGCTTTTTTCTACAGGGGGACTGCTGCTTTAATAACAGCATCTCCATATACAACCGCGTATCATTGCTAAATCGAACTCGCCGGCGCAGCATCCGCATAAATACTGTCTTCCATCCAGGCGCTGACATTGTTGATCAGCGCCTTCGGGCCCACAAGCTTCAGCTCATCATTAGCAATCGCTTTGCGGTACGTGCTCCATCCCATCCAGACATCGACCATGGTTTTCACCGTGGTGGTGAAATAGACATCGACGTCCTTGCCGGGATCATTCGTACACAGGTCCACCTTGTTGTCCTCCACGACCATCCACCAGTCGGGAAACTCCTTGATATCGGTGAACTTGAAACGAATGACGGTCTCATCACCCACCAGGTTTTCCGGGTTGACGCTGCGCTGCAGGTACAGCATCAGCAGTTCAACATCGTAATCCTTCTCGGTCAGGTTGGATTTCGCCCAGCGCATGCCCCAGTCGCCAAGTGACTTGATAATCGGCAGCAGTTCGCTGCACGACTTGGTCGGAAAGTACTCGTAGCCCTTCTGATTCGGAATCTTCTTCTTCAGCACCAGGCCGTTGCGCGACAGCGAGTCCAGGCGCTTGGACAGTATCGTCGGCGAGATCTGGCTGAGACCGCGCTGCAGTTCGCTGTAGCGCCGCCCGCCCATCAGCAGTTCACGTACGATCAACAGCGTCCACTTGTCACCGAGTATTTCCACTGCCTTCGAAATCGGGCAAAACTGGCCGTAATCCATCGCACTCTCCATTCGTAAGTGACTGAAATATTGTAACTCCAATAAATGTAGTTTGTTACTACGGATTGCGTAGTGGGTTGCTACAGATTGCGTCGTAGAGCGAAACAGTTCTCATTCCTATGATTGAACCATCGGCACACACCATGCCGTCGACCAAAGATCAACAGGAGGAAAAGACATGAACAACACAAAAACACACAACATCACCGACACCATGATTCACACCCGCGATGTGCTTTCAGACCGTGAATTCGAGGCGCTGTCCGAGGAAGTCTATCGCGACAACGGCATCGTTTCCCTGAGCCGCAATCCGCACACCCCGCGCTTTTTGATGGTGGTCTACAACGCGGCCCGCACCCGCTCGACAGCGATTCTCGACATCGTCAAACAGCACGGCTACCAGGCCAGCCTGGTCGGCATCTAGGCAACACGGCAACTACCTGAGGAGGAATACCCATGAACAACACCGCATTAACCAGCACCGCCTTTGCCGCCGCCACCGTGTTCAGCGTTGGCGTGCTGGCAGGCTGCGACTACTGCCAGCCCCTGCTGCTAGCTACGGTCATGACCCTGGTCATCGCACGCTGGATGCCAGCAGCGAAGCCAAACACACACGACGAAAACTACGCATCATAAGGAGGAAACACCATGAAAAAACTGATCGTACTGACCTACGGCGTCATCAACTACAACCTGGGTTCGATGGGACTGGTTGCACTGATCGCGTTCCTGTTCAACCTGATTCCCGCCAACCCCTACTTCAACGGCATCGACGCCGGTGACAGCGGCAATGGCATAGTGGCGCTGGTCATCAACGTCGGCCTGATCGCCCTGTTCGGCCTGCAGCACAGCGTGATGGCCAGGCCCCGGTTCAAGCAATGGTTAACGCGCTACATTCCGGAACACGCGGAGCGCAGCACCTTCATGCTGGCAACGGCCATCGTTACCTTTGCCCTGATTGTATTATGGCAACCGGTACCCACCACGGTCTGGCAGGCCGACAGCTTAATAGCCTACAACACCCTGCTGACCGTCGGCCTGCTCGGCTGGGCACTGGTGTTCTATTCGACCTTCCAGATCAACCACTTCGATCTGTTCGGTTTACGCCAGGTGTGGCTGTACTTCAGAGGCAAGCCGAACACCCAGCTGCCGTTCCAGGTGAGCGGGCTGTACAGATACATCCGCCACCCGATCATGACCGGCGCGTTGATCGGCATCTGGGTAACACCTGTGATGACTGTCGGTCACCTGGTATTTGCACTGGGTATGTCACTGTATATCCTGATCGGCGTGTATCATGAAGAAAAGGATCTGATCAGAGCCTTTGGCGACAAGTACAGGGCCTATATCCAGAGTACCGGAAAATTCATTCCGGAACGGGCTCGGAAAGGCAGGCTTGCACGAACCTGATTAAGATACCATTAGAAGCTTACAGGGCCAGGTCTTGCTTAATACTTAAAGCAAGACCTGGCTACCTTTTCCCCGTTAATTAGTTTTTACTCTGACCCCACTTAAAATTATAATTAATATTTAGCCCGCCCGCGGTGTATCTTCGCCTTGCCGAAGCGCTGGTTGATTTCATCGCTGATCCTGTCCAGTTCAACATGCCGGTTTTCACTTGCAGTACCGGAGTCAGCACTATGCACGTCTTTATTAGCGAACAGATCACCCTGCTGCACTGTCTCGCCACGAAAACCCGAAACCCCCACACCCAGTAGCCGAACCGGATCCGGTTGCGTGCGCGACTGTTTCAGCAATAACTGTTTCGCCGTTTGCCAGATCTGCTCCGTCTGCCTGGCCGGCATCGCCAGCGTCTTTGAACGCGTGATGGTTCTGAAATCGTGGTAACGAATCTTGAGATTGACCGTTTTACCCTCGAAGCCGTGATCACGGCAGCGCGCGGCCACCTGCTCGGTGAGCTGCATCAGGCTGGCGAGCAGTGCATGCTCGTCGCTGATGTCCTCGGCAAAGGTGGTCTCCGCCGAAATCGACTTCGCCCGCGCATCCGGCACCACCTCGCGTTTATCCAGGCCGTTGGCCAGGCAATGGATATG
>Ga0209536_100001396_pt1 | contig 40281 bp, 36 predicted proteins | sample DeeMarSeWOR28_12_FD_187461 | JGI IMG/M metagenome (GOLD analysis project Ga0209536, IMG submission 187461) | Marine sediment microbial communities from White Oak River estuary, North Carolina - WOR-2-8_12 (SPAdes) (version 2) | ecosystem: Environmental > Aquatic > Marine > Intertidal zone >... | reverse complement strand
GTCACGCAACCCGCCCCTCGGGCGGCGCGCCAATCGGAGGTGGTTGCATGCATGCCGATTGGCACTTCGCACGTCCGCTCCACCTCATGTCGCGTTTTTCCGAGCCCTCCACACGTCGCCTTCTACGCAGGAGGACGGGGCGGGATGGCACTGCCGCTGACTCTGTCGCTGCAGCTGCCCCTGACCCTGACCCTGCCACTGTCGCTGACACTGTTGACGCTGACGTCTACGCAGGAGGACGGGTCAGGATGGGCAGCACAGCGAACGGGCCGTCGCCTAGTTGTAGGGGGACTTAGGAAGACGGGCGACGGGGCGCCCGGGCGCGAGCACGCCCGTCGCGACCCGTTCTCCGGGTGCTCAGTCGATTATCGGGCCTGCTCGACGCCGTGTCGGATTTTTCCGAGCCCGGTTAGTTGTCCATGAACGAGCGGAGTTGTTTGGAGCGGCTCGGGTGGCGGAGCTTGCGTAGGGCCTTGGCCTCGATTTGGCGGATACGCTCGCGGGTCACCTCGAAGTCCTGTCCCACCTCTTCGAGGGTGTGGTCGCTCTTTTCGCCAATGCCAAATCGCATGCGCAGGACCTTTTCCTCACGGGGAGTCAGCGTCTTGAGAACCCGGCGAGTCTGATCTTCGAGGTTGCCCCCGATGACGGCATCCACCGGCGAGATGGCGTTCTTGTCCTCGATGAAATCGCCCAGATGACTGTCCTCTTCCTCGCCGATGGGGGTTTCCAAGCTGATCGGCTCTTTGGCGATCTTGAGGACCTTGCGCACCTTCTCGAGCGGCATCTCCATGCGCTCGGCAATCTCTTCCGGATCCGGCTCTCGCCCGAGCTCCTGCACCAGGTAGCGTGAGGTCCGAATGAGCTTGTTGATCGTCTCGATCATGTGGACGGGAATTCGGATCGTGCGGGCCTGATCGGCGATCGCACGCGTGATGGCCTGCCGGATCCACCAGGTCGCGTAGGTCGAGAACTTGTAGCCGCGCCGGTATTCGAACTTGTCGACCGCCTTCATGAGGCCGATGTTCCCTTCCTGAATCAGATCGAGAAACTGCAGGCCGCGATTCGTGTACTTCTTGGCGATGGAAACGACGAGACGAAGGTTGGCCTCGACCAGCTCGGCCTTTGCGCGCTCGGTCTGGCGTTCACCTTCCGCCAGCGCTCGATACGTTTCGCGCAACTCCTCGATCGACTGACCCATCGACTGCTCGACGTCGTCGATCTTCTGTTGCGCGTCGCGAATGTGCTCCTCGGACAGGAGGATCTGCTCTTCGGAGCCGTACTTGCGGTTGAGCCGCTTTTCGACTTCCTTGCTCTCCTGCATGTCGCGGATGACACGCTTCATTTCCTTGTACTTGAGGCCACCGACACGAGCCTCGGCTTCGTTCATCGCGCGCTCGGCGCGTTCGACACGACGGATGTAATCCTTGATGCGTGCGACTACGCGGTCGATCTGCTTCTTGTTGAGATTGAGCTCACGCAACACCGAGACACGCTCGTGGCGGTGCTTGTCGAGCTGGGCGTTGTACGCCTTCTTGCTCCGGTCGGATACTCGGCGTTTGCTCTCGAGCTCGTTCTGCACTTTCGTCATCGATGACTCGATGCGCTTGACCTTGTCGAAGAGCTTCAGCGCGCGGGCCTTCGCTGCCTCGAAATCGACTTCCTCTTCCTTGTCGAGGTCGCGGATTACGTCTTTGACGCGGAGCTTTGCTCGACGGAGGCTTTCGCCGATCTCCAAAATCTCCGCGACGCCCACCGGCGAGTTCAAAATTACCTCGAAAATCTTGTCTTCGCCTTGCTCGATCCGCTTGGCGATTTCGACCTCGCCCTCCCGCGTGAGCAACGAAACCGAGCCCATCTTTCGCAGGTACATGCGGACGGGGTCGTTCGATTTCTGTGCGTAGCCGTCGTCGGCGGGCGGCGGGATCGTGGACGGACGGCGGGTGGATGTGCGAGTCGCCGCGACGGGAATGTCGCTCGTTCGGCTCTGACCTTCTGGAGCACCATCGACGACGTCGATGTCTTCACTATCGAGCCACACCATCAGATCGTCGATCTGATCCGATGTCACCATGTCCGGCGGCAGTGCTTCGTTCAGCTCGTCGTAGGTCAGGCGCCCTTGCATCCGACCGCGTTCCAGAAGCGCTTGCACTTCCTTGCGCTCACGGCCCTTGAGCTTCGGCACGACACGCGACACGGGTTCGGACTTGAACCGGGAGTTGGTCGCTTCCTCGTCACGTACTGAGCTATCGCTAGCCATCTTCACCTCTGCTTCGTGTTCGCCTTGAGCCTGTGTGCGCTGCGCGTCAGCTCCACAAACTCTCTCGTGAGCCCTGCGGCCAACGCGTCATCGCCGACACGGCGTGCCTCGACGATGCGTTCCTGTAGACGGGGCAGCTCTCGTTCGATGCTCTTGCGCTCGAGTAACAGCAGACCTTCGTGAAAAATTTGGCGCGCCTCATCGAGACTGTGCTCTTGCACGGCCAACTTCGCTTCCAACCACGACCTGAATTGATTGTCATGCAACGCATCCAGCAAGGCCGTGACGTCGAGCGATCCCTGCCTATCCACCATCCGCAAGATAAGGTCAAAGATGGCGCGAAGATCAGGGCTCGTCAAAAGCTTCCCCAGCTTCTGCACGTCTTGTCGTTCGAACGACGTTGGGTGATCGATCCAAAGGGAAATCAACTTCAACTGTAACTCCGACACCGGAGTTGCAATCGACTGCTGCACTGCGTCACGCTGCTTCGAGGCTCGCGCCGCCGATCGTCCGAGGCCGCGACGAAGCTCGCGCTTCACCAAACCGATGTCGGCGATGCCGAATTTGCGCGCAACGCGTTCGACGTAGAGACCTCGCTCGATTGGGCTTTCGACCTTGGCAAGAATCGGACCAAGTTGTGCAATCGCGTCGGCCTTGGCGCGCGGATTCGGTTCTACGGTCGCCGCTGCGTCGTCGATCAAATGTTCGATTATGGTAGGCGAGCTTACGATTCGAGATCGCAGCGACTCAGCGCCGTGCTCCCTCAGGAAGGTGTCGGGGTCGTCGCCCTGCGGGAGCGTCACCACGTGCGCGTTGAGCCCGACCCGGCTCAACACCTGGTATGCCTCGCGAGTCGCTTTGCGGCCTGCCTCGTCTCCGTCGAAGAGGAGAACGACCTTCTGCGCGAAACGCTTGAGGAGCTTGGCGTGCGCCTCGGTGAAAGCCGTTCCCATCGGGGCCACCGCGTTTTCGAACCCCGCCTGATGAAGCGCGACCAGGTCGAAGTTGCCCTCGCACAGAATGGCTTCGTCCCGTCGCCGGATCTCCACGCGACCCTCGTGCAGCCCATAGAGAACCTCGCCCTTGTGATAGAGCGGGTTCTCCGGGCTGTTCAGGTATTTCGCAGGCGGCTCCTCTTGCGATTCCATCGAAGGCGCAGACGGAAGGGCCCGTCCGCTGAAAGCCACGATACGGCCATGCACGTCGGCGATCGGAAACATGAGACGGTGCCGAAAGCGATCGTAGTGTCCGCGTCCCGTGCGCCTCGCGACGATCAAGCCGACCTCTTCGGCATCTGCAGGCGAGACGCCGGCGTGCTCCAGAAAACGAACCACCGAATCCCAACCGTGGGGCGCGTAGCCGAGACGGAACTTGCGCACCGACTCTTCGGAGATGCCGCGGTTGGAAAGCTCCTCGCGTGCGATGGCTGCATCGGGATGCTCGCGCAGCTGGGCACAATAGAAGTCGGTCACCTTGTCCATCACCGACGCCAAGCGTTCGGTTTGCTTCTTGTTGCGCTGGAGGTCGGCCTCGCGCTGTGGATCATACGCGGGGAGCTCCACGCCCGTCTGCTCGGCGAGGTCTCGCGCCACTTCTGGAAAGGTCTTTCCTTCGACGTGCATCAAGAACGAAAAGACGTCACCCGAAGCTTTGCAGCCGAAGCAGTGGTAGAAGCCGCGGGCTGGGTGCACGTAAAAGGACGGGGTCTTTTCGTTGTGAAACGGGCACAGGCCCCGGAGGCTGTTGCCCGACTTCTTCAGGGTCACGTAGTTGCCGATCACCTCGGCAATCGGGGTTCGCTCGCGGATCTCAGCAATCTTGTCTTCGGAAATCACCGCCGCGTCTCGCTCGTCCTGTACGTCGTTGCGAAGTCAAGGCAGTGTAGGCTTCACCTGCTTCTTGGCAAGCGCCGCCGGCCGCTGTACTTGTGAGCGCCATGGCCGCGCTGAGCCCCACTCTGCGCCGGACTCTCGGCGTCTACGCTATGGTGTCCGCTTCGATCTTCGGTGTCACCCGGTTCGAGGCGATGCCGACCATCGGTCCGTACGTACACCTGGTCGTCGCTGCGATCTTCCTGCTGAGCGCCATCGCACTGACGCGAGACGATCCAGCGCACTACGGGCTGGTGCTGGGAGGGCTGCTAGAGCCGGACCACGACGGCCGACCCATGGGACCCCTTGGTTTGCTCGACCTCGGACGTGCGCTGTGCCGAGCGATGCCCCCCGCGCTCGTCGAGCTCGCAGCGGCGGTCGGCGTCGCCGCGGTGGTGTTCCCCCTCTACGCGGTCGGCTTCTGGTGGTGGCATGGACCGAGCCACGACTTCTCGTTGCGCTTCCCACCGGACCTGGTGAGCGTCGCAATGGCGCAGCTCGTGGTCGTAGCGTTGCCGGAGGAAGCGTTCTTTCGCGGTTATCTTCAGACCGCGCTCCGGCACTGGGACCCACGCCGGTGGCGCGTGCTCGGCGTCGAGCTGGCTCCGGGCGCATGGGTGCTACAAGCAGCCATGTTCGCCCTGATCCACTTCCTGGTAGAGGCACATCCCGCCAGGCTGGCGGTGTTTTTCCCAGGTCTGTTGTTCGGGTGGGCCCGTGCCTGGCGAGGGGGAATCGGTGCGCCACTCGCGCTTCATGCCATGAGCAATCTTTATTCCGAGATCCTCAGGCGGAGTTGGCTATAACTGGTGCATGCAGGTTGCCTTGCCCGCCCCTACTGTCCTCGCCGAGACCGTGGGCCGCGCGCTCCGCGAAGACATCGACCGTGGCGACGTGACAACCGAAGCGTGCGTCTCCCCAACCACCATGGGTGCAGCCGTCCTCCACGCCCGCGAGGCGGTCGTGGTGTGCGGTCTGCCCGTCCTCGAAGAGGTGTATGCGCAGGTCGATCCACTCGTCGACGTGGAGCTGCACGTGGACGACGGCGACCACGTCGAGCCTGGCGCGGAGCTGGCAACGATATCGGGTCCCGCCGCCTCGATTCTTCTCGGCGAACGCGTCGCGCTGAACTTCATGCAGCGTTTGACCGGGGTGGCCACCATGACGCGTCGATTCGTCGACGCCCTGCCTGATGGCTCGGCGACTCGCATCGCAGACACCCGAAAGACCACTCCGGGGTTACGCGCGCTGGAACGGTACGCGGTGCGATGCGGCGGCGGCTTCAATCACCGCGAGGATCTGGGCGCCGCGGTCCTCATCAAGGACAACCACATCGCAGCGGCTGGCGGCGTGCGGACGGCGATCGAGCGAGCGCGAGCCCATGCCCCGCACACCAGCCGAATCGAGTGCGAGGTCGATACGCGATCACAGTTGCAGGAAGCGCTCGATGCGGGCGCCGACATCATCATGCTCGACAACTTCGACGACGATCAGGTCCGCGAAGCGCTCGAGCTCATAGACGGCCGCGCCATCGTCGAAGTGTCGGGTGGCATCACGCTCGAGCGCGTGGGGACTCTCGGAGCGCTTGGCGTCGACGTCATCAGCGTCGGCGCGCTCACGCATTCGTCGCCCTCGTGCGACCTCGGGCTCGATTGGAGAAAGACATGAAGGATGACCTAAACCTCGAATCGCTGTGCAAGCGAATCAGTGGAGCCTGGGGAAGCTCACTCACGGTCAAGGAGAGCACGGCTTCGACGATGGATGACGCAGCGGCTGCCGCTGCCGAAGGCGCGAGAGACGGACACGTCGTACTCGCCGACCAACAAACGCACGGCCGCGGCGCACATGGTCGGCATTGGATCTCCCCACCCGGGACCGACCTGTATTTCTCGGTGGTGACCCACCCTGCCGTCGAGCCCGCCTCTAGCGCGCTGGTCACGCTGGCGGCGGGCCTCGGGCTTCGCGACGCGGTCGCGAGCCTGTTGCCCGAGCGGTCCGTTCTGGTGAAGTGGCCGAACGACATCTGGATCGAGCGGCACAAGTGCGCTGGTGTTCTCGTGGAGAGCCGAACCATCGGGATGCGCATCGATGCGGTGATCATCGGCGTCGGGCTCAACGTAAACCGCATGCAATGGCCACCGGAGATAGCGGACATCGCCACGTCGCTTCGGGCGGAGCGCGATGGTCACGAGCCCTTCGACCGGGGCGCGGTCTTGGCTTCCGCGCTCTCTCACATGGAGCGCTGGGTGACGCTATTCATCCGTGACGGCGCCCAAGTGGTGGTCGATGCGCTTCGTCCGAAGCTCGCGCTCGTCGGGGAGCGAGTGCGTTGGGAGGACGGTCACGGAGTCTTCGAGGGCATCGACCATGACGGGGCGGCGCGCATCCGAACGCAGGCGGGTGTCGTCTCGCTCCACGCCGGCCACATCGAGCCCGTGACCCCCTGAGCGAAGCGCTTGCTCACGCCGATGCTGCGCCCCAGAACTACGGCATGGCGCGCGCACCAGAGCTCGATTGGCTTCGACACACTGCAGGCGTGCTGGCTCTGCGCGACCGAGCCGTGATCGCCGTGCGTGGTGACGATGCCCTCGAGTGGTTGCAGGGGCAGATGACCAACGACCTCAAAGGGATCGCGCCCGGCAACTCGGTATACGGATTCGTGCTGACGCTGAAGGGGCGCGTCATGGCCGACGCGTGGGTGCTCGGAGGCGCCGACGAAATCTGGCTCGACGTCCCCTCGACCGAGGTCGACCGGCTGCTCGAACGCCTCGACCGCTACGTGATCATGGAGGACGTCGACCTCGCTCATCGCCCCGAGCTCCGTCTATTGACCGCGCAAGGCCCCAAAGCCGATGAGGTGTCGCCCGAAGGCTGGCCGTCGGACCGCCTCGGCAGCGGGGGGCGACTCTGGGTCGTCGATGAGGCGCAGCTAGAGCCCGAGCTTCATCGACTGACCGAGCGGTGCCGGTCGCTCGGTGGCGGGCCGATCGACGAGCAGGCGTGGGCCGATGCGCACGTCGCCTTCGGTCGGCCGCGTTTCGGGGTCGACTTCGGCGACTGGACCTATCCCCAGGAAACCGGGCTTGCGCCGGTCGCGATCTCGTTCACGAAGGGGTGCTACGTCGGTCAGGAGACCGTGGTGATGCTGCAGAGTCGAGGAAAGGCTCCAAAGGTGCTGTGGCGCTGGGCAATCGACGGCATCGAGCCGCCGGAGGGGAAGACCCCAATCGAGCGTGACGGAACGGTCATTGGCGAGATCACCTCGGCAGCCCGGCTCGAGGACGGCATCGCCGCGCTCGGCTTCGTGAGACGCGGCCACGAATCCGGCTCCGGCGCTGGCTTCGTCATCGGCGGGGCTCCGGCTCGCCCCCTCGGCCCAGTCGAGGAAGGGCCGGGGATTGGCCGGTCGTCGACCTGACGGTACGGAAGGCGCGGTGCTGGCGTGAAAGCGAGACCGACCTTATAGTAGCCAGCCAAAGGAGCAACATGCTGAACCTCACTCCACGAGCCGCTGACAAAGTCAAAGAGATCCGAGATGCCGAGGGCCTCGCAGGGCAAGGTCTTCGCGTTCGGGTCATTGGCGGCGGATGCGCGGGTTTTTCGTATGATTTGTTCTTCGAGGACGAGACCTCCGAGCTCGATCAGACCTTCGTTTCGCACGGGATTCCCATCTACGTCGACATGATGAGCGCCCAGTACGTCGAAGGCACCGAGATCGACTATGTCGAAGGGCTCCAAGGCGCCGGCTTCAAGTTCGTGAACCCCCAGGCGAAGCAAACCTGCGGGTGCGGCTCGAGCTTCGCTACCTGATTCATCAGTAATTTCATGAATTTCCGTCGCATGGACGCTTGCTGTCCATGTATTGTCTAATTTTTCTTGCAGCTCTCTGGACTCCATGCCATAAGAGCCTAGACAAGAGTTGGACAAAGGCTCATTCCTTTTTGTGGTAACGTAACGTAACGAGGCACGTATAGGATCACAACCATGCAGTCATCCGCCTCACTCGATCGATACATCCAGCAAGTCCGGGCCATTCCCAAGCTGACTCGCGAGGAAGAGCACGAGCTCGCATTGCGGGTCGTCAAAGGCGACCAAGACGCCGCGGACCGCCTCGTGGAGGCCAATCTGCGGTACGTGATTGCCATCGCGCTTCAGTACCGCAGGTACGGTGTGAAGCTCGGCGACCTGATCGCCGAGGGCAGCGTTGGTCTAGTCACAGCGGTCCGAAAGTTCGATCCGCACCGCGGAACCCGCTTCGTGACGTACGCCGGCTATTGGATCCGCGCGTTCGTGCTCGAGGCGGTCGTTCGTTCCAGCACGATGGTGGGTGCGGGCTCGGGTCCCTTCCGGTCCAAGCTCTTCTTCCGTCTGCGCAGGGAGCGGGCGCGGCTGTCCAACTTGATCGCCGATCCGGATGAGCTCACCGAGCGGCTCGCGCAGGAATTCGATACGACCCCCGAGAAGATGACCGAGCTGCTGCGCCGGCTCGACCAGCGCGAGATTTCACTCGATGCGCCGGCATACCAGGACTCTGAAGCCACGCTCGTGGACATGCTCCCCGCCAACTCGGAGCCCCAGGATTCCATGGTTGCTCGCCATCGCCGCCACAGCGGGATCCAGGATCGCCTCCAGGATGCGCTGTCGGTGCTCGACCACCGGGAGCGGCTCATCGTCGAGAAGCGGATTCTGAGCGACGAGTCCGCCTCGTTGGCCGCGCTTGGCCGCGAGCTCGGCGTCAGCCGGGAACGGGCCAGGCAGCTCGAAGCCAGGGCTAAGAAGAAGCTCGCCGATGAGCTCAGCGACCTCGCCCCGGCCGCCTGACCCGGTAGCCCCGGTGTGGGGCGCCGACTTACCCCTTCTGGTCCAATGCGGTCCAGCCCCAGCCGGGCTAGCATGTAGACCAGGATGGCGTTCGAGGAAGGGGACACCACAGCTCTGCGCCGGGAAGCCACGCAGGAGCTCGGACAGGATGACCTCGTCGAGGAACGGGACCCCCCGAGCCCCCCTGCCGTGCCGCCAGGCCGCGAGCGCCAGGCTCCGCCGAAGTCAGCCTCCCGCCGAATCGATCGCGTGCGGCGGGCGCGGGAATGGCTGCAAGAGTGCGAGCGCGAGCTCGAGACCCAACCGGATGTGCGGCGCGCGGCGCGTCTATGCTTCGAAATGGGCCGCACCTGCGAGGATGCGCTCGAAGACACCAGACGCGCGTTGCAATACTACCAGGCGACACTCGAACGCTCGCCCGACTACGTGCCGGCAATTCGTGCGGCGCGGCGTCTTTTGCTGGGGGGCCGGATGTTCCAGGAGGCTCTCGGCTTATTCGACGCGGAGGCCCGCGTCACGCGGCAACCTCGCGACAAGGCGACTCTGTTCCTCCTCAAGGGCCGTCTCCTCGAAGACGTGCTCGGTAATCGCGACGCTGCCGAAGAGGCCTACCAGACTGCGCGCGCGCTCGATCGCTCGCATGCGGCCATCCTTCGTGCCACTGAGCAACGGTTCTTTGCGAACCAACGATGGCAGGACGTCGATCGAAATCTAGCTGAGCTCGCCAACGCAGCCGCCTCCGACAACACGCACCGCGCCGCACTGATCGTCCGACGCGCGCAGCTGCTCGAAAGCCGACAACACCGCCCAGAGCAGGCCGCTGAGCTCTACGAAACGGCCCTGCAGCTCGACCCCCGTGCGACAATCGCCCTACAGGCGCTGAAGCGGCTCTACTATGGGCAACGCCGTTGGCGAGACTTGATCCGGACCCTCGAGTCGGAGGCAGCGCTTGCGGACGACCCGGCCCTCAAAGCATCGTCGCTCTACCGGGCAGCACGCATCCACGCCGAGTATCTTGGAAACCGGGACGAAGCGATTCGGGTGCTCGAGCAAGCCCGAAGCCTGAGGCCGGGTGACACACTGATCTTGGCCGAGCTGGCGCGTCACTACGAAGCCGGCCAACGACTCACGGCGCTGGTCGAGATCTTGGAGGCGCTCACCGAGGCCACCGACAACGAGGCCGAAAAGCTCACCTTCACACAGCGCATCGCGCGCCTCTACGAAGAAGAGCTGGGCGACGTCGATCAGGCGATCGCTTGGCATGAGCGCGCCGTCGAGCTGGATCCGACTTCTCTCTCGAGCTTGCAGGCCTTGAGCCTGCTCTACCGAATTCGTGGCGCTTGGCCGAAGCTGGTGGAGATGTGCTTGCAAGAGGCGCGCTACACGACCGATGCGCAGCGGCGCGCAGATTCGCACGCACGCGCCGCGGAGATCTACGAAACTAGGCTCAACGCGGTGGAAGAAGCGATCGATCAGTATCAACGTGCGCTCACCGCCATGCCCGACCATGCGGCGGCATTCAAGGCGCTCGGGCGGCTGCTTGCGGACGTGCACAAACCCAAAGAGCTCGTGCAACTCTATGAGAACGCGCTCGATCGTGCGAGCGGCACCCGAGCCGTGTCGTACCTGTTCAAGATCGCGCAAATCTACGAGGATGTGCTCGGCGAGCACGCGTTGGCGGCCCAAACATACAAGCGCGTCTTGCAACAGGATGCAGCGAACCTCATCGCCGTGCATGCGTGGCAGCGATCGGCCGCGCGGGCCCAGCGGCCCCGCGAGCTGCTCGAAGCACTCGACTACGAGGTCGATCTGACGGTGGAGCGAGATCGACTCGTTGCGCTGTTGCATCGGGCCGGCGAGGTATTGGACGAGCAGCTGGGCGATCGCGACGAGGCAATCGTTCGCTATCGTCAGGCGCTCGAAAAGGATCCGCGACACGTTCCCACGCTCTCGAGCCTCGGACGCCTTTATTATGCTGCGGGCCGGTGGAACGACCTGCTCGAGATCTACGAGCAGGAGCTGAGACTGATTCCGAGCAAAGCAAGACGAGTCGCCCTGCTGCAGAAGATGGCGGAGATCTCCCGGGACCGCCTCGGTAGCGATGAAGATGCCCTTCGCTATCATCGCGAGGCCATCAAGATCGACCCGACGCACACGCCTTCGCTCCAAGAGCTTGCACGGCAATTGCGGGAGCGCGGCGCGTGGAAAGAGCTCGTCGACGTCTTGGAGCTGCAGCTGCGCAACTCGACGACGGCCGAGGGCCGGGCACGTGCTGCGTTCTTGCTCGGACAGGTCTACGAAGAGCACTTGGAGGACCGGACCAAGGCGGTCACCTCGTACGAGACGGCCGTCGCGGCGGATGCGAGCTACCGCCCCGCCGTCGACGCGCTGGCGCGTGTGCGCGCCGAGGAGCAGGACTGGACCCGCTTGCTCGCCGATCTGGATCGGGAGCTCAAGCTGCTGGACGTTCCCGCACAGCGCATCGCTTCGTTGGCCCGAAAAGCGCAGGTGCTGGAGAGACAGAACAAGCCTCGCCAGGCGATTCAGGCGTGGGAGGACGTGCGTGCCGTCGACCCGAAGCACCTGGGGGCGCTGCTGGCGCTCGAACAACTATACCGCCAAGTCGGGGCGTGGGAGTCCCTGTGCGGCGTCTACGCGGTGCAAGCAGACGTGCTCGAAGATCCGGCCGGGCAGGTGGCGGCGCTCTACGAGCTGGCTAGACTGCTCGAGCATCAGGGCCTCGGGGAATACGACGATGTCGTCAGCGCCTATCGGCGCGTCTTGTCCGTGGCGCCGTCGGACCTGGGTGCGCTGCTCGAGCTCGAGCGATTGGCCGCTAGCCGTAGAGACAAGGAGCTTCTGCGCGAGGTCGACTCGCTCTTGGCTCGCGTCTCGCAGGATCCAACGGTGGCGGCGGCGCACCGTGCGCGTTTGGCCGAGCTCGTCGAAGGCACCGAAGATACCGAAGCCATCGAGCAGTTTCGTGCGGCCGCTTCGGCGGACCCACATCACATCGGCGCCGCGAGAGGACTTGCAAGGGTCGCCCAGGAGACGGACGATCCCAAAGCTCTCGTCGAAGCGCTCCGACGTGAGGGCGAGGTCGAACGCGATCCGAAGACGGCGGCGGATCTCTTCGTGCAAAGCGCGCGCGTGCGGCTCGAGCGCATTGGGGACAACCACGGCGCGCGTGGGGATTTCGAACGGGCGCTCGAGCTTTGGCCTGACTCCGAGCCAGCCGCAGATGGTCTCGTCGACTTGCTGGCCGTCGATTCCAACTGGTCGATGCTCGCGGATCGACTCTCCCAGGCCGCAGCGAGCGCACACTCCGTCGAGAGGGCGAGCGAGCTGTGGCTGACGGTGGCGCGGATCCAGACCGACGAGCTCGGAGAGATTCCCGCGGCGATTCGAACCCTGCAACGCGTTCTCAAGGCGGAACCTCGGCATCTCGACGCCCTCGAACGGCTGGCCAGGCACTTGCTGGAGATCGAGTCCTGGCACGAAGCAGCCGCGACGATGGAGCAGCTCCTTGCGGCAGCGCCCGAAACCAGCCGTCTGAAGCGCGTCGCGATCGACATATCGAGGCTCTACCGCGAACGTCTAGGCATGCCCGAAAAGGCCCTGCATCACATCGAGGCGGCGTTGGCCTCGCACCCAGCCGACTCGGAGACGCTGCAAGAGCTGTCCTTTCTGCACGAAGCCTTGGGCCAGGTCGACGAAGCGCTGCGTGTGGCGCGCCATGTCCTCGACACGAGCAGCGGGCAGGCGCGCGGCGATGCCTTCGTTCGACTGGGACAGCTCGAGCACGCAGTCGGCGACGAAGACGAGGCCAAGAAGGCGCTCTATCAAGCCGTGGTGCTCGATGGGCCAGGCAGCGATGCAGCCAGGAGCCTGGAGGAGCTGTGCCGAACCAACGACGACTGGCAAAGGTACGCCCACGCGTTGCAGGAGCACCGCGCCACGAGCGAAGCAGGCCGGGTCGCCACCGCGATCGAGGTCGCTCGTATCCTTTCCGACTGCTGCCGCGACGAGCAGGCGGCCATCGAGGCACTTCAAAGAGGGCTAGAAGAGGGCTCCGCGAACGCAGACATTCGCCGCGAGCTGGCCGTGCGCCTGCGCGGACGCGGTGAGATCGATGCCGCAGTAGAGCAGCTCCAGGCCGTGCTGGCGCAGGAGCCGCTGCGCGAGGAGCTGTGGCGTGAGCTGGCTGTGACTTATCAGTCGGCGGCTCACCCGCGAGCGGCGCGGATCGCGACGCTTCCACTGCTCACCATGGGGGCCGATGACGAAGAAGATCGCGCTCGAGTCGCTGCGGTCGAGCCGGGGCCTGCCCGAGCGCGGCCTCGATCGCTCAGGAGCTCGGTACTGGATCAACTCGGAACGCCACGCGCGGAGGACGCCGCTGCGGGTGCGCTGTTGGCAGCCCTGGGCCCCGCGCTCGCGAAGATCTACCCACCGGAGCTCGAGACCTACGGGCTCTCGACCCGTGACCGGCTACCGACCGAGGCCAATCATCCTCTTCGCGATCTGGCCAACCGAATCGCCGCGGCACTCGACATTCGCCATTTCGATCTCTTCCTGCACCGCATTCGCAATCGCGAAGTCACCATCGAGCTCGGTGTGCATCCGGCGGTTCTGGTCCCCGTTGCGATCATGGAAATGGACCCTTGTACGCAGACGTTCCTTCTGGCGCGTCCCATGACGCAAATCGCGCGTGGATATCAAGCCGTCGAGAAGCTGACTCCTCGAGAGCTCGACGTCCTGCTGGCGTCGGCGGCGCGCATGGTGAAACCCGATTTCGGATCCGGGCTCACCAGCGAGGAGTTTCTCAACGATCAGACCCGGCGACTCCAACGAGCGATTGCCCGACGCGATCGCCGGCTGGTTCGCGATGCGGCGCTTGCATACTCCCAGGCCAAGCGAGTGAAATTCGACCGCTGGGTCCATGCGGCGCGACGAACCGCGACCCGGGCGGCGCTTCTCCTGTGTGACGATCTGGAGCCGATGGTTCGAGACGTGCGCAGCCGGATTCCGCCTGAGCTTCAGTCCGAGCGCGACGCCCTGCGGGAGCAGGCCGACTACCTCGACGCATTGAAGTTCTGGGCGTCTCCCGCAGCGATGCATCTGCGTGAGCACATGGGTATGGTGCCCGCGCCATGATCGAGCCCAGACATCATGCAGGCTGGTGCGTCTGTTGGCCGATGCGAGTCACCACCCACAGGAATGCGATGCTGCCAATGATGAGCATGGCCAACCCCGAGTAGAACGCGGGGCTTCCGAAGAAGGACGTGAGCCCGTAATCGCGGGAGAACTGCCGGTACGAGCCCACGGCGGACAGGCGATTCCATGCAAGCGGCCACACGCAAAGTGCGATGAGGAGCACGCCGACTGGCACCCTGCGCGCCGCAACATCACGGGATCCCCGGCAAAAGGCGACACCCAAGCGGAATCCAGCAGTCGCCGCCGACATCACCACGAGGGCGCCCAAGATGCCCCAAAACCAAGGAGCCCTGTCCGTATCGATCCAATAGAAGAAAAACCAATCGCCGTGAAACACGTAGAAGTAGCCGGTTGTTGGCACGAGGACGAAGGCGACGAATAGCGCATAGGCCGAGAAGGCCTCCATCCTCCAGATTGGCTCGGGGCTAAGCCGCACCTCGTCGCGGCCGGCGTGAGCAGCGACGACTCCCGTAGCGAAGGCGATGAGCAGCAGGAAAAGCAGCGGCAAAATGAATCTCAGCGAAAGGCTACGTCCCCGCTTCGTGGACGGTCAACCAAACGGGCACCATAGTGGGTGCATGCGGTCGAGCATGTGGGTCGGCTTGGTCGGCTTCGTCGCGGCTGTGGCGGGCGAAGCGCGGGCATCCGCCGATACTCTCGGTGACATCACGGCGCCGTTCGCAGCGGCACTCCAAGATGGAAGCTACTTGGGGGCGGCGGCGCTGATTTTCGTCGCCGGCCTGGCCACCTCGTTGACGCCGTGCGTGTACCCCATGATCGCGATCACGGTGAGCATTTTCGGCGCCCGGCAGGCCAAGAGCCGGGCCGAGGCCGCGCTGCTCTCGACGTCCTTCATCCTGGGAATCGCCGCCTTGTTCACGCCTCTCGGCGTAGCTTCCGCCCTGACCGGTAGCGCGTTTGGAAGCGCGCTTGCGAGTCGGTGGGTGGTGGGCGCCCTGGCCGCGTTGTTCGCCGTCTTGGCTCTCAGCATGTTCGGGTTGTTCGATCTCGCGCTCCCCTCGGGCCTCCAGACGCGGCTCGCCCGGGCGGGCGGCTTTGGAGTACGCGGCGCTTTCGCGCTCGGATTCGTCAACGGCCTCATCGCTGCGCCATGCACCGGGCCCGTTCTGGCCGTATTGCTCACTTGGGTGGCGACCACGGGCAACGTGGCGTTCGGTGCGCTCGCCCTGTTCGTGTACGCCATCGGCATCGGGCTCCTCTTCTGGTTCGTTGGAACGTTTGCCATCACGCTTCCCAAGTCGGGGCGCTGGGTCGAGTGGACCAAGAGCCTGTTCGGAATCGCGATGCTCGCGTTGGCCTTCTACTATCTTCGTGCTCTGTTGCCCTTCCCACGGCCGGCCGTGCGCGACGAGCTCTGGCTCGCCATCGCGCTCGGCCTGCTGATCGGTGGCGTCGTGGTGGGCGCAATCCATCTTTCGTTTCGCGAAGGCGCATGGGCGGCCCGAATCCGCAAGGCACTCGGGGTAGCCGCGTCGGTCGCCGGCATTCTGGGGATCGTGGGCTGGGCTGAGGCGCTCCCCCGAGGTGCGCACATCGATTGGGTCGAAGACTTCGAGCTTGCAAAGTCTACAGCGCTGACCGAAGCGCGCCCCATGCTCGTCGACTTCGGAGCCGACTGGTGCGGGGCCTGCCAAGAGCTCGAACGCGACGTGTTGAGCGACCCCCGGGTCGTGGCAGAAGCAGAGCGCTTCGTGACGGTGCGGGTGGATCTGAGCACGGACGAGGCGACGGACGAGAAATGGAGCCTGCTCGAGACCTACAATCAACCCGGTTTGCCGTTCGTCGTGCTACACCACAGCGACGGCTCGGAAGCCGCCCGGGTAACAGGCATGCTCGAAAGCGACGAGTTCCTGAGGATGATGACCGCAGTTCGCTGACCCGCGCGGCCCCGTGCTAGCCTCCACCAAGGAGTGAGAGCAATGAGTGAGCGCAGCCTTTCGAGACGCGAGATGCTCCGGAGCACGGCAAATCTGCTGATAGTCGGCTCCGCGTCGATGATGTTGCATGGATGCAAGAAGGCACAGTTTCGATGTGATGACATCAGTGGACTGAGTGAAGAGGATGCCAAGCTTCGCGAAGCGCTCGAATACCAAGACCGCTCTCCGCATGGGGAAAAGAAGAGCTGCTCGAGCTGCGCGTTCTTCAGGCCTGCGGAAGCGGACGAGTGTGGCGCTTGCACCCTGGTCAGGGGGCCCATTCATCCGCTCGGATATTGCAACTCTTGGGCGGCGAAAGGCTGAGACTTCTGGATCATGGCGTTGTTCGAGCTGCGAGGTCTGAGGAAGGCCTTTGGTCCCAACCTGGTCCTAGATGGGCTCGACTTGGACATCGTTACCAACGAGGTGATCACCATCATTGGAGAATCGGGATCCGGCAAGAGCGTTCTCCTCAAAGCCATGATGGGCCTCATCGAGGTCGATGCGGGCAGCATTCGTTTCGATGATCAGGAAGTCACGGGACAGTCCGAGCGGGAGTGGGTGAGGACCCGGCGCCGAATCGGCATGCTTTTTCAGGAATCAGCTCTGTTCGACTCGCTCAACGTCTACGAGAACGTCGGCTACGCGCTGCGCGAGCAAACCAAGATGAGCGAGCAACAGATCGCCAAGCGGGTTGCGGAGACGCTCGCGCTCGTGGCGCTTCCTGGTATAGAGGAAATGATGCCTTCGGACCTCTCGGGAGGCATGCGCAAGCGTGTGGCTCTGGCCCGCGCCGTTGCCGTTCGTCCCGAGATCGTGTTCTACGACGAGCCTGCAGAGGGCCTCGACCCCATCAACGTCACCCGCGTCAACCGGCTCCTCTTGGGATTGAAGAAGAGCCTCAACGTCACTTCGGTGGTGGTCACGCACAATCTCAAGGCAGCGTTCGCGATCAGTGATCGCCTGGCGCTCATTCACGACGGCCAGATTGCGGCCACGGGCGCGCCGGAGAGCTTCCTCGAGACCGATGATCCCGTGGTTCGCGAATTCATCGGAGATCGAATGAGGCGGGTGCTCCGTGCAAGTTGAGTTCGTGGGAGCGGTCGGTGGCGACGTGACCGGGTCCCGGCACCTGGTGCACACGGAGCACTCGAGCATTCTGCTCGACTGCGGGCTGTTTCAAGGCCGGCGCAGCGAAAGCAACGAGCGCAACCGCGAGCTCGGCTTTCGCGCGAAGGACGTCGACGTCGTCGTTCTTTCCCACGCCCACATCGACCATTCGGGCGCCCTTCCCCGCCTGTACCGGCAAGGGTTTCGAGGACCGATCTACTGTACCCCGGCGACACGAGACTTGTGCGCGGCGATGCTGGAGGATTCCGCGCAAATCCAGGCGCAGGACGCCACGTACATCAACCGAAAGATCGAAAGAAACGGCGCCGCCATGGAGCCGGTGCAGCCTCTCTACGACCAGGACGACGTCGTAGGCACACTCGAGCTCATGGTGAGCATCCCCTACCACATGACACGCCGGATCGCGCCCGGGGTGATGCTGACTTATTACGATGCGGGCCACGTGCTCGGAAGCGCGATGGTCGCGCTCGACGTGGACGTGGTCGGCCAACGCCGCCGCGTCGTGTTCTCGGGCGATCTGGGTCGCCGTCACATGCCGATTCTCCGCGACCCGGAGATTCCGACCGGCGCGTCCTGCCTGCTGCTCGAGAGCACGTACGGGGATCGTATCCACGATCCGATCGAACGGATGGACGACGAGCTCGCCGACGTCATCACCCGGACGGTCGCTCGGGGCGGCAAGGCCATCGTGCCGACCTTCGCGCTGGAGCGCGCTCAGGAAGTCATCTACGCCCTGAAGAGGCTCCGAAGCCAAGGACGGCTCCCCGAGGTGCCAGTCTACGTAGATTCGCCTCTCACGGTGAAGCTCACGGACGTGTTTCGAATTCATCCGGACTGTTTCGACGCGCAGGCGCGGGCCCTGCTGCTCAGCGGAGACTCTCCATTCGATTTCGACGGGCTTCGCTACGTCTCTGCGGTCGAAGACTCGAAGGCGATCGATCGGAGCGACCAGCCGGCCGTCGTGATCGCGGCAAGTGGCATGTGCGAGTTTGGGCGGGTGGTGCATCACCTCGCGGCCGGAATCGAAAACCGGAACAACAGCGTGATCATCGTCGGCTACCAGGCGCAGCACACCCTCGGCCGCCGCTTGGTCGAGCAGCGTCCCAGGGTCCGGATCTTCGGCATCGAGCGGGAGCGGCGCGCCGAAGTGGCGGTCCTCGACGGATTCAGCGCACATGCGGATCGAAACGATCTACTCGAATATGCCGAGGCGGTGCGCGAAGCAGGACCGCTTCGGCACGTAGCGCTGGTGCATGGCGAAGGTCCATCGCGCAATGCGCTCAAGACGCTTCTCGAAGAGCGTGGGTTCCCGAGCGTCATCACGCCAAGCCGCGGCGACATGCTCGAGATTTGAGATCGGCCTGGGCTTGACCGCACCTGGTGTCTGTGCGCATCCTCGCGACGTATCAAGGAGCAGGCATGAGCAAGGGCTTGATCGGATGTGGAGTGGTGGTGGTAATTGCGCTGGCCCTCGTCGCCACGGGGGTTGGGAGCTACAACCGACTCGTCGAGCTGGATGAAGCCGTGGACAGCGCATGGAGCCAGGTCGAAAACGTCTACCAGCGGCGGGCCGATCTCATCCCGAACCTGGTGGCCACCGTGAAGGGCGCCAAGGACTTCGAGCAGGAGACCTTGACTCGAGTCGTCGAAGCGCGCGCGAAGGTTGGTCAGATGAGCTTCGAATCCGCCCCTGACGCGGAGCAGCTCGCAAAATTCGAAGCGGCGCAGTCACAACTCTCTTCCGCGCTCTCGCGCCTGCTGGTCGTCGTCGAGCGCTATCCGGAGCTCAAAGCAACCGAGGCCTTCCGAGATCTGCAGGCTCAGCTCGAAGGCACGGAGAACCGCATTGCCGTGGAGCGGAAGCGCTTCAACGACGCAACGCTGGCGTACAACAAGACCCGGCGTCGCTTTCCGACGATCCTCCTCGCCAACATCATGGGTTTCGACGACAAACCGTACTTCGAGGCGACCCCGGGGGCCGAGCAGCCTCCGAAGGTCGAGCTCTAGCTCGCGTGGTGTCTAGCCGAATCGACAGCGTCTTTTCGGAGGCCGACCGCGAGGCGATTCGAGCCGCCACCACCGCAGCGGAACGCAAAACCGCGGCCGAGCTCGTGGTCTACGTCGTGGAGCGCTGCGATCCGCATTCGGAAGTGGCTTGGAAGGCAGCCTTGATCGGCGCAGCCTGGGGAGCCGCATGCGCGGCGGTTGCGGTCTGGCTCGCGGCTGGCTGGGCAGAGCCCCACTACCTGTGGATATTGATTGGCACGCAGGTAGGTCTCGTGGCGGGATGGCTTGCCGGTCGCCTGGAGAGCGTCGCCCGACGCCTGGTCGATCGAGAAGCGCTCGAGAGCCGCGTCGAGGGACGAGCCGCAGAAGCCTTTTTGGAGCGGCAGGTCTTTGCAACGAAGGAACGCACCGGCGTCCTGATCTTCGTCGCGCTTTTCGAGCATCGGGTCGTCGTGCTCCCCGATCAAGGTATATCAGCGCGCGTCGACCCAAACGCCTGGGATTCCATCTCGAGCGAGCTTGCGCGAGGAATTCGCGCGGGAGCCGCGGTACGCGCGCTCATTGACGCGGTGGGCCGATGCGTCGACGTGTTGACCGCGCACGGCGTTCCCGGCCCCGATGCGAAGAACCAACTTCCCGACGAGCCGAGGTTCCGTCGTGAATAGGGCTCGCCGATGGCTCACGCCCTTGTTGCTGTGGAGCGTCGCATCCGTCGCCCTGGCCCTCGACGTCCCCCCGTTGCAGGGTCGCGTCAACGATTACGCCGATTTGCTCTCCGCTTCGACGGAGGCGCGGATCGAAGCCAAGCTAGAAACGCTCGAGAAAGACCGGGGCTCGCAGGTGGTGGTCCTGACGATCCACGGCCTCGAGGGCGAGCCGCTCGAAGAGTTCAGCCTACGCGTGGCAGAGACCTGGAAGATAGGACGCGCGGAGCAGGATGACGGCGCGCTGCTTCTCATCGCCAAAAACGATCGAGCGATGCGGCTCGAGATCGGCTACGGCCTCGAGCCGGTGCTCACTGACGTGATGTCGAAGCGGATTCTCGATGAAATCCTTCGGCCGCGCTTTCGTGCGGGCGATTTCGACGGCGGCGTCGAGCGGGCAATCGATGCGATCGACGGTCTGATCCGCGGAACGAGCACGCTTCCCCCGCCCACGGACGCGGATAGACCGAGCGATCTCCCGCCGAAAATGTTCGGTGTGCTGTGGCTCGTGTTCCAATTGCCTTTCGTCTTGGTGGTCCTCGGGACCAACCCGTTTCAGTGGTTCCTCTACCTGTTCTTGGTGCCCTTCGTCTTCGTCGGCGGGGTGACGGCCATCGGGCCGAGCGCAGGTCCCGTGTTCGTGGGAGGGTGGCTCCTCGGGGCACCGATCGTGTGGTCATTCTTCGGAAGGCGCAGGAAGAAGCGACCTCGGGGTAAACGCTCTGCCGGTCGCAGATGGTCGGGCGGCGCCTGGTCGTCGGGCGGGGGTTGGTCGTCCGGCGGTGGATTCTCGGGCGGCGGAGGGTTTTCCGGAGGAGGCGGAAGCTTTGGAGGCGGCGGCTCTTCGAGTAGTTGGTGAGCCGACTAGGGATCGCTTTCCAACTTGCCGTGCCAGTACACCCAGTTGGCCCAGGCCTCTGGAATCGAGCTCGCGGGGTCGATGCGAAAGGCCACCACCGGCAGCCACTTGGGCTTCACCGGCGTCCGCTGCAGGCGCAAGCCCGCTTGCTCCGGCATGCGATTGCCCTTCTTTTCGTTGCATGGGTAGCAAGCCATCACGATGTTTTCCCAGTTCGTCCTGCCGCCCTGCGACTTCGGTATGACGTGGTCGTAGGTGAGACCACGCAAACGGTGCTGGACGCCGCAATACTGACACCGGAAATCGTCTCGCATCGCCACGTTGATGCGGGAGAACTTGATGGCGCGTTTGCGGCCGACGATCGTCCGAAGCAATCGCACGACGGCTGGCATCTTGATGGTGATGCTCACCGAGCGAATGTCCTCGTCGTATTCCTCGACGACTTCGACCTTGCCATCGAAAATCATGCATACGGCGCGTTGCCAGCTGATAATCCGATGGGGCTGATAACCCTGGTCCAAGACTAGCGTACGCATTCCGCTCGGAAGCTCGTATAGCGCGAACGGGCGAAGAAGGAAACCGGGCGCTTGTTTCAACACCGTGAATCCCGAGGGATCACGTGCTATACGCGGCCACCTCGCGAGTCCTCGTAGCTCAGTAGGATAGAGCAGTGGTTTCCTAAACCACAGGTCGCATGTTCGAATCATGCCGGGGACGCCCCGTAAAACGAAAAGTGGGAGAGGCTCCCACTTTCGTCACGGGGCTTTGGCCCCCGGGGCTAGGGACAGTCGGGGATCGGTTGACTGGGTTGGCTCTCCTGTACTAGGTGTTCTAGCTCCGTTCACGACAGGTGACCGGAGTAGGAGCGGCATCATCACTGGCGAGCGACGATACCCTAGGCGGCTCATTGCGGTTGCCGATGCGGCAGAGGCAAAGCAGGAACCGGCGGAAGGCGCGCCGGAGCCGAAGGGGCCGACGTCGAGACGGCGCAGCGCCCTGCCCGACGACTTGCTTCTGCGAAGCGACGAGGAAGCCGCCCGCAGACTGGCGCTGAATAGGTTGAGCGCTGCGCGTGCCGCCGAGCGTCGCCTCGACGATCGATCCGATCCCGAGGCGCTTCATGATTTTCGGGTCGCGATTCGAAGGCTTCGCAGCGTGCTCCGCGCCTACCGCTCGCAGCTCGAGACCGCCGTCAGCAACAAAGACCGCAAACGCCTTCGCGCCATCCAGCGTGCCACCGGTCGAGGCCGGGAAGCGGAGGTTGCGCTCGAGTGGCTGACCAAGCAGCAAGGTGATCTGGCCGCGGAGCATTTGCCCGGAGTCAATTGGCTTTCGGCCATGCTGTTGGAACGCCGCAGGGCGTGCGCCAAAGCGCTCCACGCAGAGGTGAGAGAGGAGTTTCGTGCAACGGCTAGCAAGCTCGAAGAGCGTTTGGCCATCATGCGGAGCGAGCGGAACCTGCTTTCGGAGCACCCGCCCGTTTCCTTCGCCCGGACGCTGGCGAACTTGACCGAAGCGCACGCCACCGATCTTCTGGTGCAGCTCGGTCACATCGCGAGAATCGACGATGCCGAGCAGCTCCATCAAGCACGCATCACCGGCAAGCGGCTGCGATACCTTCTCGAGCCGATCCGCGCTTACGCCAAAGAGGCCCAAGACGTGGTCAAGCGAAGCAAGAGGCTACAGGACCTGCTGGGCGATCTGAACGACGTTCACGTGCTGATGAGAGAGATCGATCACGCCTTCGAGGCCTCGATGACGCAGAAGGCCGGCCGGCTTCGCGAGCTCCTGGGACGCGGCGACTTCGAACGCGCCCGCCGGGAGGCTTCCATGAGCGAATGGATCGGGCTCGTGGAGCTTCACCGGCGGCTGGAGAGCGATCGGCGCGCCCTCATCGTACAGCTCAGGGATCGCTGGCTCGATGGCGACCTCGATGCGCTGGTCGCGAGCGCCAGAGACGTGGCCTACCGCCTCCGTGTCATCGATCACTCGTAGTCTAGGATCGTGATGACGCGCCGCGGAGCTAGCTTCGCGGTTCCCTCGAGTCCTACGAGGTTCATGACGAACACGAACGCCGCGACTTCGGCGCCACATTGCTGAACGAGCTCGTCCGTGGCTTTGGCCGTGCCGCCAGTCGCGATCAAGTCGTCCACGACGACGACGCGGTCGCCGGGGCCAAGGGCGTCTTGGTGAATCTCGACGGCGTCACGGCCGTATTCCAGATCGTATTCGGCCCGATACGTAGCGGCGGGAAGCTTGCCGAGCTTGCGCACGGGAACGAACCCCACACCCAGCTTGTCGGCAAGGGCCGCGCCAAACATGAAGCCACGCGACTCGATTCCCACGATGGCCGTCACCGATTCGCCGTCGAGCCGTTCAGCCATGAGCTCGATGCACGCGCGGAAAGCCTTCACATCCGCGAGCAATGGGGTGATGTCCTTGAAGAGGATGCCTTCCTTCGGAAAGTCTGGAACGTCCCGGATGCGGCTCCGCAGCAGGCGTAGACGCGCGTCGGTCATCCTTCCTCCGTAGGGCCGGCGACGTACGCAGCGATACCGAGGTGATCGGGCTGTGTGGCCTCGATGCTCAACGGAGTGACTGAAATGTAGCCCTCGTCGAGGGCTTCTGTATCGGCTCCCTGCACCGGCTCGTTCTTTGCGCCTCCGGGCCCTCCGATCCACAGATAGTGCCGTCCTCGTGGATCGTCTCGAACCTCGACTTCGTCCGCGTACAGGCGAAATCCGAGACGCGTCGGCCGAACGCCTTTTGGAGGCACCGGGGGGAAGTTGATGTTGAGCAATACGGCCTGGCCGGTCGGACGCGTCGCTCGAAGCAGCTGCTTGCAGAATCGCTTGGCATACTGCGCAGCGCCTTCCATGTCCGAGGAAGAGCTGGAGAGCGCGATGGAGGGCACTCCCCGCAGCGCACCCTCGCGCGCTGCGGCGACAGTGCCTGAATAGTGCACGTCGTTGCCCAGGTTCGGCCCGTGATTGATTCCAGACACGACCAAGTCGGGTGTCCTCGGCAGGAGATCCTTCAAGAAGAAGGCCACGTACACGCAGTCCGCAGGGGTACCGTCTACCGCCCAGACGCGCGGCTCGGCCTCGCGAAATCGAAGCGGATGGTGGAGCGTGATCGAGTGGCTCTTTGCGCTCTGCTCGGTCTGCGGCGCGACGGTGTACACGTCGGCGAAGGTGGCAAGCGCCTCGCGCAGCGCGATGTTTCCTGGCGCGTCGACCCCATCGTCGTTGGAAACCAAGATGAGTGGTCGGTCCGACATGCGCTCAAGGGCTATCGCGGATGAATGAAGGGGGCAACGGGATTGAGGGAGGAGCCGGTGGGCTTTCGCCCGCCGGTCCGTCCATGGTCGGGGCGACTGGATTTGAACCAGCGACCCCCTCACCCCCAGTAAGGTGCGCTACCAAGCTGCGCTACGCCCCGATGCCCTTTTTGCGAGGGCACGCGACTTTAGCCCACGAGGCCCCGGAGGCAAACCAAAAGCTGCGCGGCAGCTCAGACCTCGGAACCCGGGCTCACCGTTACCGGAACCACTTTGTGCACCGTGATCTGGACCTGGGGAGCCTCCAAAGGCGCCCGCGCGTCATCGCTCAACTGCTGAAGGAGATCGGCAAGTTGCTCGCGAAGGCCGAGGAGCTCGGCCCGCAACGCCACCTCGCGCGCGGCGCGCGGCTCGGGAGGGCTGCTTCGCTGATGCCGCCCGAGGTCGCGGATCCGCTTGCGGGCGCCCGGGATCGTGTACCCCTCGTCATGGAGGAGTTGCCGAATCAGCATCGCCAGCTCGACGTCTTTGCGGCTGTACTGGCGGTGAGCGCCGCGGGTCTTTTTCGGACGCAACGCAGGAAACTCGGTTTCCCAGTAGCGGAGCGCGTGGGGTTTCACCCCGACGATGTCCGCGACCTCGCCAATCTTGAAGAAGAGCTTGTCAGGCAGTTGGGTGCGCCGTGTCATGGGATAATCTCAGAGGTCCGGGTCCGACCCGTCGCCGTCTTCTTGGGAGCGGTGTGGGTTGAGGACGGTTTTGAGCACTTGGCTGGGCTTGAACGTCAGCACGCGGCGCGCGCTGATGGGAATGGGGGCGCCTGTTTGCGGATTGCGACCGACCCGCTCCTTTTTGGCGCGCACGACGAAGTTACCAAACCCGGAGATCTTGATTTTCTCCCCCTCGGCAAGAACGTCTTTCATCGTATCGAAGACCGCCTCGACGACCTCTGCGGCCTCTTTCTTGGAGAAGCCTCCAACCTTCTCGTAGACGGCATCGATGATTTCGGCTTTGGTCATTCGGTTTGATCCTCCAACGGCCAGTAGTGGGAGCCAACCACAAATCGGGTTGAATCTCAAGGGTTTGGCACCCTGCCGCAAGCAGAAAAAGCGGGCTTGCTCACAGATGGGGAGATAACCACTACCGAATGGTGGCTTCGAAGCGATCGCGCGCGACCTTGGCCAGCGAGCCGTGGACCTTATCCACTTGCTTGTCGGTCAGAGTTCCTGAGGTATCACGATATGTCACCCGGAACGCGAGGCTGCGATGGCCTTCCGGGATTTGATCGCCCCGGTACAGATCGAAGAGGCGCACCGACTCGGCCAACCCGTTCGAGGCCGCCTGAAGGGCATCGGCGATCTCGCCCGCGGTGAACGCATCGCGGACCAACATGGCGATGTCGCGAGTCACTGCGGGGAACTTCGGTAGGTCGCGCGCTTGCGGCGGTCCGAGCTTCTCGGATAGGGCGTGAAGGGCCGGCACGTCGAGCTCCGCGTAGATCACGCGACCGATGAGCTCGAGGTCGTCGGAAACCTCGGGATGAATCTCCCCGACGAAGCCAACTCCCTCCGAGGCGAGCGTCACCACGCCCGAGCGTTTCGGGTGCATGAAGCTCGGAAGGTCACCCGAAACGAGCTCCGGCTTTCGCCCGAACACACGATCGATGATCGCCTCGATGACGCCCTTGCCGTCGTACAGATCGAACGCTTGCTCGGCGCCGATCCAGCCGGGGCGGTGCCCCGCCAAGTTGATGGCGAGGACGGTCTGCTCGTGGGGAAGGACGTCTCCGGTCGGCTGGAAGGTCCGCGCGATTTCGAAGAGCCTCACCTCCGTGGCCCCATGCCGCTGGGCACGCGAGGCTGCGCCGGTGAGCCCCGGGAGCAGCGAAGTCCGCATCACGGCGCGCTCCTCTGAAAGCGGGTTGGCAAGCATGACGGCGTCGGCTCCGACCCGCGCCCTGCGGAGGTCTTCCACCGACAAAAACCCGTAATTGATCGCTTCGTAGAGACCACAGGCCACCGCAGCGTCGCGCAGCTCGTCGACGAGCTTCAAGAGCCCCGGTGTGCCGGCTTCCGAGACGTGCGCCCGGGGCATCGCGGTGGGGATCTGATCGTAGCCCCGCACACGGGCGACCTCTTCGATCAGATCCACCTCACGCGTCAGGTCGGGACGCCAGCTCGGAGTCTGCGCCTCGATCGTCTCCCCATCGTGCTCGACGATCCGGCAGCCGAGGGATTCGAGAATGCGCATGCTCTCTTCCTTCGATACCGGTGTCCCGAGCAAGCGTGCTGCGCGCTCGGGCCGAAGCCGAATCGACGCGGGCCGATGAGCCCTGGCGACGCAATCGATCGCGTCCGCTGCGACAGCGCCCCCGCCGAGCTCGGCAATCAGAGACGCGGCACTTGCGAGGACCTGTGGGATTGCCTCCGGGTCCACGCCACGCTCGAAGCGATGGCTCGAATCGGTGTGCAAGCCCAGCCGTCGGGAGGTTCGGCGGATCGATCGCGGATCGAAGTACGCGCACTCGATCAAGACGTGCTTGGTGTCGTCTCTTATCTCGCTGAAGAGCCCACCCATGACGCCGGCGACCGCCACGGGGCCCTCCCCGTCGCAGATCAGCAAGTCGTCCGAGGTGAACGTCCGCTCGATGCCGTCGAGCGTGGCCGTCTTTTCTCCTTCGTCGGCGAGCCGGACGACCACCTTCGATCCGCGAAGTCGATCGAGGTCGAAGCCGTGAATGGGGTGCCCCCACTCTAGGAGGATCAGATTGGTGGCATCGACCACGTTGGAGAGTGCACGGAGGCCCAGATTGTGCAGTCGGTAGCGAAGCCAGAACGGCGATGGACCGACTTCGACGCCCGATACCAATGCCGCACCGTACCGCGGACACCGATCGCCATCGACGATCTCCACCGAAATCGCGGGCAGCTTCGGGGAGTCGACCATGTCGCTCTCGCTATCCCAGAGGGGAGCCAGGCGCGTCGTCGGCTGGCCGGGGCGGAAGGCGCCTTCCGGCAGGAAGGCGCGGCGGGGACCGGCAGCCTTGCGAGGCGAATAAGGCATTCCGAAAAGGACGCCGATCTCGCGGGCAATCCCGACGTGCCCGAGGCAATCGGGGCGATTCGGGGTGAGGCTGATGTCGAGGATGACATCCCGCAGGTCGAGCGCGTCGGCCGCGTTCGTTCCTGGCAGAGCGCGATGATCCTCGTCGAGAACGAAGATGCCTTCGCCATCGGCACCGATACCGAGCTCTTCTTCGCTGCAGATCATCCCGCTCGATTCGACGCCTCCCACCTTGCGTGGCGCGATCTGCATGCCGCCCGGCAAGACAGCGCCCGACCTCGCAAACAGAACCCTGCCCCCCGGGTCTGGCACGTTGGAGGCGCCGCACACGACGTCGTGCTCGTTCTCTCCATCGAACACGCGCACCAGCGTGAGGTCGTCGCGCTTCGGATGCGGCTTCTTGGCGCGGATCTCCGCGATGACGACTCCGGACAGGTCGTGTCCCTTGCGCTCCATCGCCTCGACCTCGAGACCCGCCAACGAAATGCGTCGTGCCACCTCGGCGACATCCGCGTCCACGGGGCAGAGCTCTTGCAACCATCGGAATGAAGCCAACATCGCCGTTCCTAGAACTGGGACAAGAACCGTACGTCGTTCTCGTAGAGAAGCTTGATGTTCGGAATCCCGTACTTGAGCATCGCGATGCGATCGAGACCCATGCCAAACGCGAAACCGGTATACTTCTCGGGGTCGTACCCGACGTTCTCGAAGACGACCGGGTGGATCATCCCGCAGCCCAGAATCTCCATCCACCCCGTGCCCTTGCACACGCGGCACGCAGCCGTCCGCGCACGGTCTTGTTCCCAAGCGCGGCAAAAGACGCAGCTCATGTCGACTTCGCCGCCCGGCTCGACGAAGGGGAAGTAGCTCGCGCGAAACCGAAGAGCGACGTGCTCGTCGAAGAGCCGCCGGAGGAACAACGTGAGCACGCCTTTGAGCTCTGCGAAGGATACGTCTTGGTCCACCAGAAACCCTTCGAGCTGAAAGAACATCGGCGAATGCGTGGCATCATCGTCGCGGCGGTACACCGCGCCCGGAGACACGATGGCGAGAGGCGGTTTTCGCTTCATCATCTCGCGGATCTGGATGGTCGATGTCTGGGTGCGCAGCAGGACCGTGGGCGCGTCCGAGGGTCGATCGCCATCGACGAAGAATGTGTCGTGCTCGTCGGTTGCCGGGTGATCCGGCGGAAAACCCAACTTGTCGAAGCAGTTCTCGTAGAGCTCGACCTCCGGACCGTCGGCGACGTCGAAGCCCATCGAGACGAAGATGTCGAGCACGTCGTTGCGGATGCGCGTGATCGGATGCAGCCGCCCTGGCATCTGCCAGCGGCCGGGGAGCGTCAGGTCGAGGTGGGGGCCGGTGAGCTCTGCGTCGCGAGCGCTGCGATGGATTCGGTCTAGTGTCTCGTCGAAGGCTTGCTGGATGCCTTGCTTGAGCGCATTGGCGGCCTGGCCGAGCTCGCGCCGCCGATTGCCCGGCAGCTTCGGCATGAGCTTGAGCAGCGCCGTCAGCTCTCCTTGAGGACCGACGTAACGGGCATTGATGAGCCGAAGCTGGGGCTCGTCCTCTGCAGCGCGAAGCGCTTGCTCGAACGTCGCCCGGATCTGCGCGAGACCGTCTTCAAACGTTCGAACCGCATCTGGCTCTGCCATCGCGCGTCCCAAACGTTTCAATCGATGGCGTCGACGACTGCTTTGAAACCACTCGGGTCAGCCACAGCGATCTCGGCTAGCACCTTTCGGTCGAGGGCTATGTTCGAACGCTTGAGACCGGCAATCAGCTGGCTGTAGTTCAAGCCATTGTTGCGAGCAGCCGCGTTGATCCGCGCGATCCACAGGCGACGGAACTCGCGCTTCTTGGTTCGGCGATGCCGGTAGGCATCTTCCCACGCATTGTGAACCTGCTCGATCGCGACGTGGAAGGCCTTACGGCGTGCGCCGTAGTACCCTTTGGCGTGCTTGAGCACTCGGTTGCGGCGGCGGCGGGCTTTGAACCCTCGTTTGACTCTAGGCATGGCGTTTTCCTCCGAAGTCTCAGAGCTCGTAAGGAAGCAAACGCCGAATGCGCGCATCGTCTGCCGGATTGACCATGGAGTTCTTCTTGAGCTTCCGTAGCCGATTGGCGGACTTGCCACGCATCAAGTGCTGCTTGCCGGCCGTGGAACGGCGGATGCGGCCCCCTCCGGTGAGCTTGAACCGCTTCTTGGCAGCACGTTTTGTCTTCATTTTAGGCATTTGACAGTCCTCGCTTGGAGCTCCCAGGCCAGCGGCGCCCGCGGCCAGGAAGCGGAGAGCCAGCTGTTTAGCGCGTGAAGGATGGGAGTCAAGCGCTGGAAATTCGGGGCTCCCGGGCCCGCGCCTCCATGCCTGGGTCTCCATCGCCGGAGACCTAAACCCCCCGGATCAGCCCTGCCTCGTTTGCTGGACCTTGACCCTGGGGGCCAGGATGGCCGTCATGGTCCGTCCTTCCAGCCGCGCGGACGTCTCGACGGCGCCGATGTCCTCGACCGCTTCGACGATGGCGTCGATTTGGCGTTGCGCCGTTTCCGGGTGCGTGATCTCCCGGCCTCGGAAGCGAACGGTAATCTTCACCTTGTTCCCGTCCTCCAGGAACCGACGCACGTGCTTGGTCTTGAACTCCAGATCGTGCTCGTCGGTCTTCGGGCGAAGCTTGATCTCTTTGAGCGCGATCTGGGTCTGGCGCTTTCGCGCCTCGGCCTGCTTCTTCTTCTCTTCGTACTTGAAGCGGCCGAAGTCCATGATCTTGCAGACCGGAGGGCTCGCCTTCGGGTTCACTTCGACGAGGTCGAGGTCGAGGCTCCGGGCCATCTGACGTGCCTCGTCGGTGTTCATCACGCCCAGCATCTTGCCGTCGGCGCCGATGACGCGAATTTCCGGTACTCGAATGCGATCGTTGACCCTCGGTCCGAAATTCCGGGGACGATCGCGCGGTCCAATGCGCGGTTTAGCGATGACTATCTCCTATGGTTGAATCCGTTGCGGAAGGCGGTTGGTTCTCCCGGGCGAGGCGATCGATGACCTCGGGCAACGAAATGAAGCCGAGGTCCTTGTTCTCGTCTCGCGAACGGAGGGCCAAGCCCTGCCCTTCCACTTCTTGTTGGCCGATGACGCCCAGATACGGAATCCGCATGAGGCGTGCTTGGCGAATTTTGGCGCCCAGCTTGTCGCTGCTGAGATCGGCGGTCACTCGAAAGCCCTTGTCCTGGAGCTGTTTCTGCACGCTCTGCGCATAGTCGTTGAACTTCTCGCTCACCGTCAACAAGGCGATCTGCTCGGGGGCCAACCATACCGGAAACGCGCCCCCTAGGTGCTCGGTCAAAACCGCGAAAAAACGCTCGATGGAACCGAGGATAGCACGGTGCAACAGGACCGGACGATGCGTGGTGTTGTCCTCGCCCACGTAGGTCAGGTCGAACCGCTCCGGCAAGTTGAAGTCCGCTTGGATCGTACCCAGCTGCCACGGGCGCCCGATCGCGTCCTTCAGATGGAACTCTATCTTGGGTCCGTAGAAAGCACCCTCGCCTGCGGCAAGGTCGTAGGGCAGCCCCTTGGACCTGACGGCTTCGACGAGCGCTTTTTCCGCCTGGTCCCAGATGTGATCGGCGCCCAGTCGGTGCTCCGGCCGGGTTGCAATCACGATACGCACGTCGGTGAATCCGAAATCGCGGTACGCATCGTGGACGAGGTCGAGGAAGCTCTTGATCTCGTCTTGCACCTGGTCGAGCGTGCAAAAGATGTGCGCGTCGTCCTGCGCGAAGGTGCGAACCCGAGTCAGGCCTTGCACGACGCCGCTCCGTTCGAAGCGATGGAGCCTACCAAAATCGGCCATGCGCATGGGCAGCTCGCGATAGCTCCGCTTGGCCATCGCGTAGATCAGGCAGTGGCTCGGGCAGTTCATCGGCTTCACGCCGAACCGAAGCGACTCCTCGAACGCATCCGCCCATTGCTCGGCGGTTTGCGGCAGCTCCTTCTCGATTCTCTCTTGAAGATTCTCCAGGTTCTCCGAGGTAACGGCCATGTACATGTTTTCGCCGTACGATGGCAGGTGCCCGGACGTATGAAAGAGCTCGTTGTCGAAGATCTGTGGCGTGATTACCTCGTCATACCCATACCGAGCATAAAGCGACCGCACGTAGTCTTCGAGCAACTTGTAAATCGTTGCGCCTCGCGGCAAGAAGAACGGCGAAGCGGGCGCGTGCGGATGGAAGGCGAAGAGCTTCAGCTCCTTGCCGAGCTTCCGATGGTCGCGCTGCTTTGCTTCCTCGAGCTGCTTGAGGTGTGCACGCAAGGCCTTGGGTGATGCGAACGCCGTTCCGTAGATGCGCTGCAGCATCGGATTGCGCTCGTCGCCGCGCCAATAGGCCCCTGCAACGCTGGTTAGCTTGAAAGCCTTCAAGAAACCGGTCGATGGAACGTGCGGACCCTCGCATAGGTCGACCCACTCCCCGTGCCGGTAGAGAGAGATGGGGTCCTCCAGGCGCTCGAGGTGCTCGAGCTTGAAGCCCTCGTCGAGCGACTTCAGGAGCTCGCGCGCCTGCTTGCGGCTCACTACCTCGCGTCGGAACGGCCGGTCGGCCTCGATGATCTCGGCCATCTTCTCCTCGATGGCGCGAAGGTCGTCTTCGGAGAAGGTGCCATCGGGACGGTCATAGTCGTAGTAGAAGCCATCTGCGGTGGCGGGGCCGAAGGCGACCTTGGTACCCGGAAACAACCGTTGCACGGCATCGGCCATGACGTGTGCGCTCGAGTGCCGGATGATGGGCAACGCGTCTTCGTCTTGAGCCCGGATCGGCGTCACGTCAGAGGCCCCCTTCGGGATCGGCGTGTGCAAATCGTACACCTTCCCATCGACACGGGCGCCCACCGTATCGCTGCTCAGCACGCCCTGCTCCTCGAGCACGTCGCGCGCCGTCCTAGCTGTCGCATCACGCGTCATCGGTCAACGGAGCGAATTGTGGCTTTCGCGTGCCGAAAACGAGCTTGGTGAAGGGTCAGACATGGGGGAAATAGGGCGCCGATGGGGGCTTTCTGACACACGGCGTGTCGATTGCAACCCTCGCCCGAGTTGTCCGAGCCCCGTCCCCAGGGGGTGCTGGCAGTGATTGAAACGCCGTCGAGTCGCGCCCACACTGGAACGTTCAGGCCCAATCCTAGAGGAGATGTTGCATGGGTGAAATCCCCCTGCTGAACGAGCTAGCCATCGTTGCAGCGCTCGGCGTGCTCGTCACGGTCGTGCTCGCTCGCTTGCGACTCCCGACAGTTGCAGGTCTGTTGGCCGCCGGCGCGTTGATGGGCCCCTACGGATTCGGCTTGGTGACCTCGGTCCACGACATCGAGGTATTGGCCGAAGTCGGTGTGGTCCTGCTGCTTTTCACGATCGGCTTGGAATTCTCGCTCGACCGGATGCGCGACATCTTTCGCCAGGTCGCGCTCGGAGGCGTGCTCCAGGTCGGGCTCACCTTCGGCGCCACCTTCGCAATCGCGAGAGCGCTCGGACAGCCTCTCGGAGCCAGCACCTATCTCGGCTTCGCGGTCGCACTGTCGAGCACGGCGATCGTCCTGAGAACGCTTGCAGAGCGCCAAGAGCTCGACGCACCTCACGGCAGGTTCATCGTCGGAACGCTCATATTTCAGGATCTGTGCGTCGTTCCGATGGTGCTGATCATACCGCTGCTCAGTCGCGGGTCTGCCGCGGAGAACGGTTATGCAGGGCTGTGGCTCGCGCTCGGCAAGGCTGCCCTCGTCGTGATTGCGACGATCGCCCTCGCCCGCTTCGTCGTTCCGAAGGTACTCGGTTGGGTGGACGCCAGCCGCAGCAGAGAAGTCTTCTTGTTGGCAATCCTCACGCTCTGCATCGGGACCGCATGGATGACCTCGATGGCCGGGCTGTCACTCGCCCTGGGCGCTTTCCTCGGCGGAATGGTCGTCGCCGACACCGAATACGGTCACCGCGCCATGAGCGACATCCTCCCACTCAAGGACGCCTTCGTGAGCATCTTCTTCGTCGTGCTGGGGATGCTATTCGACGGAGGCATCGTTCTTTCACAACCTCTGGCCGTGTTCGGCATCCTCTTCGGGCTCGTGTTCGCCAAAGCGCTCATCGCCACCGTCGCCGCGCTCGCAATGCGCTTTCCTGCACGCGCCGCGTGGTTGGCTGGGCTCGGGTTGGCGCAGTTTGGCGAATTCGGCTTCGTTCTCACCAAGGTCGCGCAATCCCATGACGTAGTCGACGCTGCCACCGTGAATCCGGTGCTCGCCGCTGGAATATTGAGCATGTTCTTGACGCCCGTGCTCGCCAGGGCAGCGCCCCACATCACGGCCGGAGAGAGGCTTCTCGCTCCGCTGGAGAAGCTCTTTGGGGTTTGGGGTGTCGACAGGCTCGCCGAGGCCAGGGGGCGCCATCTACGTGATCACATCGTCCTCGTCGGCTTCGGCGTTGGCGGTCAACTTGCTGCCCGAGCGCTGCATGCCTGCAACCGGCCCGTCGTAGTCCTCGAGATGAACATCGAGAACGTCAGGCGCGGGAAGGCGCTTGGATTGCCGGTCTACTACGGTGATGCGACCAGCGAAGAGGCGTTGCGTCACGCTCGCTTGCCGGATGCGAAGATGATGGTGCTCCTCGTGAACGATCCGCAGGCCGCCAAGCGTATCGTGGATACGGCTTCTCGGATCGCGCCGGGAACGCCGGTGCTCATGCGCACGCGATACCTGGCCGAGCGGAGCTTGCTGTTCGAGATGGGTGCGCGCGACGTCGTGGCGGAAGAGGTCGAGGGCGCAGTCGAGGTCATCTCCCGAATGCTCCGCGCGCTCGAGATCCCCGGCAACGTCATTCATGAGCGCATCGATGAGCTTCGACGCGACACGCAAACCAGCGAGCGGAAACCGACCGCTCCTAGACCGAGGCTCGGACAAGTGCAGTCTCTGGACGAGATGAAGATCGAGACGTTGCTCGTTCGACCCGAGAGCCTGGTGGTCGGTAGGTCGCCGCGAGACCTCGATCTCAGAAACCGGACTGGAGCGCTCGTCGTGGGCGTACGCCGTGCTGGGAAGCTGCTCGAGTCGCCAGACCCCGACATGCCCTTCGCGAGTGGCGATCACGTGTTCCTCGTCGGTACGAAGACAGCGATCGAACGCGCCCTCGCCTACTTCGAAGACCAAGACCCATCCTCGGACCCCAGCATGACAGCAGAGGCGAGCCAGGGCTCCGGCTAGGCGGGTTCTGGTGGCCGCGTCACGGGTCGTGCGTCACCATTGCGCGCGTGAGCACGCCCGCTACACCGGGTGGGACCGATCGAGTGCTGCCGGGCCGATGGGTTCGCATCGTTTTCGCATTTCTGGATCTTCTGACCGCTGCGGCAGTCACCGGCTTCATGTCGATTGTCTGGTCGGCGACCCCCATCTGGCCCGTCGCGCTCGGTGCGTGGGCGGCGATCCTGATCATGTCCGCCATCGGTTTGGTTTCCGCCACCGAGCTCGGGGTGCGAGTGGCGCGCTTCGCGGCCGTTTACCAGCTTGCATTCTTCGCCGTGCTCGTGGTGGGGATCCTGTCGAGCGTCGCCTATTTGTGGGGTACCTACGGACAGATCGGCGCCGGCCTGGCGGCGACGCTACTGCTGATATTGGCCGTGCTGTTCGAGCTCGTTGCGCTTCTACCCGTGTTCAAGCTGCGCTCCCTCCGCATCGGCGGCGATCAGGCCGCAAGCTGGGGGAAGTACGGGTATGCGGCGTCCCTCGTCGCGGTCCTCGGGGTGCTGACTTATTGCGCGAGCGTCCGGGCCAGAGCCAGCCTTCCCCCGGTCGATCCGATCGAGCCCGACGCCCGAGCGGCGATGGGCGCCTACCTGATGGCGGTAATTGACGGCGCACCGCTTCCGCAGCTATCCGCCGATGTCGGGCGACCCGGCGACCGGTGGGTCCTTCGCATGTATCGTCGAGGCCGCCTCGAAGCGCGACACGAGGTCACCGGCACTCTCGCTCAAGCAACCGAAGCGCTCGCATCCGAGCTCGACAGGCGTTCGCTTTCGTCGCTGAGCGGCCGAGCGCTCGCGATCGATCGCGTCGTCGGCGAGATCGACATCGAGGGCCGGACCGGCGTAGTCGGCGCGCTCTCGATCGTGCCTGGGCTCGACGGAGTGAGCGGCGAGGTATCAGGCACGCGCGTGACGCTCACACCGCACGAAATGGTAGTTCGACGGATGCTGAGTGAATACACCCCGGTCCCGTTCATTCGCGATTTCGAGGTCGGGGCCGATCCGGAAGCAGTGCGGAAAGCGCTTTGCGAGACCGCCGGACAGGCTTCGGACTGTGGGGCCAGGCACCTGCGACGCGCACGCACGGAGTCGTGGACCTACAAAGACGGCATCGTCCACGACCTCTATCGTGCACGTCCGGTAGATCTGCGGCGTCCAAGTGCCCACGACGCGAAGTCCGGCGCGATTGCCGCCGGCTACTACGCGCTGCGCTCACTTCGGCGGGACGGAAGATTCGTCTACAAGCTGTACCCCGACACGGGGCGACAAGAGATCGAGCCCTACAACACGACACGGCATGCCGGAACGGCGTGGTTCTTGCTCGAGCTCTACGAGGCGACGGGGAAAAGAGAATTCCTCAAAGGCTCCGAGAAGGCGCTCGATTGGCTTCGGGGCCGCATGGGGGACTGCGGGGCCGGGCTTCGCTGCATCGATCCGGGAAATCAGGCGCGCCTCGGCCCACAAGCCCTCTCGCTGATCGCGTTCTCGACGCATGCGCGGACGACGGGCTCCGATCGGTACCGCGAGGTCATCGACGCTCTCGCCGAGACGGTGGCCCGTTTTCAGCGCGACGATGGGGATTTCGACTTTTTGCTCGATACTCGGACCGCGGATCCAATCGCGGGCGATCGTGTGCTTTACGCAGGCGCTCAAGCCGTGCTTGGCCTGGCCCTCAGCGGGCAGGTCACCGGAAACGAGACCCATCTCGCCGCCGCTGGGGCTGGGCTAGACTTCTTGGCAGGCCCTTATTGGGACTTCTTCGTGTCCGATTTCTTCTTCATCGAAGAGCATTGGACTTGCCTCGCGGCCGACGAGCTTCATCGGCTGTACGGCGATCCCAACCATGCACGCTTGTGCATGGCAGCCGCACGCTTCGATCGTCAGCTCCAGCACCGGCGCGACGAGACCGTTTTCCCCGACTATGTTGGCGGAATCGGCTTTACGCCGTTCTTTCCTCCGTACACCACGAACACAGCAGGGCGCACCGAGGGCATGGTTGCGGCGTACCGGATCTCCCAACGGCAAGGCCATCCCGACCCCGAGCTTCGCCGGGGAATCGAAGATGCTGTCGGTTTTCTACTACACAACCAGTACAAGCGGGGAGACACCTATCCATTTCGAAACGAATGGGCCGCCGTAGGTGGCGTACCGTGGAGCTACTACGACCCCGTGATCCGAATCGACAGCGTGCAACACACCGGTTCCGTGCTGCTCCACGGCTCGAAAATCCTCAGCGAGCAGCCTCCGAACTAGCGGTCAAAGTGCGTTTCGGTTTGCGGCGCATGATGCGTTTGGCCACGGGTGCGAGCCGCTCCGCGCGGAAAAACGGTGCAAACGCGATGAAGCTCACCGGATAGGGAAACAGGATCGCCATCAGGGAAAGCACACCCAGGTGAAACCCCCACATCGCGATCGCCCAGACTCTGGCGACCCCGGCGTTCAGCATCACCAACGGTGCACCTAACTCGAGCAGCAACGCGACTATGGCCATGCCCCGGAAGGCGGTCGCATACGGCAGGACCCAGGCTGCGATCGGCGAGCTCAAGCTCCCGAGCTCGATCTTTCTAACGTTGTCCATCGCGACGTAGTTGCGAAGGCTCTCTCCCTCAACGAAGCCGAGGCCGCTGTTCTTGACCTTGGCGAGCCCGGCGAGGAAATAGCTGACTACGCAAACCCAGCACATGAGCCGGATCGCCCAGCCGTACCGTAAGTGGGCAGTCGGCGGCTCAATCTGGTGCCGCGCATCGACGCTGAACGCGTCTGCTGCCGGCGCGAACGCTAGTGCGAAGACGTGAAACAGCCAGAGGTTGTCGGAGTGGAGGATGCCCCCCACGAGTTAGCGTAGGTTAGAACGACCAAGAGTAGTGCTGCGAACGTCGGCGCGACGACGCGGTAGGCATACCCCACGGCGAAGCCGACGGCGCCGAATAACGCAAGCGCAACGAGAGTCTGGTAGTGCAAGGGGTGAAGCGGGGCGTCCATCCAAGAGAGCACGCCCACAGCTTGAAACTGTTGCGCGCGCTGGTGGGCGAAGCTCAACAGGTAGGGGATGCGAATCGAGAGGTAGACCACCGCGTAGGTGCCCACGAGGACCCTGAGCATCGCCAGTCGCTCCGCAGGCGCCCTCCAAAACCACCACCGAAGGCCCCGTGGCGCGAGCCCGTCGTTCGTCATCGTTTCACTAGACATCGCTCGAGTGTCCTGCGCGTGGCGGGGGTGGGCCCGGTTTCAAAGTACGCGACCGCGTCGAAATGCGAACGCGCGACTTCGATGACCATGACGTCGTCCCAGGTGCCCGACTCGTCTTGCTGGACGCGTCGCGCTACGTCGCCACAGAACGCCGCGGAGCGCTTCCGCCCGCCCTGCACCGCGTCGCGGATCATGCGAAGCGCTTGGATCACCTCGGTGTTTCCGGTCGCCAGCGCAGGCGGAAGTGGCTTGCGCGTACCGTCGCGAAACACGCCAAGCACCTGCGTGACGACCACCCCCGGATCAGGTTTCCCCCTCGAGAACATAGGGAACGTCGACAACGGGAAGCTGTCCTCGCGCTTGGAGTCTTGGAAAGCCGGATAGGCCACGAGAAGGGTCATGACCAAACTGATGATTCCCCCGAGCCAGAGCTGTCTTCGATCGCTCATCGAAAGTGCGGCAGCATACCCGACCCGGCAGGCTGCGCCCGCCGAGCTGGATGGTGCGCAGGCCCCCGATGCGCGCCAGTTCCTGCGCGAGGCTGCGATTCGCATCGACAGCGCTCAGAGACCTTCCTTCCAGCGACGCGAGAGGGCCACCTCCGCGCGGTAGGCATCGAGCCAACGCCGACGTTCTTGCTCGTTCCAACCAATGAGCGAAGCCATGCGGTCGGCCACCTTTTCGGCAGCGCCGAGACCCTGATCGAGGTCCCGAAAGAAGATTTGTGTTCGGCGAATCATGATGTCGCTCACCGTGGCTGCAAGCTCTTCGTCGACGCCGAAGTCGACCTGCGCCATGATCTCCGGACGCCCCGCGATGATGGGCTCGCACGAGCTCGGTTCGGCCGCGCACCGCTCCGCCAGCCAAATCGCCCGCATGCCGTAGGCATTGGCCAAGTACAGGCAGGTCTCGGCTGAAAGGAGGCCTTGGGCCACTTCGGTGACTCTCTTGGCCACCTTTTCATTGTCGTCATCCTCCGGCCAACCGATTGCGCCCGGAAGCGGCTCCTCGTCGCTATGGGTCGGTGTAAGTGTTTCGGGCAGCTGCTCGCTGAGACGTAGCATTTGAATCGCAGTGCCCATGACCTCCTCGGCCATCTTTCGGTAGGTGGTGAGCTTGCCGCCTGCAATCGTGATGAGGCCGTCCTCACCCACGATGATCTCGTGCTCGCGGCTCACCGCCGACTCCGCGAGCTCTTCGGTCGAAGGCTCCGGGGCAATGAGCGCACGAATGCCTGCCCAGGTGGCGATCACATCGTTACGGCTGATCGGATAGTCGGGGAAACTCGCCTTGGCTGCTTCGAGCAAGTAGTCCACGTCCTCCAAGGTCGCGTACTCCTCCCCGGGCGTTCCATCGTAGTCCGTGTCGGTCGTGCCCACATAGGTTCGTTCGCCCCAAGGCACCGCGAACAGCGCTCGGTCGTCGACGGGATGGAAACAGATGACCGCATGTCTGACGGGGAGCTTTTGCGCTTCGACCACGATGTGGATCCCTTTGGTCGGCCGAAGCACTTTGCCCCGTTTCGGCTCACTCATGGCGAGCGTGAGGTCTGTCCACGGACCCGTGGCATTGATGACGACGTGCGCGCGCACCTCGCGCGTCCGGTGGTCGCGCGCGTTTTCGACGACTACACCGGAAATGCGTCCGCCCTCGTCTTTCAGGAACCCGCGCACCGGCGCATGGGTGGCGATCATGGCTCCATGCTCCGCTGCATCCAAGGCGCTCTCGAGGGTCAGACGCGCGTCATCCGTCGAGCAGTCGTAGTAGAGGGCCGCGCCTTCGAGGCCCTCCTGCTTGAGAATCGGCTCCATCTTGGCGACGTCGTCCGGCTTGAGCCGTTGGTGCTTCTTCGGGGACCGGAACAGCGAAAGCCCCTCGTAAAGCCACAGCCCTGCACCAATCTTCCTCAGGTTGCGTCGCGAGCCCTCGTAGACAGGGAACAAAAAGGCCAGCGGATTCACCAGATGTGGAGCCAGGTCGAGCAGCACACGGCGCTCGCCCACCGATTCGAACACCAAGCTGAACTGGTAGCTCTCCAGGTACCGGAGGCCGCCGTGGATCAGCTTGGCTGACCGGGAGCTGGTGCCGTACGCGAGATCGTCCATCTCGAACAGCGCCACCCGCAGACCCCGCCGCGCTGCGTCGCGCGCGATCCCTGCACCGGTGATGCCACCTCCGACTACCGCGACGTCGACTTCGTCGGGGAGTTGGCTCCACATTTGTTCGCGAGAAGGCATGGTGTGTCTCCTTGGGGGCGCCTGTGACACACCTCAGGTGCCAAGGGCGCCTCGTCGGCACCCATGATGCACTCACCCCGCCGCGCAGCCGAGCACAAAATCCGTCGACGCACGGACCAGCGGACGCGCAAGCCCGACGCACGAGAAGATCGCACCGACGTCGGCCGAAAGGCGGCCCGAGACGAAGAAGATCCCACCGACGTCGGCCGAAAGGCGGCCCGTGCTGTGCGATTCCCATGTGTTGTCGTTGGAAGAGAAGAAGATCCCACCGACGTTGGCCGAAAGGCGGCCCGTGCTGTGCGATTCCCATGTGTTGTCGTGGGCTGACAGTGGAAGAAGATCCCACCGACGTTGGCCGAAAGGCGGCCCGTGCTGTGCGATTCCCATGTGTTGTCGTGGGCTGACGGTCGCCGGCGATTGCATAGGAGCCGC
>Ga0209536_100001395_pt1 | contig 40293 bp, 39 predicted proteins | sample DeeMarSeWOR28_12_FD_187461 | JGI IMG/M metagenome (GOLD analysis project Ga0209536, IMG submission 187461) | Marine sediment microbial communities from White Oak River estuary, North Carolina - WOR-2-8_12 (SPAdes) (version 2) | ecosystem: Environmental > Aquatic > Marine > Intertidal zone >... | reverse complement strand
GGCGTCGTTGCCCCACGACTCGGCTGTCCAAATCGAGTCGTAGCCCAGGCGCTCCACCTCTCCGATCTTCTCCATGTTCACCAAGTCAGGCACAGTCATATTCAACTGCGGACCGGCGTACCCAATCGACAAACCGAGCTTCATCAACGACTCCTTCTGCTCAACGCTATCCTGTATCAGGTAGGGGAACGCCTTTCAATTTGAAGCAGGTGCCCGTGCGGGTCAGCCTGCGGGCATGCGTGTACTGGTGACTGGCGCGTTTGGCCGCCTCGGGCAGGCAGGCATCGAGCGGCTTCTGAAGGAAGGGCATTCCGTGCTCGCGTTCGACCTGCCCAATCGCCTCAACAAGAAGGAAGCCCGGCGCTTCGAAGGCCACGTCCATACGGTTTGGGGCGATATCCGCAGGTCGGAGGACATCGCGCCATGCGTCGACAGATGTGACGCGATCATCCACAACGCCGGAATCCTTGCGCCGCTCTCCGAGAAGCATCCGGAGCTCGCGCACGCCGTCAATGTGGGTGGCACGAAGAACATTCTCGAAGCGATGCTGCGACGAGAGGAGCCACCAATCATCGTGTTCGCCTCTTCGCTCTCCGTCTGTGGACCGCGCGAGCCGGGCGGACCTCCGTTGACGGCGGAAGATCCGGCGATCGGAACCGACCACTACACGTCGCACAAGGCGGAGTGTGAGCGCCTGTTGCAGGAGTCCGGGCTGCCCTACGTCATCTTTCGCATCGGCGTCTCGGTAGGCATCAAGACGGCCGCTGGCGATCTGTCTCCCGACGTCTTTCGGGTCTTGTTCGGCATCAACCCGAACGTTCGCCTCGAGTGGGTCCATCCGGAGGACGTGGCTTTGGCGCAGGCCCGCGCGATTCAAACTCCCGCGGCGATCGGAAAGATTTTGATGATCGGTGGCGGCGAGGGGTGCCGCCTCACGTTCGGCGAGTTCTATGGCGCGATGTTCGAGGCGACTGGGGTAGGGCGATTCCCCCCTGGAGCGTACGGCTCGGGCGCGTACTATTGCGACTGGCTCGATACCACCGAGAGCCAAGCGTTACTCCACTACCAGCGCGTTCGGTTCGACGAATTCATCGTCGCGATGCGCCATGCGTCGCGATTCACGCGCGTGCCGACGCGCTTGCTGTCTCCATTGATCCGCCGGTTCATGCTTCGATACTCCGACGCCTGGCAAGCCTACAAAGGCCGGGCCTGAGCGCTCACGCGCGCTGGCTCGACACCGATAAGACCTCGCCAGTCATGTACGAGCTGTAGTCGCTCGCGAGGAAGACCATCACATTGGAGATCTCCCACGGTTCGGCACCCCGTCCGAACGCTTCGCGCTTCTGGAGCTCCTGTAGCAGGCCGGGTGGCGTCACCTTGGCGAGGAAAGGGTGCATCGCCAGAGAGGGGGCGACGCAGTTGACGCGCACGTTTGCTTCCGCTGCCTCGATCGCCGAGCATCGCGTCAGCGCCATCACCCCGGCCTTGGCTGCCGCGTAGTGAGCCTGGCCTTCCTGGGCGCGCCAACCGAGCACCGACGCGTTGTTCACGATAGCCCCTTGGCCGCGCGGCATCATGTGCTTGAGGGCCGCTCGGGTACATCGGAAGCAGCCGTTTAGTGTCACGTCGAGCACGACGTTCCACTGCTCGTCGGTCATGTCGACGATCTTCGCGTAACCGCCCAGGCCCGCATTGTTCATCAGGATGTCGACCTGCCCCATCTTTTCGATCGCCAGATCGAACATTCCCTGCACCTCGTCCTCTTTGGTGACGTTGCAGAGCACCGTCTCGGGCCGCTTCCCGGTCTCTCCCTCGATCTTGTCGGCCGCTTCGCCGAGTCGCCGCTCGTGAATGTCGCTGATCACGAGCGCTGCGGCGCCTTCTTCGACGCAGCGAATGGCTGTCGCGAACCCGATGCCAGTGCCCGCGGCGGCGGTCACCAAGACGTTCTTGCCTTCCAGAAGGCCGTGCCCGCCGACATACTTAGGTGTGTTGGTCATCGTGGTTCCTTTGGAAGTCCGAGCCCGCGCTCACCAATGATGTTGCGCTGAATCTGGTTGGAGCCCGCGTAAATGGTGTCGGCCCTAGCGAACAGATACCACTTCTGCATCCGCGTGAGCTCGTAGGGCCCTCCGTCGAGGATCTCTGCCTCCGGGCCGAGGATGTCCATCGCGAGCTTGCCTAGGTCACGGTGCCAATTCGACCAGTAGAGCTTGCTGATGAGAGCTTCGCGATTGAGGTCGGCGCCCTGGTGCTCGAGCATCCGAAGGGCGTTGACCCGCATGACTTTCAGCCCGATCCAAGCGTCAGCGAGACGTTGGCGAATGACCGGGTCCTTGGTTGCCCCTGTTTGCTTGGCGGCCTCCACTACCTGCTCGAACTCTTGCTGGAAAAGGTACTGCTGCCCGAGCGTCGAGGCCCCACGTTCGAAAGCGAGCGTGCCCATCGCCACCTTCCAACCGTTGTTGACCCCGCCCACCACGTGGTCTTTGTGCGCCTTGGCTCCGTCGAAGAAGACCTCGGCAAACTCGGCGCTTCCACCCATCTGTTTGATGGGGCGAACCTCGATACCAGCCTGCTTCATCGGAACCAAGATGTAACTGATGCCGCGGTGCTTGGGGGCATCGGGATCGGTCCGGCACAACACGAAGCACCAATCGGAGTGCTGCGCACCCGAAGTCCAAATCTTCTGACCGTCGATTACCCACTCGTCACCGACGAGTGTGGCTTTGGTTTGCACGTTCGCGAGGTCCGAGCCTGCGCCGGGCTCGGAGTAACCTTGGCACCAGATCTCATCGCTCGCGACGATGGGCGGCAAGAATCGCTTCTGTTGCTCCGGTGACCCGAAGTGGATCAAAGTGGGGCCGAGCAGGGTCTCGCCGATGTGGCCAATGTTGCCGGGCCCGTTCGCACGCACGTATTCCTCGTTGAAGATCGCCTCTTCCTTGATGCTGCACTCGCGTCCGCCGAATTCTCTCGGCCAACCGAGGCAATTCCAGCCGGCGGCTCCCATGGCCTTGCCCCAGGCGATGCGTTCCTCCACGTACGAGTCTTGATCGCCCGATGCGCCGCGACCTCGAAGGTCCTTGAAAGGGCCGTTGAGCTGCTCTTGCAGCCACGCGCGTGCCTCGTCCCGGAATGCCCGCTCTTGCTCGGTTAGCTGAAGCTCCATTACAACCCCATGCGTTGCGCGACGCGCTCGCGGTGAAAGGAAGGGTCTCCGAGAAGCACTTCGGTGGCCTTCGCGCGCTTGAAGTACATGTGGGCGGGGTGCTCCCAAGTGAACCCGATACCGCCGTGGATCTGGATGTTCTCGGCGGCGCAGTGGAAGAAGGTATCAGAGCAGAACGCCTTCGCGCTCGATGCCGCTTCGCTCAAATCCGCTTCGCCTTGACCCGCGAGGGCGCTGGCATGGAAAGCAGCCGAGCGCGCGGACTCGATCATCGTGAGCATGTCCGCGCACTTGTGCTTGATCGCTTGGAAAGAGCCGATCGGTCTTCCGAACTGCTGGCGAACTTTCGCGTACTCGACTGCCATCTCCAGGCACATCTCGGCGGCGCCGACCTGCTCGGCGGCAAGCGCGATGCGTCCGAGATCGAGGGTGCGCTCGCACAGGTCCCAACCGCGGCCCTCTTCGCCCAGGAGGGACTTCCCTGGCACGGTGACGTCTTCGAGCTCGACGATCGCAAGTTTGCGGGTTTGGTCCATTGAAGGCGTCCAGCTTCGCTGCAGGCCTGGTGCATCAGCGGACACCGCGAACAGGCTGATCCCGTCGAGCCCTTGGCTTTTCTCCGCCCGTGCGGCCACGATGATGAGGTCCGCAGTGTGACCGTCGATCACGTAGTGCTTGGTTCCACGAAGGACGTAGCGGTCGCCGTCGCGCCTGTAGGTCGCGTGAATCGCATCGGCGCCACTCTCTCGGCCCTTCTCGGCGTAGGCGAGGGCGACCTTGGTTTCGCCGGCCGCGATCGACGGCAGCCATTCTTCCTTTTGGGCCTCGCTGCCGCCGAGCAGGATCGCATTCGCGCCGAGACAGATAGTCGAGAAGAACGGCGAACAAAGAAGGGCCCGACCCATCTCCTCCATCAATGGGTGGAGGTCGAGGTAGCTCATTCCGAGCCCCCCGTAGCCTTCCGGAATGGTGAGGGCAGTCCACGCGAGCTCTTCCGAGAGCTGCTCCCAAACGGCCGAGTCGTAGCCTTGCTCCGTATCCATGGCTGCACGGACCCGCGCTTCCGACGATTCGGCCTCGAGGAACCGTCGCGCGGCTCGCCTCAGCTCGTTTTGGTCTTCCGAGAACGAAAACTCCACTCGCTCACTCTCCTCGATTCACACTGGCAGCGGATAGGAACGCCGGTGTTTCCCCGCCGCCATGAAGCACTAGGTTGGCGCCGCTCACGTAGGCGGCGAGAGACGATGCGAAGAACATGCATGCGCCGGCAACGTCGCTCGCCGTTCCGAGCCGCTTGAGGGGCACCGTGTCCGCGACGCGCGCGATACCCCCTTCGTCGCCGTAGTGAAGATGCGACTGCTCGGTCCAAATGAGACCGGCAGAGATCGCGTTCACGCGCACCTTCGGCGCCCACTCGATCGCGAGCGTTCCGGTGAGGTTGATGAGGCCGGCCTTCGCGGCGCCGTACGCCGCGGTTCCGGGGGACGGTCGGACGCCAGATACGCTAGCGATGTTGACGATCGAGCCGCCGCTCTCTTGCTGCTGCATGACGCGGTTGGCGTGCTGCGCGCAATGAAGCGCAGCTATGAGATTGAGCTGAATCACTTTTTCCGAGAACCGCGGCGACGCCGTGGCAGCCTCTGCAAAGGGCGCCCCGCCCGCGTTGTTCACGAGTACGTCGAGCCGGCCGAAGCCATCGACGACCGCATCGACGAGCTTCTCTACTTGTGCGGCTTCCCGCACGTCTGCGCTCAGGAAGATTGCCGTCTTCCCGCCCGCGCTTGGCAGGTCGCCCGGTTCCTTGCGTCCGCACACCGCGACCTCCGCCCCTGCTTCGAGGAAGGCCTCGGCGATGCCCCGGCCGATACCTCGGCTCCCGCCGGTGATGAGCACGGCTTTGCCGCTGAAGTCGAGGGGGTCGCTCATGTTCCGTACACTTTCACGAGTGGCTGCGCTTTGGCGAGAAGGCTCTCGACTGCGGGCCCAACCTCCGCAGCATCCCAACGCTTGCCGATGTCCACCGTCTGCTCGCGGCGATAGCCGTCGAACACGGTGATGGTTCCGCCGAACACCTCCCACACGCGTCCGGTGACCTCGCGGGATTGCGGGCTCGCGAGCCATGCGATGAACGGTGAGACGTTTGCTGGGTCGTTCTCATCGAAACCCTCTTCGGGTGCTTTCATCGAGTCGCCGAACGCGCCTTCGGTCATTCTCGTCCGCGCGATCGGGCATATTGCGTTGGCCGTGATGCCGTATCGGCCGAGCTCGGCGGCTTGCACGAGCGTAAGTGTTGCGATTCCGGCCTTCGCGGCCGAATAGCTCGATTGTCCGACGCTGCCGAGGACGCCGGCGCCGGAGCTGGTGTTGATGATGCGCGCGTCGACCTGTTCGCCGGCCTTGACCTGAGCGCGCCAGTACGCGGCAGCGTGGCGTGCAACACAGAAGTGGCCTTTCAAATGCACGCGGATGACCGCGTCCCATTCCTCTTCGCTACAGCTGACGAACATCCGGTCGCGGACGAAGCCCGCATTGTTGACGACTACGTCGAGGCGGCCGAACGTCTCGATCGTTTCCCGGACCAGGGCTTCCGTCTGCCCCCAGTCTGCAACGTCTGCGCCATTCGCGATTGCTTCGCCACCCATGTCGCGAATCGACTGCACCACCTCGTCGGCCGGGCCCGCACCGCCCCCTTCGCCACTGTTGCTCACTCCCAGGTCGTTCACGACGACCTTTGCGCCCTGTCGCGCCAGCTCGAGGGCGTGCTCGCGGCCGATGCCGCGGCCTGCGCCAGTTACGATTGCTACTCGTCCGTCACAAATGCCAGTCATTGTCTAAACCTCTGGGTCGGCCAACTTGACCATGAGCTTGCCTCGGTGTTCTCCACTGAACAGGCGAAGCAAGTGTGCCGGCGCCTGTTCGATCCCTTCGATGATCTCGTCGCGATAGCTCAGCTTACCCTCGCGGATCCACCGTGCGAGGTCTGCGCGCGCCTCGTCGTAACGGCGCGCGAAATCCAAAGTCGTAAAGCCCTCCATCCGGGCGCTCTTCGCCAGGAGCTGGAGGTAGTTGCTCGGCCCTGGCGGAAGCTCGGTCGCGTTGATCTGCGAGATCGCGCCGCAGAGCGCGACGCGGCCTCGGCGATTGAGGCGGGTCAGCACCGTGTTGAGAATCTCGCCACCCACGCTGTCGAAGAACACATCGATGCCCTTCGGGCAGGCTTTTTCGAGAGCGATTCTGAGATCGGCAGTCTTGTAATTGACCGCGGCGTGGTAGCCGAGCTCGTCAACGAGCCATGCGCACTTCTCGTCGCTCCCAGTGAGTCCGACTGCCCGACAACCCTTGATGCGCGCGATCTGGCCGGCGATCGATCCGACGCCGCCGGCGGCGGCAGATACCAGCACGGTCTCGCCTTCTTTCGGTTGCCCGATCTCCAGCAGACCGAAGTACGCTGTCAGCCCATTGCCCCCGAGCACGCTCAGCATCGACGGGAGGGGAATGCCTTTGATCGCCTCGACCCTACCGTGAAGCTGATGCGCCGGAACGACGCTGTACGACTCCCAGGTCGCGAGCGCCTGCACGATTTGCCCAACGGGCCAAGCGTCCGCGTTGGATTCGATGATCTGTGAGAGCGTCCCGCTCCGAACAGGCGCGCCGATCTGGATGGGTGGCAGATACGACTTCGCGTCACTCATCCACCCGCGTATCGCAGGGTCGATTGAGAGGTAGAGGTTCTTGAGCAGCACCTCACCAGGCCCAGGCGACAGCATCGGCCCCTCAGCCGCCTCGAAGTTTCCCGCTTCGGGCACCCCAACCGGCCGCTTCTTCAACAAAATCTGCCTGTTCACCTGCACAACCGGGGCTCCGCCCTTAGACTGAAACACGTTTCACTTTTTGCAAGGGGACTAGGTGAAGATGGGCCACTCGGCGGTGATTTGGCTGCCGTCGTAGACGGCGATGTCGCCAAACTGCAGGAAGACCTGCTCGCTCTGGGTCGGGCGGAGAAAGACCCAGTCGTCCGGGCGGAGGTCGATGCTCTGCGAGCCGTTGAGCATCTCTTGGTTGGTCGAGTGGCCGTAGATCGGGTTGATACTCAGGCCGGCGGGAGACTCCGGGATCGCTTTCCAGTAGCCGCCATAGATGAAGAAGGCCTTCCGACGGTTCGGGTTGATCCAGGCCATCACACCCGAGAGCGGCTCCAGGCCAGGAACCTCGGTCGCGTCGAGTGCCTTGATGACCGGGGTCGCAATGAACGCCGCGGGCTGGTGATCCGCCAGCGTGTCGAGATCGAAATCGCTGGGCTTCACCAGCGCCGAGCCAGCGGAGAGCTCGTTCGCAGGCTCATCGCTGTCATAGAGCTGGTAGGTTGGACTACCCCCGGCGTTGAGAGTCAGGTCCGCTATCGATCGTCCGAGCTTCCGCTCCGCGGCGTTCACGAACATCCGGTACGAGGCTTGCGCTTTTTCAAATGCGCGATCGGGCCCGCCGATGATCCCCGGCATCTTCACGACGTGCGGCTCGTAACCCATGAAGCCTGAGAACGTCAGCAAGCGATCGGTTTCGATGACCTCGAGCATCTCAGCAAGCTCATCCACGCTTCTCAGCCCGCCCCGGTGCAGGCCGACGTCGATCTCCAAGTTGATGCGCATCGGGATCTGCCGTTGCGACGCCAATTCGCGATACTGGCGAAGCCGAGCCCCCGAATCGATGAGCCACTGAAGCTGCCGACCTGGATCGAATGCGAGCTCCACATGCCGATCGTAGAACCTCGCCGCCGCTGCGACGGGCATCGGCTTGCCGAGAAGGACGTCGGTTCGAGGAAGCTCCTCGGCCACGAGATTCAAGAATGGTTGGTGGAATACCATCAAGCGTCGGGTATCGGTCCGGTGCATGACCGTCTCGATGAGCGGCAGAGAGGGCAGCGACTTGGCTACCACGCGGTACGCGAACCGCCCTCGAAGGCGGCGGTGCAGCAGATCCGCGTTGGCAAAAAGTCGTCGTTGGTCGATCACGAGCGTAGGGCGCGCGAGGCCCGCTTCGGTGAGTGCCTTGCCGAGGCGGAGGTAGTACCGTGAGTGATTCGCCCCGCGGTCCGATGGCCGGAGCGCGAGCGCGAGACCTCCAGCGCCGGCCACTGCGGCGGCCGCGAGGAACCGACGCCTGTTCCACGATGGCATGGTGCCGAATCTAGCGTTTCGCGCTTCTCTTGTCGTGCGCCTTGCAATAGCCTCGCTCTCGAGGAGATGCCCCGATGAAAAAAGCTTCTGGATTGGGTGGCGTGGCGTGCGCCGCGTGGGTGTTGGTGGGCCTCGCGGCGCTCGGATGCAGTAGCACGGGCACCGGGAATAAGGTGGGGCAGCTTCTCGGGCGCGCGCTGGCGCCCGAGAACGGTCAAGCGGTTCCGCTCGTGAATGAAACCGTGGTCCTGCTCACGTACGACGACGAAGGCAACATCGTCATGGCTGAGGTCGGAACGACGGACGAGAACGGCGAGTTCCAAGTCGACGTGGAGGCTCAGGCCGTCGTTGCGCTCGTCGTGAATGGAATGACCGACGAAGGCATGGCGGAGATCAGCGGTCTCTACAATCCCGAGGAGGGAGTGGTGATCGACAAAGTTTTGGACCCTGCAACCTCCATTGCATGCGTCGCTGGCTTGAGCGCGATCGGCGATGGCTCGATCACGGATGAGCAGCTCGACGACGAGCGAGTCGGCAATCTCGAAGACGCAGCCGACGGATACATCCTGGCTAACCCCGACTTCGATTTCTACGATGCTGATGATCGAGCAGCTGCGGTCGAAGCTGTTCGTGCATCGACCGACGACGGCGCTAACCCGGCGCCGTAGACGTCTATCCGAGCCGCTCGATGATGGCGGCCATTCCCTGGCCCCCGCCGACACACATCGTCTCGAGACCGTAACGGGCGTCGCGCGATTGCAGGTTGTGGATTAACGTCGTCATGATGCGGGCGCCAGTTTGTCCGAATGGATGGCCGAGCGCGATGGCGCCGCCATTGACGTTCAGCTTGTCGACCGGAATGCCGAGCTCCCGCGCGGATGGGATGACCTGTGCCGCAAAGGCTTCGTTGATCTCGACGAGGTCGATGTCGTCGATGGTGAGGCCAGCGCGTCTCAACGCCTGCCTGCTCGCCTCGATCGGGCCGAGGCCCATGATCTCCGGACTGAGCGCCGAGACTCCCGTCGACACGATGCGCGCGAGCGGCGTGATGCCCAGCTCTTTGGCGCGCTGGTCGCTCATCACGACTACGGCAGCGGCCCCGTCGTTGAGCGGGCAGGCGTTGCCCGCGGTGACGGTTGCCCTGTCGCCGAGTTGCTCGAGCAGCACCGGCTTGAGCCCAGCGAGCTTCTCCGCCGTCGTCCCGTGGCGAGGGCAATCGTCGGTGTCGACCACGGCGCCGCTCGGCGTCGTGACTGGGGTGATCTCCTCTGCAAAGTACCCGGACTTCTGCGCCGCCTCGGCTCGTTGTTGGGAAAGCGCCGCGAACTCGTCTTGCTCCTCGCGCGAGACGGCCATGTACTGTGCGACGTTCTCTGCGGTCTGAAGCATCGTGATGTAGACGTTCGCCAATTCATCACTGGGCTCCCAGGTCCCGCCATCCGGCGTCATGAGTGCGGCCATCCGTGCTTCGGCCTGCGCGAACTTGGGATTCTTGGTGTTCTCCATCCCGTCAGACTTGCCGAAACCAAACCGGCTGACGCACTCCACGCCGGCCGCCACGAACACATCCCCTTCGCCAGCCTTGATCGCGTGGGCCGCCATCCGAATCGTCTGAAGCGACGACGAACAGTAGCGGTTCACGGTCGTGCCGGGGGTGTCGATGTCCGCCAGCAGGCTCACGACTCGCCCCATGTTGTACCCGTGCTCGCCCGCGGGTTGTGCGCAACCGATCATCAAGTCCTCGACTGTCGTCGGATCGAGACTCGGCACCTTTGCCAACGCAGTCTTGACCGCGATCGCCGCGAGGTCGTCCGGGCGCATCTCGATCAACGACCCCTTGAAAGCGCGGCCAATCGGCGTTCGCGCGGTTGAAACGATCACGGCTTCGGGCATGTCTTACTCCTCGATGAACATCGGGTCCTGCGCATCGCGCAGCGCGTCCTTTAGCACCTTTCCGGTGGCATTGCGGGGTAGGGGCGCTTTTCGCGCCTCCCAGAGCGTGGGGACCTTGTAATACGCCAGCTTCTCGGCGACCCAGCCGCTCAGCTGCTCGTCGTCGAGCTCCTGGCCCGTTTCGAACACGACGATCGCCTTCACCTCTTGTCCGAGCTCTTCGTGGTCGACCCCGATTACAGCGGCTTCGGCGACATTCGGATGCGCCTCGAGCCGCTGTTCGATTTCGAACGGATAGATGTTCTCGCCACCACGAAGAATCAAGTCGCGCTTCCGGGAGGCGATGTAGAGCTTGCCGCCTTCGAGGCGGCCGACGTCACCCGTGCAGAGCCAGCCCCCGGGCTTGATCGCCGCCCTCGTTGCCTCGGGGTCGTTCCAATACTCGCGCATCACCAGCGGGCCCCGAAGGTGGATCTCGCCTTCCTCGCCCTCGGGCACCGGCTCTCCGCGCTCGTTGCGGATCTCGACATCGACGATGGGCACCGGCCGGCCGACCGAGCCGGGGTCCTCCGCGAGCTCCTGCCCCGCGTTGAGTGTTGCGAAGGCCGTGCCCTCCGTGAGGCCGTATCCTACGCCCATCGTGTGGCTGCACTGAGGGAAGAGGTTGCGGGCCTTGTCGATGAGAGGGGACGGGATCGGTGAGCCGCCGCCGCCGACCGCCCTGAACGAGTTGAGGTCATACTCGTTTATCTTGGGGTGGTTGAGCAGCCGGTGCAGCACCGTGGCGGTGTATCCCCAGCCGGTTACCTTCTCCCGCTCGATCAGGCCAAGCACCACCTCTGGGTCGAAACGGCCCATCGGCCACACGGTCTTCGCACCGCCGGCCAGCGCTGTGACGGCCGCGCAGTGGAGCCCGGAGACGTGAAACAGAGGGCTCGTCACCAGCACGCTGTTCGGAAGCTGGGGGAGCTCGGCCTGCTTCGGGTTGGCCATCATCAAGCGCGCGCCGTGGAAGAAGCTGACCATGACCATGTTGGTCACGTTGCCGTGTGTATGGACTACGCCTTTCGCCCGACCTGTCGTGCCACTCGTATACAAGATGATCGCAGGATCGCTCTCCGCGATCGGCTGCGCCGGAAGCTCGGCGTCCGAATAGTCCTCGAGCAGAACGTCGAAGTCGTTCTCGATGATGCAAATGGGAACGCCGAGCTCCCCGGTGATGCGGGCGGCTCGTTTGCGATCTGCGATGAGGAGCTTCGGCCGGCTGTGTCCGACGGCGTAACGGATCTCGTCTTCGGTCCACCACCCGTTGAGACCGACGCAAATCGCGCCGGAGCTCACCGTTGCCCAGAACGCGATAACCCATTCGGGACAGTTCGCCGCGAGGATCGCCACCCGATCCCCAAGCCCGACCCCGAACGCGTCTCGAAAGGCAGACGCGGCGCTCGCAACCAGCATTTCGTGCTCTGCAAACGTGTATCGGCGCTCGCGATCCCCATCGTGGAAGACCATGTACTCGGCGCCCGGGAACTCCCTCGCGCGCAAGAGCAAGTCTCGAAGTGAGCGTGCGCGGTGCGCGAACATTCGCACAGGGGCCCCAAAAGACTCGCCCTCTTCGAGCTCGAACGGACCACCCGGCGCAAGCAACTGCGCTTCGATCTCGGCGAGGCCGCTCATGAGCCCCACTTCGACGCGAGCTGCTCCCGTACCCACGCCTCCGCTGGGACTAGATCCCCAAAGATCTTCACTGGGATGGGGCTCGGCGTCACCCACGAGATGGCTGTCCACAGACCCTGCTGGAGCGGGCTCGCGAACACCAACGCGCCCCCCGCACAGTGAGCTCGCAGATGCTGCTTGTCACGGGTGATCCAATCCATGATGCCGCGGCGTTGCGTCGGTGAGACCCGGCCGACTTCACGCGCGTCGATCACGACCCCGTACAGCTCACCGCGTCGCGCCCAGTCCGACATGATGGCGATGTGCCGCTGCCACTCCGCATCGTCAGGGACCCCTTGATAGGTCATCCGCATGAGCGGCTTGTCCCGTTCGTCCATGATGACTTGGCCCATGTTCCCCCTCATTGAGCTCGTCCCGCCTCGCCTAGCCTACAACGTGTACCCGCCGTCGACGAACAGCGTTTGCCCCGTGATGTAGCGCGCTCGTTCCGAGGCGAGAAACACGACCGCGTCGGCGATCTCCTCAGGCGTTCCGAAACGCCTGAGTGGAGTATTCCGCATCGCCGCATCGATCCACTGCTGGCTGAGCTCCCCTCGCTCGACCAGCTTCGGGAACATCCCGGCGTCGACGACGCCCACGGCCACATTGTTGGCCCGGATGCCGTTTCGTCCTTCTTCTCGGGCAAGGCCACGCATAAGCGCCTCGATGGCCCCCTTTGGGGCAACCGAAAGCACGTCTCCGGGAGGAAACCGCCGGAGCCCCGAGGAGCTCACGAAGACGATGGAGCCCTTGCTCGCGCGAAGATGCGGCAACGCGGCATGAACGACGTGAAAGAAGCCGTTCACGTCCCAATCCATCGTGTTCCGCCATTGCTCCGGCGTCGTCTGGCTGATGTAGGGCTGGTCGATGTGCGTGCCCGCGGCGTGCGCAATGGTGTGAATCGCGCCGTGCGCTTCGATGAGGGCTTCGAGACAGGCGTTTACCGAATCCAAGTCTCCGAGGTCTACCTGATGCACCGAGCACGCTCCGCCACCCGCCCGGATCGTGGATGCAACTTCGTTGGCCGCTTCTTCGTTGTGGCGGTACGTGATGGCGAGTGCGACGCCTTTCTCCGCAAAGCCGCGCGCGATGGCGCTGCCAAGCCCTCCGCTTCCGCCGATGACGAGGGCCGCCCCGTGTGGGAAGTCAGCCATTGGCTCGCTCCCGGAGCTCGAACTTCAGGACCTTGCCAGTCGCGTTGCGGGGTAGGGCGTCGAGGATCTCGACGCGTCTTGGTACCTTGAAATTCGCCATGTTGTCCCGGCTCCACGCGATGACTCGGTCCGCGGTCAACGATTCCCCAGGCGCGGGAACGACGAACGCCATGCCCACCTCACCGAGCCTTTCGTCCGGAACGCCGATCACGGCCACCTCGCCGAGGCCCGGCATCTTCAGCAGCGTGTTCTCGATCTCCGCAGGATATGCGTTGAAGCCTCCGACGATGAACATGTCTTTGAGACGATCCGTGATCCGAATGTTGCCCCGCTCGTCGAGCGTGCCGATGTCGCCGGTGTGGAGCCAACCATCCTCGTCGATGGCCTTCTTCGTCTCCTCAGGCGCGTCGAAGTAGCCCTTCATCACGTTGTATCCGCGCACGACGATTTCCCCGGGTTGGCCGGCGGGTAGGGGGCTTCCCTCCGGGTCGATGATTCGCACCTCCACCTCGGGAATCGCGCGACCGCTGGTCGTTGCGATCGTTTCGGCATCGTCGTCGAGCCTGCACATCGTCACCACGCCGCAGCTTTCGGTGAGGCCATAGGCGGTGATCACGGTTTCGAAACCGAGGTCGTCCTTCATTCGGTGGATTAGCTCCACGGGGATCGCCGCGGCTCCCGTGACCGCGAGGCGCAAGCTGGAGATGTCGAAGCTCTCGCGCTTTGGATGAAGAAGAATTGATTGGTACAACGCGGGTGGGCCCGGAAGCATCGTGATCGCGTCATCTTGCACACGGCGGAGGACGACGTCGACGTCAAAGACCGCTTCGGGGAACACGGTCGCCCCGCGCATCAACGCGGAGAACCAGCCGGCCTTGTACCCAAAGCTGTGAAAGAAAGGGAGGACGATCAGATAGCGGTCGCCCTCGCGAAGACCCACGATCGAGCTCCATTGATCGAACACGCGCAGGTTCTGTCCGTGCGTGCACATCGCGCCCTTCGGTTTCCCGGTGGTGCCTGACGTGAAGAGGATATCGGCGACGTCGTCAGGCGCCACCGTGGCCGCGCGTTCCCGCCCCGCCGAGATCGGGACGGCGTCCGCGCGCTCGAGGAAGTCCGCGAAGCTGAGCGTACCCTCGGGCGCGTCACCTCGAAGCACGACGACGTCGGCGAGATCGGGGAGCTCCACGTTCGAACCACGAAGCAGCGACACGTAGTCGACGGCGAGGAAGCCGGTGACTGTGAAGAGCGCCTTGGCCTGACTTTTGCCAAGCAGGTATCCAGCCTCAATCCCTTTGTACCGCGTGTTGACCGGCACCATCACGCCACCCACCGTGTGGATCGCCAGGGCGCAGACGATCCACTCCCAAACGTTTGGTGCCCAAATCGCCACGCGATCACCCTTATCGATGCCGCTTGCAATGAGGGCACGGGCCGCCTGGTCCACCCTCGCCGCCAGTTCGCCGAAGCTGAGCGTGGTCGCCCCATCCACGATGGCCGGCGCGCCCTTCAGGCTTTGAGCCTGGCGAGTCACCATATCGGGGATCGTACGGAACACGGCGCCCGTGATATCGCCAAGTTGCTAGGGGATCAACGCTCGGGAGTCAGTCGCATGGATCATTTCGTCCCCATTCGCGGATTGACCAAGGCAGTAACGTAGACATACTGCGGCCGCGCACGAGGGAGGCATCCACGCTCTGAACGCCTCCAAGGGTTGCTTACTTAATCCACTGCGAGTGCCTCAAAGATGATGGACTGGGATTGGGAAGCGCGTCCGACCTACGAGTCGGAGCGCATTCGTATCGATAGGACGGCGTCGCCGGTGGTCCTGTACGACATGAAGCTGCCGCGGCAGGTGGAGGACCAAGAGATCAGTCTGATGCTCAGCCTCGGGGACTTTCATCTCGAAAAGGGAATACCGTTCCTGGCGTTGGTGCTGCATGAACGGGGCACAGGAGTCATTTCCGCGCGCCACCGCAAGGCCTTCGCGGACTGGCTGGAAGCGCGCCGTGACGCCCTCGACCGACACGACTTCGGCGTCGTGGTCGTCATCCCCGAAGCGATCTATCGAGCCGTTCTCCGCGTAGTTTACCGCTTTCGCACGCCGCCGCTTCGTACCCTGACCTCCCCCGACATCTCAAGCGCGGTCACCGCGGCGCGAACCGAGCTTGCTCGTATGGAGCAGCCGGTCACGGCCAAGATCGAGGGCTTCCTCGATTCGATACAGCGCTAGGGCGCCCCTCGTCGGCTTGACCGGCGGACTGAAACGCGTTTCACTTCGGGCCTGCTTCGAAGGGATATGTCGTGGGCATTTCACACGAAATCATTGATGGAATCGCCGAAATCGTCGTGGATTATCCGCCGGTCAACGCGATCCCCGTGAGAGGCTGGTTCGAGCTCGCAGAGCTGATCACGGTGGTGGGCAACGATCCAGACACCCGGGTGCTCATCCTCCGCGCTGACGGTCGAGGCTTCAACGCGGGCGTCGATATCAAAGAGATGCAGCGCACCGAGGGCTTCGACGCGCTCCTCGGTGCGAACCGCGGCTGCTGGGAGTCTTTCAAAGCGGTCTACGAGTGTAAGGTCCCCGTGATCACGGCGGTGCACGGCTACTGCGTTGGCGGGGGCATCGGCCTCGCCGGCAACTCGGACATCCTCATCGCAGCAAAGGGCACCAAGTTCGCACTGCCCGAGGTCGATCGCGGCGCGCTCGGCGCCGCCACCCACCTCGCCCGTTTGGTTCCGCCCCTCAAGATGCGGGCAATGGTCCTCACCTGCGAGCCTGCGACAGCCGAAGAGCTCCACGCATGGGGCTCGGTCTACGCCGTCGTCGAAGAAGATGAGCTCGCCAACAAGGCGAGAGAAGTCGCTCGCACCTTCGCCAAGAAGATCCCTCGCGTCGTACGCGTGGCGAAGGAATGTCTGAACAACATCGACCCGATCGACGTGAATCGTTCGTACCGGTTCGAACAGGGGTTCACCTTCGAGCTCAACCTGGCAGGTGTAGCCGACGAGGCGCGGGACGCGTTCGTCGAGAAGCGCGACCCCGACCCCGACGAGAAGTGAGGTAGCTTCGTGAGAGACAAACGCATGACGGCGGATGAAGCCGTCTCCGAGGTCACGGATGGGATGACCATCGGCATCGGAGGTTGGGGTTCGCGGCGCAAGCCGATGTCCTTCGTACGCGCGCTGGTGCGCAAGGGCGTCAAGGACCTGACCGTGGTTTCGTACGGTGGCCCGGACATCGGCATCCTCTGCGCGACAGGGCAGCTCAAGAAGGCGGTCTACGGGTTCGTGTCGCTGGACTCGATTCCGCTCGAGCCTCATTTCCGAAAGGCGCGCCAGCAAGGGACGATCGAAGCGGTAGAGCTCGACGAGGGGATGTTCCTTCTCGGGCTTCGGGCGGCGGCGCAACGCTTGCCGTTCCTGCCGACCCGGGCCGGTCTCGGCTCCGATGTGCTCAAGATCAACCCCCAACTCAAGACGGTGAAGTCGCCCTATGCGGACGGTGAAGAGCTGGTTGCGGTTCCCGCGCTGAACGTCGACATCGCTTTCATTCACATGAATCGCGCCGACGCGCAGGGCAACGGGCAGTCGCTAGGTCGCGATCCGTATTTCGACAATCTCTTCTGCATGGCGGCGAAAAAAGCGTTCATGAGCTGCGAGAAGATCGTCTCGACCGATGAGCTAGTCGCGGGCGGCCCGCTTCAGAGCTTGCTGATCAACCGCATGATGGTGGGCGGTGTCGTGGAGGCGCCGGGTGGCGCGCACTTCACCGAGTGTCCGCCGGACTATCCGCGCGACGAGGCGTTTCAGCGTGAGTACGCGAAGACCGCAAAGGACGACGACGCGTGGAGCGCCTTTCGCGCCAAATACCTCGACGTGAGCGAGGCCGACTATCAGAAGGCGGTGTCGTCATGAGCAGCCGCGAAGCCACACGCGCGGACATTTGCGCTCTCGCGGTTGCTGAATGCTTCCGCGACGACGGCGAGATCATGGTGAGCGCCATGGGCACCACGCCGAGCCTGGGCGCGAGGCTTGCAAAAGCGACCTTTGCCCCGGACTTGCTGATGACCGACGGGTACAATCTGCTGTTGCGGCGCGCGCTACCGCTCGGTGCGAGACCGAACGACGACGACATCGAGGGGTGGATGCCCTTCGGCTCAGTCTTCGATACCCTCTGGTGGGGCCGCCGGCACGTGATGATGGGTGCCTCTCAAATCGACCAGTTCGGTAACCAGAACATTGCCTGCATCGGCCCATGGGAGCGACCGAAGGCCCAGCTCCTCGGGGTGCGCGGGGCGCCTGGCAACACCATCAATCACGTCACGAGCTATTGGGTGCCGAACCACAACGCACGGGCGCTCGTGCCCGAGGTCGACATGGTGAGCGGGGTTGGCTACGACCGTGCCGCCTCCCTCGGCTCTCGAGGCGGGCGCTTCCACGAGATCCGGCGCGTGATTTCAAACCTCGGTGTCTTCGACTTCAATACGCCCGATCGGCGCATGCGCCTGGCGTCGTTGCACCCGGGCATCGAGCTCCAACAGGTCATCGACAACACGGGCTTCGAGCTCGTGATTCCGGACGGGGGGGTGGACACAACTCCGGTCCCAACCCCAGAGATCGTGGGCGTGCTTCGGGAGCTCGACCCGCAAGGTTATGCGCAGAAAGAAGTCGTAGTATGACGGGTCAGAAGAGGACCACGAAGGCACCAGCGAAGAAGCGGAAGTCCACCGCGCCAAAAGCAAAGCCCAGGCGCGCGACGAAGGCAGCAGCCAAGTCTCAGCCGCCCGAGTCGAAAACCACGAAAGCGTCGGCCAAGAAGCGCAAGTCGACGGCACCGAAGGCGAAAGCCAAGCCGACGAAGACCAAGGCGCGCAAGAGCATGCTCCCTCCACGCGTCAGCAGCATCCCGGCCCCCGCCGCCAGGAAACGCGCAAAGCCGAGGTCGGCGCTGCACACGCGCATCTGCGAGATGTTCGGCATCGAGTACCCCATCATTCAGACCGGCATGGGCTGGGTGTCGGGTGCCGGTCTCACCTCCGCGACCAGTGACGCCGGGGGCCTCGGGATATTGGCGGCGGCCACGATGACTTTTCCCGAGCTTCAACAAGCGATCGCGAAAGTCAAAGAGCGCACCGACAAGCCGTTTGGCGTGAACATGCGGGCTGATCAGTCCGATGTGATGAAGCGCGTCGAGCTGTTGATCCGCGAGAGGGTCAAAGTTGCGAGCTTCGCGCAGGCGCCGGGCGAGCGCGTGGTCAAGACACTCAAGGACGCGGGCGTGCTCACCATGCCCACCATTGGTGCGCGGCGGCACGCCGAAAAGGTCCAGGCTTGGGGCGTCGATGCAGTGATCGCCCAGGGGCAAGAAGGCGGGGGGCACACCGGACAAGTCCCGACGTCGATTCTCATTCCCGACGTGTCTGCAGCGGTCGACATTCCGGTCGTTGGCGCAGGTGGGTTTCGCGACGGCCGCGGGTTGGTTGCCGCGCTCGCGCTCGGTGGTGCCGGCATCGCGATGGGCACGCGCTTCTTGCTCACCCAGGAAAGCCAAGTCCCGGACCACGTGAAACAGATCTATCTGAACACGAAGGTGAACGGCACGGTCGTGACGAAGGCGGTTGACGGGCATCCGCAGCGCGTGATTCGAACGACACTCATCGAACAGCTGGAGAAGGCCAATCCCTTGATTCGCTTTCCGCGGGCTGCACTCAACGCGCTCTCGCTGATGAGGGTGACGGGCACTTCGCTGCCTGAGCTGCTCGAAGAGGGCATCGCCATGAAGCACAACCAGGAGCTCACCTGGGCCCAGCTCGCGATGGCCGCTAATGCGCCGATGCTCACGAAGGCGTCGATGGTCGACGGAAAGGTCGAAGCCGGCATTCTGCCGACCGGTCAGATCGCCGGCGTGATCGACGAGATCCCGACCGTGGCCGAGCTTCTAAGGCGAATCATGGCGGAGGCCGAACAGACCCTCGATCGATTGGGTGCGTGAGCGACGGCATGGACCTCGACTTCACTGATTCCGAGAAAGCGTTCCGGCAGGAGTGCCGCGCCTGGTTAGAAGCGAATGCGCCGCGCGAGCCGCTGCCTTCGGGCGACACCAGGGAGGGCTTCGCCCTGCACTTGGAGTGGGAGCACGCGCTCTTCGACGCTGGTTGGGCAGCGGTCTCGTGGCCGAAGGAGTATGGCGGCCGCGAGGCAACTTTGTTTGAGTGGCTCATCTTCGAGGAGGAGTACTACCGCGTCAATGCGCCGAGCCGCGTCACTCAAAACGGCATCTTCCTCCTCGCGCCGACCTTGTTCGAGTTTGGCACCGACGACCAGAAGGAACGCATTCTTCGCCCGATGGCACGTGGCGACGTGACATGGGGGCAGGCCTGGTCCGAGCCGAACGCCGGCAGCGATCTCGCCTCGCTCAAGAGCACCGCTCGCCGCGTCGATGGCGGGTGGCGACTGAGCGGCCAAAAGACCTGGTCCACGCGCGCTGCCTTTTGCGACATGGCGTACGGATTGTTCCGCACGGATCCGGAGCAGGCGCGTCACCGGGGGCTGACCTACTTCATGTTTCCCCTGCACGCCGAGGGCATCACGGTGCGCGGTGTGGATCGGCTGGACGGTGACGAAGGCTTCGCCGAGATTTTTCTCGAGGACGTGTTCGTTCCAGACGCCGACATCATTGGGGCCGTTCACCAAGGTTGGAAGGTCGCGATGGCGACGACGAGCTCGGAGCGCGGCCTGAGCCTTCGAAGCCCGGGGAGGTTCATGGCAACCGCCACGAGGCTCATCGATCTCTATCACCGCTATCGCGATCGCTCGACTCCCGTGCTCCGCGATCAAGTCATTCAAGCCTGGATGGACGCGCAGGCGTACCGCTGGTTCACCTTCCAAACCGTCACCCGGATGACTCAGGGCGAGTCGATCGGTCCGGACTCGAGCATGAACAAGGTGTTCTGGTCGGAGATGGACGTCCGTACCCATGAGACAGCGCTCGCGCTCATCGGCGAAGCGCTCGAGCTCGATGAGGGTTCGCCGAGCGCTGTCGAAGGCGGCTACTGGATGAAGGGTTTCCAGTTCGCGCTCGCCGGCCCGATCTACGCAGGCACCAACGAGATCCAACGCAACATCATTTCGGAGCGCGTGCTCGGGCTCCCACGGAAATAGCCGATGCGTTTCGCGTTCACAGACGATCAGAAGATGTTGCGCGATACCGTGCGGGAGGTGCTGCAGCGGGAATGCGCGCCCGAGGTGGTGCGCGCCGCCTGGGAAAGTCGGCCTGAAGGCGTCCATGCGGTGTGGAACACGCTTGCCGAGACGGGCGTGATTGGAATGGCGGCTTCGGAAGAAGCGGGCGGCATGGGCATGAGCGAGCTCGATCTCGTTCTTCCTCTCGAAGAAACGGGCTACGCCGCATTGCCCGGGCCGGTCTTCGAGACCGCGGCGGTCGGGATTCCCCTCCTCGAAGCGCTTGGGACCGAGGAGCAAATAGCGCGGTGGCTTGGCCCGGCCGTTGCAGGCGAGTCGCGGATCGTGGTCGCGTTCGAGGACCAAGACGTAGTCCCGCACGCCGCGTCGGCCGATTTACTCATCGCGGAGCGCGGAGGCGCGGGCTTCTGCGTTCCGGTCACCGAAGCATCGGTCAGCGCAGAGCAATCCGTGGACCGGGCCCGAGAGCTCGGCCGCGTCAGTTTCGAAGCTCGCGAGCATCATCGCATGCGTGACGACATCGACGCGCGAGCGCAATTCGTGCTTGGTCGGGAGCGGGCCGCCCTCGGCGCCGCTGCCCAGCTGATCGGTCTGTCGCGCCGAATGCTCGACATGGCAGTCCAATACGCCAAGGACCGCGAGCAGTTCGGCAAGCCGATCGGCGCCCAGCAGGCGGTCAAGCACCGCCTCGCCAATGCTTTGATCGAGCAGGAATTCGCGCGACCCCTGGTCTACCGGGCCGGCTGGTCGATGGCGACCGGCGCGCCTGACGCCGAGGTCGCCGTCTCCCTCGCGAAGATCTATGCAGGCGAGGCTGCAAGATTCGTGGCCAAAGAGGCGCTCCAGGTTCACGGCGCGATCGGTTACACGATCGAATGTGACCTACATATGTGGATGAAACGCGCATGGGCGCTCGCCGCAGCGCACGGTGACCCGGCCTACCACCGCGAGCGAATAGGCCGCCACATTCTTTGAGCTACGGGGGTGGACGCTTGCGAGCGATGACCACTCCCTCTAGAAATACGAGCATAGCGAGGTTCAGATGCCCGAAGCATACATCGTCGAAGCAGTACGTTCGCCCGTTGGAAAGAAGAGGGGAGGGCTCAGCAAGGTCCACTCTGCCGATCTCGGGGCGCACGCCATCAAGGGGCTCATCGAGAGAGCCGGCATCGATCCAGGCGTCGTCGACGACGTCGTGTTTGGCTGTGTCGATTCCGTCGCAAGCCAGGCCGGCGACATTGCGCGCACCTGCTGGCTTGCCGCCGGCTACCCCGAGCACGTACCGGGCGTCACGATCGACCGTCAGTGCGGCTCCTCCCAGCAAGCGGTGCACTTCGCTGCCCAGGGGGTCATGAGCGGCACGCAGGATGTGGTCGTTGCAGGGGGCGTCCAGAACATGAGCCAGATCCCAATCGGGGCTTCGATGGTCGCCGGGAAGGAGCTCGGCATCCCTGATCCGTTCTCCGGCTCGGTTGGTTGGACGGAGCGCTACGGTGACAAGCCCGTCAACCAATTCTACGGCGCCGAGATGATCGCAAAGCAGTGGGATCTCTCGCGTGAAGAGCTCGAGCAGTTCGCGCTGCAGAGCCATCAACGCGCTCTCCGTGCTCAGGAGGAAGGTCGCTTCGATCGAGAGATCATTGCGTTTGGCGAAGTCACAGCCGACGAAGGCCCGCGCGCCGACACGACGCTCGAAAAGATGGCGGCGCTGCCGGTGCTCATGGAAGGCGGGCGGCTCACCGCTGCGGTCGCCAGCCAGATTTCGGACGGCTCGGCGGCGCTTCTGATCGTTTCGGAAAAGGCGCTCAAGGAGTACGGCCTGAAGCCGCGCGCCCGCATTCATCACCTGAGCGTTCGCGGGGAGGATCCAATCCGGATGCTGTCCGCGCCGATCCCCGCGACGAAGTACGCGATGGAGAAGAGCGGCATGAGCCTCGACGACATCGACCTCGTGGAGATCAACGAGGCTTTCGCACCAGTGGTTTGTGCGTGGGCCAAGGAGCTGCGCGTGGACCTCGCGAAGGTCAACGTCAACGGCGGCGCTATCGCTCTCGGTCATCCGCTCGGCGCGACTGGCGCGAAGCTGATGACGACGCTCCTTCATGAGCTCGAGCGCACCGGTGGCCGATATGGCCTCCAAACCATGTGCGAGGGTGGTGGGCAGGCGAACGTCACCATCATCGAGCGTCTGGGCTGAGCCTCGGATCAGCCTTTCTTGTGCGGAATGTGACGTTCCGCACACCGGTGGGCGTCTTTTTCGACAGGGCGTCCGCGGGTGGGCATCATGAAGGCCTACAGGCGGCATGAGCTCCAAGCTTCCAAAGCCAGGGTCGACTCCACCGCCTCCGCGCAAGCACTCGGAGGTCCGCCCCGCGGTGCAAGCCGATGAGCGCCGGCACGCGGCGCGCTGGGCGTCCGACGCCACCATCGAAATCCTCTCGCCAATCCGAACGCCAGCCTCGGCGCTCGACGTGAGCGCAACGGGAATTCAGCTCGCGCTGGACGGGTGGCTCTCGACTGGCACGCTTTGCGACCTGCGGATCACAACGCACACCGGCCGCGAGATCTTCAAGCGCGCGCGCGTGATCTGGGCGCGGCGCGTCGGCGAGGAATGCGTGGCAGGGCTGCAGGTCGTCGGCTCGATCGTACCCCCGTCGATGCCGGAGTAGCGGCGCGCAAGCTGGCCGCCGGGTTCTGTTTTCCAGGCCTTTTTGATCGTTCGGCAACAAGGCGCCTTGACGGGGCGGCCCTGGCAAAATAGAACACGTTTCACTTCTTTAACACCCATGATTACCCGGACCGGGGAGGTGGATATGGCCAAAGTAGCCAACACAGCAGAGTACTTCGACACCCTTGCCGATCGTTTCTTGCCCGACCAAGCCGCAGGCGTGAACGCGCAGATTCAGTACACCCTCAGCGGTGACGGCGGCGGCGAGTGGACGATCACGATCGAAGATGGCCAGTTCAAGGGGGTCGCGACCGGAGGCGTCGAGAAGCCGACCCTCAACGTCATGATGGACGCCGCGAAATTCATCGACATGGCCAACGGGGATCTCGACGGCCGCAAGGCGTTCCTCACGCGCAAGCTCAAGGTGAAGGGCAACATCGCTCTCGCCCAGAAGATGCAGAAGTTTTTTCCACAGGGCTAATTGACCACCAACGAGCGGAACCAATCCATGAGCGAGATTCTTTCGGCTCCGTACGTGCTCGAGTACACGTACACACGGAGCACAGGGCCGGTCGTCGGCCGTTTCCTCGAGAGCCTTCGGTATGAAGTGCTCGAAGGGGTGAAGACGGTTGACGGTCGGGTGCTTTGCCCGCCTCTAGAGTACGACGAGGATGGGGAGCCCACGACCGGCGAGTTCGTACAACTTCGTCCGTCCGGCATCGTCAAGTCTTGGTCGTGGGTCGAGGAGCCGCGAAAGGGGCATCCGTTCGACCGTCCATTCGCTTGGGCTCTCATTCAAATCGAGGGAACCGACAACGCGATGGTGCACGTCGTCGATGCGGAGAAAGCCGAGCGAATGAGAACGGGTATGCGCGTCCGCCTGCGATGGGCGGACAAGAAGAACGGGTCGATTCGGGACATCGAATGCTTCGAGCCGATCGAGCCGTTCCTTCCTGGACCGGTGCACCTCGAGTACGAAGTGAACCCGGGCGAGCACTACAGCGCGTATCTGCGCGGGCTCGAGCAGGGCAAGCTCATCGGGGGGCGCGATCCGGAGTCTGGCAAGGTCTACGTTCCTCCCCGCGCGGCCGATCCGGTCACCGGCAATCCGACGAGCGAATACGTCGAGGTCACCGACGCGGGCGTCCTCACGACGTTCACGATCATTCGGATTCCGTTCGAGGGACAGAAGCTCAAGCCGCCATACTGCTTTGGCGCAATCGTCCTCGATGGGGCCGACATGCCCATCTATCACTTGATCAGCGGTGTCCCGCACGACGAGATCCGGATGGGCATGCGCGTAAAGGCCGTCTGGAAGCCCAAAGATCAGTGGGAGACTTCGCTCGAGAACATCCTCTACTTCGAGCCGACGGGCGAGCCCGATGCCGAGTTCGACAGCTACAAGGAGCACCTCTGATGCGCGACGTCGCGATCGTTTCCTTTGCGCAGCTTCCCTCGGTGAAGACGATCGTCGCCGCCGATGAGCCGGAGCTCGTTCAGCCGGTCACGTCCGAGGCGATGAAACAGATTGGCCTCACCCAGGACGACATCGGGTTCACCTGCTCCGGCAGCACCGACTACCTTCCGGGGCGGCCGTTTTCGTTCGTTGCGGCGGTCGACGGGCTCAAGGCGGTTCCGCCGATCCGCGAGTCGCATGTCGAGATGGACGGCGCGTTCGCGCTCTTCGAAGCGTGGGTCAGGCTCCTGCACGGCGACATCGATACGGCGCTGGTGTTTTCGTTTGGCAAGTGCTCTCTCGGGCCGGTGCCGGCGGTGCTGAATCTGCAGAACGATCCCTACTACGTGCAGCCGCTCGGGCTCGACGCGATCAGCGCCGCGGCGCTTCAGGCGCAGGCCATGATCGACGCGAGCATGGCAAGCGAGAGGGACTTCGCCGAGATTGCCGCGCGCAATCGCAGGAACGCGATCGACAACCCGAACGCCCACATCAAGGGCGACTTCAGCATCGATGCGATGCTCGACGAGCCCTACCTCAGCTCGCCGATTCGCAAGAGCTTCTGCTCGCCTTTGTCGGACTCGGCCGCAGCCATCGTGCTGGCTGCCGGGGATGCGGCGAGGAAGCTCGTCAAACGGCCCGCTTGGATTCGGGGCATCGACCATCGTACAGAGCCGCACGCGCTCGGTCAGCGAGACTTGACGACCTCACCATCTGCCAAGCTGGCGGCTGAGAAGGCCGGGGTCGGAAAAGGGAAGGTCGACATCGCCGAGCTTCATGCACCGTTCGCCCATCAGGAGATCATCCTGCGGCAGGCGATGGGTCTCGACGATGACGTGAAGGTGAATCCTTCCGGGGGAGCGCTCGCTGCCAACTCGCTCATGACAGCGGGATTGATTCGTTTTGGCGAAGCTGCGAATCGGATCCTCTCGGGAGATGCGGATCGCGCCGTGGCGCACACGACGAGTGGCGCCTGCCTTCAGCAAAACCTCGTAGCGGTTCTGGAGGGGGAGTGATGGCCGAGCACTGCGCAGTCATTGGGATTGGTCAGACTAAGCACAGCGAAAGCCGGCGCGACCTCTCGATTCCCGGGTTGGTCCGCGATGCGGCGCTCCGCGCGCTCCAAGATGCTGACATGACGTGGAAGGACATCGACTCCATCGTCATCGGCACGGCGCCCGACATGTTCGAAGGTGTCATGATGCCCGAGCTTTGGCTTTCGGACGCGCTGGGTGCGGCGGGCAAGCCGATCTTTCGTGTCCACACGGCTGGCTCCGTCGGCGGGTCGACGGCGGTGGTCGCGTCTCATTTGGTTCAAGCGGGCGTGCACGAGAAGGTGCTCACGATGGCCTTCGAGAAGCAAAGCGAAGCAAATGCGATGTGGGCGCTCTCGCCGGCGATTCCGTTTCAGCCGCAGCTCGTCGCGGGCGCTGGCGGCTATTTCGCTCCGCTGATCCGCTCATACATCCGCCGTTCGAACGCCCACCCGGACACCGGTTGCATGGTCGCCGTCAAGGATCGGGAGCACGGTTGCCTCAACCCAAATGCCCACCTGCACCTCAAAATGACGCTCGAGCAGGTGAAGGCCGCCCCGATGCTCTGGGATCCGATTCGCTACTCGGAGACTTGCCCATCGTCGGACGGTGCGGTGGCAATGGTCTTGGTGAATGACAAGCACGCGAAGCGCGTGAAGAACCCCGCGTGGGTCAAGGGCACCTCCGTTCGCACCGAGCGAACTTTCTTTGCGGGGCGCGACCAGGTGAACCCCGCCGCCGGAAAGCTTTGTGCCAAAGATGTCTACGACCAGGCGGGCATCACGAACCCTCTCAAGGACATCGATTGTGCCGAGGTCTACGTTCCGTTCTCGTGGTTCGAGCCGATGTGGCTCGAAAACTTGGGCTTTGCCGAAGAGGGCACAGGTTGGAAGATGACGATGGAGGGCAAGACCAAGCTCGGCAGCGAGATGCCGTGGAACATGTCCGGCGGAGTCATGTGCACCAATCCTATTGGGGCCAGCGGCATGCTCCGGTTCGCGGAGGCCGCGCGCCAGGTGCGAGGAACGGCCGAGCAACATCAAGTCGACGGCGCCAAGGTCGCCCTCGGTCACGCGTACGGAGGTGGCTCTCAGTTCTTCGCCGCGTGGATCGTGAGCTCGGAGCGCTGAGCAGGAGCAATGATGGAATACAACCTTGCAGATCTTTACGAGGCGATTGCGGACGCCGTTCCCGACAACGTGGCGTTGGCCTCGGGCGACGTGCACCACACATACGCGGACCTCGACAAGCGAGCGAATCGGCTCGCGCACTACCTACGGTCGCAAGGCATCGGCCCCGGCGATCACGTCGGACTGCACCTCTTCAATGGCCATGAGTTCGTCGAAGCGATCTTGGCGCTTTTCAAGATCCGCGCGGTCGGCATCAACGTGAACTATCGATTCGTGGGACCCGAGGTCCGCTACATGATCGTAAATGGCGATCTGAAAGGCATGATCACGCAGCGGCGCTTCATTCCCGTCATCAACGAGGCCAATGAGGGCCTCGAGCCGTTGCGACCGCTCATCGTCATCGAGGACGGTTCCGATGCGGTCTCGAACCAGGAGTCCATCGAGTACGAGACCGCGATTGCCCAAGGCTCCGAGGAACGGGGTTTCGGCCCGAGGTCTGGAGATGACCTCTACATCATCTACACGGGTGGTACGACTGGAATGCCCAAGGGTGTGATGTGGCGCCACGAAGATCTCTTCTTCACCGGTCTTCAGGGGGGCTCTCCCGGTGGCGACCCGGTAGAGTCGCCCGAGCAGCTCGTCGAGCAAGCCAAGGAGGGATGGTACACGGTGACCATGCTGCCGTGCGCGCCCTTCATTCACGGGGCTGCGCAATGGACTCAGTGGATCTGCCACCTGACCGGCGGCAAGCTCGTTCTGCAACATGGGCCGAGCTTCGATGCCAAACGGATCCTCTCGTTGGTCTCCGAGGAAGATGTCTCTACGATGTCTCTGGTCGGCGATGCCATGGCCATTCCGTTGGTCGAGGAGCTCAAGAGCGGCAGTTACGACATGACGAACCTCGCGGTGATCGCTTCCGCTGGAGCGATTCTTTCGGCGAGTGTCCAAGCGGAGATTGAAGCGCTTCTCCCTGACGTGATGGTGATCAACAGCTTTGGTACCAGCGAATCGGGTGATCTCGGGCGCGCCGCCGGCGACGAAGACAGTCACGAGGGCCGGCCATCGTTCTACATGGGAGACGAGGTCACGGTGCTCAACGAAGAAGGCGATCCGATTGAGCCGGGTTCCGGTCAGATCGGCATGGTCGCGCGATCCGGTCGCTTACCGATTGGCTACTACAAGGACCCGGAGAAAACGGCGGAGCGCTTCAAGGAGTTCAAAGGTCAGCGCTGGGTCGTGCCCGGCGACTTCGCGACCGTCGAGGTCGATGGCCGAATTACGTTCCTCGGCCGCGGCAGCAAGTGCATCAACACCGGTGGTGAAAAGGTGTTCCCTGAGGAAGTCGAGGAAGCCCTCAAGGCGCACCCCGAAATCATCGACGCCCTGGTGGTAGCCGTCCCCGATCCCCGGTTCGGCTCCAAGGTGGCTGCGGTCTTCAACACCCGCGGCAACAAACAACTTTCACTCGATGAAGTGCAGGCGCACTGTCGCGAGCACGTCGCGGGCTACAAAATCCCGCGTCAGATCACCATCACCGAGACGGTTTCCCGCATGCCGAGCGGAAAGCCCGATTACAAGTGGGCCGAGGAGATCGCCGGCGCACAGGCTGCCGGGAACGCTTAAGTCAGAGGCAGCACAGCAGAGGAAACCATGTCACGAGCGCAAGAAAAGGAAGAGGAGCTTTTCCCTGGCTATCCGCGTGGCTGGTTCGTCATTGGTGTCTCGAAGGAGCTCGAGCCCGGCGACGTCAAACCGATCAAGTACTTCGGTCGCGAGATGGTCCTCTACCGCAGCGAGAGCGGCAAGCCCGTCGTGCATGATGCGTTCTGCCCACACCTCGGCGCGCACCTCGGCTACGGTGGCAAGGTCGTCGGGGAGTCAATCGTGTGTCCATTTCACGCTTGGCGTTTCGACGAGAGCGGCAAGTGCGTCGAAGTGCCCTACGCCAAGCGCATTCCTCCGCGCGCTTGCGTAAAGAACAACCCCGTGCAGGAGCACAACGGCCTGATCTTCATCTGGAACGCTCACGCCGAAGGTGAGGAGCCGACCTGGGAGATCCCGGACATCCCCGAATACGGCACCGATGCATGGACCGACTGGGGATCCGCGCTGATCGAGATCAAGACTCACCCCAAAGAGATCGTCGAGAACCTCGCCGACAAGGGCCATTTTGGCCCGGTGCACGGGACGTGGGCCAACGAGTTCGGCAACGAGTTCAAGGATCACATCGGCATTCAGCGCGTCAAAGGCGTCGCTTATCCGCGTGGTGGCGGCGAAGATCACTTCGAGCTCCAGTCCACTTACTACGGGCCGGGCTACATGCTCACGGAGATGCAGAGTGTTTTGCCGAACATCATGCTCCTCTGCCACACTCCCATAGACGAGAACAACGTGCACGTTCGCATTGGCGCGATGATCGACATTTCGAACGTGAAACGAGGCAAAGAAGAGTTCCTGGACGGCTACCGCAACAACATCATCGTCGGTTTCAAAGAAGACATCGCGATTTGGGAGAACAAGCAGTACCGGACGCGGCCCATTCTCTGTGATGGAGACGGTGACGTTGGCGCACTGCGAAGGTGGTATCAGAAGTTCTACATGCCCCAAGCCGAGGTCGGGTACTAGTTATGGATGACAGAGCCAAGCGCATCGTGGAAACGGCTGTCGCACTCGCAGAGCGCGACGGCTACCAGGCGGTCAGGTTGCGAGATGTCGCAGCGACCGCACAGGTTGCGCTCGGCACGGTCTACAAGCGGTTTGCGAGCAAGGAGGAGATCCTCATCGCCGCCCTCGAGCAAGAGAGCGAGAAGCTCCTCGCGAGGATCGGCAAGAAGCCCGTTCCCGGCGACGATCAGATCGAGCGGGTTCGGTTCGTGTTCAGCGCACTGACGAAGGGCCTATTGCGGCGTCCCAATTTGGCGAAAGCACTCGTGCGGTCACTCGCGTCTGGCGATCCGAACATCACCGAGCGCGTGGCCAGCTTTCACGCGCTAATCACCGCGTTGGTCATGGCGGCGATTCGTGGCGAGGCTGCTGACGACATCGCGGAATGGGGCGGAGACGCCGATGAGAAGGAGCGCACGATTGCCTCCATTCTTCAGAACGTCTGGTTCGCTTCGTTTGTCGGCTGGGCGGGTGGTTTGCACGATGCGCCACAAGTCCTGGCGGATACCGATAAGGCCACCAGGCTGCTCCTTGCAGCGTAGGTGAGGGCCATTTCCGAGCCACAACGATTTCGGTGGGTGCTCCCTTGCCCGAGGGGTTGCGAGGAGGTGCTTGCCGAAGAGGTGCGTGCGCTCGACGTCGAGGTCGCCGATCTGCGACCCACCGCGGTGCATGTGCGTGGCAGTTTGCAAGAAGGCTATCGCCTTTGCCTTTGGTCGCGGGTCGCATCCCGAGTCTTGTTGCCCATCGTGGAAATCGACGCTGAGACCGATACGGCGCTCTACGAGGCGTTGTGCGAGGTCGAATGGTGGAAGCATTTCGACCCGACGAAGACGTTTGCAATCGGGAGCTCACAGGCGCCGAGGAGCCCTTTTCCCTCCCACTATTGGGTGCAACGAGCCAAGGATGCGATCGTCGACAGCTTTCGTGAGCACTCAGGTGCCCGGCCGAGCGTCGACAAGAGGAGCCCCGCGCTTCGTTTCCACCTTCACATCGGGGAGAAGAAGCACGAGCTAGCTCTGGACTTCTCTGGCGAGGCGCTTCATCGACGCGGCTACCGGCAGTCAGGAGGGAAGGCGCCCCTGAAAGAGAACCTCGCCGCGGCGATCCTCTACCTCGCCAAGTGGCCGGAGGCTGCCAGCCAAGGTGTGCCGCTGATGGATCCCACCTGCGGATCCGGCACGTTTCTGGTGGAGGCCGCGCTCATGGCGACGAGTTGCGCGCCCGGCTTGATACGTGAGCGCTTCGGCTTCGAAAGCTGGCTCCAGCATGATTCGAAGGCGTTCGAGAGAGAGCTTGCCGACGCGCAGGCATCGCGAAAGGCGGAATGTCCCGCACCGATCTTTGGACTCGATGCATCGGATGCGGCGCTCTCGAGTGCAAGGGAGAACCTCCGGGCTGCGGGCGTCGAGGAACACGTCTCACTAGCGCTCAAAGAGCTTGCCAACGCCGAAAAACCGGCCGAGCACGGCCTCGTTGTTTGCAATCCCCCGTACGGCCATCGGCTCGGCGACGAGGGAACGATGTTTCTCTTCTATCAAGCGCTTGGTGACGTCTTGAAGCGCGTCTTCGATGGATGGACGGCGTACGTGCTGGCGACGCCCGGCAACATCAAGGACCTCGGGCTCAAACCGGTGCGCCGCCATGTCCTCTACAACGGCGCAATCGAGTGCCGGCTGGCCGAGATCCCGATTCGCGGTGTGGCGAAAGGTGAGGCGCCCAAGGGGCCGGCGTGGAGGAAGCCGAGCGAAAAAGCGGCGATGTTCGCAAACCGGGTGAAGAAGAACAGAAAGAAGTGGAGCCGCTGGGCGAAAAGAAACGGGGTGGAATGCTACCGTATCTACGATGCCGACATCCCCGAGTACAACGTAGCGGTGGATAGATATCCGTCGAAAGCGATCGTGCACATTTTCCAGAAAGAACGCGACGCGCAGGACGAAAGCGCCAAGCAACGTGTCCAGGACGTGCTCCTCACGCTTCCGGAAGCGCTCGGAATCGAGGCCGCAGACCTCGTGGTCAAGCTGAGGCGAAAGCACGATCAAGGCGACCAATACGCCCGTATCGCTGAGCAGGAGTCCGAGATCGTAGTTAGCGAAGGGGACCTTCGCTTCATCGTGAACCTCGAGGATCGCATCGATACGGGGCTATTTCTCGACCACCGTGCAGTTCGTGCCTACGCCGCGGAGCGCTGCAAGGGCCGGCGCATGCTCAACCTCTTCGCGTACACCTGCTCGGTGAGCGTTGCGGCGGCCGTGGGCGGAGCGAAACAAACCACGAGCGTCGATCTTTCGAACACCTACCTCGACTGGGGGAAGCGGAACTACGAGGCCAATGGCCTCGACCCGTCGAAGCATCGCTTCTTTCGGGACGACGCAATGCGTTGGATCGCGAAGAATCGGAACAACTTCGATTGGATCTTCATCAACCCCCCTACGTTCTCCCGTTCCAAGATGAGCAAGGGCGCATTCAACATTCACAAGGACCACAGGTCGCTGATCGAGCACGCCATGCGCAGCCTGGATCGAAGGGGAGAGCTCCTCTTCACCACGCACGCCCGAGACTTCGAGCTCGACCGAACCCTGACGAGCCGCTTCCGAGTCGAAGACGCCACGAAGCAATTCGTTCCACCGGACTTCGTCCGCTACCCGTTCCAGGCCTTTCTGCTCAGGCCCTAGCCCAGCTGAAAAACGCGTTTGGCGTTTTCGCGGAGGAATTTCGGCCAGACCTCGTCCTTGAAAGGGACGTTCTGCATGTCGGTGAAGATGCGCTCGAGCGAAAGTCCCATCGGGAAGTAGCCGGCGTACATGATCTTGTCGGCGCCGCGGGTGTTGGCGTACTGGATGATGGCTTTCGGGTAGTGCTTCGGCGCGAAGGCGCTCGTGCTGTAGTAGAGATTTGGGTACTTGATCATCAGCTTCACGGCGAGATCGACCCAGGGTTCGCCGCCGTGGCGCATCACGAACTTGAGCTCAGGGAAGAACCAACAGACCTCGTCGATGTGCTCGACCTTCTGCGGCTCCATTGGGATGCGAGGCCCGGGGACGCCGACACAGAGGCAGATCGGGATGTCCAGGTCAACGCAGGTCGCGTAGATCGGATAGTACTTTTTGTCGTTGAGCGGCACCTGGGGACAGAGTCCGGACGGGAAGCCGGTCACTGCCTTGAGGCCGTGCTCCTTGTGGAGCTTCCGGATCTTCCGGACCTCCTCCATCCCGTTATTGGGGTTTGCCCCGTATGACGGGAAAAAGCGGTCGGGGTACTTCTTGCAAGCGTCCAGGTTCGTCGAGTTCGGCCCCGAAATGCCGAGCATCGAGCGTTCGATGCCCCACTTGTCCATCTCCTTGATCGCGTACTGGACATAGTCCTTCTGCTCGCCAATCTGCGGGATGTCCTTGAACATGTACTGAGCCGGCATCGTGAAGACCTTGCGGCTCTCCTCGTCGAGCAGTAGCGGCTTGATGAATTCGTACCAGGCGGTTGGGTCACCGTCTGGGATGTTCATCATCAGGTCGATGGCCCTGAGGCCATTCGGTATCGGCATGAAATCGGGTCCTTTCCGGGGCCTAAGCCGGGCTCTATGATTGCACGAGTCGACTGGACACGCCCCAGTCCGTGGGCTAGAACACGTTCTAGTTTATGGCCTGTGGGTTACAATAAGTAAAGCGGTGAATAGATGACCTACCCAACAGCTTTGGCCAGTGAGCCCCCGGTGCCCGGAGACAGGAACATGGACGGAGATCAGAGTCCCATCCCAACTCGCGAAGAGCTCATTCTGCGTGCGCGCGATCTCGCCCCAACTTTGCAGCAGCGTGCCAAGAAGACGGCAGAGCTGCGTCGCATACCCGACGAGACGATTCAGGATTTCCACCGGCTCGGCTTCTTCAAGGTCGTACAGCCGAAGCGCTTCGGGGGCTACGAGATGGACCCGTCGATCATCTTTGATCTCCAGCTCGAGCTTGGCCGCGGCTGCGCGTCGAGTGCGTGGGTCTACGGCGTTCTCAACGTTCATTCATGGCAACTCGCGCTCTTCGATCCGAAGGCACAAGACGAGGTATGGGGAGACGATCCGACGACATTGATTTCGTCTTCGTACATGCCGGTTGCGGAGACCGAGTGGGTCGATGGCGGAGTCAAGCTGAGCGGCCGGTGGTCATTCTCGAGCGGTTGTGATCATTGCGAGTGGGCCTTCCTCGGTGGATTCGTGCCGACGGAGGAAGGGCAACCGCCCGACATGCGTACCTTCCTCGTCCCGCGCTCGGACTATGAGATCATCGACAACTGGTACACGTCAGGTCTTCGTGGATCCGGAAGCAAGGACGTCGTCGTCGACGGTGCGTTCGTTCCGGACCACAGGATGCACAAGTTCTCCGATGGCTTTCGGCAGCAAAGCCCAGGCAACGACGTCAATCCGTCGCCAGTGTACAAGTACCCGTTCGGCCAAATTCACGTGCGTTCCGTGTCGACCCCCGCGGTCGCCGCAGCATTCGGGGCGCTCGACGCATACATCGATTTCATGAAGACCAAGGTCTCACAGGCAACCGGTGGCAAGGCGAAGGACTCGTTCACGAACAGTCTGGTTGCCGCCGAAGCCACTGCCAGCTTGGATCGCGAGGTGCTCACGCTCCGCCGCAACTTCACTGAGATGTTCGACTATCTAAAAAGCGGTGCGAAGATTCCGCTCGATCGCCGTGTCCACTTCCGCAACGACTCTGCACGAGCCGTTCGCGTCGCCACCGAGGTTGTCGAACAGCTGTTCGTGGCGTGCGGGGCCCGCGCCGCGTTCGAAGACCATCCCATCAACCGCCACTTCCAAGATGCTCACGCCATTCGGCTTCACCACGCGAACGGTCCTGATGGGCCAGCGGCCAACATGGGTGGAGTCCTCTTCGGGCAAAAGAACACGGACTTTTTCATCTAAAAAGGCATGGATGATGCGGCGAGAAGAAGAAAAATCGAGGAGCTTGGAGACGAGCTCTACGATGCTTTGCGCGCGCGTCGCACGCTGAGCCCTCTCACGAAACGCTGGCCCGAGATCACGATCGAGGACGCCTATCACGTCTCGTTGCGGATGGTGCGCCGACGAATCGAAGATGACGGCGAGAAGATCATTGGCAAGAAGATCGGTGTCACCAGCCTTGCCGTGCAAGAGATGCTGGGCGTGTACCAGCCCGACTTTGGCTACCTGACCGACAAGATGATGTACCCCAATGGGGGGCCAATGCCGATCAGCGAGCAGCTCATCCAACCCCGCGCCGAGGGCGAGATCGCCTTCATGCTCAACAAAGATCTCAATGGGCCTGGCGTTACGAACGAAGATGTCCTGGACGCAACCGACTACGTGATGGCCTGCTTCGAGGTCGTCGACAGCCGTGTTCACGACTGGAAGGTGAAGATCCAGGATACCGTTGCTGACAACGCGAGCTGCGGTCTGTTCGTGCTCGGGGACGAGCACGCGGACCCGAGGGGGCTCGATTTTCCGAGCCTGAAGATGCGGGTCTACAAGAACGGGAAGTTCTTGAGCGAGGGGCTGGGTTCGGCGGCGCTCGACTCGCCGCTGAACTGCGTGAGCTGGTTGGCGAACACATTGTCGAAGTTTGGCATCACCTTGAATGCGGGTGATGTGGTGCTGTCAGGCTCTCTCGTGCCCCTCGAGCCCGTCGTGGCGGGTGACGAGATGCGTCTCGAGGTCGAAGGCATCGGAACCGCCTCCGTGCGGTTCACGTAGGAGTACGAAGAGATGACGACGAAAGTGAAGGCGGCGATCATCGGATCCGGCAACATCGGCACCGACCTGCTGTATAAGGCTCTTCGAAGCGACATCGTCGAGCCGGTTTGGATGGTCGGCATCGACCCAGAGTCCGAAGGGCTCAAGCGAGCGAAGGAGCTCGGTCTCAAGACGACCTTCGAAGGCGTGAGCGGCCTCGAGCCTCACATCGAAGAAGACGGGGTGCGGATCGCTTGGGACGCGACCAGCGCCTACGTGCATCGGTCGAACAACGAGCTCGTCGCGAAGTACGGCGTCAAGATGGTCGACCTCACTCCGGCTGCAATCGGACCGTTCTGTGTGCCACCCGTGAACCTCGAAGAGATGGTCGGGCGCGGCGAGCAGAACGTGAACATGGTGACCTGCGGCGGACAGGCTACGATTCCGATGGTTGCAGCGGTGAGCCGCGTGCAGCCAGTCGAGTACGGCGAGATCATCGCGACTGTGTCTTCTCGTTCTGCTGGCCCCGGCACCCGCAAGAACATCGACGAGTTCACACGTACCACTGCCAAGGGCGTGGAGGTCGTGGGCGGCGCGAAGCGAGGCAAAGCAATCATCATCATCAATCCCGCCGAACCACCACTCATCATGCGCGACACGATTCACTGCCTCACGGTCGATCCCCCGAAGGAGCGGGAGATCATCGAATCGGCGCAGCGGATGATCGCCGAGGTTCAGAAGTACGTCCCAGGATACACGCTCAAGAACGGTCCGGTGTTCGATGGCAATCGTGTTTCGTTCTTCATGGAGGTCGAAGGGCTCGGCGACTTCTTGCCGAAGTACGCTGGCAATCTCGACATCATGACGGCGGCGGGCCTCCGAACGGCAGAGTTGATCGCCGAGGAAATTCAGCGCGCGGAGGCAGCATGAATCTCGAAGGTAAGAAGGTCACCCTCCACGACATGAGCCTGCGCGACGGGATGCACCCTCAGCGTCATCAGCTCACGACAGACCAGATGGTCCAGGTGGCGACCGCGCTCGACGAGGCGGGCGTGCCCCTAATTGAAGTCACTCATGGCGACGGCTTAGGCGGAGCATCGGTCAACTACGGCTTTCCTGCGGCGAGCGACGAGGAGTACCTCCGCGCCGTTGTCCCCAAGATGAAGAAGGCGAAGATCTCTGCGCTCCTCATCCCCGGCATCGGCACGGTCGACCATCTACGCATGGCGCACGACTGCGGCGTGCAAACCATTCGCGTCGCGACGCACTGCACCGAAGCCGACGTCTCCGAGCAGCATATCAAGCTGGGCGCCAAGATGGAGATGGACACCGTTGGCTTCCTGATGATGGCCCACATGATCTCGGCAGAGGAGCTGCTCGAGCAAGCAAAGCTCATGCAGGGCTATGGCGCGAACTGTCTATACATCACCGACTCGGCGGGCTACATGCTCCCCGATCACGTGACCGCACGCGTCGGCCTCCTGCGCGAGAGGCTGAACGACGATGTGGAAGTCGGCTTCCACGGCCACCACAACCTCCACATGGGAATTGCCAACTCGCTGGCAGCCATCGAAGCGGGCGCGTCCCGCATCGACGGCTCCGTGGCGGGCATGGGCGCAGGCGCCGGCAACACGCCCCTCGAGGTGTTTGTGGCGGTCCTGCATCGCATGGGTGTCGAGACGGGCGTAGACATGTGGAAGCTGATGGACGTTGCCGAAGACATCGTCTACCCGCTGATGACGCACAAGGTTCGCGTCGACCGCGATTCGCTGACTCTCGGATATGCGGGCGTCTACTCGTCATTCTTGCTGCACGCGAAGCGCGCCGCCGAGAAGTACGGCCTGAAGTCCACCGACATTCTGGTCGAGCTAGGCCGCATGAAGACGGTCGGCGGACAGGAAGACATGATCGAAGACGTCGCGCTCGACATGAAGAAGGCAGGAGCCGCGGAGTGATTGCGTGAGCGAGCTCGATGCATTTCGTGAAGAGGCGCGCGGGTGGGTCCGTGCGAACGCACCGAAATCGCTTTGGGGCACGAGCGGCAGCGGTCCATTCGAAGGCTACTGGGGCGGCTCGAAGTGCGAGGAGACCGATCCGGATCTACTGCGCTGGCGCGATCTTGCGATAGAGAAGCAGTGGACCGCGCCGAGTTGGCCGGTCGAGTATGGTGGTGGCGGTCTCAGTCGCGAGCAAGAGGACATCATTCATGCTGAGATGAAGGCGATCGGAGTCCCGAGACCCATCGCGGGACAGGGGTTGGCGATGTTTGGTCCCGTCCTGCTCGAGTACGGCAGTGACGCCCAGCGCGCTCAGCACTTACCGGGCATCGCGCGCGGTGAGGTGCGATGGTGCCAAGGCTACTCGGAGCCCAATGCCGGGTCGGACCTCGCGAACCTTCAGCTCAAGGCCGAGCGGGACGGCGACGCGTATGTGCTCAATGGTCAGAAGATCTGGACGTCACACGCGAATCTGAGTGATTGGATCTATTGCCTGACTCGAACGGATCCGAACGCGCCGAAGAAACAGGTAGGTATCTCAGTGATCCTCGCCGACCTCAGCACGCCAGGGATCACCGTGCGTCGCATCGACTTGATCAGCGGCTACTCGCCATTCTGCGAGACGTTCTTCGACAACGTACGCGTCCCGGCGGCCAACCTGGTCGGCAAGGAGAACGAAGGCTGGACGATCGCCAAAGCGATTCTCGGACACGAACGGTCCTCAATCGGCCGCTCGATCGCCCGCCAGCCCGGGTCGGCGCAGCGAGAGGTGGTTGCGCGCGCGCGCAAGCATCTCGGGGCGGGGGAGGGCGCCATCCCCGATCCCTTGCTGCGGGACGAAATCGCCACGCTTGGCATGCTCGAAGAAGCGTTTCACCTAACCCTCGCGCGCATTCAGCAGAGCGCGGAGAGCGGCACGCCTGGTCCGGAGGGTTCAATCACCAAGATCGTCGGTACGGAGCTCAAACAGATGCGCTTCGAGCTCGGCATGAAAGTCGCTGGGATTCAGGGGCTCGGCTGGGAAGGACCCGGCTTCGACGAGGACGACCTCCAGTACACACGCGACTGGCTGCGATCGCGCGCTAGCACGATCGAGGGCGGCTCCTCGGAGATTCAGAAGAACATCGTTTCCAAACGCGTCCTCGGGTTGCCGGAGGGGAAGAAATGAGCGGGCACCGCGCGCCATCCCTCCTCTTGAACGACGAGCAGAAGATGCTCTCGAAGACGGCACATGAGTTCATTCGCGAGCGCGCGCCCGCGGCTCGAATTCGAACGTTCCGAGACTCCAAAGACGAGCTCGGTTTTTCCCGTGACCTCTGGAGCGAGATGGCGGAGCTCGGCTGGCTCGGCCTCCAGATTCCCGAGCGGTACGACGGACTTGGCCTCGGGTTCTTCGATCTCTGCGTCGTGCTCGAGCAGAGTGGGCGCGAGCTGATGCCGGAGCCGTTCATCTCGACTCTGCTTCTCGGCACCCAGGCGCTCTTGCTGGGAGGGACCGACGAACAGAAGCAGGCACTGTTGCCAGGCGTCGCCGCTGGTGAGAAATTGCTCGCGCTCGGCTACGAGGAGGCGGACTCGCCTGTGGCCGCAACGAAAGCCGGCGATGGCTTCGAGCTGAGCGGGAGAAAGGTACAGGTGCTCGACGGTCATGTGGCCGATCGGATCATCATTTCAGCGGCGACCGACGATCGAGGCACGACGCTGTTCCTCGTCGATCCTTCACTGGCCGGCGTGTCGATCACGAGGCAGCATCGAATCGACGGGTTGGGCGCCGCGCTCGTGAGCCTCGAGCGGGTGGCTGTCGGGCGCGATGCCATCGTGGGCAAGGCCGACGAGGGCGCCGCACTCCTCGACGCCGTGCTCGACCGTGCCTCCGCGGGCATGGCTGCGCAGATGCTCGGCGCGTCCGAGCAGGCATTCGCCGACACCATCAACTACATCAAGGAGCGCGAGCAGTTCGGCGTTCCAATTGGCTCGTTTCAGGCGCTCCAACACCGTGCGGTATCTGTGTTCACCGAGATAGCGCTGACGCGCTCCGTGGTGCTTGCCGCGGCCCGCGCGATCGATGACACGCCCGATGATGTGCCGCGGCTCACGTCGTTGGCGAAGGCGATGGCCTCGGAGACGTTTCTTCACACTGCGAAGGAAGCGATCCAGATGCACGGCGGCATCGGAGTCACAGACGAGCACGACATCGGGTTCTACATGAAGCGCGCCCACGCGGCGTACATGACTTTTGGGAAGCCTTCGCAACACCGGCAGCGCTGGGCGGAGCTCCACGGCTACTAGACGATTACGGAAGAGCGAGAAGCACGATGAAAAGGTTTGAAGGAAAGAATGTTGTGATCACCGGCGCGGCGGCGGGCATCGGCCAGGCGTCGGCGCAGCGCATCGCTGAAGAGGGCGGCAATTGCGCGCTCATCGACATCAACGCGGAGGGGCTCACGATCACAAAGCAGCTCGTCGAGGCGCAAGGCGTGAAGGCCTGGGTCTACGAGTGCAACGTGACCGACGGCGCCGGTGTGAAGAAGGTGATCGACCAGGCTGCCGAGGACATGGGCGGCTTTGATACGCTCATCCACTGCGCTGGCATCCTGCGCACGTATCACACGCACGAGATGACCTTCGAGCAGTGGCATCAGATCATCGACATCAATCTCAATGGTACGTTCTACGTCAACCACGCAGCGCTGCCGCATCTGTTGAAGAACCGCTTCAGCGCGCTCGTGAACTGTTCATCGACCGCGGCGCTCGGCAGTCATCCCTGGATGAGCGCCTACGCGGCTTCGAAAGGCGGCATTCTCTCGATGACCCGCGCCCTCTACCAGGAGTACGTGAAGCAGGGCCTCCGCGCGAACTGCGTTATCCCCGGCGGAATCGCGACTTCGCTCCACGGTGACTTCAAAGCCCCGGAAGGCGCGGACATGGAGCTTCTCAAAGGCGCGATGCCCTTCGTCGGCTTCGCCAAACCCAAGCACGCGGCATCCGTCATCGCGTTCCTCGCCTCCGACGACGCCCGCTACATCAACGGCACAGAAATCAGAGCCGACGGCGGCGCCCTCTCCTAGGGGGACACGCTCCCCCCTAAAAACTGCTGCTATTGCAGCGAGTTGCAGACCCAACCGCGAAAACACGCTCCTCCGCGCTACTTCTTGTCCTGGGCGAGTTCTTGGAGCCGTATGAGCACGCTGGCGTCGACCTTGTGAAGTGCGCCTGCGTCATGCGGAGGCTGGGGGTCGTACTCGATCCCCAACTGCAACGCCTTGGCGGTCGTTGCGCCTGCGATCCGCTCGGCAAGATGCAGTGCCATGTCGATGCCACT
>Ga0209536_100001394_pt1 | contig 40300 bp, 24 predicted proteins | sample DeeMarSeWOR28_12_FD_187461 | JGI IMG/M metagenome (GOLD analysis project Ga0209536, IMG submission 187461) | Marine sediment microbial communities from White Oak River estuary, North Carolina - WOR-2-8_12 (SPAdes) (version 2) | ecosystem: Environmental > Aquatic > Marine > Intertidal zone >... | reverse complement strand
TAACAGGGATCTGCATTATTGTTATGGCATATGTATCCAAACGCATGCTAGCGGAGCCGATCGGCTATCTTCCTCTGGCTGTTCCTCCGTTTATTGCGACACTTTACGAATCACTTGCGGTGAAGTATAAAGATTTAAAAATACTGAATACGGTTTACGGTATTGTGGCAATTTTAATTTCGACCGTTCTGGTGATTGTCTTTCATCTTCTTGTATAATACCGGACGATATTTAATGTAGCTGATCCATATTTTATTTTGCAGAAAATTGGTGGATGGGAGAAAGGAAGGTAATGGTAATGCGTTTGGTATTTTATTTTGTCGCTTCATTCACACTCACAACCCTGTTGAATGCACAACCGGTAAAGAGCTATCAGATTACGGCTGATTTTTTTCCGTCTGATGCTCGGATGCATGACCTCCCTGTGGCACCTGATGCTTTCATGCGGGCAAGTGCAGTGACTGAACTCCGGGAGTTCTCCACGGATACCATTTATTTTTATCTGCACGGGGAATTGACTGTTGATTCGATCCTTCAGGATGACAAAAAGGTCTCATTTTCGATTGATAAATCATTGTATTACTATAACTATTCCTGGATTGCCACCAAAGCAGCCATCAGTTCATCCGAAATAAATTCAGGAAAACCTTTCACGATATATTACTCGGGATTTTTTAATCCTTCCGGTGCACGCAGCTTATCAGATTATATGAGGATTAACAAGCATGAAGGTGTTTTCCTGCGTTCGTACGGGTATTCCCTGTGGTTTCCCGTATTTTTGAACTCCGGTGAGGATAGTTACGCAGCTGATTTCAGGCAGATCACGATCAGCGTACCTGAAAATTTCAAGGTGCTGGTTACCGGGGAATTAATATCAGAACAGGTGGAAGGTCACAATATGACCGCAGTGTGGCAGCCGGGAATAACCGATATCACCGAATTACAATGTACTGCCCGCAATTATGATATGATGGACAGAGAAAATGTATATATCTATCATATCAATAATGAAGCAAACGGCAGGAAAATACTGGATTATGCGATCGCGTTGAAAAAGATATATTCCCGGCATCTCATGAAATCTGAGGCATCTGTGCCCTTATACATTATGGAAATGCCAGCCTATGGCAATATCTCCAGTGAAAATGTGGTCGGTCTGACGAGCGAAATATTCAATGATTTTGAACAGGAACTGTCCTCAAAACTGACCATCGCCCATGAACTGGTACATCCGTTCGTAAAAATTCCCATATCGATGAACAATCCCTTATATGCCTTTGTCGTGGAAGGCTTTCCGAGTTTCTTTCAGATTTATGCGCTCAAAAAACTGGATGCGGAATTTGACTTAAAGGGATATATGAAACAGCTGGAAACAAAGTATCTGAAGAAGAGGCAATCGGATAGATATCCGGTCGAAAAGGCGATTCTGCTCATTAAGCCGGATGAAATCGGGACCTACAAAGACAAGTTTGTTTTAAATGACCGTGTCTGGTTGTTCTTTTACGATCTCTGGGTGCAGATGGGTGCGGATAATTTTGACGATTTCCTGATCACACTCTTTCAATTTGATAAAATCGATTATAACAGATTTGCGGATCTGATCCTGAGATTTATCCCCGATTATCGGAATAGATTAAATATCTGGCTCAACACAACGGAATTTACTGAAAATATGTATATTGACTGATTATCTGAAGTTTGTTCACAGAATCTCTCGATTAATGATAAGATCTATCCTAAGATGACGATTTCATTACATGTTGACCATTCTTTTGATTGTGGTTGGGATCCCGGGATCAACAAATATGAAAATCATTTCGCAAATTGACGCGGGATTATTACGCAAAAGCAAGAAAAATTTGCATTGACCATCAGTGATGAGCTGAGAATTCTGATTAACTGTATTGTCTTGACCATGTGTTTACATTTTAGTAAGAACCGCTAGGCCATTAGGTTGTCATCCTCCAAAGGTCTGAAGGACTCCCTTGGTGAGTCCTTCGGACCGTAGGGATCTTCCTGGTTTTAAATCCGGATACGGCAACCAGGAAAATCCCGCCCATGCGGGATGACTTTTATATTCTTTTTTATTACATCTTGTGTGTAAACACATAGTCAGGACAGGACAGATTAACTATTAAAACTCCTGCTTATCTTATCAAATTCTCCATTAATAATTTTCCTGTTTCTTTGTAACTCTTCTTGAATAGATATGCAATCCTGTCAATCCCATTATCCGGTAAAAAAATACCAAAACAGTTGATAATTATATCTATTACTCTCAATTTTGATCTGCATATCATTTTTTGAGGAACCTTCATGAAGAAATCCGATTATTACGAAACCCTTGATCCGGTGAACTGGGTGGAGATGCGCATTCTGGCCCACCGCATGGTCGATGATGCAATCACATATATCGAGCAGGTGGCAGAACGCCCGGTATGGCGGCCCGTACCAAATCATATTGCCGCTCGCTTGCAGACTCCCGCCCCATACGAACCGATGGCCGCGGCGGCGGTATATAATGAGTTCCTTGAGACAATATTTCCTTATCCAATGGGCAATGTTCATCCGCGCTTCTGGTCCTGGTATATGGGCAATGGGACCGTGTTCGGTGCCCTGGGGGATTTCCTGGCCGCAGTTATGAATTCCAATCTAGGTGGGGGACATCATGCTGCGATCTTTGTCGAAGAACAGGTGGTCAACTGGATGAAGGAAATCCTCAGCCTGCCTAAAAATGCCAGCGGCTTGCTTGTAAGCGGGGGCTCGATGGCAAATCTCATCGGTCTGGCGGTCGCCAGGAATGTCAAAGCGGATTTTGATATCCGTGAAACGGGTCTGCAGAATATACCTCACCCGATGACAATATATGCTTCATCGGAAGTCCATAGTTCGGCCCAGAAAGCCGTCGAACTGCTCGGGCTTGGTAATAAAAGCCTGCACATTGTTCCGGTGAAGAATGATTATACTATTGATCTGGATGCGCTGGTGGCAATGATTACTGCCGACCGCCAAGCAGGTTTTCGCCCGATATGTGTCATTGGTAACGCAGGAACAATTAATACCGGGGCGATTGATGATCTGAATGCGCTGGCGGAGCTGAGCAAGGAAGAGGATCTGTGGTTCCATGTAGATGGGGCTATCGGTGCTGTCGCGGTTTTATCGGAAAAAGCGCAGCCCCTTCTGGCAGGAATGGAAAAAGCCGATTCAGTGGCCCTGGATCTGCATAAATGGATGCATATCCCGTTCGAAGCCGGCTGTATTCTGGTGCGCAGCGACGATGCCCATAAAAAAACGTTTTCACTGACTCCTGAATATCTGGCGCATGAAACCCGTGGACTTCCCGGAGGACATCTGTGGTTTGCCGACTACGGGATACAGCTATCACGGAATTTCCGGGCGCTCAAAGTGTGGATGTCGATTAAAGAGCACGGGCTGAATCGATTCGGACGAATGATTGGGCGCAATATCGAGCAGGCGCATTACTTCGGTAAACTGGTTGAACACGATCCGGAAATGGAACTGATGGCTCCGATCGGCCTGGATATAGTCTGTTTTCGCTTTAATCCGGGTGGTCTCAGCAATGACGTGCTCAATTCCCTGAACAAGGAGCTCCTGCTGCAGTTGCATGAACAAAGTATCGCTGTGCCATCGTATACAACTTTGAATGGCAGGTATTGTTTGCGCATTGCAATTGCCAATCATCGGAGCCGATATGAAGATTTTGATCTGCTGGCCCGAGAGGTGGTTCGGCTGGGGCGGGAATTAATAACGGATTATCGTTAAATTCAACGATTCACATAGAAGCATGAAGCAGACACAAGGAGCACGGAGAGATAATCGGACAGGATAGCAGGATATACTGGATAATATAACATCACAAAAAAAACAGGCAGATGTAAGAAGGAAGACAACGTTCACGAAGATTTTCAGGGAAATTATAGGGTGTTTTTCGCTCGACTCTTAGTGTTATTTTACATGATTTTTATCAATTATCTGTTTTGTCTTGACCATGTGTTTACATTTTAACAATGACTGATCATCCGTTAAGTTATCATCCTCCTAAGGAATCCTTCGGGCCGTAGGGATCTTCCTGGTAATAAATCCGGATGTGGCAGTAGGGAAGACCCCGCCCATGCGGGATGGCCTTTCATATTTGTTTTTATGATATCATTTGTATAAGCACAAAGTTAAGAAAGGACAGATTATCTTTATTTTCATTCTTTATTATAAATAAATACATTTAGGTTTTTTATAGCTTAACATCTGGTTTGTTTTTCTTCATTAAGAATTGAACAGTATCCAGAATTTTATAAAAATCTATCTAGCAAAGGTTTTTAAATTATAACATAGACGGAGATATGCATGTCAATACTCCAATCATTTGAAGAATCGTTGAATAGCCGGGAAAGGTGGATAATATCCGGGCTCACTTCTGCTCACAAGATACAGGGATTTCTTGATTTGATCCCGTACAGCTCCGATGCTTTTTATCGGTGCCCCTTGCGGGTTCTGCGGGAGCGGGTCGCCCATTGTTTTGACGGAGCCCTGTTCGCCGCGGCAGCTTTGCGCAGGTTGGGGTATCCACCTTTGATCCTCGATATGATCCCCAATGAAAGTGATGATGATCATCTGCTGGCTTTATTTAAACATAATGGTCACTGGGGCGCGGTTGCCAAATCGAATTTTGTCGGATTGCGCTTCAGGGAGCCTATTTTCCGTAATCTGCGTGAGCTGATTTTATCGTATTTTGAACAATATTATAATATTGCAGCTGAAAAAACACTGAGAGGCTACACCTTACCGCTCAATCTCACTGGATATGACAGATATAACTGGATGACCACTGATGAATCGCTGGAACTGATCGCACGGCGTACGGATGAGATCAGGAGATACGACTTGTTGACCCCGGAAATGATTTCCGGTTTGTCACCAGTAGATAAGCGCTCCCTAAAAGCAGGCCTGCAGGGTGCAAATGAGGCGGGACTGTTTAAACCCTGACGGGATCTTATGGATCAGATCGAGAAAAACGGATCAATCACCGTTTAACCAGGCGCCAAATGAAAAATTTGATCATGCAGCAAAATACGGGTATTATGGCTCACTTCTTTAATATTTGCGGATAAAACCTTTGAGCAATAGAGCTCATTCGCTTCGGGAAACCATCAGTTGTATTAGAAAAAAGGAGAGATGAATATGAGAATGAAATCATTCCTGTCATTTCTATTAGTTGTATTCTTGTTTGTCCCAATACCGGCCAGTTCCGACGACGAGCCGCTGATCGGACAACTGCGCGAAACATTTCAGAAAGAATACCTGAGTGTGGGAATTCTACTGCAGACGGTGGCGGATTTCCAGGCCGAGCGAACTATGCCAGGGTTTAACGGATTTAATATTTCCAATTTCCGGCTGAAGATTTTTGGCGAACTAGATAAAAGCTTCGGATACTTTGTACAGGCGAATTTTATCAATCTCCCGGGCCTGCTTGATGCCAAATTGTATTATCGTTTTTCAGACCAATTCATGATCGATGGCGGTATGTTTAAGGCACCCTTCAGTAAGGAATTTCTGATCAGCGCCGATGCCATAGATTTTGTAAATCGCTCACGTGTTGTTTCCGTCCTGGCACCCGGGAGGCAGATTGGTTTACAGGCCCGTGGAAGGCTGGATCCGGGCGTTCAGGTTGATTACAATGTGGGGATTTTTAACGGAAACAGCTACGGCGGTAATTCCAATGATAACAATGATTTCTTGTATGCCACAAGATTTGCTTTTTTCCCGTTATTTACTTCCAAGGAGTCTGCTGACCAGATGGAGATCGGAGCTAATATAATGTACAGCAAGGATGATCTTGCCCCGGTAAGTTCATTGTTAAATCCGTTTGTTTACGATGCCCTCTTTTTTACAGGCAAGCGTACCATTTATGGCTTCGATATTCGTTATACTTCAGGGGATTTTTTAATATCCGGGGAATATTTGAATGGTAATTTCAGCGGAACGTTTTATTTTCTGGCAGCGGATACAAGTGTTGGATCTGCCCGGCCTGAAGGTTTTCATCTCACTGCCGGGTATATGCTGAGCCGGAATGTACAACTGCTGGGACGTTGGGATAAATTCAGGTCTGACAGCGGTTCGGATAATCCTGACTGGGCGTTGATCGGACTGAACTTCTGGCCGACCCAGGTCAGTGAGTTGCAGTTAAATTACCTGATCAATACCCGCAACAACGCATTTAAATACCATCAGGTACTCATCAATGCACAGATTGCCTTTTAAATCCGGTATCATGCAGTGTAAGTGTATCCGTGAAATTTCATAACCATTATTCTGACAGGTTGGAGTTAAAAAAATATCAGAATTTTAGGATTTTTATGGAAGATACCATAAAAATATATGAAATTATATTATTGATTTGTCAATACCATTACATATAGACAGGAAAGAGAACAGAACTGATGCTACAGGGTAAAAAGTTCGGTACTTTTGGCGGTGTGTTTACACCCTCGATTCTGACGATTCTGGGTGTGATTATGTACATGCGTCTGCCCTGGATTGTCGGGCAGGCAGGTATTTTTCTGACCATCGGTATTGTTTTGATCGCACATATCGTTTCTATCACAACCGGTTTGAGCGTGTCATCCATTGCAACGGACAAAAGAGTCAAAGCGGGCGGTACCTATTTTATAATCTCCCGCAGCCTGGGCCTGCCGATCGGCGGCACTCTTGGCATTGCCCTGTTCTTTGGGCTTTCATTGAGTGTAAGTCTTTACATTATCGGATTTTCCGAAAGTTTCCTTGGGTTCTGGGGAATCCCGGTTACCACAGACACTATTCGTCTGACCGGAACGGTTGCCATTTTATTTGTCGGCACGCTGACATTTATCAGCACTTCCATGGCAATTAAAACACAATATTTCATAATGACCGCTATCGGCATTTCGCTGATATCAATCATTTTTGGAAAAACAGATTTTGCGCCCACGGAACCGCTCATGAGTCCGGTTGAGAATATGTCACCACTTATTTTTCTGTTTGCTATATTTTTTCCTGCGGTTACCGGGTTTGAAGCGGGCGTATCCATGTCCGGCGATCTCAGGGATCCAAAAAAATCAATCCCTATCGGTACCATCAGCGCAATACTCGTTGGTCTTATAGTTTATATAGGACTGACATTTTTCTTTGGCTACCGGGTTAATTCAGATGCCTTGATCAACAACCCGAATATTCTACTGGATATATCGTTATTCGCCCCGCTGGTAGTTGCCGGTATATGGGGTGCCACCCTGTCTTCGGCCATAGGGAGCATCCTGGGTGCACCGCGTATTTTGCAGGCAACCTCGTCGGACAGAATAACACCAAAGATTTTTGCGAAAGGATATGGAAAAACGAATGAACCGCGTAATGCGCTTATTTTAACCTTTCTTGTCGCTGAAGCCGGAATTCTCATCGGTGAATTGAACCTGATTGCCCGAATTGTTTCAATGTTTTTTATTACCACCTATGGTTTCCTCAATTTAAGCAGCGCATTGGAAATCTGGGCCAGCACCGATTTCCGCCCGTCCTTTAAAATCCCGGCGTGGATAAGCATCACAGGCTCCCTGGTTTGTTTTGTACTGATGATGGAACTTGATTTTCTGGCGCTTATCGGCGCTACGATTATAATGGTGGCAATCTATTTGTACCTCAAACGGAAGGAGCTGACCCTGGAATCCGGAGATACCTGGGAAGGCATCTGGTCATCCGTTCTCCGGGCAGGCTTGAATCGTATTACGCGCATCGTCAAACAGCAGCGTAACTGGCGTCCTAATATTATATTGTTCAGCGGCGATGGTTTGACACGTCCGCATTTACTGGAATTCGGAAGATGGCTGGTACATAAACGCGGGATTCTTTCAAATTTCAACCTGATAGAAAACAAAAAAGCCAAGCATCTTATACCAAATGCTTCTCTGCCCATGAAAAATGACAATGACGAATTCCAGGGAATTTTCATGCGTCAGATCGAAGTCAGTGATGTCTACGAAGGCATGGATACTATAGCAAAAGTCTATGGTTTTGCCGGCCTGGAGCCAAATTCGGTGATGCTTGGATGGGGACGAAATTCAAAACAGCCTGAAAAATTCGGACAACTGATCTATAAATACACACAACTGGACTACAATATATTTGTGTTGGATTATGACCATACTCATGGCTTTGGCACAATGCGAACTATCGACTTATGGTGGCGCGGCGGCAGCAATAACGTGGCATTAGGACTGACCCTTTTAAAATTCCTGCTCGCCTCTCCGGAATGGGATGAAGCCAGGGCGAGAATATTTATCGTCAGTGAAGATAGTTCCCTCAACAACAAAATTTACAAAAATATGATATCGCTGCTCGAGGAGCATCGGCTGGAGGCAAGTCTTCAAATCATCAATAATGCCATCGAAAGGAAAGCGATCAGAGATATCATGATGGTTGAATCAATGGAATCTGACCTGGTATTACTTGGCCTTCCGGAAATAGATCCGGCCAGCTCAGAATCGTTAATAGAAAGTACTGATTTGATCTTAAATCATTTGAGAACCGCTTTGCTGATTAAGGCATCTTCCTTTTTTAAGCCAATCGATATCGGGATCGAACAAAAGACTCGACGTTCAATGGATGAAGAACCCTCGGATAAGGAGCAGTCATCTGAGTTGCCACCGGTCGATTTACCTGCACATGATGTACTTGCTGCCCGTTTCAATCAAATTAACACGCGTATTTCAGACATCTTCGAAACGTATCAGAAATCGTATTTACTACCCGTACACCAGGCACATTCATCACTTATTGAAAACATCTCCCGGCTTATTGACAGGAGTTTTGAAGAGGCCGAAGAGATCCTGGCCTATAAAGAACACCAACGCGGCCGAAAAGCTGTCTCGCGCATCCTGAGCAATCTTCTGTTCAATATAAAGCGGTTGATGCAGCAGTATGAATCCGAAACAGTCACGGAGCTTAAGACAACCCTTGCGGACGGTCTAAAGCACCTTCTGAACAATCTTGATCAGGTGCGTCAGGAAATACCGCAGGAGTTAATCATATATTACGACCGGGCGGGAAGCGACGGGGGAAAAAAGAGACCGTCGCTCCTGCAGCGTCTGTTCAAACGTAATGACCAGATAAAAGTAAAAATCAAACTGAATGCAATATTTCTGTATGCTCAGAAGGTGATGGAACGTAAAGTCATCTATGAACATCTGGAAAATTTTGGAATAGGGAGTTATCAGTTAATCTCCGAGTTGCAGAAGCTGTTCAATTCCATCGTTGATTCAGTCATCGTATACGAAGCAGAGCTCATCAAAGGAAATTTTAATAAAAACATTTTCTCAGGAGAAAAACAGAAGATTCAAAAGCGTCATGCTCAGGTGGATGTGATACACGCGGATAATAACCGGAAGCTAATGAATGAGCTCACCTCAGGTCTCCATCATATTATGAAATCATTTTCAATGGATCTCAATTATCTGCGAGCCAATCGTCTGCTTTGGAAAAAAATCAAAATTGGCAGAAAACAACCTGTTTTACGTGATAAAATTCTTGAAGCAACAGATTACTGGCAGAACAATCAACGACTGATCAACAATTTCTTTCTGGTCGATCTGCATCTTAAAAGTATTAAAAATCGCATCGATACCATTCTTGAAAGAATGCTGGCGGACTTGATGCTGAGCATTGATACCAATTCTATTGGCCGTATGGAAGAATTGATCGATACCCTCTCCGGGATTACTGAAAAAGGACAAAAAAAACTGAGCTGGTCTTCTTCTGCCGATGAATTGATTAATCCGGGAGAATTATTCAACTCGCTCCAGCAGGATATCCTGACAGCGCTGGAAGAATTACCCGAAGATATTGAAATAATGGCTGAAGAGTCGTTCCAAAAACTGGAGCAGGATCAATTCAATGAGGTAGCGTCCATTTCGGTAAATTTAAGGCGTTATACTGAACATTTAGTTGAAAGTGAGATTTTTGAGCCCCTGCAACAGCAGATTAATGAAATGAGCACAGAACTGCAGAAGACGAATGATATCTGTCAGGAGGTCGTACGATTTGTAAATTATAACCTGTCGGTAGGAGAGGAGACGACAGAAACCGTCCCGGAGTCTTTAACCAGTGTGATTAAAAGTGGCAGCGAACGATTACAGACTCGTCTGACATTTATTCATGAAGCACAGAATAAATTAAGAAACGACTTTGAAAAGCGATCCCGTTTGATGTTTGAAAAAATGAATCCTGTTCTGGTCTCCCGGGCTGTCGGTGAACTGAAACGCACAATCCGAACAAAGGAAAGTAAGAAATATTTAGGCAGGGCCAAATATCTGGTTGAAAAATCCAAGATGCTGCTGAGGAATATACTGGTCCAGCTCATATATCAGCGGAGTGAAGGTGTATTATTTGCTAAAAAATTTGGATCCCGGAAGGTCTATCAGACCAATACCGGTCACATTCTCAATACGGTTAAACATTTTATTCCCGATCCATCTGTTCAAAGTAATCTTCCGTTCTATTACCGGCAATTGTTCTTTGGTGCGCGTCAACTCAGTAAAGAATTTCTGATCGAACGGGTTTTCGAAGGGGAGCAGGGAAGCCAGGCTCTTCATTTATACCGGCAGGGATTTCATGGGGCGCTGCTGATTCTGGGTGAACGTTTTGCGGGGAAGTCGACATTATCCATGACTATCGCCGCAAAACATTTTGATCGGGCAAAAACTTTTCACCTTTACCCGCCGGAAGGCGGAAGTATCGATCTGCAGGAATTTAAAAAACAGTTGTCAGGTGCGATACAGGCTTACGGTAATATTGATGATACTTTCAACGCTTTGCCACAAAACAGTGTAATCATAATTCATGATATGGAGATGTGGTGGCAGCGCAGCGTAAATGGTTTTAAAATCATCGATCAATTAACAGAACTCATAAACAAATTCAGTTCAAAATGCTTTTTTATTATTAATTGCAGTCCGGAAAGTTATCGGTTTATTAACCGGATCAGACCCATTTCGGAATTGTTTATCCGTGCCCTGGAATGCCAGCCTTTTGATGCTGAAGATATACAGAGAGCAATATTACTGCGCCATCGGTCGAGTGGATTAAAATTCCGGCTTGGCAATATCGACGAGGAACGGATTTCCAATCTGAAAATGGCTCGGCTGTTTAACTCTTATTTCGATATTTCCGCAGGCAATATCGGTTTTGCATTGTATTACTGGGTTAGTAATATTCAGAAAATAAATCAGAATACATTGGAAATCCGTCCACCGGTAAGGATCACTGAAGATGCCCTCCAAAATCTGCAAATGGATTGGATTGTCTGGTTGCAACAGTTTCTGCTGCACAAAAAACTGACGCCTCAACGTTTAGAGCAGATTAGTGGCCAGACTGACACTGTGATTGCAGAAATAATACATTCTATGAAACGCAGTGGTATCATTGTGGAAGAACACCCGGACATTTTAAGTATCAATCCGTTTATGCAGCCGATACTTGTGAAACATTTAAAAGAAATGGATATGTTATGAGCAATTTGTTGGAATTTGAGTTTTCAGAGTTCTCATTTCTGGGAATAATCATCCTGGCTGTTCTTATTGCGCTCATTTTGAAAATTGTAAAGCTGATCCTTTTACGCAAAACAATGAATTATCGGATCCGAAATTATTATCCGATATTTGAAATAATGATCTGGTTTGCTTTTCTTTTATGGGGAATTAATATCCTGCTGAAGGAGAGTATTTATCAGATGATTGCGATTTTATCTTTAGCCGCGATTTTTGTTATCGGACTAGGCTGGTTTGTGTTTAGAGATCTTTTTGCCGGAATTGTATTACGTTTTTCCGATGGTTTTTTCCCCGGCCAAATCCTGCGGATTGATCATCTGAATGGTCGCATAAAGAAGGTGGGAATGTTAGATCTGACCATTCAAGAGGAGGATGGGAGTGTATCTAAAATTCCATGGAGTAAAATCACCGGGCAGATATACAGTAAAGGCGTGGGTGTGGATGTGACCAAAAGGTGTCAGTTTTCAGTCGAAGTCCCCCAAAAGTACCCGCTGGAAATCATTCATCGGAAAATCAATGAGGCCATCTTATTGTCTGTCGGTGCAGCGATAAACAAGGAGCCTCAGATAAAAGTCACCGGTACCGATAATCGGGCATGGCAAATGGAAATCACGGCTTATGCCCTGAGCCCGGAATATTTCCGTATCGTTGAATCGAATGTTAAAGCTATGTTAGACAGTTTATAAACGGAATGAACAGATTACAGGATCTGATGGCATTGGTATCGTGTCAGATCATATTGAACGTTCCTGCCAGTAAAGTTGCCAGACCAAGAAAACTGAAAAAACCAACAATGTCTGTAACAGTTGTTAACACAATTGAAGATGATTGAGCCGGATCCTGCCCAAAGGATTTAAGTAAAATCGGAATAACCGCCCCTGAAAGACCGGCAATTACCATTGAAATGACCATAGCTACGGCTATTACTATTGCAAGCCCGAAAGAACCAATCCAGAAAAACACGATCAACGAGGTTGTGAGCGCCACTGCAAGACCATTCATAAATCCTACCAGGATTTCTTTTCGGGCGACGCGAAACCATTGCTGGGTTCGTATTTCCCTCAAGGCAAGGCCGCGCATGGTGACCGCCAGTGCCTGCGATCCGGTATTCCCTGATTGTCCTGCTACCACGGGCAAAAATACCGCCAACACGGTTATTCTGGCAATAGTATCTTCAAATAAGCCCACGACTAATGCTGCCAAGAATGCGGTTGCAAGGTTTATCTGCAGCCAGGGCAATCTCTTACGGATAGCAAAGGTAACTTTAGACAAAGCACGCTCCTCACGACCAGCACCGAACATTGTTTGAACATCCTCTGTGGCATCAATTTTCGCGGCGTTGATCAAAGTGTTAGAACGAATAGTTCCCAAAAGTCTACCTTCAAAATCAACCACCGGAAGACTGATCAATTTCTGTTCTTCAAGCAGTTGAACCACCTCCTCAAGGGGAGAAATGGCCTGTATCATTACTGGTGGACTCTGGGGAATATCACGCAAGTAGGTATTCGGCCGAGCGACAGCAATTTCCTGCAGTGGGATTATTCCAGTTAATTTACCTTCATCATCAACAATGTTGATGTTTACAATCCTGCGTTCACGGTATGCGCGAACTCGTTTCAGTACCGTTTTGATGGTATCGTCGGGGCGAAACATGTTGACTATCGGATCCATTAAAAACCCTGCCGTTGCAGGAGGATATTTTAGTAAATCATTTATCTCCTTTGATCGGGCTGCAGATAGAAGCGATAGCCTGCTTTGAATCACATCCGGATCCAGGCGGGATAGCAGACGGGCGGCAAGGGATGCATCGATCAAGGTGAAAATTTGAATAAAAATTTCCCTTTCCATCTCCTGAATAAGCCCGGCGGCGATTTCGGGATTTAAATAGGTAAATATTTCAACGGCACGGTTTGTTGGTTCAAATCGTAAATATCGCAGAATATCTTGCAGATCGAAATTATTTAACAGTGTCGCAGCCTCTTTTGGATACAGGTTAAAAAAACTGTGAATTAAAGATTTTGATACATCCAGCGATCTATACGGCATATCTGTCGTCCTATTATACTATGAGTTCACGGTTTATTTAATATGTTCTGTGACGTCCGCTTTTAACGGAGTGGTTGCGCCACGTATCAATCCAGTCAGCCCGATATGGTATAGCTCGCCCAGAGCATTTATGGCTGAAATGGCATGCGCAGGTAAAATGGATTTTTTGCTTTCCCGTTCGATGCGTTTGAGGGTTTTGTATCGGATAGCACCCAGAAGAACACCGGTTTCATCTACAACAGGCAAGGCATGATACTCCTGCCATGCGGGATGATCAAGTATTTCAGAAAAATTTAATGCTGCTGCCAGGAACGCTACATTTGAATGCATAACTGCCGACAGCCGCCTGTTCATACCGGCTGACAGCAGCTCCCGGAAATTAATCACCCCTACGAGCATTTGATTATGGTTTACGATGTAAAGATAATTAATGACATTGTCCGGATATTTTTTCGTCAGGTTTAAAGCCTCTTTTGTGCTGAGGTCTTTTGGCAATACGAGAATAAAGGGATCAGCCAGAGCACCAGCGCTATTCTCTGGGTAGTGAAGCGTTCTTCTAAGAGGAATTGATATTTCTTCCCCAAGTGAATTGAGAATGGCTTCCTGCATCCCTTCCGATAACTGACGGACAAAAACTAAAATCAAGTTTCTGGGGAGTTTTTCAATAAATTCTGCAGCAGCCCTAGCATTTAAAGTTTTTAAATATTTTATTGCAGTTTGACGGTCCAAATAGGTTAACAATTTTAACCGCATTTCCACAGTCAGTGAATTCAAAAACTGAGTGATGTCTTCCATTTTTCTCTGCAGGAGCAATCGCACAGCTTCGGTAGGATGATGATTGATAAAATGTTCAAGGATTATCCGGTCTGTCATCATACGGCGTTACCTTCTTTTCTTACCAGCATAGAGGTCATCTCGCTAAATTTTTTAGCGGGAATAGAAACATGTCCCTCGAGTGTATCCAGGATAACGGCAGTGGGAGTTATCTGTATAATGGTACCTTCAACGTTGCCGATCTTGATCGTATGACCCACTTCATATCTGCTTTGCAGATAATATGACGCTAAAATATTACTCACGGATGTCCGAGCCCCCAATCCGAATGCCAATGCGGCGCCAAACAGGATAGCGGCAAAAATGATATCGATTACTTCGGTCAAGAATTCAATATTTACACCAACCTGGTCGGCCGCAATTAAAATAGTGATCAACAAAATTGTATACTGGGCTATCCTCCCAAGTATCTTGCTATACATCAAGCCAGCGGTAGCAGAAGCTGCAGTGATAACATCCCTGAGCAAGGTTCCTCCCAGGATGCCCAGAAAAACGATAACCACTGCGATCATAATGTCAGGCAGGTAGTTCACTATACCGCCTAACCATGTGGTAATAATAGGCAAACCAAGAACATGAGTTGCCAAAGTCAAAAAAATGATGAAAATTACCCAGAATATGACCTTACCTAATAGCCGGGCAGAACGTTCCAGGTTGATCCGCCTGACATCCATGCGCATTTTCCCGCTCGAAATGAACCGATCCAAATTGTTAATAAAGCGGCGCAGTAAGCTTTGTAAAATCCGCCCAATCAGTAAGCCGATCAAAATAATACCTAACGCAAAAATAATGTTTGGCAGAATGGCGAATAATCCCATCTTAATTTGTGTGTAGAATTCACTCAGATTTGCAAGGAGCTCTTGATAAATCATTGATATTTCCCTCCTTTACTTGAAAATTCAGCGGTTACTCTATAGCTATTATGATCATTCTCTGCTCTATATCGGAAATTTGTGAGATATTATGAATTGCCGGGAATACTGAATCACCTGATTTATTTGCTGATTGGTTTTTCCCGACATACGAATTTTATCTTGTGCGGGAGCACTGGATAGTTCGCTGAAATAAGTTGTTTCCCCCTTCGCTCAGGCTGGAAAATAGTCCGGCTATCCAAAGGATGATATATCACCCTGTTAGCTCAGCACGCTTTCTGCCCATCAACACAATACCGGTAGACATTTAGATACCATGTAGTACTCACTCGATATTCAATCTCATGATTTGCTGAACGGTATAACCAGTCATTCAACATTCGAACCATCACGAGTTCTGCAGGATAGAGAATCCACCCCGGTCATCGATCGATGCGTTGGCCGGGGCGGAGCATGATTGCCAGTTTCTAGGATCTATCAGCGCTCATCGAACGGGACCATTTTTCAATTTGTTTTGCGGCATAATCGCGTCCCCCTATACCAAAAGCTATGGCGGCGGCCACTGCTACAGCGCCGAGCAGGAAGGCGAAGGTAAGATTGATAATATCGCTTGCCAATCCCATCTGACGCAGAGCCATTGCCCCGGCGAAAATCAGGATCGATGCACGGGAGATCAGGGCGAATAAGCCCGCCTGTGTGCTTTTACCTGCCAAAATACGTTTTGCTACCCAATTGGCCAGGAAAAGTCCTAATCCGAAGATCACCAGCCCCAGCAGTATCTGAACGCTAAAAGTCATAAATTCGGTCAATAAATCAGAAAGATTGATGAAATTAAGCAGATTGGCCGCCTCAATGACTGCAAAAAGCATAATGATTGCCAGGACAATATATCCGGCAATTTCGGATGGCTTTTTATCCCCTTCCGCCGTGGGCTCTTTGCTCAATTCCAGCCTGACTAAAAGGTTATCGAAGCCAATTCCGGCCAATAAAGTTGAAATCAGTTTAGCAACAACACGTCCGACTATGTAAGAGACAACAACTAGTAAGGCAGCGGCGAAAATAGCGGGAAGGGCTGATAAGATAAGATTGAGCATATCACTTGCCGGTTGTGTAATCGCATCCAGCGCCAGCGTATTCAACGCAATGACCAGCACAGGAATCAAAATGAGGATATAAACAATTAATCCAATCACACCGGATAGCTTCTGTTCTCCTAAAATTTTTGCGAGCCCCACCTGTTCACTGAATCGGTCTGCACCGATGGAGGTCATCATACTGCTGACAATGCGTTTCACAATGGATGAGACAAACCAACCGAGTACCACGACAATGGCAGCGGTAAAAAGATTAGGAAGAAATTCCAGAATCTTGGTCAGCATGGCCTGAATAGGTGCCATCGGTCCCTGTATGGCCAGCGCGGTCAGTATAGGCGGTAAAAAAAGCAGGAAAACCAGCCAATAAGCAGCGTTGGATATCATTTTGGTTAACGACCAGCCGGGCTCTCCTTCAACACCTATTTTGCTTCCCAAACGTTCATCCAGTTTTGCAGCAGTCAGAACTTTGGTCAAGATCAGTTTTAATGCCGCAGCAACGATCCAGGCAACAATAAACAGAGCCAGAGCGCCCAGCAATTGGGGAGCAAACTTGAATATTTCATTTAACAGATTGTTCAGCGGTTCCGTAATCAGGGTTAGTCCCAGGGTTTGGAAAAAAGCTACAAGCACAAAGAGCATCAGCAGGTAATAAACCCCTTTTGAAACATATCGCTCGACGGGGATCGTTTCGGCCTTCTCCTCTCCGGCAATCCAGGTAGCGAGTTTGTTTTTCAGTGGTATACGTTTTACCACTCCGCGCACAATGGCGGCAATGAGCAATGCGATAATCCAGCCGAGAACCAGTACTGCGAGGGCGGCCAGCAGGTTAGGAACATAACTGCCGGCGGTCGCTACGATCTGGTTAAATAATTCTTGCATAATTCAGCCTCCTTTTTTTGGTTGGTTCAAATGTTATAAATATTTGGAACCAGCAAGGTAAATTTACCTTTATTTACTTTTTTTTCGATAATCCTTTTACCGGTCTGATCGCCATATCATTCTGTGGCCGTAGACTGACTTTGCCTTCCTGTGCGTTGTCGTAGAAGCGTTGGGTTGGATAGGCAAAGTCGATGTCATCAGATTTTGCGAATTCACGGAGGATGTCTTCCCAGATGGCCTGTTCACTGGATCTTCGGCGGCGTGGCTCGATTAAGAAACGAATGGTAAGCAAAACCCCGCTTTCCTGCACTGATGTATAAACGATAGGGGTCAGGGATGTATAAAATATCATAAAGCGTTTACTCGCTTCTTTAAGTCTTTTTTCTGCCGCATCGGTTAGATGCGCCGCGTGACGGGTGGCAATCTTCTGCAATATGTCTTTGGTTTTCTCCCAATTGCTTTCAAACGTAATCAGTACAGGTACTTCGTTCCAGATAAATTGAAAACCCTGCCCGAAATTTGCAATGACATCGGTAAGTACCAGGCTGTTAGGCAGGTGGATCAGCCGGCCGGTGCTTTGATCGGCCGCGACCCAGTTGCCGATCTCCATCATAGTGAACTTGAAGATGCGAATGTCAATCACATCTCCCGCATGTTGTCCGATCTGAATTCGATCGCCCAGTGAAAACGGCCGTCGCCATAAAATAAACCCCCATCCGGCAAAGCTTTTGACAATATCCTGCAGGGCAATTGCGAGACCTGCGGTAACCAAACCGAGAAAAGTTGCCAGAGATTGAATTCCGGCAAACCATATCCGTCCAACCAGCAGAATTCCGATTGTAACAGTAATATATGTGGTCAGTTTTTGCCAGCGGTAACGCTGCTGGACGACTTCGGTTCGTTTCCAGACGATCCGTACGATAATTATCCGGATGAGCCATAACAGAAAAATTGTAATTATGGAACTGAATAACTTTGATTGCAAATCAGGAGTCAATCCGGTTGTTTGAAATAACCATTCTGTGATTTGAGACATACTGAATTTTCCTTAAATAGGATCCACAAATTTCGGGCAGTATGACATAATCGTATACACTTATGCCCGGACAGAAAAGAGTAATTTGTGCTCACCCTCGAAATATCTATCTTAATAGATTTTGAAACCAGGGACTCTTGATTAATAATAAAATCAACTTAGTGATGTCGATTAGGCAGAACTCTTTATAAATATTATAGTATATAAACATTCAATCCGCTTTGCAACTTTTTTAAGCATTTTACTGAGAGACTGTATGTGCCACGCTTGTGAGACAAAACTGATACCCCGTATTTGTGACTGGTGCGTTATTTATATCCTGTCTCCATGTGTTTTATCAGAAGAAAATGCGGGTATAGATAATTCTGACTGGGTATGAATTATTTGATAGAATAATAATTTGTGTGTTAAGGTTATTTATCTCGGTTATATCAATAACCTGAGTAACCGGAGGGTAGCAGGGAAGTATAAATAGGTTCGGAGATCAAGACTAAATAGAATATTCAATGAGAATCCAAAAAATAACGCGGGTAATAGCATTTTTCATAATACTAAAGTTGATTTTCAATAATTTGTTGACCAATATGGGATATAAATCATAAATGTTTGTAAAAAGGAAATGGACAGCGATTGAGTATTCACGAATACCATGAAGAGATCAGGATCATTTATAACGAATTTCTGGATATTGAGATCTCATCTCACTAACATGAGTGGAAGTTTCCTGCTTCTGATTAAAACGTGCGCAGACAATACTATATGCACCCGGTAATTTTAGCAGTGATGAAATTGTCATAAGAGCGTTGCGAGGGAAAGAGAAAGGCATGCAAATCATCAGAGGAGAAGAGATGCCGATTTTAAAAAACACTCAATTTCATTATCTGTCTGGAATTAGTTCAATCTACCACAATAAAGTCTCAACATCTGGAGGCTCAGCCGGTAACAGGCCGAACCTGACCGCGAGATCTTACCTGGTGTGGTATGATGCCAAAGCAGGCCACTTCGGCGGCATGACACCGGCTGAATACATAGAACTCTTCACTTACAAAATGGGTTTTCTGTTCTGGCAGCATGAGCTTTTAAATAAAGGTTAAGTGTACCACTCAGATTATGCAGCTCGATCGGTGCATATCAAGATTCTCAAAAATAAGGATTAATATCGATACGAGATTCGGGATGATCATCTTATTGCACCGCTTACAATTTCATATAAAGTGAAAATTTTTATAAATTGACAAACTCTCTGATAGGGATCCGAAATGTTAAATATACTAAAATTATTGATTCTAACCACGATTTTACTGACTCTGACAACCGTATTCGCCTATGATGGGTACACCGACCAGCGGATAACTGAAACCTATGAGAAAATCTTGATTGAATTAATGCAGAAGTATAAGCTGCCTGCACTATCGGTCGCGATTTTGGCCCACCAGCAGGTTATCTATGCCAATGGCTTCGGCTTTGCCGATATGGAAAGTAAGATCGTTGCGACTGATACAACCCCTTATCGCATAGCTTCGGTTACCAAACCCATTGCTTCAGTCATCATTTTAAAACTGGTGGCAAACGGTCTGCTTCAGCTGGATGGAAAATTAAAAGATTATTGGCCCGATTATGTTGATTATTTTGATACGCAAAAAAAGCTGATCAACGAAAAAGCACCTCAATTCATTGGTCTGATAGAAGACTACCATTATGAACGGGGCGACATTACCCTGCGGCAGCAGCTCTCCCATACCAGCGAAGGTATTCCCGGGGAAAAATTCAAATACAGCGGATACCTTTACAGTCAATTATCCGAGCTGGTCGACAAAATCTCGGACAGGAATTTCCATACGTTGGTGAAGGAGGACATTATTCTGAACCTGGCAATGGATCATTCGTTGCCGCAGCAGTCTGATACCTGGCGGCCTGCCGTAAGTAAAATTCTGGCAAAACCTTACTATAGAGATGGAACAGGGAAATTGGTGCCGGGGGAGTATCCTAAGCCGGATCTGGGTGCCGGTGCAGGGATTGTTTCTTGTGTGTCTGATCTGGCGAAATTCGATATTGCGCTAGATAAAAATTTACTAATTTCAGGCGAAATGAAATCGTTGGCTTTTGCACCGACGAAACTGAATGATGGTACGGAAGCACCCTATGGGCTGGGGTGGTTTATCGGATCGTACAAAGATCATAAGATCGTATATCATACCGGATGGCAGCCAAAGGCATTTTCGGCGTTATATTTAAAAGTCCCCGGGCAGGATTATTCTTTGATTCTCCTTGCCAACAGCGAAGATCTGATCGCACCGTTTATGGATCAGTTAGGCGCCGGGCAGATAGCCGGCTGCCCGTTCGCAAAGTACTTTCTTGACTTGCTTTGGGACTGAATCGCCGTTTAGATTTGGCTCATTAATGAAGAAAAGCGCTTCACAAGAACATTTATAAATAACTTCCAGCAGCTGTTCTGATCCCAATTCCTCCTATCCACTAATTTCTCATTCAAATTCAGTGAAAAGAATGGCAAAAAATGTTATTTAATTCCGGAACGAAAATTCTGAATAGAGCAGTCTTTCAAATGAATAACAAGGTTTATTCCTCCTGCCGATAATTCAACATTTATCTGATTAATACCAGTTTCCTGCTGGCGGAGAAGGAACCGGCGGACATCCGGTAAAAATAGGTGCCGGAACTGACCGGCTTGCCGTACTCATCAGTCCCTTCCCAGACCAGGGCGTGGCTGCCGGCATTAAGGGAGACAAAATGCCATTCGCGGACTTTGGCACCGAGTTCGTTAAAAATTGTTATCGTAATGTTTGAGGTTTGGGGGAGATAATAAGGGATCGTTGTGACCGGATTAAAGGGATTGGGATAATTCTGCGACAGGAAGAATGTATGGGGATATTCTTCAGGCACAGATTTGACATCGACCACACCTTCAAATAAAAAACCGAGCACTGCCGTCATAATGGAATAACGTGTGTCTTCGGGATAGACCGTCTCAAACGGAAATCCCAGATAGACCAGTCTTCCCGGCTTTGAACCACCAGGAAACACGCCGGAATAAACGATCCCGCCGATTGTATGGATGGATACGTCTCTGTATCTGACGATCTCCGTACTGCCGTTAACGGGTATCAGTGCATCGGCCCATTGGACGTTAAGCGTTCCCTGCGATCCGTTATCAAAATTGATTGTGGTAATATCTTCAAATATTCCTCCGGCAACGCCTTCCGCTGAATAATATCTTCCGGATATACCACCCGGGGCATCAGCCGAGTACTGCGCCTTCAGGTAATTGGAAAAAAATGCTTTATCACTTGCGGAGCCCTTGTAATCCAGATCCCAGGCGATCTCGGCCCCAGAAACGAACAGCCTGCCCCCGGCTTTTAAATATGCCGAAACAATAGGCTGCTCACCGCTGGAAAAGGATTCATCGACCGTCGACTCATCACCCAGGATGTAATCGACTACGAGGAAATCCTGCAAAGAGAAGATCCCGTCGGTTACCGCGTCATTGGTGGCCGATTCAAAGGCTGCCCCATACTGTACAATGGCTGCACCGTGTTGTCTGATAAAATTGAAGGTATTCCCCGAAGATGGTCGGTCGAAACCGTTTACGACGAGCATCTTTGGTATTCCGGTTGTTTTCGGCAGGGCGGCCAGAACCTCCGATTCCGGAGAGAGACCGCCGGCACCCTCCGCAATGAGTTTTACATAGATGATCGAATCGGCAGGTAAATTCCCGACGATATAGTCACTCCCGCTAAAAGTGACCGGTGGATCGAAATGAAGTCCGTCGCGGCTGAGATACAGGTGATGCTGTGTAACATTCGCCCCCCGCACCAGCCGCAGTCGTAATTGATTATCCTGCTCGCATTTCAGGCCAAATGACCGTGGCTTATCCGGCAGGGTGCCTTCAGCGATATAGGTTGGCTGGACCATTGCACCGGCTTCGTTACTGAGCGTTTTATATAAAACCGGATCTTTCAGAAGATCCCTGATATTTTTTGCCACATCATCCACCAATATTTCTGTGTCGACCATGCGGATGCCGTGACTGTAATCCACGTAGGTATTGATATGGATATTGGTGACGGGTTGAATGGGGATGCCGTTCAGCTGATGCCAGCCATAAATGACCACATGATTGGGTCTGGTCGGATCAATTATCTTGTTGCTGAGTACCACATCCTTTTTAGTTCCTCCCGTCAACTGGCCAAGCTGCCCGCCCGCCGCTATCCGCTGGGTCTCGATAGCGCTATTATGTTCAATAAATTTATAAACCTTTTCATTCTCATTGCCGACCGGGGCATAGGTTACCGGCTCCAGTTTGGTCTCCGCCTGTTGATAGATCGCGTCTACCATCCTGGGAGTCGGCAGGCTGGTTCCGTAAAAATCAGCCGTTTTCTGCGCTGCGATCGGTCCCATGGGAATGCGGCAAAAATCGTTGTCACTGCCGATGGCCAGATATATCGGCATGACCCGGTATTCAATCTGATGTATCGTGCCGTTTGCATCGGTGCCGGATGTCCGGATGGTTGTCAGATTGCGGATAAAGTAAGGAATATTGCCGGTGAGCAATTCATGCAGGATGGCATTCTCCCGATCCGCAAATGACATATTTATTACGGACTGCATAAAAGCCGAACCATCTATCGCATCGGGATTACGCAATGGGATCTGAACGCTTTGGGGAACGAGCACATCACTCTGGATATAATCCGGATAAATGCGCTCACCGTAATAGGTATATCCATCTTCTTCAAGCGGAGTTCCCGTCAGCATTGTGTGGATAAATCCGTTCAATTCAACCTGAACCGTATGGAGAATTTTTTGTTCCGGATTATGTTTAAGCAGGATTTTTATCCGGCCGTTCAGGGCCTCATGTCTTATGAATTCAGCATCTTCTGTAGTCGTGAAAGTATAATAATCTGCCAGGTATCGCTGCATCATGCGGCTCCGATACCATGTTCCCCCTGTCGGGGAGACGATAGGTTCCCCGTTGTATAAAGCCACGCTGTCGTTATAGGCAAGTACACTGATGTACCGGTTTTCTGAACCGTTTATCCACCGTATCAGTTGATCGCCGTAGGAATTTTCGTATCCATAATTACTGTCCAGAAAGCAGATCCGGTCGATATAGTCCGGGATATCGGTAAAGGCATCCATAAAGGAGAAGATGAACCTTCCGCCGCCACTGTGTCCGGTCAGTATTACAAAAGGGTTGTAATCTTTAAAGTATGCCTGCAGGTGCTCCACCAGCGATTTGATGATTTCCGCATAATTGGTATACTTGCTTTTCCAGGCAGGCCAGCTTTTCTGGTCCGCTTCGAGATAAACGGTAACCAGATTATATTCGGTAATTTTCTCCCGTAAAAAACGTGTCTGTGCCCCTATATGCTGAATATCAAAATGCCAGTCATCGCCCTCATTCAAAAATTTACCGACGGTGTGTTCGATCGTATTTCCGTTGGGTAAGGCGAACAGTGCCAGACCGACCGGTTTGGCTGCATCAAAAGCAGAGGCGGAAGGAGCATTGATCTGGATTCGAATTTCGGGATCCCACTTGAAAGTGGTAACCTGCTCATCAAAATAAGGGCTGATCCGAAAGCCGGGCAACTGCACATCGGCCCGAATATCATTCAATAAAAACCATACAATAATTATCGAAAAGACAGTCCGCGGAAAAAAAGCCATAACTATGATTCCTCCTGATTTATCTGGTTGGCCCGGAGAGTTTTGGTGCTCCGGGAAACAGTTTCGGATTTGGATGGGCATGTTTTCTGATACCTATCATCTTCGGGGAAATTACAGATGCTATATTTGAATTACAAACTAAGACCAGATGATACAGGTTTAAAAATGTGGGACGGTAACCGTTCATCAATTCTGTCCATGCTGCGTCTTTTTTGATTTCCATTGATAGATTAATATTCCGAATACGGCAAACAGGGCAAATCCGGCACCGGCTAAAAAGGTAGCTGATGCACCGAACATGGTCCAGAGTGAACCCGCAATAATACTTGCACACAAAAGCGCTCCGCCATTGAACAGGTTGAAAATTCCGAAGGCAGACCCGCGAAGATCCGCCGGAGCTGCATCGGCAACCAGTTTTGAAAACAATCCCTGAGTAAGACCCATATGTAGTCCCCAAAGAGCGGCACCACAAATTACCAGCCATGGCAGTCTGTCTGCGGCCAGCACAAGATCCGCAATGATCAGTACTGCAAGACCGATGATTAGAATATTTCGCTGACTGAAGCGGTCGGCAAGAGCACCAGCCGGATAGGCGGTTACAGTATACACAAAATTCATAACGATCAGGACAAGTGGTACATAGCCGACAGCCATTCCTGTATCCTGAGCGCGGAGTATCAGAAAAGCCTCACTGAAGCGGGCAAGTGTGAACACTGAACCGACAATGACGATCATCCAGAAACGGAGAGACAAACGCCTGACATCTGAAAACTTAAGATTATTACGAGGCATCTGATGAATTTCGGTACTTCCCGGTTCATGAACGCCAAAAATAAGCAGGGCAACAGCGATAAGCGCCGGGAAAACCGCGACCCAGAGTACCAGTCTGATTTCGCTACCAAGAAATGCCATAAAGATTAATGCCAGCAGGGGACCGATAAATGCACCGGCTGAATCCAGTGACTGACGAATTCCATATGCTGCACCCCTCAATCCCGAAGGCGCCAGGTCGGCCACAAGTGCATCACGCGGTGCACCACGGATACCTTTGCCGATACGATCGACGAACCGCGCCGCAAATACCCACCCGATAGAGGAGGCCAGTGGAAAAATCGGTTTGGCAGCTGCCGCAAGTCCATATCCGATACCGGCGACTAACTTCCGTTTCCTGAGATAATCACTGATCGCACCCGAAAATACCTTCGTAACCGCTGCAGCGGCTTCCCCGAAACCTTCGATTATTCCGATCATCGTCATGGAAGCGCCGAGTACCGAAGCCATAAATACCGGCAAGAGGCTGTGAATAAGTTCAGAGGATATATCCATAAACATCGAGACAAAACCCAATACCCAAATTCCAGCCGGTAATGCTTTAAAATTGTTATGCCGAATCGAAGGGGTTTCACTGTTTTGCGTTTTAAAAATATTCATTTGAGCGCCAACGGATTTACTGTAATTTTAACCTGATGCGTTATCTCAGCAATTTTGGGTGCCTGTCCGAGGCATGGCCAGGATCGGATAAGGTTCATGTGCCGAGCTTTGGCAAATGATGATTCAAATGTTCAGGCATGCTACGGCATCTTCCTTCCGGAATCATCCCACCAAAAAACTTAGGCACTCTCGGATGTAAATAGAATCTGCCAGGCTTTCATGAATGATATGGTGAGCGGAATGGCCAGAATCGCACCCATCGCACCGAGTATCCAGGTCCAAACGACCAGCGACAGAAATATAACAAACAGGGACATATCCAATTCACCCCCCATATATTTGGGTTTGATCACATTCTCAACAATGCCGTTAATAATAATGAACCCGACAATTACAATGATTGCTGCAGTCAATCCGGAATCACCCAATGCAATAAAAGCCGGTGGGATAACGCTCAAAATAAATCCGATATTGGGGATAAAACTGAATAAAAATGATAAAAACGCCCATAGAACCGGAAAATCCACCCCCATAACCAGCAGCAGGATCAGATTGCCAATGGCGGTAAGCAGACCGGTAAAGGCAGAAATGGACACATATTTACGAATCTCGGTCGCTAATTCGGTGGTTTTTTCCTGCATCAGAGTGAGGTTCTTGCCGCTCTGGTGCTGTTTATAGCGGAGGTCAGTGATATCGATCAGCAGAAAAATGATCAAAAGAAATACCAGACTAAAATTGCTGAAAGTAGTGATAATACCTGCCAGAAAGTCGCTGGCAATGGCCATAATTTTATCGGGTTTAATTTCCTGGCCGGACAGCAGATCGGAGACATTTATACCGAATCCTGCTAAAAATTCAACTGTTCCGTCCCGCAATGATACTAACTGGTCTTTGTATTGAGGAATTTTATCGGCCAATCCCGCAACGGCAACGCTCAAAATTGATGCGATTGACAGGGTCACCAGGATCAGTAATGTAATGGTGATTATCAGTGTTAAAGCTTTCGGAACACCTTTTTTCATAAACCACAAAATGACCGGCATGATACTGATGGCCAGCAATACGGCCAGTAAGATGATATTCAGAATCGGGGCTGCGATTTTCATACCGGCGGCAACGATCACCAGATAAGCGCCAATCTGTAATGGATGTAGTCTCATGGAGTTTCTCCTCTAAGATTGTGATCAATTAATATTGAAAAGAAAGACTGGATAAGAATTTTAGTAATTTCTGACAAATAAACAACTCTGACAGCCGCCCATATAAAATTACCGTTTATGACAGCATGGAAGTCTGGTGATGGTCTTGGTCGATAGGTTCCATCAACTCAACAGCTATATGCTGCAACTCAATGGATCCCTGGTCAGCGGTGAATATATCAGCAACCGAAAGCAGGCCGGCCGCGCAGAGTGATGAATTATATACTGCTGATTTAATGTTATTCGAATTGTAAGTCAATATTGACCGGGGACAGAGTAAAAGACCTGAGTAAAAAGGCAAAATCTACAAGGAACGTGTGCCCCGGCTGGGTAGCTGTTCATGCTCCGGACGAAATATTATAAAGATCTAAATCCTGCTATTCTATTCCTGCCATTTTTCCTTTTGCCTTTTACCTTTTTCCTTGAACATCTGCCCATTGCCTTCTGCCTTCTGGTTATATTCCTTATCGCCGAACTCTGGCATTTCCCTGCCAGATGCTCCAGATCTGATCTTCGTCTGCCGGTTGTCCGTAGTCGGTCATAAGCGTGGTGACGAGAGCGCCGCTGGCCCAGCCGAACTGGATCCATTTTTCCGTCTCCCAGCCTTTAAGAATGGCATAGAGCAGGCCTCCGACAAATCCGTCGCCGCCACCGATCCGGTCAAGTACTCTTATCTCCCGCGGTTCCACGATATGCCAGTTATTTCCGGCCGACATGATCGCGCCCCAGAGATGACTGTTTGTACTGATTACCTCACGCAGGGTGGTGGCGAAGACCGATGCATTTTGATAGGCATTTCCGGCCTTTTCGATCATTCCTTTGAAGTTGTCGATCTTTTGCGAAAGATTTTCCCCCCCGGCCTCAGGTCCTTCGATACCAAGACACAGCTGGAAGTCCTCTTCATTTCCCACCAGGATATCCGAAACACCGGCAATTTCATGAAAAATATTGTGCAGTTCATCTTCACGGCCTTTCCAGAACGAAGCACGATGGTTGAGATCGAAGGAAATTCGGGTGTCATATTTTTTAGCTGCCCGGGCCAGTTCGAGGCAAAATATCCCCGTCTCCGGTGAAAGGGCGGCGATAAGGCCGGATAAATGGAGAACCTGCGCACCTTCATCACCGAAAATACGATTCAGATCAAAATCTTTCACATTGAGAGTTCGTCCGACTTCACCGGCACGGTCGTTATGCACCCGCGGCCCGCGTGATCCGTACCCGCTGTCTGCAATATTAATCTGATGGCGATAGCCCCAGGGACCGCCCTGGGCCACCTCTATGCCCTCATAATCCATATGCCGGCTGGCAAGATTATCTTTGATAAACCTGGCGATCGGACTATCCTTGACAAATGTCGTAAGTACTTTTATCCGCAAACCGAGATACGATGAAATACTAGCGACATTTGATTCGGCGCTGGTTGCCTGCATCAGGAATGTATCGCTGCAGTGAACCGGTTGTCCGTTGACAGGCGTCAATCGGATTCCCATGCTTGTAGGTACAATGAGAGCATAACGGCAATCCTGGCGAAGTTCAATTTTCATCTGAAAATCCTTTCTTTCATTCAGTTGAATACGTCCGAATTGCAGGAAATTATGTGCAGCTTTTAGGTATGCCTATCCCGCCGCCGGAACTGTCGGACGAGATATGACACTTTGATTAAATATATTAAAAAAACGGGTATAATTCTATCGAGTAAAAAGAGAAATCCCACCAAAATGAAATCTGGTGGGATTTTCTCCTGGGGTGAATCACGCGGATATTCTATTTTGGGGTATTACAGCCCTGATTATTTGGAAAGGATGAGTCTGCGTGATACCTGCTGTTTATCAGTTTTCAGTCGGCATATATAGGTGCCTGAGGAAACCAGTTGCCCCGAGTCATTTCGTCCATCCCAGCGTACGACGTTTACTCCTCCCATGAACCTGCCTTCGGTGAGATGCCGCACGATCTGACCGTTGATATTGTAAATCACCATTTCAGCCCGGCTGTCCTGCGGTACCGAGAATCTGATCAGCGTCTCGTTATTAAAGGGATTCGGATGATTTGAGTAAAGCTGGATACCCGCAGGGATAATGGCTTTTTCCGCGTTTTCCAGTCCGGTGACGGTGAGATTGACGGAACCGGTCTCCCAGTCCCGGGATGGCTTCTTATATCCGGCGTTCACGGTATATGTCCCGGAAGAGGGTGCGGTTAAGGTGAAGGTTGCGGCAGAAGTCTTATTTACCACGTCCACGACTGTGCCCGTATTATCCACCAGTTCACCGGCGATATCGCCAATGTCCTGGACCCCGGTAAATCCGATGGTTACCGTTAGATTATCACCGGGGGTCAGGGCCAGACCACCGGTAACCGTGGTATGGCAACCACTGCCACCACAGCCGGGATCCGTGCCGTTAAAGGCTGGCTGTGAAAAAAGCAGTGAAAAAACGAAAATAAAAAACGTAAATATACTGATCCAGATAAACTTCTTCATGGTATCTCCCCCTTGGTTAATGGCCTTGAAAAAACAGGCCCTGTGTGTGATGTGTTTAAATTTTTGCCGTAAATCAGATAGATTTTAACCGATGTCAAGCCCCCGCTTTCTATAATATTGCATAAATTTATAAAATTTTATATATACAAAATGTGATATTCGATCACATTTTGTATTTTTTTACATTTTTTTATGAAATAAATTAAAAAAATCATATCATAAGGGTATATTATCCATCCCGATTCTTTAGGAAATCAGTCGATAATTGAAAAATTGCAGCTGGACGTCTGCATGTATAAGACCTTTTTCATAACGATATTTGTAGTTTTACATGTTGGAATCATACAAATTGCAGCTCAGGAGCTCCTGATAGAATCCACCACAGCTGTTTTTACTACCCAGAAAATTGTCATTGATGGAAATCTTAACGAAGATGTCTGGCAGACAGCTTCCCGGATCGATCGGTTTATTCAGCGGGAACCGGAAGAAGGGGAATCGGTTAGTGAGAGCACAATTGTTCGTATCCTGTATGATGCCGACTATCTGTACCTCGGATTCGAATGCCGTGACCGGCAACCGGGTGATATAATTGCAACAGAGATGCGTCGTGATGAAAATTTGCTGCACAACGATTGCATCGAAATATACCTCGATACCTATCATGACCACCGTTCTGCTTTTTATTTTGCAACCAATGCCCTTGGCGCCCGGCGTGACGGCATTATCCTGGAAGGGCTGCCGGATGAAACCCAGAACTGGGACTGGAACGGTATCTGGGATGCCTCCGCTGTAATTGACAGCGTCGGATGGCGCGCCGAAGTGGCAATTCCATTCCGAACCCTGCGGTTTGATTCTGAAACGGAAGTCAGCTGGGGTTTGAATATCGCCCGCTTTATTCCACGCAAAAGGGAAGAGGCCTTCTGGGCGCCGATACGGAGGGATCTCGGGTACTATGGTAAATACCACGTGGCCAGCTTCGGCCACCTCGACGGCCTGAGGGAGTTACATCAACCTGATAAGTGGGAAGTAAAACCGTTTACCCTTGGCGGTGTTCAACGTGATTTTGAAATTCAGAGCAACTATGACCGGAAGTTTGAACTCGGCCTGGATGCGCGTTATCTGCTTACACCCAACCTGACCGCTACACTGACCCTGAACACCGATTTCGCACAGGTCGAAGCGGATCAGGAGAGGGTAAATCTTACCCGTTTTGAGTTGTTTTTTCCGGAAAAACGTGAGTTTTTTCTGGAAGGGGCAAATACCTTCCGTTTCGGTGAACGATACCAGAATCCATTGGTGTTGCAGAGCGTTTTGTTTTTCAGCCGGCGGATCGGATTATCCGAAGATAACGAGATCGTACCTCTGATCGGCGGGTTGAAGCTGACCGGCAAGGAAAGCGGTACAAATGTCGGAGTGCTTAATATCGTTACCGACAGTACTTCTTACATCAATGATGACGATGAGCCGGTCAAAATAACCCGGTCGAATTACACGGTGGCCCGTTTTCAGCAGGATATATTCTCCAATTCCAATATCGGCATAATTGGTGTCAATCAACAGTCACTGGAAACATCCGATTATGCGCGCAACCTGGGTGTCGATGCGACGATATTTTTTGACCAGCAGACGCAATCCAGCGGATTCCTGGCTAAATCCTGGTCGCCGGATACCAGCGGCCAGGATTATGCAGGCTATCTTGATTTTTTGCATATGGATGATTTATATACGCTTTTTCTGGGTTATGCCGATTATCAGGCAAATTTCGAAGCGGAGACGGGATTTATCCCCAGAACCGACATACGTAAATATATGCTCAATGGTGCTGTTTCACCGCGGCCTGATTTTTTGAATTTACGCCAGGTATACCTGTTCAACGATTTTACCTATATCACCGATCATGCCAGTGTCCTGCAGACCCGCACCATGTTCACAGGTATGTATGCGATATTCAATAACGGATCCGGATTACTGGCGATGCATATCGATAATTACGAACGGTTAACGGAAGAATTCGAGATCAGTGACGGAGTCATCATTCCGATCGAGGCCTTTCAGTTTGGCAATTTGTATTTCGAATATCAGTCGGATCTGAGCAAACCTGTGTCCGGCTATGTCCGATATAATTTTGGTGAATTTTATGACGGCCGGATCAATGCTTACGGGGGAACCCTTTACCTGAAAACAGGCCGGCATCTGCGCCTGGATGCTAATTTCGATTACAACGATGTTCGTCTGCCTGCCGGTGATTTTCAGACCACGATCGTCAGTCTGCGGATGGTATATTCCTTTACACCGGATTTATATCTGAAACCGTATATACAATGGAACAGCACCGACCGGGTGGTAAGCAGTAATGTACTGTTCAACTGGCATTACATTCCCGGCAGCGACCTGTATTTTGTATATAATGAAGAGATCAATATCGATAACGGAAAAACGGCTACGAACAACCGGACGGTGCTTGCTAAACTGACCTATATGTTCAATTTTTGAGTCAGGTATTCAGCAGGCAGAATTACAAGGTAAAAGGCAATCCCGATAAAAGCGCTGACATCGTGTCGACAAATCGGGATGAAATCGTCCAGGAATTCAAAGGAAAAAGAAATTTTATGTCATGCTGTAAGCATCTTCCTGCGTTAGTATACCGGTTTTGATTATGGAAGACACTTATCCGAAGGATCCCGATCCAATACCGGACGCCTGGTTGCAATTAACTAAAACTCCTCAATTACCAATTCCTAATTCCTAATTCCTAATTTTCACCCCTCACCCCTCACTCCTCACTCCTCACTTAACCAGCACCATCTTCCGGCTCTGCTGAAAAGTCCCGGCGGTGATCCGGTAGATGTACAGACCGGAACTTAGCGGCAGATCCCGGTCATTCCGCCCGTTCCAGGTGATCACATGCCGCCCGCGGGTAAACCGCCGGTCGGCAAGCGTGGCGACCTTCTGCCCGAGGATGTTGTAGACGATCAGCCGCACGTCGGTATCGGCCGGCAGGGAGAACCGGATACGGGTGGAGAGGTTGAACGGATTGGGATAGTTCTGGCCCAGTTCGAAGGCCAGCGGCGGATCTTTTGTCCCGATGCAGGCCAGATCGCTGTTGATCTCAAAGGTATCGGCCTCAGAGACGGGTTTGTTGGTGATAATCCGGAAAACTGTACCCGCCTCCGGCATGACCGCGTTGACATTGTTCGGAAAGGTCGGATCATTCACGTCACCGCCGTTCCAGTTGACCAGCACCATGCGGCGCATCGCATCTCCGTCGGTGCCGTCGAGATAGATGTAGCCTGGTATATCGGCCTGAATGCGCGTCAGCAGGCTTTGGTACCCACCCTCACCAGGTGACCGGTCCTCCGGGATGACCCAGTAGAACCAGTCGGTCTCGGGATCGTCGTCGCCCCCCGAAACGACATGGTCGATCGGGGTAAGATTGAAAACCTCGTTGATATCGCTGTCCATCAGGTACGGGAAAAGACGCCAGTCATCAGCCGGATCGTCCGGTGTGTTGCTCCCTATGTTCCAGAGCTCAAACGGAACATTGATCAATTTGTTGCCGGTACCGGTGAAGGCATCCGGTTCCAGACCCCGGTTATCCGGTTCATAAGTAAACCGGATCTCCCAGTCGTAAGGGCTGATCTCCGGCCAGCGGGCGCCGCCCTGGGTCACACGGGTTTCAAAATAATCATAGGTATGACCGTTGGAAACACCGGTCATACCCGTATGGATGCCCCAGGTGCTGCCGTTGGCCTGCTGGCGTGCAGCGTCGGGCCGGTCGGTATTATATACCAGAGGAAAACCGCTGTTATTGAATGCCAGCGCCCCCTGCTCCGGCGGATCGAGCACCCCACTGGCGTTGGCCACCACCTGAAAGGCATGAAATCCGGATCCGGGACTGATCACATTGTACATCACCCCATCGACAACCGGGGCGCCGATCACCGGTTCGTTATAGAAGACCTTACCGTTGGTCCATTTGACTGCACCGGTGGTCCGGTCTACCAGCTGCCAGACATACGCGGGATCCAGTTCCGATATCCGGCTGAAGGTCATCCGGTATACATGGCCGGTCAGAAGGTCAGCATCGGCGATTACCGGAACGACATTACCGGGGAAACCGGAGATTGTAATAACATTGAGCGTATCGCCCCAATGCACCGGAGGCTGCCAGGATTGAATGGGAAGGGTGAAAGATTTTATCACCGAATGATGATCAAAGGTGATCCGCCGGCTGAAAGTAAATGAATCGCCGGCTGCCGGCACAGCCAGCGAAAAATAAAGATCCGGATTTGCATAAGCTGCGCCGGCCTGTATCGTATCCGGCAGGTCAATAGGTTTATCGACTCTGTCCGGAAGCAGCCCGGCTTCAAATATTCTAAAGGATTGAATCGCATTGCCTGCATCGTTATTCTCAATGGAAAATGTGGCATAGACCGATTCACCATGGTTGGGCAGGGCATCCTGTCTGCCGTTCTCCCAGATGACCCCAAAATCTCCGAGCACCGGCAGCGGCCGCAAGCAGAGGTGCGGCAGAATAGCGGCAAATGTTTCACCGTCTCCGGCGGTGGCGACCGTAACCGATCCGGCAAAGGGGTAGCGGCGGTTGGCTATGACAGCCCGTCCGGTCCAGAGATGATCACCGGCCGCCGCATCGCCATCCATCCCGGCATCGTTGAGCTCAAACAGCGTGTCCGGTTCAGTGCCGATCTCCGGTGCCAGGTGCACGGTCATAGTCTGGGCACCGGGGTACTGAGCGGCATTCACCGCAATATTGATCTGCGTGTTCAAACCATTCAAAGAAATCACGGTATGTGCGGCGGCAATCGTTTTTTTCTGTACGGGATAATTTGCGCGCAGGGTGCGGAGCTTGCTTTTCATGTCGCTGACCGCACTCAAATGGTCCCCGAGCGGATCGATGCCGCCGATCAGCGCAATGACAACTTCCTGGGTGTCACCCGGGGCCATCATGAACGGGCCGGTATTTATTACCGCACGCCGGTCGCCGGGGGACATATTATCCTCTTCGCCGTCGACATCGCCAAAGCCGCTGACCGGATCGCCGCTGAGCGGAAATCTGGTTGGCTTTCCTCTGTCCGGTCCCGATCCGGTTGTATATGGTGTCGGATTAACCAGATCGCTGGTCGGCACATACCCTCTGAGGGCATTATACCAGCCAAGCGAACTGCTGTAACTGCCGGTATGCATATTAAGTGCCACAGGATTGTAAGCATGAGAGGTCATGGAAAGATTTATATGATCCCGAAGTACCTTAAAATTGACGATTGCACTATCGCCTTCAAAAGGTATGACCGGGCCTTGCAGCAGGGCAAATCCGGCCGCAGCCGGCGGTAGGTCAAATGCAGCATAAAGAGGATCCGTGGGATAGCTGTTATAACAGTAACTGACGCTCAAATTACTGTCACAGCCTGCGAAATCATTAGTGAATGTACCGATATCAGAATCGCTCCAAAGACCGATATACATATCTTCCATTAGAAATCCGGACTGGTTGATCAGGCGGTAGCGGCGATAGACAATATCCTGCAGCAGGGAATCACGGTAAGCCCAGATGGTCACCTGCAGTTCAATCCCCAGAGGTTCAGATCCGAACAGTCCGACGGTCAATTCATCATCGAGGTCATTGCAGACAAACCAGATCACCTGGTCAGCGCCGGCAAGGCCTGGCTCCTCACCCTGATTCGGCTCGTAAAGGCCGTTGCCATTGTTGTCATAGAACGGCGCGCCCAGATCAGCTGGCCAGTCAGCCCAGTCGGCGGCATACTGGTTGCGCACCGCCACCATCTCGGCGGCCGTTACCTGTCCGGGATCTTTCAGCAGCAGATCGGCCGCATCGGCCCGCACCTCATCGTCGCTCATGGTCAGATAATCCCGGCGGATGCGGTAGATGTGCGCCCGGGCGTCGTTGGGATCCGATGCCACCGGTGGATTGATGCCGTCGCCGGCCTGCATGATGTGCCCCGGCTGGGTGCCGGTGCGATAGGTCTGACCGCCGACCCGCGGATTCTGATCGATACTGTCACGCACATATCCGCCCCAGAGGATGCCGTCCTGAAAAACGATCTCCGCAGTCCCGCGGGGAAAACTGATACCCGGTTCACTGTCCGGCCCATTCCCGGATGTACCGTCGGCATAGATCCAGCCGGCAATGCGATTGATATTATACAGGGTTCCGAACGGTTCGGTATAAATTTTTGGTGAAATCCTTTGATATTTATCACTGCTGATTGATGGGATCATAAATACCAGTATCAGGAAGAATAACGGAATAAAAGATTTGATCGGTTTCATATAAAAAGCCTCAAGCTTCAATCAGGATGTCTCCGGGGGTAAGGTCGCATATATAATTAAATATATCTTAAAAATACCTCTAATCAAGAAATATTTAGCAAAAAAGAACATAAGCATGATGTATGGTGAAGCTCAATGAAATATGCAGAAAATACGGGAAAAATTACTTTGTCGATATTTATTAAATTTAGCAGTCTAAATAGCCATGCATCATTTCAGCTGCATGGTTTTATTGTCAGGATATTACCGAAGCTGAAAAACCGGGTGGAAACGCATCCATCCACTAAAGCCAACATACATTTATCCACTGCATAAAATTGCAGGGATATCCGGCTGTGGACCAATTGAATTAAAATCCGGATATGAGGTGGTAGATATATCGATTGGCCTGACTATTCTATCAGGTGGCGGAATCGTTCTGTTTCAGGAATTGGATCTGATACTTAAAATACGGGAAAAGCATCGCACCATTCAATGGTGCGATGCTGAATTGTATTAATTGATCTGATCGGGTGGAACGGGCTGCGGGGTGATGTTGCTTACCGGTTTGACGGTTTTCAGGTAAGTAAATATGGCCCTGAGATCTTCGTCGGTCAGCTGGGCATATGCCGGCCAGGGCATTGGCGGCAGCAGCGGTCGGGTGCCGTCAAGACCCTTATATTTCCCTTCGCGTATCGCTTTGAAGAACTGCGCCTCGCTCCAGGAGCCGATTCCGGTAGGATCGGAGGTGAGGTTTGCGGCAAATGACACACCCCAGGGTCCGACAATGGCCGTATTGTGTGCGTTGAATAGCACCCAGTCTTTTAGAACTTTTTTATCGATCCTGCCCAGGGTCATTTCAGCCGGATGGCCGGAAAGCCGCCTTGCAGGATCAGGTTCCGGACCGTTTGGGCCGAATATCTTTGGTGAGTGGCAGTCATCGCAGCCCATGACATTGACCAGATATTTACCGCGCTCAGCCAGTTGTGCCGGTGCTGGCGATGCCTGAGCATTTTGAGATGCTGTCTCACATGCACTAACCAGAATTACAATTAGCAGTGCTGCTATTATAATGAGCAAATACTTAACTTTCATTTCTTCTCCTGATGGTTATGTATACTGATAAATACTATATATGAGTTACTTGAAATAGCTATGAAGATGATATATTTATCTTTGCTTAGTGTTCACCCCCTTCTTATTGATATCTTTATCGATAGTTGTTCAGTTGCACCGCATCCCATTTGGAATAGAAATGCGAATTCATTTTATTTTCTGCGGTTCAACCATTGAACCTGATTTAACAGCGCCATGTTGCCGCATGTACTCCGGTATTTCCTTTTAAATATTCACCGTTTCATAATCTAATGGTCATATGGAAAAATCTATTGAATAAAAACGACTTTTTTTGGCGAACATCAATCAGCTATATAAAGCAGCTTACATATTTTTCATCGCGAGGGCAGGTGTTTCACCATAAAAGTGTTTGAATTCCCGTATAAAATGGGCCTGGTCAGCGTAACCAAACGTATATGAGAGCTCAGTCCACCTGGTTACCGGGTTTTTTTCAAGATATTCGTATGTCTTGTTGAACCGCATAATGCGCTGATAGGTTTTGGGGCTTAAGCCAAAAGTCTGTTTGAAACGGCGCTCAAACTGGCGCTTACAAATAGCCAGATGCCGGCTGACTGAATCAATTGATAACGAGACAGGTGCTTGACGCAATTGTCGTAGTGCTTCCTCCAGATACAAATCTTTTTTACGGTGTACAGCCAATTGGTTTATCAGAAATGTATCCATTAGTCTGATTCTTTCCTGTGAACCGGATGTCTCCTGCATACGGTTGATGATATCTCTGCTGGCCGGATTCAGAATGGATTCCAGGTCGAGGAATCCATTGAAACACTCATATGGCCTGAGTCCAAAAAGGGTGTAGATACCTTCCGGTTTTAAACGGGCACTGAAGAGGATTCCTTTTGAACCCATTCGCCAGAGGACCGGTTCGCGCATGATTCCGACGAGATATGCTCTGGGAAATACATTCCATTTTCCGTGAATAATTCCCACTGCAGGACGTTCGGATAAAGTAAAATTCAATTCGGCCATGCCGTTGGGCAGGCATCTTTGCATGGGTAGATCGTTATCGCTGATTCCAGTCTGATCGAGCTCATGATAACATTCGACATAAGGTCGTAGGACTTCGGGCGGTATATACTGGCGTAAGAATTTTTTCATTATCGTTAGGATCTCCGGATTTCTATGATGCCCAATAAGCACATTAAACGAATGGGATCGATTAAAAAATTTCTTAGCTAGGGTATAAATTTTTATTTGAATCACAGTATTTCTGGGATCGGAATAGCAAATCTTAGAGGGTTTAAATGAAATTCATATACAATAATTTCCGGTAAAATAAAGATGCCCGCTTTCGCGGGCATCTGTGACTTTAATAAATGGCACCCATAGGTGCACGACCGTTCTACCGGCGTGTTGGATAACTCTTACTTGAGGTCGGAAGTGCAGGCCGGGCAGCGGGTCGCCTTGATCGGAATAGTGGTCAGACAATGGGGGCAGTCCTTGGTTGTCGGCTCAGGTGGTGGAGCTTCTTCTTTGCGTTTTAATTTGTTCATACCCTTAATAACCATGAAGATAGCAAATGCGATTATGATAAAATCGATGACCGTATTGAGAAAGGTGCCGTAATTGAGCGTAACCGCAGCTGTATCAGCTGTGGCTTCTTTGATGGTGACGACCAGCTCGCTGAAATCTATGCCGCCGATGAGGTAGCCGATCGGGGGCATAATAACGTCGTTGACCAGCGAACTGACAATCTTTCCGAAGGCGGCGCCAATAATGATACCAATGGCCATGTCCATGACATTTCCGCGCATGGCGAATTCCTTGAATTCTTTAAGCATAAAAGCCTCCAATAATAGGTTGATGGTTGTGTATAGATGTTGCTGTATGAAATATTATCAGGAATGATACCCGGCCGGTAGTGTTGTCGCTCGGATAAGATGATCCGACTGTTCCCGTCCCGGCGCAAATATACATGGAATTATACATTACCTGCAAGTTTGAACGTGAACAAATTCGAGCAGGAATATCTCCTGAACATATTCTGTTTTTAATAGTATGAAGCAATATTGAACATAAATCATTAGATTACTTAAAGATGGGTCGTTTATCATCAAGGATCAAAACTACCATCACGCATCAACAGAATTATAGGGTATCAATAAAATTAGTGCCAGAGGATCATTATGTTATCGAATAACAAGAATATTATTATTCTTATGATGATAGGTCTTTCCGTTTTTGCCGGAAAAATATACGCAGCGGATTTTGATTCAACCCTGGTTCTGGAAGAACTGATCGCGGAGGGATTGCGCTCAAATCCGCAGCTACAGGCCGCATCGGAAAATATTAATGTGGTCCGTACAATGATACCTCAGGTCGCAAGCCTGCCGGATCCGCAATTGACGTTTGGTGTTTTAAATCTTCCCACGGATACCTATAACTTTTCACAGGAACCGATGACCCAGAAAACCATCGGCCTCAGCCAGCAATTCCCCTTTTTTGGAAAACTCGGACTTCAGAAACAGATCGCGGGTGAGGATGCGAAAATTGAACAATTACGCTACATCAGCATGAAACTTGATCTGATCAATCGTATCAAACAGTCGTATTTTATGCTGTGGTTTCTGGAACGCTCATTGGAGATAGCCGAAGAAAATCTGACCATCCTGGCCGATCTTGCAGCCGTGACCGAAGCCAAATATCGGGTTGGAAAGGGGTTTCAGCAGGATCTGCTCAAGACACAGCTGGAAGAATTGCATCTGCAGCAGGAGAAACTGGATATTGAAGAAAAAATCTTAAATAAACAATCTGAACTGAATGTTCTGCTTAACCGCTTGCCTCAGGAAGCGGTTGGAAAAGCGATACAAAGGCCGATTCCGTATCTGAAAATTGATCTGGACAGCCTGCAGACTCTTGCGCTTGTCAATAATCCCGAGCTGCAGATCAGAAACGTCACAGTCAGTCGAATGTCTGTCCAGATTGATCTGACGGAGAAAGAGTATTGGCCTGATTTTCGGCTGGCGGTCAATTATGGTCAACGCAACGACCGGCCGGATTTCCTGAGTGGCCTGATCACGGTGAATCTGCCATTGTATGCGGGAAGTAAGCAGTCGGAACGGATTCAGCAATATCAACTCACGCGAAACGTCGCGGAAAATCAGTTTCAAACCACGCGGAATGAAATTTTTCGTAAAATAAAAAATCTGCATGATCGCCTCAAAAAGACGGATAAACTGATTTCCATGTATAAAAACGATATTTTGCCCCAATCGGAGCAGGCGCTCTCTTCAGCTATGGCGGCCTACCAGACCGATCAGGTTGAGTTCGTATCGGTCCTGCTGAGTCAGGTGCAACTGCATCAAAATACACTGAAGTTTTACCAGATGGAAGCTGAATACCAGTCTGCCTTTGCTGAGCTCGAGGCGGTCTGCGGTCAATCCCTGACCGAAAATTAACCGGAGATATCTGATGAAGATAAATCTCGAACATAAATGGATTTGGATCGGCAGCATAATTGGCGCATTCATTATTGGCTGGTGGTTGAGCGGCAGTGGCGGGCCGGAAAAATCCCCCGACCTAACGTACCAGACGGAAGCAAGTTCCGTCTGGACCTGTTCAATGCACCCGCAGGTTCGTCAGCCGGGGCCTGGAAAATGTCCGATCTGCGGTATGGACCTGATACCTTTGGTCAGCGGCTCGGGCAGCAGCCAACGTGCTAATACCATCGAACTGTCGCCATATGCAATGAAGCTGGCGGAGATTCAGGTCGCCCCCGTCGAGAAAAAGTTCGTGGAA
>Ga0209536_100001393_pt1 | contig 40302 bp, 39 predicted proteins | sample DeeMarSeWOR28_12_FD_187461 | JGI IMG/M metagenome (GOLD analysis project Ga0209536, IMG submission 187461) | Marine sediment microbial communities from White Oak River estuary, North Carolina - WOR-2-8_12 (SPAdes) (version 2) | ecosystem: Environmental > Aquatic > Marine > Intertidal zone >... | reverse complement strand
GTGAAAAGGCGTCGTAAACCCATTTAAGACGGACTCCTTGATAGAAGCTGGTTAATCGTATTTCCAACCCGGAACGCTGAACCCAGAACCGCTCAACCTAGGTAAAAGAAAAAAGCGTGACGCCCGCCCCTAGAAATCGATGGCCCATTGGAAAAACCGATAAACGGGTTTGTTAAATAGCAATAAGTACCTTTAGGCCAATCCAGGCGGACAAAATCATCACTACCGCAACCAGCACGGTCATCAAAATCTCCAGACGCTGTGAGACGATATAGTCTTTGCCCACTGAAAACAGCCCGTAACCGCCATGGTATACAACCGCTAGAACCATAGCAAGATCAACGATTTTGATAAAAAAGCTCTGCATTCTGGCAATAATCACGGCCGAATCCTTACCCACTGCAGGATTAAGATGCATAAATAAAAAATGTGCCGGTATCATCACCAGCAAGAATGCTCCGCTGGCTCTTTGAAATTTCCAGAACGGCGAATGCTCCAACCGCCAAATTCTTGCCAGGAATGCATATCCACCAATCACAGCCGTGATAAATACGATCAGCCAAAAGAAAATTGGCGAAACACTCTGATTTCCAAGGAGCATAAAAACAGCTAAAAGACACACATAAACAGCCGACACCACGAACAACCATCGAATCATCGTAGTATCATCACGATAGCCGTAAATTTCAAAAAGCATTAATCTGCCGCCGTTGACGGCGTGGAAAATCACCGGGATCGCGAGCAACCATTCGAAAAAAACAATCAGAGGGGAAGAAAATAATGCCATTTTGGCGTCATAGTTCCCTGGGCTGCTCAAGGCGGAAAGGGTGATCAGATGAAACCAGACATACAGGACCAGGATCAATCCTGTGATGCGGTGACTCCAGCTTAAAATAAATGCCCAGCCCCTGGTGTTCGCATAAGAGCCGACATAAGGTATCTTGTTAAGAATTTCGAAAATCTGATCAGTGATTTTTATCGAAATGAGACTCGGTTGCATTTCAGATTTTTCAATCATCGCTCTTATTTGGACTCAACTTCCTGAAAGATTTCTTTAGCCCCACGCAAGCTGTCCATTGCCGCCGGAACACCACAATAAATGGCGGTCTGGAGGAGAACCTCCATGATATCGTTCTTGCTACAGCCATTGTTTAACGCCCCTCTTACGTGAAGCTTTACCTCGTGAGGTCGGTTAAGGGCGGTGAGCATGGCTAAGTTAAGCAAACTCCGGGTTTTTCGGTCCAGTCCTGGCCGGCTCCAGACATTACCCCAGCAGTATTCAGTAACGAGCTCCTGTAAAGGGCGACTGAAATCGTCTGCCTGTGACATGGAGGCATCCACGTACTCAGCACCCAGCACCTCCCGGCGAACCTTGAGTCCCTTTTCGAAAAGTTCACTCGTCATCGTTATCTCCCTTCTCTGTTGACATGTTTTTTTCTTCAAGCTTTGAAAAATCTCTTCAGCGGCCTTACGGACGTGCTCTTTGCCGGCTTAGAAAGCAGCGTCCGGCTCCCTTCTGCCCGGCATTGCGAAATCCGATGTGGTCTGCCAGATTAATCGACCCGCATATTATCCCCCTTAACCTTCGTAAAGTTTGCTGATCACGATGGCGTTGGGCTCACACTCATTTAAACACAGATTGCACAAGGTACATTCATCCAGACTCTCTACGACGATAACCGGCCAATCTGCTTTATTTTCAAAGATATTTACCGGGCAAACCCGGTAACATTGACCGCATTCCTTTATTCCGACGCATTTGTTCCGATCAATTAAAACGTCAATAAATTCATTCATACATCACCTTATGATTTATATCCCGCCGATCATGGAGGCCAGCTGTAAAATTCTCCGGGATCGCTCCACAACCGGATAATCCACAAACTTCCCATCCACCTGGATGGCGGCCGAACCCCCAGCTTCTTCAGCTTCAAAAGCGTCGACAACCCGACGCGCAAAAGAAATCTCTTCGGCGCTAGGGGTGAAGATAACATGAACAGGTTCAATTTGATTCGGATGAATGCAAAGTTTACCCTGGAATCCCAATTGCTTAGCCCTTTCGGCATCATCCTTGAGTGCATCAATATCCTTTAGATCGATCATAAAGGGTGTATCCAATGGCGGCGGAATACCGGCGGCCCGGCAGGCTACCGCGATACGCGAGCGGGGATACATGAGTTCACGGCCGTCCTTTGTGATTTCAATTCCCATATCCAGAGCATAATCCGCGGCTCCCAACGCGATTATAAATTCTCGATTCAATTCGGTCGCCGCAGATGAAATTTGAAAAATATTTTGAACGCCCAAGGCAGATTCGACCAGTAAAATAACTGCGGTACTTCCGGCTTGAAGTCCTTGCTTCTTCTCGAAATCAACAAGCAGCCGGTTTATTTTTCCGACTTGATGGCTAGTTTCAGTTTTGGGCAACACAAGTCCACCGAGCGCATTAACCACAATTGCCTCTAGATCGCCCATAATAAAATCGGTTTCCAGCCCGTTGACCCGCACAAAAACCCCGCGGTCTTTATGAGCGATAATCTTATCGCGCACCAGTGCTCGGGTTTCCACTTTTTGGCTAACGGCCACTGCATCTTCCAGGTCGATAATCACACGATCGGCAAGAGTGGCAACGGCCTTATCAACCCGATCCGGCCGATTACCGGGCACAAAAAGTGCGCTGCGAATGGGTCCAAGTTTATCTGTTTCAAGTTTCATGGTTCAGTTTTTTTTAAATTCGCGCAAAACAGGTTTCATCGCATCAACCTTCGATATATTCTCTGGCAATCCGCACAATATCCGAAAATGATTCGGCCACCCGAATACCGGCTTTGTTGAACATCGATATTTTGCTCTTTGTGGTTCCACGTTCTCCTTCAACGATGGTGGCGGCATGACCGAATCTAATTCCCGGCATATCATCCACAAATCGACCGGCAATAAATGCGATAATGGGAGTTTGGAGTTTTTCAACCATTACCAGTTCGGAGAGCTTCTCTTCAATTACTCCCCCGGGTTCGCTGAAAAGGACCACCACCTTCGTTTCAGGATCATTTTCAAACAATGGTATCAGGTCCAGAAAATTCGAGCCGACTACGGGATCCCCCCCGACCCCGATACAGGTACTTTGCCCGATCCCGTTAGCCGTTAAAAGATTAGCGACTTCAGTGGTCATGCCGCCGCTGCGGGATGCTATTCCAACACATCCCGGCATATAAGCTTTCTTAACGTCACCCACCGGACCGCCTGCCATTCCCAGCTTTATTTTTTCCGGCGAGATTAAACCGAGCGTATTTGGCCCAATTACGTGAGCTTTGTTTTCATTGGCTACCTCTAGAAATTCTATAGTGTCCTTTCGCGGAACACGCTCTGATATTACAACGACAAGCTTAATTCCGTTTTCCAGCGCCTCAATTACTGCATCTTTTACCAGCGCAGGGGGAACGGAAATAACGGAGGCCTCCGCAGGATGCTCCTTCAGGGCCTGGCGGACCGTATCATAAACAGCGACACCGTGGACCGTTTGGCCCAATTTGCCGGGCGTCACACCGGCGACAACATACGTTCCGTAATCCATCATGTCCTTTGTAAAGGTACTTGCTTCCCGCCCGGTAATCCCTTGGACAATAACGCGTACATTTTCATCAGCTAGTATGGCCAACGCAAAACCTCTCTTTAAGGCATCTCAAAAATGCATCTAGCACTCAATAACAGCGTTAAAAGCCTCCTTAAAATGCTCACATACTGCACGTATGCTGCGCTTTTGCGCCGGCTTTTGCCTTGTTCTTGAACGCGATCTACTATTTTTGAGACGCCTTCAAATTATTTTGAAAAGTTTTTTACCGCCAGCTGGGCCGCCTCATCGATGGAGCAGGTTCGATCCCCAAACCGGACGCCGTATTTTGAAAGAATCTTATATCCTTCCTCTTCCCATGCACCCGGTATTCGAAAGACCGCTACTGTGGTTGCAGGGTCTTTGCCGGACTCTAAAACTCCCTTGATAATGCCCCGGGCAACCAGATCAACGCGGGTGTTGCTGACCACATTCATAATAACTGCAATTTTCTCAACACCGGGTTTGGAAAGAATCAGTTTTGTAAGCTCTTTTACTTTTAAAACGGAAGGATTTCCACCAATTTCACAGTAGTTCGCAGGCTTTCCGCCATAGGCTTTAACGGCATCGAATGCAGTCAATGATGCGCCGCCGCCACCGATAATCAAACCCATGGTGCCGTCGAACTCTATGACGCGGCCAGCCACACCTCGGTGATCGAGACTATCGATTTTCACAGCCGCGCGTTCAAATTCAGATGCGGCGCGTTCCGGCTGCACCCTGTTTTTATCTTTTGCGATCTCGCTCAGTTTCCTGTGCCTGAACAGGGCATCATCATCGATTTCGAGATGACAATCCAGCGCAATGAGATGCCCCTGCTTTGTTAATGCTAACGGATTGATCTCGGCCACCGTGGCATCACAATCAAGGAAAATATCGGCAAGTTTAGATAATATTGCCGTCAGTGCCAGCAAACGTTTTCCGGTGACACCGGTTTCAGAAATTATTTCCTTTGCACGATAATACGGTAATCGATGCCGCGCAGAAAATGTTTCATATCTTACTTTTCCCGGATCGCTGGCGGCAAGTATTTCTATGTCCACCCCTCCTTGGGGAGAAAAAATAGCAATCGGCGCCTTGGCCACCGTATCATAGGTAATTGCCATAAAAATTTCCCGGTCAATTTCAAGCTTTTCTTCCACCAACAGCTTTATGACCTCATAGCCTCCAATTTTTTTACCCAGCAGGTTCTTTATCCCATCTTGACATTGTTCTAAAGAATTAGCCGCGATAACGCCACCGGCTTTGCCGCGTCCCCCAATAGGCACTTGTGCCTTTAACATAACCGGCGTTTTGAAATTAAAGCCATCCGCTGCAGACACAACCTGACCTACTGGTAATTCAATCCCATATTTTTTTAATATTTCTTTGGCTTCAAACTCAAGTAAGCGCATTCACTTCTCCCAGACATTCCGTAAAAAAACCGCCAATGATCAAATCTTCTCGCCAGTTCGTTGTATCCCAATTAAGCTTCCGGTGATATTCTGAGCATATACCACTTTTTCAAATTCGACTCTTTGTATTTCATCTGCCCCCTATTCTTTTCGTAAAAGGTGGGAAGACCACTTGCGCATATCCTTGATCCCATCAAGCCTCTCAACCGCTTCGACGATTTTCAAACGCTGATCCTTTTTCATGATCTGGCCGGTGAGGTCATGGAACCGTTCTATCATCTCTTCCCATGAAAGAGGATTCTCTGGATCGCCTTTGGGATATTCGATCGTGGTAGCATAACGCTTCTCATCTTCTGTCAAAATCTCAGCAGTGGCCCGCCACTGTTTGGGGAAAGTCCGGTCTAGTTCAGGATCAACGATGCACTCCACTTTCCGCATCATCTCTCTTACTGGTCTCGATCGGATCGTGGAGAGCTGAAATTCTTTCAGGCCGGCCTTGCCATAGAGCAATGCCGCGGCAGCCCCAAAGGGCATACTGAACTGGGCATCGACAATCGATTGTGGGTTGTGCTTGCTCTCTGCTGGCTCCGCAATGAGAGGCGCCCCTGCCCTTAAAACCCCAACCCTAATCTGCTTTACTTGCTCTGGACGAAGGTTGTTTTCATTTACTATTTTTAGTACCGCGTCAATGGGAGGTTGCATGTAACGACAACAAGCATGAGGTTTAACTGATGTCCGCAGGATTTGGAATCTGGAACCTATCCCCTCTAAAACCTTGGACGGATCTGCTCCGTTGGAGTAAGCATGGAGAAATCCATCCCTTCCCTCGAGGATCGAACTGGGACCTTTAAATCCCTTTCTGGACAGCAAGGCTGCCACCATGCCGCTATGGGCTGCCCATCCTGCGTGAAAAGGCTTCGTCCATGCCCCTTGAGCGAGATACTCCATGGACCCCGCTGCCTGACTGCCTGAGATGCCTATGGCATTCAAAATCTCCTCTTCTTGAAGACCCAGAATCTTCGAAGAAGCAACACTCGATCCAAAGGTCCCACAGGTCCCCGTGGGATGGAACCCTCGTTTGTAGCTGTTTTCCGGTCCCAGGGCGCTTCCCAGACGAGCCATCACCTCGTAACCTAAGACAACGGCCAAAATGAAACTCTTCCCGGAAGCACCAACCATCTCACCTGTGGCCAAAGCCGAAGGGAAGACGACAACCCCCGGATGAAGTGATGCCTCGTTATCGACATCATCCATTTCGATTGCATGGGCTGACGTCCCATTTGCAAGGGCTGAATAGAGATGGGGAGCTTTCTCCTTGGTCCCAACGATGACACCCTCCCCCTTCTCCGTCTCCCTGACAAACCGATAAACCGCTTGGGAAGGAGCCTCTATCGAGCCCCGGCATGCAACACTGATAAAATCCAGGAACCTGTATTTTGCACAATCGATCACCTCATCTGAAAGGTCATTGAACTTCATGCGGTTGCAGTAGCTTGCAAATTCCTGCGTGATACCCATAGCCCCTCTCTACCTCTATTTTTTTATTTCATATCAGTTAGTTATTTGTTCCGTCAAGTCTTAAATCAGCTGCACAGTGACTGTAAAAAATTTATTCGTTTATGAAATTTAATTCCTGACTGTATTTCAGATAGAATTTGCCTAAAAAACCATAAAGCCGAAAAATTTTGAGATGCAGTTACGAAATCTATTGATCCGCGAACTCCAGTCGGTAGTGGCATTGACAGGCACGTGTCTCCGGGGTATGGATTGCTGTTGCATTCAAAGAACAGTTGTTAATACCCGAAATATAGGGAGCGGATGATGGATAAAAAGAAAGAAATATTGCAAACAGATTACATTACAAAAAACGTACTCAATCGAATGAGCCTGACCCTTGATTACGATTTAACTTTTGATACCGGGGATATAGTGCCAAAGCTCTGGCATTGGTTGTTTTTTTTGCCACATGTCAAAGCCTCCGAAGAGGGGACGGACGGCCATCCTAAAACAGGAGGATTTATCCCGATTATCGAAGACCTTGACCGTCGTATGTGGGCGGGCAGCCGTTTCTGGTTCCATAATGAGCTGTATGCTTCAAAATATGCCCAAAGAAAATCCAAGGTGGTCAGCGTGACAGAAAAGGAGGGTCGCAGCGGCAAATTGGGATTTGTGGTTGTACGGCATGAGTATTATCAGGATGACCGTCACATCCTGTCGGAAGAACATGACATTGTCTATAAACAGGCACCAAAATCAGAGACTACGGTTGCCAAGGTAAACGCCACGTTAAGCACGCCTACCAAGACGCCACAGTGGTCGGAAACCATTAAACCAAGTCCGGTCCTGCTTTTTAAATATTCAGCACTTACGTTCAATGGCCATCGTATCCACTATGATCGTGACTTTTGTAAAAACAATTTCGGTTTTCCGGGATTGGTTGTCCAGGGACCGCTCATCGCGACTCTTCTAGTCGAATTGATAAGAAAAAATATGTCTGATACCAAGGTGTTAGAATATTCATTTCGCGTCAAAGGCCCAATTTTTGATTTCCAAACCTTTAAAATAGAAGGGTGCCAAGAAGGAGATATCGTCTCACTCTGGGCTGTAAATGATAGCGGTCTTGAAACGATTTCCGCTCAAGCCAAGATCATATAAGTACCGTGACTGAGTAAGGGTTCACACTAATCTACCGAATTTGGATTTTTTCGATATAGGTACAACATCCACAATTTGGGCACTTGAAAAAAGCTGAAGATTACCGTATCAGAAGATTGGCACGCAAACCGAGTTCGGGAAGAGGTCAAATTCGCTCAAATCTTTTTGGAAATTATGGACCGATATGTACCGGATTTAAAAGCCTCCACTGAGGGTCCAAAGGATTTAGTTCTTCCTGCTGCAGGATAGTATTAATGCAGAAAATTTATAGGGTAATAAAATATGCAAATTAGTCATACGAAAAATATGAGAGCCGCTATTGTAACCAAGTTTGGTGAACCAGAGGTGCTGGAATTAACTGAAATACAAATTCCAACCCCAAATTCTCATCAAGTACTCATTCGTGTTCATGCAGCAAGTGTCAACTTTGCGGATATAAACGCACGCAAAGGCATGTATCATTTGGGCAAAAAACCTCCTTTTATTCCTGGGATCGACTGTGCCGGAGTTGTCGCCGCAGTTGGAGCGAACGTAACAAGCATTGATGTTAATCAGAGGGTGGTTGCCTTTCCGGCAACCGGTTCATATGCTGAGTTCGCCTTGGCTGAAGAAAACCTTGTGTTCCCGATCCCCGAGACTCTGCCTTACGACCTTGCCGCATCATTTCCAATTGTTGGCGGCACATCTTATCATATGCTAAAAAAGGTGGCAGATCTTAAGCAGAACGAAAGTGCTCTGATTCATACCGCAGGAGGAGGCGTAGGGTCTACTGCACTGAACATTGCCAAATACCTCAGAGCATCCATGGTTATCGGAGCTACTCATAGTAGTTGGAAAGAAACCCATATAAAAAAAATTGGTGCGGATGCAGTTGTGAATCTCAACTCAGTCGATCTTGTGGATAATATAAATTCGTTGACCGGCTCTAAGGGGGTTGATGTAATCTTAAACCCAATCGGAGGGAGAACCATTGAAAAAGACCTGGAATGCCTTGCACCCTTCGGCCGTCTTGTCCTGTTTGGCAATTTAGCCACCGCTAACTATTCCCCCACAATTTCTTCCCTATTCACATTGAACCAATCCATTTTAGGTTTCAGCTTCGGGCACTACAGGCGTTACAGACCAGAAGATATTCAAGATACAATGGATAGCGTGATCAACCTCGTGGCCGCTGGTAAAATTGAAATGCAGATTGCTAAACGGATTCCTTTGGAAAATGTCCAACGGGCCCACCGGTTATTAGAAAACCAGGAGGTTCTCGGCAAATTGATACTTGTGAACGATTAATTACCGAGGGTATTTTAGAGAAAGAAAATCTTAAGGGGGAATACCATGTCGTATGGCCAGAGCAATCTGTGATCAAAGAAAGCGCATCAGGAAATATATCAGAATAATTTTCAGCCTCCCAATTTGCAGATGGCGCCCATCAATAATTTGGGAGACAACAGGAAAGTTCTGATATCCGCTATTTCAGATAAATTACTGGCCCTGAACTATATTGATCCGCCACGCTCAATCGTGTCTTGCAACGATTCAGTGCCTCAAGAACCTCGGCAAGGGCCTTTTGCGGCGTATTGTTGGTTTCACTTAAATGAGCTAAAACAACCTGCTGCAGGTCTTGGTGCTGCACTTCCAGGAGGAGTTTTTTCGAATCGATGTTGGACAGATGTCCGACGCGGCTTTTGATGCGTTGCTTCAAATGCCAGGGGTAGGGACCGCTTTCCAGCATGGTCGAATCATGATTGGCCTCGAGGATCAGCGCAGAACAACGCTTGAGATGTTCTTTAACCATGGAGGTGACAAAACCGAGATCAGTTGCAATTCCGATCGTAATGCCGTTTTGCCCGATAGTAAAACCGGCTGGATCTTCAGCATCGTGGGAGATCGAAAATGGATGGATAATCAGCTCCTTAATGCAAAACGCAGCGCCGCACACGAACGGTCGTTTTTCATGCAGATTTCCAAGCTGCGGGGACGCGCATTCCGTTTTGCGATTGATATAAACCGGCAATTTATAGCGACGGGAAAGAATCCCCACGCCCTGAATATGATCGGAGTGTTCATGCGAGACAACGATTGCATCGAGATCCGTTGGATTAAGACCTCTTGAGCGCAATCGACGATCCAACTCCACTCCAGATAGCCCGGCATCTATAAGAATGGATGTGGAACCGTTGGAAATATACGTGGCATTGCCCTTGCTGCCGCTGGCCAGCACACAAACAGCCAGAGAAAATTCATGACATTCTTGATGGGTTTGGGTATTCATCAAAATTATTTCCCCGTATGACCGAATCCTCCCGTGCCCCGCTCGGTCTCATTGAGGCTGTCGACTTCCTCCACGCGTAGCTGGTAAACTTTATGGATGACCATTTGGGCGATCCGTTCGCCGCGTTGAAAGGTATACGGTTTTTGACCGAGATTAATGACGGCGATCATCACTTCGCCGCGGTAGTCGGCATCGATTGTGCCCGGTGAGTTGATGAGGCCGATACCATGCGTTACCGCCAAACCGCTGCGAGGCCGGATTTGGGCTTCATAACCCGGAGGAAGCTCGATGGCAAAACCTGTCGCCAGCAGGGTAATTTGCCCTGGGTTGAGCACTGTGTCATCGGTTATTGCTGCACAGATGTCCATGCCGGCCGAGTGCGGTGTCATGTAGCGCGGTAGGGGAATATCGGAATCGGTTTCAGGTTTTAAACGAACGATTTTTATAACAGATGAAGATTCCAATTTACTGAAACGCTATTTCTTCGATTACACGTTTGTCGATATCCACCGGACCCAACAACGTCAAAACCAGCTCACGTCCATTGAAGATGGTTTCAGCCAGTTCCAGGATGTCATTTTCAGATACAGATTCTAGTTTCTCGATGACCGACTGCAGCGAAATATCGTTTTCAAAATGGATTTCATTTTGGGCGGTGCGAACCATCTGGTTGTCGGTGCTTTCAGAAGCTAGCAACAAATTGCCTTTTGTATACTCGATAGCACGCTGCAATTCGACGGCGTCCACGCGCGACGTCTTCAGTTTGTGAATTTCACCGAGTACCACCTCTATAGTTTCGAGGATTCGCTGGGGATTTACTCCGATATACACTCCAAACAAACCGGTGTCGACATGGGAGGAAACAAAAGAGTACACCGAATAGGCCAGCCCCCTCCGCTCACGCACTTCCTGAAAGAGCCTTGAGCTCATGTTGCCTCCCAGAATTGTGTTTAAAAGAGAGAAGGCATAACGACGGGGGTCGGTGATGGATAAGCCGCCTGTAGTCAGGCAAATGTGAACCTGCTCGAGGTCTCGCTGCCTGATGTCGACCAGAGTTCGGCCTTGAGGAGTCACACGTTCCGAAAAACCGTTCCCCGGCTGGATCGCCTCAAATTCCGGGCCGACAAGATCAACCAAATTTTGGTGATCCAAATTGCCAGCCGCGGCGATCACGATTCGATCGGGCAGGTACAATCGATAAAAGAAATTTTTTATCATCTGGTCATCGAACCGAATAATATTCTCCGGCGAGCCCATAATGGAACGGCCCAGAGGATTATCACCCCAGAAATTATTACCCGAAAGCACATGCACGTACTCATCCGGGCTGTCCTCTACCATTCCGATTTCTTGCAAGATCACGGGCCGCTCTTTGTCGACTTCCAGAGGATCAAAAACTGAATTAATGAAAATGTCAGAAAGGATATCGACCATGATCTCCATTTGACTATCGATAACCTTGGCATGATAGCAGGTATTTTCCATAGCCGTAAAGGCATTGGTATGACCACCTATGACATCAAATTCTTTAGCGATTTGATAGGCTGACCGTTTGCGGGTGCCTTTAAAGATCATGTGCTCAATAAAATGAGAGAGCCCGCTTTCAGCTTCGGATTCATCCCGGGCACCAACGTTGACCCACACTCCCACGGACACTGAGCGGGTGTGGGGCATCTTTTTACTGATAATCCGAATGCCGTTTTTTAGGATAGTTTTAGCGATTGGCGCGTCCATGATGCTCTTCCAAGACCGCTTTGTGGCTTAAACGAATTTTGCCATCACGACCAATTTCAAGTACTTTCACCTTGAGTTTGTCACCTTCTCTGACAACGTCAGATACTTTAGTGACACGTCGATTTGCCAATTGGGAAATGTGCACCAGACCGTCTGATCCCGGGAGTATTTGCACAAAAGCGCCAAAATCCGTGATTTTGACAACCGTTCCTTCGTAAATACCGCCGACTTCCGGCTCCCTGGTTAGATTTTCTATCAATTTGACCGCCGCGTCGCCTTCCTCTTTTGAAAAGGCGGCTACTTTCACCAGGCCGGAATCTTCGATTTCGATGCTGGTGTTTGTTTCGTTTTGAATCGATCGGATGATTTTTCCACCGGGGCCGATAACTTCTCGAATTTTATCCGGATTGATTTGGATGGTGTTGATGGTCGGAGCATACGGCGAAAGCTCTTGACGAGGTTCCTTTATCGCCTCCGCCATCTTGTCCAGAATGTGCAGCCGACCGGCTTTGGCCTGCTCAAGTGCTTTTTCCATGATACTTCGCGATAACTCATGGATTTTTATATCCATTTGAAGCGCCGTGATGCCGTTCCGAGTGCCGGTTACTTTAAAGTCCATATCCCCGGTGTGATCTTCGTCTCCCAGGATGTCCGAAAGAACAACGATTTGATCGCCCTCGTTGACCAGACCCATGGCGATGCCGGCCACTGGTGCTTTGATGGGCACACCGCCGTCCATGAGGGCCAATATACAAGAGCATACGGTTCCCATAGAAGAAGAACCGTTGGATTCCAAAACTTCCGATACGAGACGAATTGTATAGTCGAAGTCTTCCTTGTCGGGCAAAACCCGTTCGATTGCTCGAGTCGACAACCCGCCGTGACCAATATCCCGGCGACTGGGACCCGCAATACGCTTCACCTCTCCGACGGAATAGGGCGGGAAGTTATAATGAAGCATAAACGGTCGAAATTCCTCGCCGCTCAACGTTTCAACACGCTGTTCATCCTGGCCGGAACCGAGCGTAAGCACGCCGAGAACCTGAGTTTCGCCTCTGGTAAAAAGCGCGCTGCCGTGGGGACGAGGCAGAACCCCGACCTCGCAGGTAATGGGTCGTATTTCGTCAAATTGTCGGCCGTCAATGCGGCGTTCTTCGCGCAATATGAGATCGCGGCAGATTTTTTTCTGTAAATCGTCCAAAATCTCATATATCTCGTCTTCTTTTTCTGCAAATTCTTCACCCAGTTTTTCTACAATTTCTTCCTTACGTTTTCGAATGGCTGCATGACGCTCTGTCTTAACCGGTATCAATATCGCCTCACGCAAGAGTGATGAGAATTCCGTTTCAAACCGCCTGACCAAACCTTCATCCTTTTCCGGAGTAACAAACGGCCGTTTGGGAACCCCATTGGTCTCCCTGAGCTTCAATTGCAAATCAATAAGTGGTTGCATGGCCTGGTGGCCATAAAATATGGCTTCCAACATGTCGGTTTCGCTGACCATATCTCCACCGCCTTCGACCATCACCACACCGGATTTGGAGCCGGCCACGATAATATTGATATCACTATTTTCCAGTTCCGATAGGATCGGGTTGATTTTAAATTGACCGCCCACACGCCCCACCCGTACACTGGCTATCGGCCCTGCAAATGGAATGTCGGAAATAACCAAGGCTGCCGAAGCACCCAGCATGGCCAGGGTATCCGGATCATTTTCTTGATCCATGGACAGAACCGTCGCAATAACCTGAGTTTCATTACGGTATTTTTTAGGGAACAGGGGTCGGATAGGTCTGTCAATTAACCGAGCCGTCAACGTCTCCTTTTCACTGGGTCGGCCGATTTCTCGGCGAAAGTAATTCCCCGGAATTCGACCCGCGGCATATATTTTTTCCTGATATTCAACTGTTAGGGGTAGGAAGTTCGCCGGTCTCTCGTCCTCGGCCGACACGGCAGTTACCAAGACGATGGTGTCCCCGTACTGAACCACAACCGAACCCGAAGCCTGTTTCGCTACTTTGCCGGCTTGAATACTTAGAGTTCGACCGCCAATTTCTTCTTTAAACATAATTTCCATATTTTTCTCCTAATTGCAGGTGACGCAAAACCGATATATAATCTTTGGTTACAAGAACAATCAATTGACATTCTCCGTCGTGGCACCAACAACCAAAAATTTCTTATGGTTGATGCGATCCAAAAAAGCACCCAAACGAATTGTCACCGGAGTGAACCCTCGGCGGGGGCCCTGCGGTGATAGTTTCGTCTGCACCGCTATAATCATAGTTGCTCTGCAGTGACGTGGCGTTATAGTGCACGCCCACCAGCCGGCTACTTTTTCAAGCCCAGGGTATCAATGATCGTTCGATAGCGATTGATGTCCTTATACTTGACATAGTTCAGCAGCCTGCGACGTCGTCCGACCAGCATTAACAGGCCTCTGCGTGAGTGATGATCCTTTTTGTGCATCTTTAAGTGCTCGGTGAGATAAGAGATTCGGTGAGTCAAAAGTCCAACCTGCACCTCCGGGGACCCTGTGTCACTGTCGTGCAATTTGAATTTGTCGATCAGTTTCTTTTTATCTTCGGTTGTGAACGTCACTTTCTTTTTTGCCTCCTCTTGTAAATTAGTGAACCATTTCTGTCACAAAGCCATTGATTTTCTTACTAAATTTTCTATTCATCCTGTTCAGGCATCACGCAGCAGTAGGTTAAGCGGCGATTCATTCCCGCATAACGTAATACTGCAATAAGTTCCCTCTTATGATCAACAATTTTTATTAATGATGCCGAAATACGGTCGCCGTTTGTACCCTTTTCGGTTATCAGATCGTCGATTGTGATGTTTTTTCCATGCCGGATATTTGCGGCCAACGATGAGTTAGCTATAAATTCAGGTATATTCGAGAGTGCATCCGAAAGTGTAATGGTGTGCTCGGACAATTTCCCGGTATCTATCAGTTCGTCCAGGGTAGGTAATGAAATTGCCTGGTCCAGATTAAATCCGCTGCTTTCAGTACGCGTCAATGCTCTGAGATGTCCGCCGCAGCCCAACGATCTCCCGATGTCGGAACATAATGCCCGGATGTACGTTCCAGCCGAACACGCTACTTCGAAACGAATAAACGGAAGATCAATGTCACATATGTTGATGTTGTAAACTTCAACTCGCCTTGGAGACTTTTGAACCGGTTTGCCATTGCGGGCGAGTTTATAAAGGGGAACCCCTTTATGCTTCAATGCCGAGTATATCGGTGGCAGCTGCTCAATGGACCCTTCATAGGTTTTTATGACCCGCCGTATTGTGTCTTGAGAAAGATTATTCGGGTTACCGGTTGAAATCACATGGCCGGTGAAATCCTGGGTGTCCGTCTCCTCGCCGAGTTTAAGTACCGCATCGTATTTTTTTTTGCCGCTCAAGAGAAAGCGAGCTAACTTTGTCCCCTGATTCACACAACAAATCAGTACTCCTCGCGCAAACGGATCCAGGGTGCCTGCATGCCCCGCTTTTTCGGCCTTGAGTGCGCGCTTAATGTATGCCACAACCTTGGCAGATGTAATATTTTCGGGTTTATCAATGACGATGATCCCGTTCATACGCCGGGTATCCATATTCGGATATATTTTCCAGTAATGCGATTTACAAATTATCGGCCAAGGTTATAATTTCAGTTTTTAATTCCGAAAGAGTCGTTTCAATTTGGAACCCGGCTGCATTGACATGGCCCCCGCCTCCAAATGAGCTTGCGATCGCAGCCACATCAACAGTGCTATCGGACCGCAGACTGACGTGATAACGTCGAAAATTGCTTGATTCATCGCTGCCGTTTTTTTGTTCCTGAATTAAAGCAGCCATTTTAACGTCTTCAATTCGCCTGGCATAATTTATCATTCCGTCGAGGTCTTCCGCCTGTGTGCCGGTTTCTTCAAGCATGGATCTGGTTACAGTCATAATTGACAGCTTCCCGTTATCGGATATTTCGATTGAATTCAACGCGAGATTCAACAGTTTTATCCGTCCAAGCGAATAGGTGCCGAATACATGCTGAGCCACTTTATAAGGATTAACGCCCCGTTCCGTCATTTCTTTACCGATGGCGAATGCCGCTTCATTGGTATTCGAAAATCGAAATGATCCGGTATCAGTCAAAATACCGGTGTAGATGGATGTTGCAATATCCTCATCGATCGTCGCGTTCAGGGCTTTTATCAACCGGCAGACAATTTCTGACGTGGCGCATGCCGTCGTGTCAACGAGTTGAATATCACCAAAGCCGGTATTGGAGATATGATGGTCAATGTTGATGACAACCGGTATGTGATTGACGGTATGGGAAGCATCCCCGATACGTGTTAAATCACCGCAGTCGAGGATAAGCGCGACGTCATACGTATTGGCTTTTTTTACACGCCTTACAATTCGTTCCACCGACGGCAAAAACCGATAAACCGCTGGAATTGGACTTGGATTGTAAAGAGTCGCTTTAATGTTTAATTTACTTAGTGCCAATCCCAACGCCAGCAATGAACCCAGCGCATCTCCATCCGGGTCGCAATGAGAAGCCAGTAAAAGATGATGTGAACGGTTAACGATCTTGATGATTTGGTCCATTATCCGCAGTGACTTTTTTGAGTAGCTGGTCGATGTGGGCTCCATAATCAAAAGAATCATCATAAAAGAAACGTAAATCCGGCATATAGCGCAGACCGAGCCGACTCGCAAGGCTTCGTTTGATATATCCACGCGCACTGCTGAAACCGTTGGCAGCAGCCTCCAATTTTTTTCTGTCGCCGTAGACTGTATAATAAATGCGTGCCAGTTTCAGATCCCGCGACATTTTTACCTTGGTAACCGTCGTCATTTCTAGCCGGGGGTCATGGATGCGTTTTTTTAAAATGTCCGACAGGGCTTCCTGGATTAAACCGCTGACCCTGTCAGCTCGTGAAAAAGAAATCATAAATGAATTATTTCCATTTCTGTATCGATTATTTCCGCTAGACCCAGATCATCTGCCATATTGAAAATTTTATCAATTTTTGAATTAATTAACGCTTGGTCATTGCCGACAAGCGAAAAGCCGATTTCAGCTCTTTGATACACATCATTAGAGCCGATCTCGGCCACGGATGCATTGAAGTTGTTACGCAACTTGTTAATCATCGATTTCACAACTTTGCGTTTGGCCTTTAAGGAGCGACAATCATGGAGCCTTAAGGTGATGATTCCGGTTCCGACAATCATATCTGTTAGCAGTTGCGGCTTAATCAATCGTTGGTCTAATTTCCTCTAAGTAGTAACACTCGATAACATCACCGACTTTAATATCATTGAAATTCTCGATTCCGATACCGCATTCATAGCCGGCCTGAACCTCCTTGACGTCGTCTTTGAACCGCCGGAGCGAGGAATTTTTTCCTTCATAGAAAACCACGCCATCTCTGACCAAACGCAAATTCTGTCCCCGTTCGATTTTGCCGTCGGTCACATAACAACCGGCAATGGCGCCAACTCTCGGTATTTGGAATACTTCGCGAACTTCCGCTGTACCGATAACATGTTCTTCGTAGGTAGATTCCATCATCCCGACCATGGCGCCTTTAACATCTTTGATAACGTCATAAATGACGTTGTAGAATCGCATATCAACGTTTTCATCGGTAGCCAGCGAATGGACTTTCGGTGTCGGCCGCACATTGAACCCAATGATGATCGCATTGGATACCGCCGCGAGAGAAATGTCCGATTCGGCGATCGTTCCGGTAGCCGAATGGATAACATTTACATTAACTTCCTCGTTTGAGAGCTTTGTGAGCGAATCCGCGAGGGCTTCGATGGAACCATGAACGTCAGCTTTGACAATGAGATTGAGGTCTTTGACCTCACCCTGCTGCATCTGTTCATAAAGTTTTTCTAAACTGAGACGATTGGTTTTAGCCAGCTCTTTGGACCGCTGTTTCTGCACGCGGTGCATGCTAACCTGTTTGGCGCTTTTCTCATCGGCGAGCGCGACAAACTCGTCACCAGCCATCGGCACTCCCGACAAGCCCAAGATCTCAACCGGAATAGAAGGACCGGCCGACTCAACTTGAACGCCTAGATCGTTTAGCATCGCTCGAATCTTGCCGTGGTGGATTCCGCATACTACCGAATCTCCATTGCGCAGTGTTCCATCTCTGACGAGTACCGTGGCCACAGGCCCCCTTCCGGTGTCGATCTGTGCCTCAACTACATGACCAGCCGCCAGCTTGTCCGGATTGGCTTTGAGCTCCAACACTTCAGCCTGCAATGTTATCATTTCAAGCAGGTCTTCAATACCCTGATTTTGTTTGGCGGAGACATGTACAAAAATTGTATCACCACCCCAGTCTTCGGGACTTAAGCCTTGTTCTGCCATTTCTCTTTTTACGCGGTCTGGATCTGCATTGGCTTTATCGATCTTATTCACAGCAACAATGATGGGTACTTTTGCGGCTCTGGCATGATTGATCGCTTCAATAGTCTGGGGCATAACACCGTCGTCGGCGGCGACCACAAGCACGACGATATCGGTGATTTTTGCGCCACGGGCACGCATGGCTGTGAAAGCCTCATGCCCTGGAGTATCGAGAAAGGCGATTTTACCTCTGTCTGTCGTTACATGGTAGGCGCCTATGTGCTGGGTAATTCCGCCGGCTTCCATTTCAGTTATTTTGGTTTTACGAATAACATCGAGAAGGGAGGTTTTGCCATGGTCTACATGACCCATAATAGTCACCACCGGAGCTCTTTCCTGTAATTTTGCCGGATCATCCGCCTCCTGCTTTAGTATGGTGTCTTCTTCAAAAGATGCTCGTTCCACCTCATAATCGAATTCAGATGCAACCAGGACCGCGGTATCGTAGTCGATGGTTTGATTGACTGTTGCCATAAGTCCCAAAGACATTAAGGTTTTAATCATCTCACCGGCCTTTATGCCCATTCGTTTGGCAAGCTCGGAGAGCACAATGGCATCATCGATTTTGATCCGGCGCTTAATCGCTTTGGCAGTCGTTATTTGAGTTTTCTGGCCAATAGCGGCAGCTTTGGCTTTCGCCCCTTTTCGAGGTTTCCGAGCTCTGTAACCCTCATCGTAAAGGTCAATCCCTTCAACAACTGATTTTTTTCGGAATGAAATTTTCTTTTTTAAAAACTTCCTGTCTTTATCGCTTTCTTCATCCTTTCCCTTGCGCTTCTTTTTCTTGCCTTCTTTAGGCGCCAATTCTTCCGGCGCGGTGGGTATTTCAGGAATTATCGGTTTGCGTGGATACAGTTTTTCAACCTTGGCCTTGGCCTTTTCAGCTTCAATGGGTTTCTCCGCCGGCGGTTTTTCGGGAGGTTTTAGCGGCAGTTTAATAATCCTGGCTGCCTCTTCTGCTTTAACTTTTTTTATCGGTCTCTTCAGTTTTGCTTGCTTGAGAGCTACCGGTTCTTCTGCTTCTTCTACTTTGGTTACAGACGTTTCTTCAACCTCTAGTTCGACCTCCTTTGGTTTTTCTTCGGTTTTTTCCGGCTGTAAAGCCTCTTCATCGTGGACCGCCGTTTTTTCTTCAGCAGCCTCTAATGCTTCTGCATCCGGTAAGGCTTCGGCGGGTTCCTCTGCTGTGAGAGCCTCCTCAACGTCGGTAATCGCTTCGGGTTCTACCGGAGGTTCCGGTGCGGCCTTGATTTTAACCGTTTTTTTGCGTCTACGAATGACTGTCGGTTTTATGCGAGTTTCTTCGATAGTTTCCTCTTTTTTTCCGAAAATCGCCACCTTGACTTTTGCAACAGTATCATCATCCAGAGAACTCATGTGGTTTTTGAAAGAGATATCCAAAGCGCTTAATTTGTCGAGCAGTACTTTATTCGTCATATTTAAATCTCTAGCGATTTCATAAATCCTTTTCTTTGCCATTACTTCCCCCTAAAGCACATTAGTTAGGGGTTTTGCCCAACATCTTAACCCCAAAGAGAGTGTAAGCTCAGTATTATAATATTTTTGAGCCAAACAGTTGATTGCAATCGTTATCATTTTTATATGGTTTTGCGGCTAAATTTCCGTAATGTCTTATTTATCGTCTATCTCAACGGATTAGACTGACCTTGTGTCATAAGGCAGCCTAATTTTCATCTAGTTTAATTTCATCTGAGTTGGTTTCATTTGATTCAGTTTCATCCTGTGACTCCCCAGAAGGAATTGATTGGTCCACACCGGCATCCTCTGATTCAGCGTCTTCCGAATTACCACGCTCGTCGGTGATTTCTTCTGTTTCGGCTGCCTGCTTTGCTGCTTTCACCGCTAAACCGGCTGCTTCTATAAGTTTTAACGCCTTGTCTTCTCCAATTCCTCTAATTTGAATCAAATCTTCCACGTTTGCATTGCTAATTTCTTCTGCGGAATAAAAACCGCTCTCATACAACGCATCGGCCAAACTGATACCAACACCAGGCAGTGAGACCAGAGAGTCATAGCCGGTTTGCATGGCTTCGCTGTAGCGGGTCTCACTCTTAACATCAAGATGCCAGCCGGTAAGTTTAGACGCCAGCCTGACATTTTGCCCCTTTTTCCCGATCGCAATTGAAAGAAATTCATCCGGGACGATGACTTCCATTGAGCGGTTGCCTTCGTCGATAATGACTCTGGATATTTCTGCAGGAGCCAATGCGTTACACACAAATTTGGCTGGATCCACATGCCACGGAATGATGTCGATTTTTTCTCCACGAAGTTCCTGCACGACATTTTGTACCCGGCTGCCCTTCATACCCACACATGCACCAACCGGATCAATATCAGAATTGGTGGAAGCTACGGCGATTTTGGCGCGAATACCGGGTTCCCGCGAAGCGCCCATGATGTTCACAATTCCCTCGCTGATCTCCGGCACTTCTGTTCGAAACAGATTGATTAGAAAATTCGGGTGAGTTCTGGATAAAACAATTTGAGGCCCCCGCGTTTCGTGAAGCACATCGAGAATATACGCTCGGATGCGGTCACCACGCCGATAGGATTCTCTGGAAACCTGTTCGCGAACCTGAACGATTCCTTCAGTTTGGCCCAGATTTACAATGATATCGCCCCTGTCAATCCGTTGAACGATACCGTTAATGATTTCACCCTTGCGGTCTATGTAGTTGGCGTAAATCGCATCCTTTTCGGCATCCTTCATTTTCTGGATTATAACCTGCTTCGCCGATTGCGCGGCGATCCGGCCGAATGTGGTAGTATCCATCTTTGTTCCGAGGCTGTCGCCGACCTCACATTCGGGGTCCAGCTTGCGTCCCTCTTCAAGACTGATTTGAAGGGCCGGCTCGGTAACTTTTTCCGTAACATCCTTAAACTGAAAGACTTCTATTTCTCCGCTATCTTCATTGTATTGGACTTCAATATCCATCTTGTTGCCGTACTTTTTTCTGGCAGCGGACCGTAGTGCTTCTTCCAACGCTTTGATAAGAACGTTGCGGTCAATACCTTTGTCTCGGCTAACCTGGTCAACGACACGTTTTATTTCTGAGATAAACATCAGATAACTCCATTTCAGATCTTTATATAATTACCGCTGATAGCGGGATAGCAACTACCAGGCCCTCATTTGGCAAGCCGTGCCCTAGAAATATCCTGATAGGGTATAGCCGTTCTTTGATTGTCAATCTGCAGATGTATCTGCTCACCGGAGATTCCTAGAAGGACGCCGGTAAAATTTTTTTGCCCGTCAATCGGGCGAATGGTTCTAATTTTTACTCGGTGGCCTTTGAATTTTTCAAAATCATTGCGTTTGACCAAGGGCCGATCGATGCCCGGAGAGGTAACCTCGAGACGATAAGGACCGATCTCATCCAGATTGACATCCAGAATGTCACCCAATTGGCGACTGACATCGATGCAGTCATCCAAAGATATACCACCGGGTTTGTCGAGATACAGGCGCAGGATTTTACCGCCTGGTTCCCTCTGAAACTCGACATGTATCAACTCCAGCCCTTCCGACACGCATAACGGTTCTGCTAGTGCCGCGACGTGGTCAACCAGTTTTTGTTTATTGACGGATGAAGCGCGCCGCCCGCTGAATTCAGCCTCCATGTTTAAGTTGTGTTTTCTGGCTTTCACTGCCGAGCTGACTACCTCCTTAATAAATAAAAAACGGGCTATTGCCCGTTTCCTCATGTTACAGGTAGATCTTTTGATGGAGAGCGAGAAAATTTATCTGTTCATAACGCCAACCATAAGGAAAAAGTTAAGTTCATTCCACAGCACATACACGGACCTACCCCAAAAACCAGCGACTAAATCGGAAACGGCGATCTTAAGCTGGAGCGGGCAACGAGACTCGAACTCGCGACACCAAGCTTGGGAAGCTTGTACTCTACCAGCTGAGCTATGCCCGCTCGCCTAAGACTAGATTATTTAAGACAAATTCTCTTAATTGTCAATAATTTTCGGCAAACTACCTGTCCAGCAGATCACGAATAGTTTTTAGTTCTGCTTTTAGGTCCTCCAATAGTTGCATCCCGAGCGGCTGTTCGGTTTCGGATCTGGCCGTTAAATATTTCCGGGCCCCTTCAATGGTATATTTTCTTTCATGTAACAGATGCTTAATTTCCAGGATCGCCTCAATATCCTTTTTGGTATATGCGCGTTGTCCCGAATCTGTCCGTTTGGGTCGAATTTTTTTGAATTCCGACTCCCAAAATCTCAAAACGTGGGTCGGAAGTCCGGCGATTTTACTGACTTCTCCGATTTTAAAATAGAGTTTGTCTGGTATCTTTATTTGATACGGATGTTGATGTTGTTTAACCAACGCCTAAACTCCCGCCGTCACGGTTTTATACCGGCAGAGTTGCATCAAATACTTGCAGCAGTTTGTCCGTAATCGACTTATGGAGGTCATTTACGTCAACATCTTCCAGTGTTTTACTGGATGAACGATAGGTTACCCGGAACGAAATACTTTTTTTCCCAGCCGGAATGGGATCACCTTCATAGACATCGAAAAGATACAAACTTTCTACCAGTTTTTCATTACTATTTTCAACAGTCTCGATAACTTGTTGAGCTTCAATGCGTTTATTTACTATGACAGTAATGTCTCGGTAAATGGCAGGAAATTTCGGAATCGGTTTAAAAAAAATAAGTTCGGGAACTATTGACGCGATTTTATCCAGTTCGAGTTCCAGGACATAAACCGTCTGTGCTAAATCATAACTTTCACGGACTTGGGGATAAACTTCACCAACCAGGCCAACCGTTGAGTCGTCCGTCAAAATCTGGGCCGTGTACCCATGCCTGGTGTAGTCGCAGACGTCATGTGGCATTTTCGTAAATCGGATCTGATCCAATTTCAGTGCATTTAAAAGACCTTCGGCGACTCCCTTCATGTCATAAAAATCACAAAGAATTCTCCTGTCATGCCAGGTGCCGGCATTGCGGGTGCCTGTCCAAAGCGCGGTCAAGATTTCAGGCTCCTGAGGGAGGTTGGGAGGATCCGAATTAATGAATATTTTGCCAATTTCAAAAATCTTCAGATTTTTTATTTGCTGAGAATTATTGTATCTGACCGTGTTCAGCAATTCCGGTAATAAGGATGTGCGCATCACAGCCTGATCTTCTGTCAGAGGATTTAAAATCTTGATCATGGCCCTGCGAGGGTCTTTCTTTTTCAGTCGAAGCACATCAACGGACCCTTTGTGGGTAAAGCTGTACGTAATTACCTCCGAAAAGCCGAAACCGGTCATCAGCTGCTTGATCCGATTTCTGAGGTTCAATTTTTTGGCCGGGGGACGGGCTTCGGATGGCATTTGCGGAAAAGTTGTCGGTATATTGTGATATCCTGAAAGACGGGCAACCTCCTCCATTAGGTCTTCCGGCCGAGATATATCCACCCTGAACGTGGGCGCAGTCACAATCACAACATCCTCATCGTCTGAGGTCGTATCAAGTCTGAATTCAATGGATTGGAGAAGCTCTTTTATGCGATTCCGATCAAGGTCGATTCCCAGAAGACGTTCGGTCCGTTTCACGCTCAGATGAATGCTGTTTACGGATTGGGACTTCGGGTATTCATCGATCAAGCCTTCGATGAGTGCACCACCGCCAATTTCCGCCATTAATTTTGCAGCCCTGTTGACGGCATGAATGGTGCCCTCCGGATCTACTCCGCGCTCAAAACGATGAGAGGCATCCGTGCTGAGCCCCAGTTTTTTTGAGGTTTTGCGAATGCTGATAGGTTTAAAATATGCACTTTCGATGAGAACCCGGGTCGTGGTATCTTCAATTTCGGAGTTAAGGCCACCCATGACGCCCCCAATCGCAACCGGTTTTTCACCATCACAGATCATGAGCATCTGCGGATCCAAAATGCGTTCTTTTTGATCCAATGTCACGAATTTTTCACCCTTCGCTGCGGTGCGCACGACAATTCGATTTTCTGCCAGTCGATCAAAATCAAAGGCATGCAACGGTTGACCTGTTTCGACTAGCACAAAGTTGGTGATATCGACAATGTTGTTGATCGGGCGTAATCCGACGGACAACAACCGATCCTGCAGCCAGAACGGAGACGCTTTCACGGTTACGTTTTCTAATAGCCTGGCCGCATAGCGCGGGCAATGATCCGGCGCTTCGATCCTTACCGAAGTGAGCTTCTTAATGGGGGATTTTTTATCCGTAAGTGTGTAATCAGGGTATTTCAGAGGCGTATTCTGTATCGCGGCAATTTCACGAGCGATGCCGATGACACTGAGACAATCGGGTCGGTTTGGCGTAAGGTCAAACTCAAAAACTGTATCCGAAAGGCCAAGGGCACGATCGAGTCGACTCCCAATAGACAGTGACGCATCCAAAGCAAGAATGCCGCTTCGATCAATACCGAGTCCCAATTCGGCCTCGCTGCACAGCATCCCCTCGGAGGTTTGACCCCGGATTACGCCCATTTCCAGTTGGGAGCCGTCGGGGAAAACAGTTCCGGGCATCGCCACCGGTGCCAGCATACCTTCGTTGACGTTGGGAGCGCCGCAGACTATCGACAGTGAGTTACCGCCGGTGTTAACCCGGCAAATTTTCAGCGTGTCGGCGTTAGGATGACGCCCGACTTCTTCGATTTGCCCGACAAACACATACTCAAGATAGGCATAACGCTCCGAAACCGAATCAACTTCCAGTCCGGCCATCGTCAGCGCGTCGGCCAAGTCCATCGGGTCGATGTCGATGGACACATAGTCTTTGAGCCAGCTTAAGCTAACTTTCATCTTTTTATTTTACCCAAACTAAAATTGACTCAGAAATCTCATGTCATTTTCAAAAAATTTACGAATATCGTCGATACCATACTTCAACATGGCGATTCGATCGACTCCCATGCCGAATGCAAATCCGGTGAAACGGTCCGCATCATAACCGACGTTTTCGTAGAGTGCGGGATGAACCATCCCGGATCCAAGAATTTCAAGCCAGCCGGTTTGTGAACAAACCCGGCAGCCTTTGCCTCGGCACATCACACACAGAATATCGACTTCTGCACTGGGCTCCGTGAATGGGAAAAAACTGGGACGGAATCTAAGGCTTGTCTGTTCATCAAACATCCGGTGAACAAAAGCTGTGAGCACACCCTTCAGATCGCCGAAAGAGATGTTTTCATCAACCAAAAGCCCTTCCACCTGGTGAAACATAGGCGTATGGGTCAGATCGGAATCACAGCGATATACCTTGCCGGGCACAATGATTCTCACCGGTGGAGACTGTTTTTCCATGGTCCGTATTTGATTGGGAGACGTATGCGTTCGTAGCACGATATTTTCGCTTACAAAGAAAGTATCCTGCATATCCCTTGCCGGATGATCCTTCGGGAAGTTGAGCGCCTCGAAATTGTAGTAGTCTAACTCTACCTCGGGTCCTTCTGCGATATCAAATCCGAGTTTTGAAAAAATTTCGCAAATCTCCTGGTTGATTTGAGTAATCGGGTGCAATGATCCGCTAAAAGTCGGTCTGCCCGGCAGAGAAACGTCAATGCCCCTGTCGCCGCCTTGATCGTTCGTTTCGAATTTTTCAGAAGCGTCTTTGAACGCGTTTTCCAGGCTCTTTTTTAGTTGGTTGGCTTTCTTCCCGGCCAACGGCCGTTGGTTTGGCGGCAGTTTGGAAATATTCCTTAAAAATTGGGTTAGAATACCCTTGCGCCCTAAATACCGAACGGAGATGTTTTGGATGTCCTTGAGTTTCTTGGCAGATTCAATTTCTTGGATCGCCGTTTTGTGAATTTGATCTAAATTTTGCTCCACGGATCACCATTTTTTACGCCGGAAATTGGCAAAAGAAGGTTGCCGCTTGAGGAATTAGTGATTGGCCCAATGACGAACTCCGAGTTCAGCTCATAGACGTGTTAATTCCTCATTATCCATATTTAGAGCGCCTGGGAAGCCACCTTGGCGATATGGGCAAACCCGGCAGGGTCAGAAATTGCCAGTTCCGCAAGCACTTTGCGATCGATTTCGACGTTGGCGCGCTTTAACCCATTTATGAATTTGCTGTAGGAAATGTTGTTCAACCGGGCGGCCGCATTGATTCGGGCTATCCAGAGTTTGCGGAAATCTCGTTTGCGTCCCTTACGGTCCCGATACGCATACATAAGTGCCTTATCGACGGCGTCCGCCGCTGTGCGATATAATTTGCTTCGGCCACCGCGGTAACCTTTGGCTAGCTTTAATACCTTTTTTCGACGTTGTCTAGCTTTAAATCCTCGTTTAACTCGCATGGCATTTACTCCATCTGAAACAAGCTCTATTTAGGGTCATTTTATCCATTGGGCAACAAGCGCCGTATTTCCTTGCGATCGGATTTAGCAATCAGCTGCGGTGTCCGCAACGATCGTTTGCGCTTGGTGGTCTTTTTAGTCAGGATATGGCTGGCGCACGATTTTCGATAAACAATTTTACCGGTTCCGGTTTTCTTAAAGCGCTTGGCAGCCGCACGATTTGTTTTAATTTTCGGCATTAATCTTTCTCCTTTACTTAAAAATTGATGGCGTGAGCTAATAAATTCCGGCTCACGCCACCGTGAAAACACCTATTTTCGTCGCTTTTTGCTTTGAACGTAAGCACCACCTGAAATTTGGTCTTCAACGTCTCCTGATGGAATAACCCGAATTATTTCGGTGCCAACACCATCACGAGGGTGCGTCCGTCGAACCTCGGATGTTGCTCAATCAGCGCAATTTCTTCTGTTTCTTCGGCAATTTTTTGGAGCACGTCCCTGCCCAGCTGGGAAAGGGAAATTTCGCGCCCCCTGAATATCACGGTCACTTTGACTTTGTCTTTGCGTTCGATAAACTTTCTGATATGATTGATTTTAACCTGAAGATCGTGTTCCCCGGTCTTGGGGCGAACCTTTATCTCCTTGACCTGAAAGACGCTTTGTTTCTTTTTTGCTTCTTGCTTTTTCTTTGTTTGCTCATAGCGATAACGACCATAGTCCATTATCTTGCAGACCGGAGGGTTTGCATTGGGTGATACCTCTACTAAATCCAGACCGAATTCCGCCGCCGCATTAAGAGCCTCGTCTCTTGAGATGATTCCGATCTGTTGGCCATCCGGATCTATAACTCTTACTTCTTTTGCTCTAATTCTCTTATTTATGTTTACTTTATCTGATCGATTCGGTCGATTGAGTCTTCTTGGTGCAGCTATGTTTTACCTCCTAATGTGATAATTTCGGCCTAATCCCCGACCCCTGCAATTGCTGATCTGAGATCTTCCAGCCTTCGATACCCTTTCAACAAAAAGCGGGATGGAACCATTACATTTACAATAAGAAGATTATCCGGTTGAATATATAACAACATTAATAAATGCAAGCAAAAAATGCAAATCAAAAATTATGGATTCCCATTTTACCCTTGTAGTGAATTCGACGCTGTGCAGCCGCCGTCCAATACCGTCAGGCCGTCCTCATTTCACTGATTGAGGGTGTATTGTGCCAATAGACTGCCTTTCCAGTACCGATTGTTTGGATCGGAGAAATAGGTTTTAAATAATTGCAGACTTTTGCCACGCAGGATTCCCGGTCGGACCTCAATACAGCTGTTTTTATAGAGAGGTCTCAATTGCGCCAAATCACACCCGGTGCCGCCCCCCATCACATCCTCATACGCGAATACGACCGTGCCGATGCCCGCCAAGATGAGCGCACCGTAGCACATGAGGCACGGTTCCATGGTGCAGAAGACGGTTATGTTTTCGTGATCGACATGATGCTCGTTATCGATTAGGCGCCGCAATGCGACCATTTCAGCGTGATCAATCTCATTGCCACGATTTCCAACCGTGCCCCGGCGAGCACCGGTCACTAGTATCCTATCTTGATAGACCATGACGCATCCCACGGGAAACTCACCTGCCGCCAATGCGCCTTCAGCCTGCTCTATGGCCTTTTGCATGAAATGCTCGTAATTCATAATTGTGGTGATTCGTTTATTGGTTGAGACAGACAGTTTCCCTTTGAAATGAACTGCTTGAAAGTTTTTCAACCCTGAACCGTCAACCTTGACTAGAGTTTACATATATCTTCATCACATGGACAACTTCCGTCCACTTCATAACAGTACAAAATCCTTGATTCTATTTCCGTTCGAGAAACGGAAATTTTATTCGATGGAGCACCGGAAACAACATCAATCAGCTGCGATTTTGAAGGTATCGTACCCAATCCCTGTGATATGACGTTGCCGGAGATCCCATCAAGGATTTCGGCATCTTCGCCGTTCGTCGCCACGGCGATCGGAACCTGATAAAGCGACACTAATCGTGAGGCCGCTAAAACGGATCGACGGCGTGTGACAATTGAGCCGGGGGCATATTTTATAACCATGCCGATACGGTTGGCAACGTGGATCAAAAAATCGATTTTGATGATTGCTTTGCTGTCTCCGGCGTTGACCAGCAATTCTTGGCGCGGTTTGATGTCACTTCGTAAATATCTTTTCCGGCCAATCAGAAGACGGGCAATTTTTTGCCGGTAGCGTTCATCATGGGTGTCGTTGATGATTTCACCCGTGATATGATCAACCAGTTCACCTAGTATTAAATGGTGTCCACTCATAGGGGTTTTCAGTTGGCCTGTTTGCCCAAAGGCCGCTCCCAAGTCATTGCAGGTTGGCGCATCGCGAACCTTGCCGGCCGGCGGGTGCTGATGATGGGCTACAGGCAATAAATAGTACAAAGGACAATTTATATCTTTACAAACCAAGAGTACCCTAATATTATGCATTTCTTTTGAAAATTCAAAATCATTTGTGGAAAAATTGTCTTTTATGTCCATACGAGAAGAATTTGAAAACCGAGAACGGAATTTCATGTCCCCGTTCGGGTGCCTAAGCGCTGAAACCCGGGGACGGAAGCTGGCGGAAAAACCTTGCCCTGTGCGCACTGCGTTTCAACTGGATCGTGATCGCATTGTTTATTCCAACGCATTTCGGCGGCTGAAGCATAAAACTCAGGTTTTTCTGTCACCTTTAGGTGACGATTACCGAACCCGTTTGACGCACACCCTCGAGGTCGCTCAAATGGCGCGGGCGATGGCAAGGGCGCTGTTTTTGAACGAAGATCTTACGGAAGCGATCGCTCTGGGCCATGACCTCGGGCATACACCCTTCGGACATAGCGGTGAGACGGTGCTTAAAGAGATTTTTTCTGCGAATTTTTCCCACAACGAACAAAGCCTCCGGGTCGTCGAAATGCTTGAGAACAATGGCAATGGTCTCAATTTAACCCACGAGGTGCGTGACGGCATTTTAAAACATTCCAAAGGCTATGGAAATATCATTCCCGAAAATTCTGAAGAAACGGCGTGTACTTACGAGGGACAAATTGTCCGAATTGCCGATATTATGGCCTACCTAAATCACGATCTTGAGGATGCCATTCGCAGCGGTGTGATCACGATGAACCAGGTACCGCAGACGTGCTCGAAAATCCTCGGCCGCACTCATTCACAACGCGCCACAACGATGATTCGGGATCTGATATCATCCAGCAAGGAGATCAATGGCAAACTTCGTCTGCAAATAAGCGATGACATGCACAACGCCATGACCCAGTTGCGGCAATTTCTTTACGACAATGTGTATCGATCTCAGAGGGTTCATAAAGATTTTGAAAAGGCCAAAAAAATCTTATCCGAGCTCTATTTCTATTTTTTAGAAAATGATGCGATGCTCAAGAAGAAAATATCCGAACTCCAAATGGGTGGGGGCAATCATAACCGCCAGCCCAAGGATAGGATGGTATGTGATTTCATTGCCAGCATGACGGATCGGTATGCCATGAATCTTTACAAAAACCTGTTTTTCCCAATCCCACTGGTTTGACGAGTGCACCAATGATATTGAGTTTGGGCGACGGACGCCCCCGGGATGTTTTCTATTCCGCGTTTTCCGATACGTTACGCCACCTTTTCACAAAGATGGATCGAGAATACAGCAAAGCCGCCGAATATTACGGCTTTGGTTGTAAGGGGTGTTCCGACAACTGCTGCCAAACACGCTTTTACCATCACACATATTTGGAGTATTTTTTTATACATGAGGGCTTCACACAATTATCATCTGAAAAGAAGGATCAAATCCAGCATAGGACCCGGGATTTTCTGCGGATGATTGCGGAAGCGGACAAACCGGTTCGGCTCATGTGTCCCTTGAATTTTGACGGCCTATGCGGCCTTTATACTTACCGTCCGATGATATGCCGCCTACACGGCCTTCCACACGAACTGCAAAAATCCGATCAAAACATCATCTTTGGGCCGGGATGCGGAACATTTGACAAACGCTGTTATGACAAATTGTATTACAAACTTGATCGAACACCGTTTTATATCGAAATGGCAACTTTGGAAAATGAGCTTAAACAGGCCATCGGGGTTGATGCAAAAATAAAATTAACGGTTGCCGAAATGATAGCCAGTTTCCACTGACACCAATGAAAGAAGTCGATCTAGCTCAGTTAGACACGTTACCGGGTATTCGAATTAAAGAAAATGATTCGTTTTGCTTTCGCTGTCATCCGAACCTTGACTGCTTCAACCGATGTTGCCGCAATCTGAACCTTTTCTTATATCCCTATGATGTCCTGAGGTTGAAACAATCTCTGAATATGTCCTCGGATACGTTTCTGGATGACTATGTGGACATTGTCCTGAGACCCTCAAATTATTTCCCCGAAGTGCTGTTGCGAATGTCCGAAGATCTGGAGAAAACCTGCCCGTTTTTGTCGGAAACCGGATGTACCGTCTATTCGGATCGACCGCATACGTGCCGATCATTTCCGATCGAATCGGGACTCTTATATCGTGCGGCGCAAAAAAGTGATTTACCGATTTATTATTACCGGCCTCCGGATTTTTGCCTCGGACAGCATGAAAAAAAAGCGTGGACCTTACCCTCGTGGATCGAGGATCAAGAAGCCGAACTATACCATAAAATGACGATTCAATGGGCCGCCGTGAAACGATTGTTTCAAAATGATCCCTGGGGATTGGAGGGTCCTCGAGGCCCCAAGGCCAAAATGGCTTTCATGGCCACTTACAATATCGACCGATTCCGGGACTTTGTATTTCAAAGCAGCTTTTTGAAACGTTACAAGATTAAATCTCCTTTGCTTAAGAAATTAAAATCAGATGATGTGGCACTGCTGAAATTCGGTTTTGAATGGGTAAAAGTCTTTATATGGGGCATGAATAGTAAGCAAATTCGCCTGCGGTAGCTTTCTTGTGGGTTTGTCGGAATTGCAGCATTTTTACTTCTCCAGTCACGCCCCGTCAGTGGTTTGTTGTCAGTGGTCCGCGTTGGGAATGGAATGTTGCGTGTGTGGCGGCAAGGCCTTGGATCTCATGTGAAAATTACCACCGACTCCAAACAACGGACAACTGACGGGCAGTTGTCGCCACCCAAATTTCACATAACGCTAAACGACCCCATCGGGCATCTTCCCCACCTTGTCTCCGCCCAATACATACCCCCCATCCAATCGCACAACAGCACCGGTCATAAAGGGTGCATCCTTGATAATAAACATAACGGTTTTGACGACATCATCAATCGTGCCCGTTCGCAGCAGCAAGGTGTGATCGATTATAGCCTTTTTTTGTTTTGCAGTCAGTAAGTTCCAGCCTCTGGTTTTGTCTGCATGGCGGGTTTCAACAAAACCAAGCATAATTTCGTTGACCCGCACATGCGGAGCGCCCATGCGTGCCCATGTCTCAGTGAGCAGCGCAACTCCCCGATTGGCCGCGGCATAGCCTTCATTGAAGACCAAGCTGGCGGGACCGCTACGTCCGACAATCCCGGCAATTGATGAAAAATTAATAACCACACCGTCGCCGGAGGCCTTCAAATGAGGTAACGCGTACTCAAAGACCCACCGTTTGGCGCGCAACGTCGTTTCTATTTCGAGATCCCACTGATCTTTCACATAGACGCCATGCACAACCGGCCAGCCCCCGCGTTCGATGTTATTGATTAAAATGTCAAGGTGCCCAAAGCGATCGACGACCTGCTGGACTAATTCCGGTATTCTATCAACATCCCGTAGGTTCGTTTTCAATATAACGTGCTCTTGACCGGTTTCCGAAAATTCCTGCGTCATTGCTTCCAATTCCTCCTCCCAATCGTGGTAATTGAGAGCCACGTTTACACCCGCCTGCGCCAGAGCAAGACCGATTCCTTTGCCAATACCTTTTATCGCGCCCAATACGAGGGCGACTTTTCCTTTTAAATCCATATCATGTTACTTTAATCTAAACTGATCGGTTCAAAGTTCCAGGTTCAGAGTTCAAAGTTTGCAAGTGATTGAAATAGAGCACTATATTGATCAAGGTCAGGTATTTTCAGATTTCACCCATTGGGTGAAAAGGCGTCGTAAACCCATTTAAGACGGACTCCTTGATGAAAGCTGGTTAATCGTATTTCCAACCCGGAACGCTGAACCCAGAACCGCTGAACCTAGGTTAAAACCTAAAATTGGACATATCATGAGGTGAAACGTATGCATCAGAATAAACGCAATCAGAAACTGTTAATGTTAGGTCTAGATGCCGCCCTGCCGGATTTAATCGGTAAATTCGTGAAAGAGGGCAGCATGCCGGTAACCAAAAAACTTATTGAAAACGGTTGGTTTTCGCGGATGGTGACTACGTTTCCTCCACTTACAGCTGCTGCCTGGGGAGCTATCACCAGTGGAGCAGGGCCAGGGACCGCGGCGATTCCAAGTCTAATGGTTCACAAACCCGGCGAACCATTAGACAAATGGCACACATCCTTTTGCAGGCATATCCTCGAAGCTGAGACCCTTTGGGAAGCCGCTGCCAAAACTGGTAAAAAGACACTGCTCGTGAACTGGCCGGTCACTTGGCCACTCGGTCTTGAAAACGGAATCCAGTTGGCAGCCTCTCTGAACCCCCCGTTTCGTTACTTTTACATGCCGTTGTGGGATATCGCCTCATCTGCGATTTTTTCGACCAGCGTGGAGCGTTGCAATCAGATCCCCGGCAGATCCATTCATGTGAGGCCTCAGCCTGCAAAGAATTGGGCCAATCTTCCTTCACACAGTCGCGCACCAATGGAGATTTCCATCGATGTTCCACCAACTTATGCAAAGGGGTTGCAGTATCATATGCTGTTGCTGGATTCAAAACACAGCGGATACGACCAAGTTGTGATTTCTAAATCAAAAGACGTCAATGATGCAGTGGCCAAATTGAGAGCCGGTCAGAAAAGCGGTTGGATCAATGAGACATTCACAGATTCTGAGGGCAAATTCCAAAGAGGACGTTTTTATTTCTATTTGGTTAAACTTGAGGGTCCGCATTCGTTTAAGCTTTATCAAAGTGCAATCAACACCGCAGAGGAGATCACGCTTCCACCAGAGTTAACCAAAGAGCTTGATGAGGCGGCGGGACCCTTTATTGAAGTTGATGATCCGTGGGCCTATATGGATGGTTGGGTTGATATCGATTTTTATCTTGACCAGCTCACCGCTCAAAATGACTGGTGGGAGAAGGCCACATGCTATGGGCTCAACAAAATCGATTGGGACCTGGCATTTAGCTGGGTAGGGACCATAGATCACATTCAGCATGTGTTTTACGGCGGAATTGATCCGAAAAGCTGTCACTATAAACCTGAAGAGGCTCCGAAAATTATGCAACACATCCGGCAGGTCTACGCTGAAGTTGACGAGAGGATTGGCCGTATTCTTGAACATGTCGATTTGTCCAACACCCTGCTGTGCCTGGTTTCCGATCACGGTTTTTCCAGTCTGGAGCGCAACCCCTATATCAAGCATCACTTGGCAAAGGCTGGATTGCTTTCCTTCGACCTTGATACCGAAACCGGTGAAATGAATGTTGATTGGTCTCGAACTAGATGTTTTCCGCTGGAGCCTGGGCATGCGCATATCTTCGTCAATCTCAAGGGTCGTGATCCACATGGGATTGTTGATCCCGAGGATTACGAGAAAGTCCAGGAAGAAATTATCGATGTGCTCTTGTCGCTGCGGGATCCAATATCCGGCAGACATGTTGTCGCCACTGCGATTCGCAAACAGGAATCCGGGACCCTGGGCGTCTTCGAAAATCAGGGATACGAGCGGATTGGTGATGTATTGTTTGCTCTGAAACCTCAATATATGGCGAATCCATTTGTGTACCCGGTTGCCGTAAAATACCGCGACGGGACGGAGCGATTCATTCCGAATCCCGAAGATTTCGAACCGGCGGAGCTGCATCGGAATTTCACCGGAGTTCATTTGTCACTCCCGTCACTAAAAGAGATGCACGCGTCGGTCGTATTGTCTGGTGACGGCATTCCGAATTTGAAACGAGAAAATCCTATAAGTATAATCGATTTGGCACCAACATTGGCTTATTTGCTGGGGACACCAACGCCCAAAGATGCAGAAGGAAACGTGCTGAAAGAAATGCTCAAGAAGGATTAGTTCCATACCGAACGACATAAATCACTAAGCGAAAGGAATGCCCATGCAAGACGTATTACTTGATTACGGGGATACGCATATGCCGGTTGAACTTCCTGACACGGCCTCTATCGTGCGTTATGGCCAAACCTATACCGATCCGCCTGGTGTCGATCCCCATGAAGCGACCCTGACGGCACTTGAAAATCCGCTAGGGTTCCCGCCGCTGAGAGAACTCGGGGGGCCTGATAAGCGGGTTGTTATTGGTTTTCCTGACCGGGTCAAGGGCGGTGTACATCCAAACTGCCATCGGCGAGTCGCGATACCATTAATCGTCAAAGAACTCTTAAAAGGCGGCACTAAACTGGAAAATATCACATTGCTGTGCTGTATGGGATTGCACCGTAAAAACACGCTTGAAGAGTGGTTCTGGTATTTAGGAAAGGAAATCGTCAATCAGTTCTGGCCGGGCCGGTTGATTAATCATGATGTCGAAGCGCCAGATTTGTGTGATTTCGGCAGCGATGAAATGGGCAATGTGGTCCAGTGCAGCCGATTGATGGCGGAAGCCGATTTGCCGATCGTGATTGGCCATGTCACGGGTAATCCGTACGGTGGCTACAGTGGTGGATATAAAATGATCGCTACCGGTCTCACCGGTTGGCAGTCAATAGCTTCCCACCATGTCCCCAGCACTATGCACCGCAAAGATTGGCAGGGTGCATCGACATCCTCATACATGCGACAACAATTTAAATCAATTGGTAACGCCATTGAAAACGGCATCGGTAAAAAGTTTTTTGCCGTTGATGCCGTTCTGGATCAAAAGTCGCAAGTGTTGGATGTCAAAGCAGGTAGACTCCAAGCTGTTGAGGAGGCGACCTGGCCTCTGGCTGATAAAAGAACAAATATTGATTTGGAGATGGAGGGACCAGCTGATATTTTGATCTTTGGGCTTCCGCGCAATTTCCACTATGGACCAGGTATGGGGACAAACCCTATTTTGATGAGCCTGGGCATTGGGGGACAACTGTCCCGCTGCTGGCATGCGTTTCGCGAAGGGGGCGTTATCATCGCTGCCTCCCTTTGTGACGGCTGGTTTAATCCTCATTGGTTTCCTTCATACGAAGAAACCTATCATGCCCTGCAAAAATACTGCACCGCGGCAGAATTTATCAATTCAGATGACGCTATGCAGATTGTCAATAATTACGACTATCGATACCAATATTCGAATCACCATACGTATCATCCCTTTCATGCACTATCTATGATAAGCGGCGGCAGTGCAGTGTTGCTCTGGACCTCGGCTGTATTTATTGCCGGGGCGAAAGCACCCGGGTATGCACGGGGAATGGGGTTTATACCGACGGCGACATTTGAAGAGGCCCTCGACCGAGCTAAAAGAATCGTCGGGAAAAAGCCCAAAATTTTATGCACTCCGGAGTGTTTTACGGGAGGTGTGGCGGTCCATTTGCACACAAAAACATAACGTGGTGCAAATACAACTTAACTAAGCATTAAGGATATGAAATGGCCGAAGTCATCTTAAAGAATGTCTATAAAACATTTGGCAAGACAAAGGCGGTAAAAGATTTTTCTTTGAATATTGAGGATGGAGAATTTGTCGTATTGGTAGGCCCCTCTGGTTGCGGTAAAAGCACCACACTTCGACTGATCGCAGGCTTGGAGGTGATTTCTTCGGGAGAAATATATATTGGGGATCGGATCGTTAATGATGTTCATCCCAGGGATCGAGATATTTCCATGGTGTTTCAAAATTATGCCTTGTACCCTCAAATGACAGTTTACGACAATATGAGTTTCAGTCTCAAAATGCGAAAGGTTCCCAAAGCTGAAATCGACCGAATTGTCAGGCAGGCGGCTGATCTGCTTCGTATCGACCAGCTTTTGGATCGCAAACCGAGACAACTGTCCGGCGGGCAACGCCAGCGAGTGGCTCTTGGGCGATCCATCGTTCGGGATCCTCAGGTGTTTCTGTTCGATGAACCCCTTTCCAACCTGGATGCCAAGCTCCGAATTGCCATGCGCGCCGAGCTGCTAGAACTTCACCAGAGACTCAAGACCACTATTATTTATGTAACCCATGATCAATTAGAAGCTATGACCATGGGGGATCGCATTGTGGTCATGAAAGATGGTATTATTCAGCAAGTGGATACACCCGATACGGTTTATGACCACCCTATCAATTTATTTGTAGGGGGTTTTATTGGTTCCCCTTCAATGAATTTTGTGAATTGCACAATTGTTCAAAAAAATGGGGGATTCTACGCAAAATCATCGGGTTTCAGCCTTAAAATTCCGGAACGGTTTGCGCAATTGGCGGCAGCACATTGTGATCGCGATGTCATTTTAGGAATCCGACCCGAGCACTTGACTGATTCGGCAAGTTGCCAAAATCCGGAGCCTGATAGTGGCTTTCGCGCTTTAATACGGGTGATAGAGAGCGCCGGATCCGAGAAACTTGTCCATATTCGCATTCAAGATGACACGTTGGTCGCTCGACTTGATCCCCATGTCCAGTTGAAGACAGGAGATATTGTTGACTTTACCGCGCGGATGGAATCGGCTCATATCTTTGATATCGAAACAGGACATACTATTTTCTGAAAGTCAGATCTATTTGCGGTTAAAGCTCGGAGAAATCAATGTCGAAAATAACGATGGAGGAGATATCGAGAATGGCCGGGGTTTCGTTGGCCACCGTATCCAGAACCATTCATTCTCCGCATTTGGTTCGGAAAGAGACTCGTGAACGCATCAGCCTTGTAATGGAAAAAGTTAATTACGTTTATCACGCAACGGCCGGTGATCTTTCCCGCAAACGTTCTTCAATCATTGGCGTGATTATTCCCACAGCAAAAAGTTTGGTTTTTTCTACAACCCTTTTCGCGATCCAGGAAACTGCTCAGCAGAACAACTATTCTCTGGTTACCGGCAGCAGCAAATATGACATTGAAACGGAGCTGAGACTCCTGCAACAGTTTAAAGAAAGACGATTGGCCGGCATTATTTTAACTGGATTTGTATTCGGTCAAAAGGATTTAGTAAAAGAATTGGTTAAAGGCGGAATGCCCTGCGTAGTCATTTGGGACAAACTGGATGATTCGGATTTAAGTTATGTCGGTTTTGACAATTTCAAAGCAACCTACACGATAACCGAATATCTGATAAGTCTTAAACACAAACGCATTGGTCTTATCGTCGGACCGTATACAAAAGTTGAGAGAGTAAAAAAGCGTCTGGAAGGATTTAAAGCCGCTCTCAAAGACCATGAAATCCGCTATGATCCATCATTGGTGATTGAAAAGGAACCCACACTCATCGATGGAAAAGAAGCCATGATCAGGCTTCTTTCTTTGTCTGTTAGACCGACGGCTGTGCTTGCCGCCAGCGATACCCTGGCAGTAGGGGCTCTTGCAGCGGCCCGTGACATGGGAGTTCAAGTTCCAAAGGATATTTCGATAGCCGGTTTTGATGACATTGATGTGGCCGGTTATTGCAATCCGCCGCTCACCACCATAAGAGTTCCGGCTGATGAAATTGGCCGGCTCGCATTTAAAATCCTTTTAGATATGATCAACGGCCGGGGCAGTCAGGTTCAACAATATTGTTTGGACACGAGTCTTATAATTAGAGGATCGTGTCGCAAATTGGACTAGAATTAAATGGTTTATCCGGAGGAAAGATCATGGAAAATATCGGATTAATCGGAACCGGTGTCATGGGGCTCACTGCAGCTGAGAAAATCATCGCTGCCGGTCATACATTGACGGTTTACGATGTCTCTTCTCAAGCTGCAGAGAGAGCCAGACGGATAGGCGCCCAGGTGGTTCAATCTCCTGCTGAGGTAGCAAAAAAATCTGATATAATTTTGCTTTTTCTGCCAGGCCCCAATGAAATAAGCCAATGTGTCACTGCCCGAGATGGTGTGCTTTCTGCGTCCAAAGCCGGTAGTGTCATTGCAGATATGAGCACCTCCGATCCAAAAACTTCTTTGCTAATGGCAGAATATGCAGGGAAAAAAAATGTTGGTTATTTAGATGCACCGGTCCTCGGTCGACCTATTACCGTGGGAAACTGGGCTCTGCCGGTCGGTGGGAAAAAAGAGGATCTCGATCGTTGCCAGTCGGTTTTTCAACTTTTTGCCGCAAACATTTTTCATGCAGGCCCGTCAGGCTCCGGTCATAAAATCAAGCTGTTGAATCAACTAATGTTTGGCGCCATAAACGCCATGACCGCCGAAATGATGGCACTAGCTGAAAAAATTGGAATCAGACCTCGCCAATTATTTGAAATCATTACAGCCAGCCAAGCAGGAACGGTGAGCAACTTATTTAAAGAATTGGGTGGAAGGATTTCCGAGGAGAACTACGAGGATCCAACATTCACTGTCGATTTGCTGGTCAAAGATATAAAACTCGCCGTTCAAATGGCCAAAGAGAACAATGCGCCACCTATCCTTGCGCGCTCAATAGAGCTTATCAATGAAATATCTCAAGCCCAGGGATTGGGCAATAGAGATACGGCCATTATGTGGAAAAGTTATCGCGGTATATGGGGGGAATTATTAATGAGAGACAGCAAAAACACCTAAAATGGAGATAAGAAAATTTTCAAAACCAGTGGTTATCGGTGGCGTAGGGGGCAGCGGAACACGGGTGGTTGCTGAGATCGTTGAAAAATTAGGTTTCTATATCGGCGATGATCTCAATCCAGCTCGGGATAACCTATGGTTCTTGATGCTTTTCAAGCGGCCGAAGTGGTATAGCAAGTCTCGGCATGATAAAAAGAAGATTTTTACGGGCCTGAGCTTATTTTCAAATTCAATGGTTTATAAAAAAAAGTTTACACTGCCTGAGTTGATCTTTCTTTGTCAAGCCGCTTTTGAAATAGCAATTTCCGGGCATAATTATAAAGGCGATGGTCGCGGCAGTTGGCCATTTGCGCGTGCTTGGAATATGCTTACGGGGAAACAGAAAACGCTATTAAACAATACAGGGTGGGGATGGAAGGAACCAAACACGCATATATACCTTGAATTCCTTGCTGAATATTTTAAACATCTCAAGTATATCCATACGATGCGGAACGGACTTGATATGGCATTTAGCAAAAACCAGCAACAGCTCTATAATTGGGGGCCCATATTCGGTGTGGAAACACCAAAATCAAAAACTGATGAGCCGGCAGCATCATTGAAATACTGGGTTGTGTCGAACAAGCGTGTTCTAGATATCGGAAAAAAACTTGGTGATGAAAAATTTCTTGTGGTAAACTTTGATAAGCTGTGCGTATCACCTAGATCTGAAATACTTAGAATTGTATCGTTTTTGAATATCAACCCTAGCGCTGAAAATTTGGAGATAACGTTTAACATTCCTAAAAGGCCAAAGTCCCTCGGCCGATTTAGGGCTCATAATATTGGCCAATTTGACCCTGCGGACCTTCGTGGCTTAAAGGCCTTAGGGTTTTCCTTGAATATCTCAAATTTTTAAAACACATCGGTCTTTATCATGACGCGGTGTAAAATTCGATCAATTCGCTGCTGGGTGTCACACCTTAACCCCAACGTTGCAAAAGCCGGAGGGCTTCAGAGTCAAGGCGACTGAGGGTGAAGTCGTAGTTCTTTACTTCGAGCCCTCAGCAACGCAGAATCT
>Ga0209536_100001392_pt1 | contig 40306 bp, 37 predicted proteins | sample DeeMarSeWOR28_12_FD_187461 | JGI IMG/M metagenome (GOLD analysis project Ga0209536, IMG submission 187461) | Marine sediment microbial communities from White Oak River estuary, North Carolina - WOR-2-8_12 (SPAdes) (version 2) | ecosystem: Environmental > Aquatic > Marine > Intertidal zone >... | reverse complement strand
GCCAGCGCCGGTCGCACCGTACCGTGGCGGTATCATTTGCGCAAAACTAGTAGACCCCGTAAGCCGGGCCGGGTTCAGTCTATTCCGTAACGCGATCGATAAGCCTCGATTGCCTCGCGCTCGGCGAGATCGCCGCTGGCTTCGAGATACTCGAGTATATGTTCCAGCTTGACGATGGAAACCACCTGCAGGCCCTGCTGTTCCAGCTCCTGGATGGCTGACGCTTCGCCCTGGCCCTTTTCCTGTCGATCGAGCGCGATGGTGACGGCGCTGGCCTCGGCGCCGTGGGCTTCGATCAATGCGATGGCTTCGCGGATCGCGGTGCCGGCGGTTATGACATCGTCGATGATCATCACCCGGCCGCTGATTTCGGCGCCGACGATGCTGCCGCCTTCGCCGTGATCCTTGGCTTCCTTGCGATTGAACGCGTAGGGGATGTCGCGGTGATGCAGCTGGAACAGCGCGCAGGCGGTGATCGCCGCGAGCGGAATGCCCTTGTATGCGGGACCGAACAATAAATCGAATTCGACCTGCGAGTGTTCGATTGCGTCTGCATAGAATGCGGCCAGCGCAGCGAGATCGGCGCCTCGATTGAAGATGCCGGCATTGAAGAAGTAGGGGCTGATACGCCCTGACTTTAGTTTGAATTCGCCGAATTTGAGGGCACCGCGCTGCAGGCAGTATTCGACGAAGCGTGATTGATAAGCGAGCATAATCGATTCGTGTTAGGCGGACATGTCAAGTCATGTATCATATCGCCAGTTTTCGATATTGGTAGCAGTTTAAGATGCGCGTGATCTCAGTGAACACCAACGGTATCCGTGCGGCGGCGCGCAAGGGCTTTTTCGAGTGGTTGCCGCGACAGCGCGCCGATTTTATCTGCATACAGGAAACCAAGGCGCAGGAGCACCAGCTGGATGAGTCGCAGTTTTGTCCCAGGCGTTATTTTTGCACTTATTTCGATGCGCTGAAAAAAGGCTATGCAGGGACGGCGATTTACAGCCGCGAAAAACCCCTGCAGGTAATCCGCGGCTTTGGCGAATCCGAGTTCGACAACGAGGGTCGCTACCTCGAGTACCGCTATAAAAACCTGTCGATTATTTCACTGTACGCGCCGTCGGGATCCTCGGGCGACCACCGCCAGGAGTCGAAGTGGCGTTTCATGGAGAGCTTCATGCTGCACCTGCAGGCGCTCAGGCGTAAACGTCGCGAGTTCATCATCTGCGGTGACTGGAATATCGCGCACCAGAATATCGATCTGAAAAACTGGCGTTCCAACCAGAAGAACTCCGGGTTCCTGCCCGAGGAGCGCGAGTGGCTGAGCGATTTGTTCGATCGCGTGGGCTTTGTCGATGCCTTTCGCGTCGTCGATCAGCGCCCCGAGCAATACACCTGGTGGTCGAATCGCGGGCAATCCTGGGACAAGAATGTGGGTTGGCGTATCGATTACCAGATCGTCACCCCGGGCCTGCGCGATCGAATTCAACGGGCGCGTATTTATCGCGACAAGCGCTTTTCCGATCACGCGCCGCTGATCATGGATTACGATCTGGAACTGGATCAGCAGTGATCCTGGCAGTCCATAGTTGGGGTGAGACACTCAAGCTGATCTGTCAGCGGCGCGTATTGTTCATGCTATTCCTCGGCTTTGCCGCCGGCATCCCGCTATTGCTGATCTTTTCGTCGCTGGGGCTGTGGTTGCGCGAAGCGGGTACCGAACGTGCAGCGGTCACCTATTTCAGCTGGGCGGCGCTTGGATATTCCTTCAAATTCGTATGGGCGCCGCTGGTCGATCAGCTACCGCTGCCCGGATTGACTCGATGGCTGGGTCGGCGACGCGCGTGGATACTGGTGGCGCAGGGCGCGATCATCTGCTCCATTCTGGCGATGGCGTCGATCAATCCCGCCGCGGGCGAATCGAGTCTCGGCTGGATGGCGCTGGCCGCGGTGCTGCTCGGTTTTTCGTCGGCGACCCAGGATATCGTCATCGACGCGTATCGTATCGAATCGGCGCCGGTGGATTTGCAGGCGATAATGTCGGCGACCTACATCGCGGGCTATCGAATCGGCATGCTGGTGGCGGGCGCCGGCTCGCTGTTTCTGGCCGACTGGTTTGGTACCAGCAGCGATGCCTATCTCTACCAGGCCTGGCAATCGACTTACTGGGTAATGGCGCTGGCGATGCTGGTCGGCGTGGTAACCACGCTGGTGATGCGCGAACCGCAGCATTCGCAGGCGCGCGTCAGCCTGATCGGTAGCCGTGATTATGCCCGCTTTCTGCTGCTATTCACGTTGTCAGTATGCGCCTTTGTCAGCATCTTTTTTCTGAGCAGCCCGGTGGTCGCACAGGTCAAGGTGGCGCTTGACCAGATCGACACGATGGCGCTGTTGTCGTCTTTTCTGCTTGAGGCATTGCGTCTTCTGGCGGCACTTCTGGTCGCCTGGACAGTGGCCATGCTGCTGGTCAGGCTTCACCTGGCTGACTATGCGCTGGTCGAGCAGGCTTACCTGATGCCGGTACGCGATTTCTTCAGGCGCTACGGATTTTCGCTGGCGTGGGTTCTGCTTGCCCTGATCGGGGTTTACCGAATCTCGGATATCGTTCTCGGGGTCATCTCCAATGTTTTTTACCAGGATCTCGGTTTCAGCAAGTCCGAGATCGCCACGGTGGTCAAGACCTTTGGCGTCATTATGACCATCGTGGGTGGTTTTCTTGGCGGTTTGCTGACCATCCGCTTCGGTGTAATGCGCATCCTGTTTGTGGGTGCCGTTCTCTCCGCGGCTACCAATCTGTTGTTCATGTTACTGGCCGATATCGGCTATGACATGACCTGGCTATACATCGTGATCTCCGCGGATAACCTGTCCGCAGGCATCGCCAGTGCCGCCTTCGTCGCGTTTCTTTCGAGCCTGACGAATATTTCCTTCACGGCCATGCAATTCGCCATTTTTACCTCGATGATGACGCTGTTGCCGAAATTGCTGGGCGGCTACTCGGGTTCGATGGTCGACGCCATGGGCTACCCCGGGTTTTTCCTGTTCACCGCTATTCTCGGGATACCCGTACTGTTATTGATCATTGTCGCCGCGCGGCGTTTTCACATCGGCGAGCATTCGCACTAGATTTTTTGTATAGTTTGACGACATCAAGGACGCCTTAACAACCATGACTAAATCCGAAACTCTGTTCCAGCAGGCTATTACCGTCATTCCCGGCGGTGTCAATTCACCGGTACGCGCGTTTAACGGGGTAGGCGGTACTCCACCCTTCATCGAGCGCGCCGAGGGCGCCTGCCTGATCGACGTCGACGGTAATCGCTACATCGACTATGTCGGTTCCTGGGGGCCGATGATTTGCGGTCACGCGCATCCGGATATCATCGCGGCGGTGACCTCGACCGCCGCGCGCGGCCTGAGCTTCGGCGCGCCCTGTGCGCTCGAGGTGGAGCTGGCGCAGCGCATTTGCGACATTATGCCCAACATCGACCTGGTGCGCATGACCTGTTCCGGTACCGAGGCGACGATGAGCGCGATCCGCCTTGCGCGCGGCTTCACCGGGCGCGACAAGATCGTCAAGTTCGAGGGCTGCTATCACGGCCATGCCGATTCGCTGCTGGTCAAGGCGGGTTCGGGCGCGCTCACGCTGGGTGTGCCCAGTTCGCCGGGCGTACCTGCCGCGCTCGCCGATCACACCGTGACCCTCGAATACAACAACGCCGCACAGGTACGCGAGGCGTTTGCAGAAATCGGCGAGCAGGTCGCCTGCATCATCGTCGAGCCGGTCGCCGGCAATATGAATTGCGTACCGCCGGTGGACGGGTTTCTGCAAACGCTGCGCGAGTGCTGCGATGACAGCGGCAGCCTGCTGATTTTCGACGAGGTGATGACCGGGTTTCGCGTCGGGCTTGGCGGTGCGCAGGAGCGCTACGGCATCGTTCCCGATTTGACCACGCTCGGCAAGGTAATCGGTGGCGGCATGCCGGTCGGCGCCTTTGGCGGCAGGCGCGAAGTGATGAACCACATCGCGCCGCTGGGGCCGGTATACCAGGCCGGTACCCTGTCGGGCAATCCGGTCGCCATGGCCGCGGGCCTGGCAACGCTGGAACTTATTTCACGGCCCGGGTTTTTCGATGAGCTGACGCAAACAACCACGCAATTGCTCGACGGACTACATGCTGCGGCAAAGGCCAATGACGTGGACTTGCGCACCAACCAGGTGGGAGCCATGTTCGGCCTGTTTTTCACCGACCAGCCTCAAGTATCGAGCTTCGCCCAGGTCTCCGCCTGCGATGTCGAACGCTTCCGCAAGTTTTTCCACGGTATGCTAAGCCGCGGCGTCAACCTGGCGCCGTCGGCCTACGAGGCGGGTTTTGTCAGCGCGATGCACGGGCCGCACGAGATTGAACAGACTATTGCGGCCGCGGTAGAGAGTTTCGCCGAGCTTTGATCCCCCTGAAATTTGCGGGTTAGCGGGTTACAACCCGAGCATCGCCTTCTTCAGGTCCTTGTCGGCGGGGTGATTGCCGAGCCAGATTTCGACCAGCGCATTGCGAAAGTCCTCGCCGGGAATCACGCCCAGCAATGTTTTGTTTTTGCTGATGCTGGTTCCTGTACCGGGCTGGTAATCGAAGCGGTACTGATCGCGAGCTACCGCGCTGCCGTCAAAATACCCGTAAAACTGTTCGATTCGGTCTTTCAATGATTTGAGCGAGTCCGCACCCTGGTTGTTCTCAAACCCCTCGCGCCAGCTTTCCAGCAGCTTGTCGGCCGCGACTTCCTTGTAGACGAAATCGAGCTGAATGCGCAACGGTCCCGGTTTCGACAGTATCTCGGCGACGTCCGCAGATTTTGCCGGCAGATACAGTGAGCCGACGTAAACGTCGACCCAGAATTTTTCACGCAGACCGGCGCCGTTGAGCACCAGCGCCGCGCCATCTTGAGTCTTGATCTGATCGTTGATGAAGACGCCGGAAACCTCCGCGGCAGCGGCGATAGCGCCGGTTAGACTCAGGCAGATGGCAAGCAACAGGACCTTCATGGGTCGATCTCCTCAGGGTTTGGCGTTCGAGTTTATGCCTGGCAATGCAGAATTGAAACCCCGTTGCAGCGTCGCAAAAGCGGCGCTTGCGGTTAACCGCCGCTTGCCTCGGGCTTGATGTACTGAATCACGCCGAGCCGGATCAGTTCGGCATGCAGAATCACGGCGCGGTCGCTGTAGTCCGGTATCTCGAGCAGGCGTTGCTTGAGCGCGACATCGATGGGCATCAGGTAGATCAACTGGTACAGAATTTCGCAGAAGCTCTGATTGTCGCTGCGGATGCGGCCCGCCTGCGCACTGATGTGATCCAGCAGTTGCAGCATGTAGTGATACTGTTCGGGGATTTCGTTGCTGTCGCTGTCTTCGAGAAGTTCGATCTCGGCCAGGGCAAGGCCATCGGACTGGGTGCGCGTCGACAGGATTTCAAAGCGTTGTATGCCGAGCGCGGTGACGCCGAGCAAGCCGTCAGCGCGATGCTCCCAGTCGCTGATGGTTGCGGTCGTGCCGATCGAGTAGATGTCGCTACCGGTGCCGGTTTCCTCGCCGCGGTGAATCAGGACCACGCCGAACAGGCTGTTCTCGCGCATGCAGTTTGCGATCATGTCCAGGTAACGCGGTTCAAATATCTTCAATGCCAGCGTGTTGGCGGGCAGCAATACCGTTTTTAGCGGAAACAACGGGATTTCAGTCATGGCCTGATTTCAGTTGCCCCATCTTGGTGACAGATCATTGTCGACCCCCAGCTGGTCGAGTATGCGCGCAACGATGAAGTCGACCAGCTCGGACACCTGGCTGACGCCATGGTAGAAGCCGGGGTTCGGCGGCAGGATGACGACGCCGAGGCGCGCCAGCTTGAGCATGTTTTCAAGGTGTATGCTGGAAAATGGCGTTTCCCGTGGCACCAGGATCAGAGTTTTGCGCTCCTTGATGGCCACGTCCGCCGCGCGGTGAATCAGGTTGTCGCTGCTGCCGACGGCGATCGATGCCAGGCTGCCCATGCTGCAGGGGCAGACCACCACCGCATCGGCGACCGACGAGCCGCTGGCCGGCGGTGCGGTCCACTGATCCCGCGAATAAACCTGGATCAATTCGGGATCCACGGCGAAATGCTCGGCGAAGGTCTGGCGCATCTTCTGCGGTGGCCCGCTGAGCTTCAGGCTGGTTTCCATGCCCATGACGATCTGTCCCGGCTGCGAGGTAATGAACTGCACGCGGATATTTTGCCGCAACAGGATCTCGAACAGGCGCAGCGTATACTCCGCTCCGGATGCTCCGGTCATCGCCAGGGTAACCACTTGCGGCTTCATGAATCACCAATGGTCAGATCGGCTTCCACCAGCTTGTCGGTAGCCTGTGACAGTCGCGTGATCAGGTTTTCCAGGAAGATGCGGTAATAGCGTACCTGGGTTTCGGTCGAGGCCTGCTCCATCAGCGAAGCGCTGACACTCATCAACGACACGTCGGTGCGTGCCCTGATCGTCGCGTTGCGAGGCTGGCGCGTCAGGAAGGCGATTTCGCCGAAGCAGTCGCCCTGTTTCATCAGGCCAACCACCTTGCCATTTTTGACCACCTCGACCCCGCCCTTGGCGACCACGTAAAACGAGGTTTCGGGTTCGCCTTCGGTGACGATCACCTTGCCCTTCTGGAATTCCTTCCACTCGCTCGCATTAACCACCTCGGTAATCTGGTCATCGCTGAATTCCTTGAAAAATGCGAGATAACGCAGCGTCTTCCACTTTTCCTGCATATCGATGCGATCACCGACGCCGCGCATGTTGCCAATCGCCCTGCTCAGGTCGGTTGCCATCAGCTGCGCGGTTTCGTAGCGATCGTAGATGATCTTCTGCATGGCCTTTTCGGCAATCGCGGCGATGTTTTCGGGGATCTCGGGGTTGATTTCGCGGATCGGTTCGGGCTCGAGATTGGTGATCTTGTAAATCAACGATTCCAGGCTGTTGGCCTTGTAGGGCGTGCGCCGCGCCAGCAGGGCGTACATGACGGCACCCAGCGAATAGATGTCGGATTGCGCGACCAGGCGTTTTTCCTCGGAAAGCTGCTCCGGCGGCATGTACATCGGCGAACCCAGTATCTCGGTATCGTGGCCTTCGAAGCCGACGTCGACATGGGCGATACTGAAATCCATGATTTTGACCTGGCCTTCATTGCTGAGCATGATGTTGCCCGGTTTCAGGTCGCGGTGGATGATGCCTTCCCGGTGTACGTAGTCGAGGCCCCTGGCGCACTGGTAAATGACATCGACAATCTGTTTTGCGTTAAGCGTGCGCCCGCCGATTACGTACTCCTGCAGCGTTGTGCCATCGACGAATTCCATGACGATGTAATTGAGGTCGTCTTCCTGTCCGGCGTCGAACACGCTGACCACCGCGGGATGATGCATACGCCCGGCGCTGTACACCTCGGCAAAGAACTGCTCGCGCATTTTCTGTGTCGCCGCGGCGTCCATGTCGCTCGGCGTGTGTGCGACCTTGATGGCCACGGTGCGCTGCACGAATGGATCATAGGCTTCGTAGACCACGCCCATCGAACCGTGGCCAATGCGGCGCTTGATCTCGTATTTTGCTATTTTTGTTGGTCGTTGAGATTTTTCAGACATACCTGAAACTAGTGTTGCAGTGCCTCTATCAGGCGCTGGTGTATATTATCGAAACTCCCGTTGCTCATGATCACAACCTGATCTCCCGGCTGGATTGTCTGCACCAGGTAATCGATGATTTGTTGTGAATCATTTTTTACCTCTACTATTGTAGCCGCTGTCGCCGCCAATTCAGATATATCCCACTGCAGATTGGGATTGTCACACAATAGCACCAGGTCGGCCGCCGCGAACGACGCGCCCAGCTGTTTGCCGTGAACGCCCATTTTCATGGTATTGGAGCGAATGTCGACAAGCGCGATCAGGCGGCCACTGGTGGCGCCCTTCAGCGCATTCAGCGTCAACGCGATAGCCGTTGGATGATGCGCAAAATCGTCGATGATGCGCACGCCATCGATCTCGGCGATTATTTCCTGGCGGCGCTTGACGCCCGCGTAGCGGCTCATGGCGTCGACCCCTGTGTCGATGGCGACTCCGGCGTGGCGCGCGGCGATGATTGCGGCGGTCGCATTGAGTGCGTTGAACTGTCCCTGCTGGGCCAGTGACAACGCGTACTCGTGGTTATCGTGATGCAGCACATTGGCATCGAGGAAAAAATCGGCGTCGGCGTCGCTTGCTGAAAAACCTGTCTGTTCGCTCCAGCAACCCATTTGCAGGACATCGTTCAGCGCCTTGTCATCCTGCCTGAAGACGATCAGCGCGCTCGCCGGCAAGGTGCGCACCAGGTGGTGAAACTGGCGTTTGATGGCGGCCAGGTCGTCGAAGATATCGGCGTGATCGAATTCGAGATTGTTCAGTATCAGCGTGCGCGGATGGTAGTGCACAAACTTGGAACGCTTGTCGAACAGCGCCGAATCGTACTCATCGGCTTCGATGACGAAAAACGGGTCGCTGCCGAGCTTTGCGGTACGCGCAAAATTCTGGCTGACACCACCGATCAGGTAGCCCGGATCGAGGCCGGCGTCTTCGAGAATCCAGGCCAGCATGCTGCTGGTGGTGGTCTTGCCGTGGGTGCCGGCGACGGCCAGTACCCAGCGTTTGCGCAGGATGGATTCATACAGCCACTGCGGCCCCGAGGTGTAAGGCAGGCCCTGTTCCAGGATCTTTTCAAACTGCGGGTTGCCGCGCGTGATCGCGTTGCCCACGACGTAGATATCGCAGTCATCGGGCAGCGTCGCCGCGTCGTAGCCTTCGTCGAGCTCTATGCCGATGCGCTCGAGCTGGGTACTCATCGGGGGATAGACATTGGCGTCGGAGCCGGCGACCTCGAATCCCGATTCACGGGCCAATTGCGCTAGCCCGGCCATGAAGGTGCCGCAGATACCGAGAATGTAGATATTCAAGGATACATCCAGAATACGATGATTTGATAAACGAAAAAGTAAGCAAACGATAGCATAGCCGAAAGCTGGGTCGAGATTTCAAAGGAGCGCTTGAAAATAAGCGATAGCACGGCCAGATTCCACACCAGGATGAGCAGGGTGGCGTAAACCAGCAGGTTACTCTCGGCACTGCCATTGGCGGCGACCATACGGTAGGCCGGAATGGTTGCGGCAGTGATCACGAAATTGATGCCGAGCAAGGCCGAAAACGTCTGCAGCAGCCGCGTCATCGACTTTTTCCAGCGCAATGCGACGTAACTGAGCAGGCCGAGCATGGTCAGTTCCAGCAGTATTTGCGCACATACCAGCGCGTAGCTGCGCTGCGCATCCACCAGGAATAAACCGATCGAGAAATATGCAAAACCGGTGAGCAGCAAAGGGTAAGGGCTATAGGGCAGGCGCTCCGGGCTCGACAGCAGGAGACACATGAGCACATAGTGCTTGAGACTGTATAGCCACTGGCTGATGATGGTTTGCATGGCGGACATCATAGCCGGTTCAAAACCGAACACAATAACGCCGGAAAATGAATGAGTAAAAAATTCATTTGGTTATAATCACGCCCTTTGGCTATAAAAATTTATGAGCGAACAACCAGCCACCGACCTGACCAGTTTCCAGGGGCTAATCCAGACGCTGCAGAATTACTGGTCCGAGCAGGGCTGCGTGATCATGCAGCCACTGGATATGGAGGTGGGTGCGGGTACTTTTCATCCGGCGACCTTTATTCGTGCGATTGGTCCGGAGCCCTGGCGCGCCGCCTACGTGCAACCCAGCCGGCGGCCCACCGATGGCCGCTATGGTGAAAACCCGAATCGCTTGCAGCACTACTTCCAGTTCCAGGTGTTGCTCAAACCTTCGCCGGACGATTTTCAGGAACTCTATCTCGGCTCGCTGCAGGCGCTCGGTTTCGACATGCTGGTGCACGATGTCCGCTTCGTCGAGGATGACTGGGAGTCACCCACGCTGGGTGCCTGGGGCCTTGGCTGGGAGGTCTGGTTGAATGGCATGGAGGTCACCCAGTTCACTTATTTTCAGCAGGTGGGAGGTCTCGAATGCCGGCCGGTATCGGGGGAAATTACCTACGGCATCGAGCGCCTGGCGATGTACCTTCAGGGTGTCGATAATCTTTACGACCTGGTGTGGGCGAAGGGCCCGCAGGGAGTAGTGACCTACGGCGACATCTATCATCAAAATGAAGTCGAGCAGTCGACCTACAATTTCGAGCTGGCCGATACCGACGCGCTGTTTCACTGGTTCGATGTCTGCGAGGCGCAGTGTCGCCTGCTGGTCGACAGGCAGTTGCCTTTGCCGGCTTACGAACAGGTGATGAAGGCGTCGCATGCGTTCAATCTGCTCGACGCGCGTCACGCGATTTCGGTCACCGAGCGCCAGCGCTTCATCCTGCGCGTGCGCGGCCTGTCGCGCGCGGTGGCGGAAGCCTATTACGCCTCGCGAGAAGCCCTGGGTTTTCCGTTGCTGCGAGCGGAGAAGGCCAATGACTAATTGCCTGATCGAAGTGGGAACCGAGGAGCTGCCACCGAGCGCGTTGCGCACGCTGGCGCAGGATTTTGCGCGCCTGGTGCAGCAGGGTTTGAGTGACGCCGAACTCGCCGCGCAATCGGTGGAAGTATTCGCCACGCCACGCCGGCTGGCGATGCTCCTCTCGAGCTTGCCGTTGCAACAGAGTGATCGCAAGATCGAGAAACGCGGCCCGGCACTGGCAGCGGCTTTCGATGCCGACGGTAATCCATCAAAAGCAGCCAGCGGCTTCGCCCGATCCTGCGGTGTCGGCGTCGATGAGCTCGAGCGCCGGGAAACCGACAAGGGAAGCTGGCTGTACTATCAGGCAAGCGCAGCCGGGAAGAGCCTGAAGGAGATGTTGCCGACGATCGTGCAGGCGGCATTGTCCGCCTTGCCGATTCCGAAGCGCATGCGCTGGGGCGATCGCGACGACGAGTTTGTGCGTCCGGTCAAGTGGCTGGTGCTGATGCTGGATAGCGAGGTCGTCGATACCGAGATGTTTGGCCTGCACTCCGGCAACTGCAGCTATGGCCACCGCTTCCACGCACCCGGCCGCCTGGAGCTGAAAGATGCCGGCGATTACGCGGCAACCCTGCTGTCGCAAGGCATGGTCATCGCCAGTTACGAACGACGCCGCGACAGCATACGCAAAATGGTAGAACAGGCGGCTTCGCGGCTGGGCGGGCAAGTCCGACTCGACGCTAGCCTGCTCGACGAAGTGACCGGGCTGGTTGAATACCCGGTCGTGGTTTGCGGCGAATTCGACGCCGCTTTTCTGCAATTACCTGCGGAAGTGCTGGTGACGACGATGCAGGATAACCAGAAGTATTTCGCTCTGTTCGATAGTGACGGGGGGCTGTTGCCGCATTTTATTTCGGTCGCCAATATCGATAGCCGTAAACCCGAAGTCGTTGCCAAGGGTAACGAGCGCGTGATCAGGCCGCGCTTTGCCGATGCCGAATTTTTCTTTTCCCAGGATCGCAAGCAGGGACTGGAGGCGATGCGTGCCCGTCTCGACGCGGTCGTGTTCCAGGAGAAACTCGGTAGTCTTGGTGATAAAACCCGTCGAGTGAGCCGGTTGGCGGGGCAGATTGCCGAGCAGCTGGCGGCCGATGCTGAGCAGGTCGCGCGTGCCGCCGACCTGTGCAAGGCGGACCTGATGAGTGACATGGTCGGAGAGTTTCCGAAGCTGCAAGGGATCATCGGCCGTTACTACGCGGCCTTAGAGCAGGAAGATGCCGAAGTTTGCGAGGCGATCGAACAGCACTACTGGCCACGTTACGCCGGCGATCGGCTACCGCAGAGTGCAGTTTCGCAGGCTGTCGCGCTCGCCGATCGGCTCGATAGCCTGGTCGGCATCTTCGCCATCGGTGAAAAACCAGGAGGCGACAAGGATCCGTTCGCGCTGCGCCGCGCTGCGCTCACGGTGCTGCGAATTCTGGTCGAGAACCAGCTGCCGCTGGATGTGCACCAGCTGTGCCGTTGGGCGGCGGACGGGTTTCCGGCGGAACTTGGCGCGCAGGGCGCCATAGATGCAGTGATCGCATACATATTCGATCGTCAGCGGGCGTATTACCAGGAACTGGATATCCGCTTCGATGTCGTCGACGCGGTCGCACACGACCAGCCGGGCCAGCTCTACGATTGTGATTTGCGCATTCGCGCGGTGCAGGCATTTCAGCAACACGAAGCGGCAGGCGCGCTCGCCGCCGCCAATAAACGCATAGCGAATATATTGAAAAAACAGTCGTCGACGTTTGCCGGGGTCGATTCGGGGCTGCTCGGCGAACCTGCGGAACAGGAATTGTACCGGCAGCTCAAGGCGCTCGACGCCGAGGTGGCCGAGCTGTTCGCGAAGGCGCAGTATCTAGAAGGGCTGGAGCGACTGGCCCGGCTACGGCCCGCCGTCGACCGATTTTTCGATACGGTTATGGTGATGAGCGAAGACGCGGCGCTGCAGAACAACCGGCTTGCACTGCTCGATGAACTATTGCAAAGTTTCAGGCGGGTGGCTGATTTTTCTCGCATTCAGTCCTGAGTCAAGGGTTTCCAGGAAGAAGCCGAGTAATTGTCAATAATGGTATTTCTTGACCGGGGTGGAGTGATCAATCATCTGCAGCAGAAAGATATTACCGAGGTCGAGGGATGGGACCCGATATCGGGTAGCATCGAAGCGATCAATCGGTTTAAAAAGCGGGCTACCTGGTCGCCATCGCGTCCAACCACACGGGAATTGCGCAACGGTATTACTATTGAGGAGGACCTGCTGAAATTGTACGAAAAGATGCAGCGCATGCTGTTTACTCGCGGCGCCAGGGTGGACGGTATTTTTTATTGCCTGCATGGGCCGGAAGCAAATTCTATTTGCCGCGAACCCAGGCCGGGGCTAATCGACCAGATTGCCAAAGAGTTCGAAATTGAGCGGTCGAAGACCGTGATGGGGGAAGGCAGTATCTCCGATATCCGCGCGGCAAAGATGGCCAGTGCCAAACCGGTGTTGGTGCGCACCGGCAAGGGTGATTACACCATGCAGCATTTTGCGGAGATGCTGGATGTTCCCGTTTACGATGACCTGGCGCATTTCGTTCGCGAAACGCTGCTGCGGCGGCACTAGGCCGTGGTAAATCCCCTCTACAAATTCTGGCTGGTCATTCGCTCGACCTTTTTCTGGATTTTATTTCTGCCGGGCGTGCTGATATGCGCGACGCTGGTCTCACTCGGTTATTACCTGCCGCTGTCGATCCGCGTTGGCCTGGTAAAAATCTGGATCGCCTGGTCGCTGTTCAGCCTGCGGCTTACCTGCGGGCTCAAATACGTCGTCGAGGGCAGGGAAAACATCCCCGATAACGGCTTCATCGTCATGAGCAAACACAGCTCGACCTGGGAAACCATCGCGATTCAAAAGTTTTTCAGACCCATGGTCTGGGTGGTGAAGCGTGAACTTACCTGGATTCCATTCTTCGGTTGGGCGCTGAAGGCGATGAATGCGATCGCCCTGAATCGCGGTACCGGGCGTAAGGCGATCAATCAACTGATCAAGGAAAGCCAGCAGCACATGGACAGCGGACGTATCCTGATGTTATTTCCCGAGGGCACCCGGGTGCTGCCGATGCAGCACAAGCCGTTCAAGCTCGGCGGCGCCATCGTTTCACAGCGCACCGGCTACGCGGTCGTCCCGATCGCCCACAATGCGGGAGAATTCTGGCCGCGACACAGCTGGATCAAGTGGCCGGGCACCATCCGCGTGGTCATCGGCCCGCCGATCGAGCCCGAAGACAAGAGTCCGGAAGCGATCATAGCCGAGGTCGGTGACTGGATTCGCAGCGAATGTGAACGCATCAGTGATCCGCGGCAATTGCAACGTATCGGCGTGCTGGCACCACCAGCCGCGGAATAGGAGGCTACCCATCTTTGATCTGTCCACTAATTCTCTTCGCGTAGCAGCGGTTGATCGGCCGGCGCGATCCTGTGCCTGGCGCGAACGAATCTGTGCCCTGCTGCTGCTGCTCGGCGGGCCGGGATGCGCCAGCGCCGAATGGACCGGTGTGGCCATGGAATTTGCCAATTTCAATACCGACTGGAAGTTTTCTAATGAGACGCGTGAAGCAAAGACGAATTCGATTACCCTGAAGATCGAGGAGCGTACCAATATCGGTCTGACCGTGGGCGGTGGCATCGGCTATCACTTCCTGAGTCTCGATGGCCAGGACGGAGGCGATTCAACCTCGTTCGATGCGCAAAATGTGGAAATCTACCTGCGCCAGGAGTTTGCGCTCGGCGACGCGGTGACGCTGCTGGGCGTGCTGGATTACGCCTGGTATACCGGTGACGACGGTGACGAAGCAGACATTGACTGGAGCGAGGTCGGCGTAGAGTTGGGTGTCAATTTTCGCTACCGTAACGTGGGAATTACGCCCTTCGTGAGTTACACCAACGTCGATGGCGATACCAGTGGGTTGGAAGACGGTGGTGACTTTGAGCTGAAAGATTCTTTCGGCCAGGGTGTACGCTTTGATATTTTCGTCGAGAGCACTGCCTTCGTCAGCATTGAACTCAGGACGGGTAGTCAGACCGGCGGTTACATCGGCTTCGTGCGACGTTACTAGCCCGCGATTGGCGCCGGCACCAGGGGCGCTGGTTCGACAAAGGAACTAGGCGCTATTCCCGTAGCGTTTTTTACTCGCGTTGTAGCTTCCCACCAGGTCGTCGATTACTTGCTGGTCATACTCGCGCAGGCCACTCATTACCATTTTCTTCTGGCCCTTACCAACCCGTTCGCCGTTGCAGCACAGGTCAAAATTGAGCGCAACATCCGCGCGTTTTCCATAGAGACGGCAGATGCTGTCGGTGAATTCGAGGTCTACAGTCTCGATGTCCAGCGTGTCCAGCGAAATACGCATATGATCGTATATCACCAGTGGCCGATCGGGATTGATCATTACGTTGTGCTGCTGCATCAACGGCACCAGTACGTGAGGGAAAGTGTGTCCGGAGAATTTCACATAGTTGCGAGTCAGCGAACCGATTAGATCGGCATTGCGCGTATGCGCGCCGTCGCTGGAGACATCGAGGTACTTCTTGTCATTTTCATCGTAGATGGAAATTTCGCGGGCGTTAACGGCGGGCAAGATCAGCGTCACGTCATCGCCGACCATGCCGGAAAACGAAAAACCCATGGTCTGACGCAGGCCGTAGTGATGGATGATTACCGAGAACAGCAAATCGCCGGGTACGCAGAAGCGCTTGGAGTCGACGTCGTGGATCGAATTGAAATCCCCCGCCACCGATTTCGCGAAATCGCTTGCCTGTTGTCGCGTGAACGAGAGTCTGGAACCGTCCAGCTGACAGTAATTTTCAAGGTTCATTGTTTTTCTCGGGTTAACTTCAGGGGGCCCGGAGTGGTATCTTACAGCATTTTCTGAAAGGGAAGTAATCGGTGCGAAGCAAGGTTTGCAAAATCAGGCGGGAACAAAGACGACATGCTCAGTTTTAGCGGGCTGGCGCTGCGTCGTTCGACGACGCTGTTGTTCTCCGGGGTCGACTTGAAGATCTATCCCGGGCAAAAGGTCGGCATAACCGGCGCCAATGGTTGTGGCAAATCCTCGCTGTTTGCCTTGCTGCGTGGCGAACTCAGTGCCGATCAGGGTGATTATTATGTGCCGGCTGACTGGGCGCTGGCTTCGGTCGCACAGGAGACCGAGCTCAGTGATCGTATCGCGGTCGAATATGTCATCGATGGCGATGAAGAGCTGCGACAGGTCGAGGCCCGACTGACAACGGCCGAGCAAAACGCGGATTCGATGCAGATAGCGAGTTGCCACGAGCGCCTGCAGGAAATCGACGGTTACCAGGCAACCAGCCGCGCCGCGCGCCTGTTGGCCGGGCTCGGCTTCAGCGAGGCGGATATCCACAGGCCGTTAAATGAATTTTCCGGTGGCTGGATTATGCGTCTCAACCTGGCGCGCGCGTTGATGTGCCGCTCGGATCTGCTGTTGCTCGACGAGCCGACCAATCACCTCGACCTGGATGCGGTTATCTGGCTGGAGCAATGGCTGCGGCGCTATCAGGGCACCTTGTTACTGATTTCGCACGACCGCGACTTTCTCGATGCCGTGGTCGACCACGTGGCGCATATCGAGAATCAGCACATCGACCTGTATCGTGGAAACTACTCCGCTTTCGAAGTACAGCGCGCCGAGCGTCTGGCGCAACAGCAGGCGGCGCATGAAAAGCAGCAGCAAACCATTGCCCACATGCAGAGCTACATCGATCGCTTTCGTGTGCAGGCAAACAAGGCGCGTCAGGCGCAAAGTCGCCTCAAGGCGCTGGAACGTATGCAGTTGATCGCACCCGCTCACATCGATTCACCGTTTCACTTTGAATTTCGCGCGCCGCTTTCGCTGCCAACCTCATTGCTCAAGCTGGACGGCGTCAGCACCGGTTATGGCGATAACACGATTTTGCGCAAGATCGATTTCTCGCTGATACCCGGTGAGCGTATTGGCCTGCTAGGGCTGAACGGTGCGGGTAAGTCCACCTTTATCAAGCTGCTGGCCGGGGAACTGAGCGCTTTCGACGGCCAGGTAACCCGCGCCCGCGAATTGCAGATCGGCTATTTTGCGCAACACCAGGTAGAACAGCTGGATCTCGAGGCGAATGCCATGCTGATCATGCAGCGCCTCGATGGGCAACTAAGCGAACGCGAAATTCGCTCCTACCTCGGCGGCTTCAACTTCAGGGGAGAGAAAGTATTGCAGCCGGTGAAAACCTTTTCCGGTGGGCAGAAAGCGCGCCTGGTGCTGGCGCTGCTGATCTGGCAGCGGCCTAACCTGTTGTTGCTGGACGAGCCCACCAATCATCTCGACCTGGAAATGCGCCTGGCCCTTAACCAGGCCCTGCAGGGATACGAAGGCAGCGTCATCCTGGTTTCACACGATCGGCATTTGTTGCGCAGCGTGTGCGATGAGTTGTGGTTGGTCGATGCGGGTCGCCTGCAACCCTTCGATGGCGATCTCGACGACTATCCCGCGTGGCTTGCGCGGCGCAAATCCGCCTCGGCCGACAGCCCGCCGCCGTCGGCAAAGCCGGTCGATCGGCGCGAACTCAAGGCACAGCAAAATCGCCTGCGCAAGATCGAGAGCGAAATGGAGCGGCTAACCGCCACCAACGCCAGCCTCGTGCAGCAACTCGGTGATCAGTCGCTTTATGATGAAGCGAACTACGACAAGCTGCACACCAGCCTGGCCGAACAGGCGAAAACCAGCGAACGACTCGCGCAGGTTGAAGAGGAATGGCTGCGCCTCTCGGAAGCAATCGAACAGCAGAGCGGTTAGCCTGCGTTTAATTCAGTCGCAGGCTGCCGGGTTGGTATGCCGATTCCGAATCAGTTATTACGGCAGTCGCAGACGACCTGACCAAGCGTTTTCAGTGCGTTGATATTTGTCTGGCTCCACGGATAGCCGCAGTTGATGCGCAGATGGTTACGGAACTGTCGAGTCGCGGAAAAGAGTATACCGGGAGTAATGCTGATATTGTTTTGCAGCGCCTTGTTGAAAATATCGATGCAGTCGCAGCCCTCTGGCATTTCGACCCACAGCACGCTGCCCCCGTGCGGGTTTGAAATGCGGGTTCCCTGCGGAAAGTTCCGCGCAATCATGTAGCGGCCTTTTTCTACCTGCTCGCGCATTGCCACGCGCAATCGTGTCAGGTGCCGATCGTATTGCCCGCTGCTTAGAAACTCGGCCAGCGCAAGCTGGCTGATCGACGAGGTCGCGGATGACCAGGCCTGCTTGTATTGCAGGAACTTTTTGCGATAACGGCCCGCGATTACCCAGCCAACGCGATGCCCCGGTGCCAGCGTCTTGGAGAAAGAGGAGCAGCTCAACACCAGGTTATTGAGATCGTAGGACTTGGCGGGGCGGGGCGGCTTCTCGCCAAAATACAGGCTGCCGTAAACGTCGTCTTCGATCAGCGGTATATCACGTTCGGCCATCAGGTTGACCAGTTCACGTTTTTTGTCTTCCGGCATCTGGCTACCCAGCGGGTTGCTGATACTGGGCGACGCCAGCACTGCCCTGATGTCCATGGTGTCGAAGGCTTCTTCCAGCGCATCGAGATTGAGACCGGTGACCGGATCGGTTTCGATCTCGACCGCGAGCATACCCATCTGCTCGATCATGCGCAGCACCAGGAAATAGGTCGGTGACTCCACCGCGATAATGTCACCGCGCTTGGCCACGGTGCGCAGGCTGATCGACAGGGCTTCGGTGGCGCCCGAGGTGATGATAATGTCGTTGGCGCTGATGCGGGTGTGCGTCTGCGCGTATTGCTCGGCTATTTGTTCGCGCAGCTTGCGATCGCCCGGCGGAAACAAATAATCCATGCTCTTTTGTGGATATCGGCTTATAATGCTGCGCGTCGCACGCGTCAGCGACTTGACCGGCATGAAATCCATCGATGGATTCGAGGTACCGAAAGGCGCGATGCGCGGATTATTGGCGCTGCGAAAGACCTCTTCGAAGAGCTCGCCGAAGCGAACGCGTCGTGCCTGGCATGGCGCCGATGGTGACTTGTCGATGTCGTGGATCTGGCTAGCGAGATCGTTGACATAAAAACCCGACTGCGGTTTGGCGGTAAGCACACCCTGGTCCTCGAGATTGACGTAGGACTGGGTGATGGTTGCGATACTGACGCCAAGTTGCTTGCTCAGTTTGCGTAGCGATGGCGCCTTGTCGCCTGGTTTGAGGTCACCTTTTTCGATTAGCTCATTGATGTATCGCGATACCTGGTCGTACTTGAAGGTTTCTGCGCGTGCAACTGTCATGGTGATCCGCCAACTGTTCCGTATTGAATTTAAAAAAATTGTAACTGTTATTGTAACAGTTCCGTCCATATTATTGCATTATTGCCGGCGTGGCATTTACTTGCCCAGGCAACGAGTTAAAACCCCCTCCTCCTCCTCAAGGTTTTGACTATGTTAGCCCACCCCAAAAGGGTGGGCTTTTTTTTGCCTTTAGGCCTGCTGCGCTTGCTCTGGCGTTAGATTTTTTCAAATCGAAATGCTCATTTAGGTTCACTAAACTCCGCTTCCGATTTGAAAAAATCTAACGCCAGAGCTGCGCTCGCGACGGCCTAAAGGCAAAAAAATTACAGGGGAATGGTGGGTGTCTGTTGGCGGAGGGAACATTTAGGTTTGCTAAACGCCGCTTCCGACACGTGAAAAGCGGCGCTCGAGTGCAGGGATGCACGGGTGCCGAATGCGCCGGGAGCGTAATTCGGCCGCGACGCCCACAAGGCAAAAAAACTTTCAAATTCTTGAGAGCATTCGTTGCCGGAGGGCCCATTTCTGCGTTGCTGATTGCATTGAATTCAGTGGGATCGTGCTCGCTATTGCGACGGCATTGATCAAACTGCCTAACTGCAGGCCTTAACAGGTATCAAGCGGTAGAATCAATCGTTAGAATTGCCAGGCGGGAGCGCAGGCCTATCCGGCGAAGTAAGACTACCGGCCGATTACCATGACAGGAGGTGAAGAGTGAATCCTCAGACCGCATTGGCGCAATCCGATCCGTTGATTGCCGAGGCGCTGGCAAACGAGGCGGCGCGTCAGCAAACGCATATCGAACTGATCGCGTCGGAGAATATCGTCAGCCCTGCGGTACTCGAAGCCCTGGGTCATGAGATCGCCAACAAGACCCTGGAAGGCTATCCGGGAAACCGCTTTCACGGTGGCGGGGAGTTCGTCGATGTCGTCGAGCAGGCGGCCATCGATCGTGCCATGGAGTTGTTTGGCGCAGGCTACGCCAACGTACAGCCGCATTCCGGAACGCAGGCAAACCAGGCCGTTTTCTTTACCCTGCTGCAACCGGGGGATCGTGTATTGAGCCTCGATCTCGCAGCGGGTGGCCACCTGAGTCACGGCGCCAGGCCCAATCTTTCGGGGCGCTGGTTTGCGGCGCATCACTATGGCGTGGACCGCGACAGCGGGCTGATGGATTATGTGCAGATCGAGAAACAGGCAAAGGCGGTCAGGCCTCGCTTGTTGATCGCCGGCGGTTCGGCGTATCCGCATGCCATCGATTTTGCGCGCATGGCGGATATCGCGAGACGTGTCGACGCGCTGTTCCTGGTGGATATGGCGCATGTTGCCGGCCTGGTCGCGGCCGGTGTTTACGATTCGCCGCTGGCGCATGCCGATTATGTCACCTGTACCACCACCAAAACCCTGCGCGGGCCTCGTGGTGGGCTGATCCTGTCGCGCAGCGAAGCCAACGGCAGGCAGCTTCAGTCAGCGATTTTCCCGGGCGTACAGGGTAGCCTGCATTCAAACGTGCTGGCGGCCAAGGCCGTTTGTCTCGGCGAAGCCCTGCAACCGGAGTTCAGGCGCTACGGTGCCCAGGTCGTTGCCAATGCCAGGGCACTGGGACGGGTTCTGCTGCAGCGTGGCATAAATCTCGTCGGCGGCGGTACCGACTCGCACATGCTGCTACTCGACCTGTCGCCGCAGGGAATCCTCGGTCGCGATGCTGAACACGCACTTGCCGTGGCGAATATTACTTCCAACAAGAATCCGATTCCGTTCGATCAGGCGCGTCCCGCCGACTGGGCAGGGCTGCGCCTTGGCGTGGCTGCGGCAACCACGCGGGGTTTCGATGAAACCGCGATGACCCAGCTTGGCGACTGTATCGCCGATCTCATTTTCGCTGCGAGCAAAGGGAAACTTGACGCTGTCGCCGATAACGCCAGGCCGGTCGTGGCCGGGTTGTGCAACCGCTTTCCGCTACCCTATGACTAGGATTGTTCGATTCGTATTTTCTCTATGCGGACACACGAAAAACTGGCAGCCAGGTGTGGCTTTGCAAACAGTCTGGTGGAAACCAGATGTCCTGGTAACATCAGGACCATCGCGATATTTCTCGACGCTTGCACGACAGGTTTTACGCCCTCGCGCGGCAGCTCGGCGTTAATCAGACCCAGAAGGCCTTTTCCACGTCGTCCATACTTACTTGACCGTGATGCAGGTGCAGGGTGCTCGGTTTGCTACCTTGTGTGACACGCTGCCAAGAAAAAGACCCTTTATATCGCTCAACCCTCGCGAACCCATGATCACGCAATCAATGTTTTCCTCATTGATACAATTCAGGATGCTATCGGCGGGATCGCCATTTTCAATCCGGGCATCGACATTTTTCAGGCCTTTTTGCTGCGCACGATTCTTTGCCCTGTCAATAATATGCTGGCCTATCTCGATCAGTAAGCGTGGTGATATCGCTGCATCCTGAAAGGCCGAGCCCGTAGCGATGTCTAACCCCGGGTCCAACGCTTGCAGGCGTTTCAATTCCAGGTTGACAGGCTTGGACAGACCCTCGATCTCGGCAAATCGTTGCAAGGCGTCGATATTTTCGGAGCGATGAGGTACGTGCAATATTACGAGTGAGGCAGCGTACTTAGTTGCCAGATCGATGGCCAGATCGAGCGCCTTGCCGGAATGGTCTGAACCGTCACTGGCGCATAAGATTTTTTTAAACATCAGAAACTTCCTCGGCCTGCCAATTAATAAAAATCAATTTACCTGAAAATCGATTTGGTAAATTGATGCAGCTCAACTGGGACAAATTGTTCTTAGATACCCGCTTCTTGTTACCGCTGTTTACTATGAATCCCTGTTTAAAGGTTGATGTTTCGGATTGTCTCCCGTGTAGCCGGGCGATCCATTGACGGCCTAAGATTGCCTCCCAACACGGTGTTCAGGTCTGCAACGTGCCCGGGCTGTGTGAAATTTTACTGTTGAAGAATAATCATGCTTGCCGACTGCTGTGCTACCCGATGAGTGGTTGCGGTGAGGGCCGCCAGGATGCCTGGTTTGGCTGAGTCTGTTTCCACGGAGAGAGAGGAAGATGTTTGTCCCGTCTGCATTAGCGCATCTGCACTTGCGGTCTAGACCGTCGAGATACGCGGACTAGAAGAGAAAACGCGTGCTTGCAAGAAAATGGCGCGCTCGGCGGGAGTCGAACCCACGACCTTTGGCTTCGGAGGCCAACACTCTATCCAACTGAGCTACGAGCGCATGATCTATCGATTTCAGCCCGTCACAGGGCAGGGCCGTGATTGTAAACCATAGTGGGCCAGATTAAACTGTGTGATCAAATAATTTTTGCGAATTGGCCATTTTTCAACGATAATGCCCAGCGTTTCTGAACCCGGCCCATATCCTGGAGACAACCTGTGAGTGCAACTCAACCCGAAACTTTTTCGCCAAAAAATATTACCGTTCTCGGCGGTTTGCTGCTGATCGCGGTATTCATCGGCGAAGTCTTGATCGGGCCGCACCACGAAGGCGAGACGGTGATGGTTGTTGCAGAGACCGTGGATGACATCGCGATGCGTCTCAAGCCAGTGGTTACGCTGGAAGATATCAGGAGTGGCAAGTCCTCATCCATGGCCGCCGGCGGTGGTTCAGGCGCTACCGTTGCCGCTGCCGACAACGCCAGCAAGACGCCGGAGCAGCTTTACCAGGGCGCCTGTTTCGCCTGTCATGGTACCGGTGCCGCTGGCGCTCCCAAGCTGGGTGATGCGGCCGCGTGGACCGAACGCGCCGCGAAGGGTCTCGATGCGCTGGTAAGTTCGGCAGTCAGCGGTATCGGCGCGATGCCGCCGCGCGGTGGCTCAGCCTACGATGAAGACCAGATTCGCGCTGCCGTCGAGTACCTGCTGAATAATTCAAAGTAAGCGCTCGGGCTTTACCCATTTTTTTGAAAGCGGAGCTTGCCTCCGCTTTTTTTATGGGCTTCAGGAATGCAGACGCCGATCATGTCGGCGGCAGGCGATGGCCTCGGTGAGATGGCAATCTTCGATAGCCGGGCTTTGCGCCAGATCGGCGATGCTGCGCGCAAGCTTCAGCAGTTTGTGGTAGCTGCGCGCGCTGAGCCCGAGCTTGTCGATGGCGTTCACCAGCCTGGCTTCGCTTGTGCTTTCAATCCGACACACCCGTTTTAATTCTCGATTGTCGAGATGGGCGTTGAGGCATCCCTGGCGTTCGAGCTGCAACTGGCGCGCGGCGATCACCCGCTCGCGCACCGCGGCGCTGTTTTCAGCGGGCTTATTGCGTTCCGCGAGAAGTTGCTGTTGGCGCAGGCGGCCGAGCTCGATCTGGATGTCGATGCGATCGAGCAACGGCGCCGAAAGCTTGTGGCGGTAGCGGCTTAACTGCTCCGCGGAACAATCGCAATCGGCTATCGAGTCACAGCCGCCGGGGCAGGGGTTCATCGCTGCTATCAGTTGGAAGCGCGCCGGAAACTCGGCGTTACCCGTAGCGCGCGAAATGTGTATGCGCCCGGTTTCGAGAGGTTCGCGTAGCACTTCGATAGAGCGCCGATCGAATTCGGTGAGCTCGTCTAGGAACAGCACGCCATTATGCGCCAGCGATATTTCCCCGGGCCGCGGGAAGCGTCCGCCGCCCACCAGCGCGATGCCCGATACGGTGTGATGCGGTGAGCGGAACGGACGTTGTAGCCAGTTCTGTGGTCCTACGGCCTGCTGGCATATGGAGCGGATGCTGGCGCTACTCATCGCCTCATTTTCGTCCAGCGGTGGCAATATCGAAATTAGTCGTTGCGCCAGCATGCTCTTGCCGGTTCCAGGTGGTCCCATCATCAACATGTGATGTCCGCCGACGGCAGCAATTTCGAGCGCGCGCCTGGCCTGTTGCTGTCCATAGACGTCGTGGAGATCCATGCCCTCGAAGCTGGGGGTGATGCAGCGTGCGGTGCCGGGTGTCGGCAGCGCCTCGCCACCGTTCAGGCTGTCGCATACTGCGGCCAGCGAGCTCGCCAGGCGAATCGGCAGATTGCGCAGCAGGCTGGCTTCGGCGGCGTTTTGCTGCGGGGCGATTACGGCCTGGCCCGCCTGTCGACAGGCGACCAATGACGGTAGCAAACCATCGACCTTGCCGCAGGCGCCGCTGAGCGCGAGTTCGCCGAAACAGGCGGTGTCCTGCAGGCCGCTGATATCGATTTGCTGCGAAGCGGCGAGGATCGCGAGTGCGATTGGCAGGTCATAGCGCCCCCCGGTTTTAGGCAGATCGGCGGGCGCAAGGTTGACGGTGATTCGCTTTGCGGAAAATTCGAATCCCGAGTTGATAATCGCCGAACGCACGCGGTCGCGCGCCTCGCGCACCGCTGTCTCCGGCAGACCAACTATGGTGAAGGCCGGCAAGCCATTGGAAATGTGTACTTCGACGCGCACCTCGAAGGCGTCGATGCCGAGTTGCGCGCGCGTGCTGAGCTGGGTAAGAGACATGGCAGATTCCTTCCTGGTGTGATTATGAATTGACGCTTCCAGCGTCCACGGCGACATGTTACCACGAAGTTTGCCTCGACCGGGAGCGACATGGGAGCCGGGCCATACGGGTCCAGTTGATGCAGGTCAAACACCTCGCCGATTGTTATCGCGGATTACTGCCGACCATATCGATAACCTCGATATGATTGATATACTGTTTTTTTTTGAGTGGAGATACTCGATGAAACCGAATATGGGAACACTGGATCGCAGCATTCGCGCTATCGTCGGGATTGCCCTGATTGCGCTCTGGCCTCTCGGATTCTTGCAGGGCACGGCGGCAATCGTTGCGGCGGTCGTGGGTGGGGTGTTACTGGTCACCGCGATATTGCGCTGGTGTCCTCCTTACTCGTTATTCGGAATCAATACCGGCGCGCGCGATAAATAACGCGGACTGATGTCCGTATCGATCATTCCCTGGTTGCTGGTTGCGCGCGGTCAGGAAGACTATCGCTATTTCGCCAGAACGCTCTGCGCGCACCTGTAGGCGCCGAATCAGCCCAGCGTTTTTTCCAGTTCCTTCAGGCGGGCTTCGATGATCTCGAGCTTCTCGCGGGTGCGCTCGAGCACGCGCGCCTGTAACTCAAACTCTTCCCGGCTAACCATTTCATAATTTGCGAGTTGCTGTTGCAACAGTGTTTTCAGGCGCGCGTCGAAGTCCTGCTTGACTTGCTGCAAACCTGGCGGCAACAGCGCGTGAATCTTCTCCGAAAGCTGATTGATGGTTTGATTGTCGATCATCAGTAATCCCCAAAATAGTGCAAAATAATTTAATTGAGCACAAATATAGTGCAAAAGTGCCGAATAATCGGCTCATGGTAACGGTAATTTGCTTGATTTCCCATAGTCGCGACAATCGAGGCCGAATTTAATCGGGAGACATTCATGAAAATCATCACCGCGATTATCAAGCCATTCAAGCTTGATGACGTTCGCCAGGCACTCGGCGAAATAGGAGTGCAGGGATTGACCGTTTCGGAGGTCAAGGGCTTTGGCCGGCAAAAGGGTCACACCGAACTCTATCGTGGCGCCGAGTACGTGGTCGACTTTTTACCCAAGGTCAAAATTGAAATTGGAATCGACGACGACCTGGTCGACCAGGCCATCGAAGCCATTACTTCAAGCGCCAACACCGGGAAGATCGGCGACGGCAAGATATTCATAACCAACCTGGAACAGGTTGTCCGCATTCGCACCGGCGAATCCGGCCCTGCGGCGCTATAGGAGGCATCGATGGAGAACCAGATTTTTCAACTACAGTACGCGCTCGATACGTTTTATTTTCTTATCTGCGGCGCGCTCGTCATGTGGATGGCGGCCGGTTTCGCGATGCTCGAGGCCGGGCTGGTGCGTGCCAAGAACACCACCGAAATACTGACCAAGAACGTGGCCCTGTTCGCAGTCGCCTGCACCATGTACATGGTGTGCGGTTACTCGATCATGTACGGCGGTGCGGATTTTTCGCTGTTTCTGGCTGGTATCGTCGGTGACGGCGTGAGCGGCGCAGAAGAACCGGCAACCTATGCGCCTTCAGCGGATTTCTACTTCCAGGTAGTGTTTGTCGCAACGGCGATGTCGATCGTCTCCGGAGCAGTTGCCGAGCGCATGAAGCTGTGGGCATTCCTCGCCTTTGCGGTGATCATGACCGGGCTGATCTACCCGATGGAAGGGCGCTGGACCTGGGGCGGTGAGCCGGTCTTCGGCATGTATACGTTGGGCGACCTCGGCTTCTCCGACTTTGCGGGTTCCGGAATCGTGCACATGGCCGGCGCCGCCGCCGCTCTGGCGGGCGTTTTACTGCTTGGAGCGCGCAAGGGCAAGTACGGTAAGAACGGTCAGATCAACGCGATCCCCGGCGCCAACCTGCCATTGGCCACGCTGGGTACCTTTATCCTGTGGCTGGGCTGGTTCGGTTTCAACGGCGGTTCCGTGCTGGCGACCTCGTCGGTGGAAAGCGCTAACGCCGTCGCCGTGGTGTTCATGAACACCAACGCGGCCGCGGCCGGCGGCCTGATTGCGGCGATGATCGTTGCGCGAATGATGTTCGGCAAGGCTGATCTGACCATGGCCTTGAACGGAGCGCTCGCCGGGCTGGTGGCGATCACCGCCGAACCATCGACGCCGACACCGCTGCTGGCCACGCTGTTCGGCGGCATTGGCGGGGTGCTGGTCGTGTTCAGCATCGTGACCCTGGACAAGCTGAAGATCGACGATCCGGTGGGTGCGATTTCGGTGCACGGCGTTGTCGGTCTGCTGGGCCTGTTGCTGGTACCCGTGACCAACGAAGCCTCCAGCTTTAGCGGCCAGATCATCGGCGCGATCACCATCTTTGTATGGGTTTTCGCGGTGAGTTTTCTTGCCTGGTTCGTGCTCAAGCAGGTCATCGGCATACGCGTCAGCGAAGAGGAAGAGTACGGTGGCGTGGATCTGTCGGAGTGCGGAATGGAAGCCTACCCGGAATTCACCAAGGCCGCTTGAACAGGGTTTTTACGTACGGGCCGGGTTGCGTAACCCGGCCCTTTTTTTTGTGTGTTAAAATTGGGGTCCTTTGCAAAATCCATAGCCGACATGTTGTGCCATATCTACCGCAGTAACCACAAGATCGATACCTATCTATACCTGCTCGATAAGGATGATTTCTCGGTGATTCCCGGGGACCTGTTGCGCGTTTTCGGTCCGCCGGAATTCAGTTTCAGCTTCGATTTGACCGAGGAGCGCAAGCTTGCCAGGGAAGACAGCACCGAGGTGCTGGAAAACCTGCAAAACCAGGGTTACCACCTGCAGTTACAGGACGATATCCTGGTCGAGCAAATGCTTGCACTGAAAGGATTGAACTGAATTCAGCCGGGCCTGCATATTGCACAGGCATCCCGCGGAGCAGGAAATTGGTGGGGCCTCGAGACTAGAGCCGATCGCGCAGTGCGTAGTAACTCATTCCGAGTACCAGGCCGGGCCAGCGCAGCAGGTCACCACCCGGGAACTCGCGCGTGGGGATAGTGCCGAACAGGTCGAAACTTTCCGCTTCGCCGGCGATTGCATCGGCGATCAGCTTGCCGGCAAGCGTCGCCATGGCGACGCCCTGCCCGGAATAACCCTGCGCGAAATAAGTGTTGTGCCGCCCGAGCCGGCCAAAGTGGGGCATGCGGTTCAGGGTAACCGCGAGCGTGCCACCCCAGGCGTAATCGATGCGGGTATCGGCCAGTTGTGGATAGATCTGCAGCATGGGTTTGCGCACGAAGCTGGCGATGTCGCCGGGGAAGTTCTGGCGATAGTTTTCGCCACCCCCGAACAGCAGGCGTTTGTCGGCCGAGAGGCGGTAATAGTTGACCACGAAACGTGAATCGGCGATGGCGACATCGCGCGGGTTGATCGTTTGCAACTGCTCGGTTGACAGTGGCTCGGTGGCGACGATGAAATTGTTGATCGGCATGATCTTACCGGAAACGCGTTTCTCCAGTTTGCCGAGGTAACCGTTGCAGGCCAGCACGATGCTGTCGGCTTCGACCACGCCGCGATTGGTGAGGACGCGATTGGGACTGCCTTCCTGGTAGCCTTCGACCACGGTGGACTCGTACAACCTGGCGCCAGCGGCAAGCGCGGCGTCGGCAATCCCGAGCGCATAGTTCAGCGGGTGCAGGTGCGCGGCACCCATATCGAGCGTACCGCCGTAGTAGCTGTCGCTGCCAACCAGCTCGGCCATGGCGTCGCGTTCGAGGTACTCGATCTGCTGGTAGTCGTATTGCTCGCGCAGGAAATCGACATAGGCGCGGCTTGCGGCGTCGTAGGCGGGCTTGTGGTTCGGGTGGGCGATGCCCGGTTTCAGATCGCAGTCGATGCCGTGGTTCGCGATCAGCGATTTTGCCAGGGACTTGGCATCTTCCGCCAGTTCCCAGAGTTTGCGCGCCGCGTCCGCACCGACCATTTCGCTGAGCGTATCCTGGTCCTTGCGCTGGCCGCTGCAAAGCTGGCCGCCGTTGCGTCCCGACGCGCCCCAGCCGGGTTTACGTGCTTCCAGCAATACCACGTCGTAACCGCGCTCGGCGAGATGCAGCGCCGACGACAGCCCGGTGTAGCCGCCGCCGATGATGCACACGTCGGCGCGGCGCGAACCGTCCAGCGGGGTAAGATCGAGGCTGCGGTTACAGCTGGCGTGGTAATAGGAATCCGGGTAATCGCCGCTGTCGCTTTTATCCTGTACCAGCTTGAAGCTCATGCCATCTCCTTCAGGCGATGGCTTTTTGCGTCAGGTCGAGGCACTGCCAGGCACGCTCGATGAACACGTCGATATCCGCCTGACTGATCACCAGCGGTGGTGAAATGATCATCGCATCGCCAACCGCGCGCATGATCAGGTTGTTTTCGAAACAGAATTCACGGCAGACGATGCCGACAGCCTTGTTCTTTTCGAACTTGACGTAATTCTCCTTGTCCTTGACCAGTTCGAGTGCACCGAACATGCCGACCCCGCGCACTTCGCCGACCAGCGGATGGTCGCCCAGTTCGCGCAGGCGCCGCTGCAGGTAGGGCGCGGTTTTCTCGCGCACGGTCTCGACGATGTTTTGTTCCATCATCAGGCGCAGGTTGGCGATCGCCACCGCCGCGCACACCGGGTGACCGGAGTAAGTGTAGCCGTGGTTGAATTCTCCACCCTTGCTGACCAGCACGTCGATGATGCGATCCGCGACCATCACGCCGCCGATCGGCAGGTAGCCCGAAGACAGGCCCTTGGCGATCGGCATCAGGTCGGGTTTCAGATCGTAGTAGTTGGAGCCGAACCACTCGCCGGTGCGGCCGAAGCCGCAGATGACTTCGTCGGCGACCAGCAGGATGCCGTAGTGTTCGCAAATCTTTTTCACCTCGGGCCAGTAGCTCTCGGGCGGCACGATGACGCCGCCGGCGCCCTGGATGGGCTCGGCGATAAACGCCGCGACCTTGTCGACACCCAGTTCCTCGATCTTGTCGGCGATCGACTGCGCCGCCTGGCGTCCGAATTCCTCACGGTCGAGATCCTTACCGAGTTCACAGCGTTTGGCGAACCAGTTGGGCTGATCGACATGTACGATGTCAGGAATGATGCCGCCCTGGGCGTGCATCTCATCCATGCCGCCGAGGCTGGAAGCGGCGATGGTGCTGCCGTGGTAGGCGTTCTTGCGGCTGATCACGATGCGTTTTTCGGGTTTGCCGAGGATATCCCAGTAACGCCAGATCATGCGCAACACCGTGTCGTTGGCTTCCGATCCCGAACTGGTGAAAAACGCGTGGTGCATGTGCCCGGGGGTGACCTCGGCGAGCAGCGACGACAGCTCCGCCGCCGGTGGCGTGGAGGTCTTGAAGAAGGCGTTGTAGTAAGGCAGTTTGCTGATTTGCGTCGACGCGGCATCGATCAGCTTTTGCTGCCCGTAGCCCATGTTGACGCACCACAGCCCGGCCATCATGTCGAGCAACTGGTTGCCGTCGGAGTCGGTCAGGTAGACGCCCTTTGCCGACTCGATGATGCGCGGCGGCTTTTGCTTCAAATCGTTGGGGTTGGTGAAAGGATGGAGGTGGTGGCCGTCCATACCCTGCCATTTTTCGGTGTTGCTGATATTCGCGGTTGCTGTGGTCATGGTGTTCGCCTCAAACCTTTAACAGTAAATGCTCCCGTTCCCAGGGGCTGATGACATTGAGAAAATTATCGAATTCGACTTCCTTCACGGCGACGTAGACCTCGACGAAAGAATCTCCCAGCACTTCGCGAAGTTCCTTGCAGTTGGCCAGCCGCTGCAGCGAGTCGTACCAGTGACGCGACAGTTGCATCGGTTGATCGTAAGCGCTGCCCTGCAGGGGCGGGGTCGGTTTCAATCCCTGTTTCATGCCGATATAGCCACAGGCCAGCGAGGTAGCGATCGCGAGGTAGGGATTGACGTCCGCCGAGGGGATGCGGTTTTCGATGCGCATCGACTTCGGATTTTTTTCCGGCACGCGAAAACCGGTGGTGCGGTTGTCGAAATCCCAGTGAAAATTGATCGGCGCGGACATTTCCTTGACGATACGCCGGTAAGAGTTAACGTAGGGCGTCATCAGCGCCATCGCCTCGGGCAGAAAACGTTGCAGGCCGGCGATGTGGCTCAGCAACAGTTCGTTGGGCAGGCCCTCGGGCGTCGAAAATATGTTTTCGCCAGTGTTGATGTCCTCGACGCTTTGGTGAATGTGCATCGCGCTGCCGGGTTGCCCTTCCATCGGCTTGGCCATGAAGGTGGCATACAGGTCGTGGCGTAGCGCCGCCTCGCGCACGGTGCGCTTGAACAGGAAAGCCTGGTCGGCGAGTTCCAGCGGGTCGCCGTGCAACAGGTTTATCTCCATCTGTCCCATGCCTTCCTCGTGAATCAGCGTATCGATCTCCAGCCCCTGGCCTTCGCAGAAATCGTACATGTCGTCGAACATCGGCTCGAAATCGTTGACCGCATCGATGTTGAACGACTGGCCGGCGCGCTCGGCGCGCCCGGTACGCCCGATCGGGGGGGTCAGCGGGTTCTTCGAATCGAGGTTCGGCTGCAGCAGGTAAAATTCGAGTTCGGGCGCGACCACCGGTTTCCAGCCTTCGTCGGCATAGCACTTGAGCACCCGGCGCAGCACCTGGCGCGGCGAAAATTCGATCGGCTTGTCGTGCATGTCGAAGCAGTCATGGATCACCTGTGCCGATGGTTCACGCGCCCACGGCAGCATGCGGATGGTGTAGGGGTCGGGCTTCAATACCATGTCGATATCGAGCGGGTTGAGGGTTTCCCAGATGTGCGGGTAATCGCCGGTTACCGACTGCATGAACACCGATTGCGGCATGCGCAGGTTGGCGGTGCCGATGAATTTCGAGGCAGGCATTATCTTGCCGCGCGCTGCGCCGGCGAGATCGGGAATGATGCATTCCACCTCGGTGATCCGGTTTTTCTCGATCCAGTCTTTCATAGCAAGTATCCAGTGATATCTGTAGGACAGCGTCTGTCCGAATTTGGTCGACTAAAGATTAAAAGGGGGCGCTTCAGAAGCCAGTGGCGCAATTGTGATCACAAAAAAAAGTAAAGTCAATTTCAAGTTGGCCTGGCTTTGCACGACTTCGGCGCATCCGCTCGTGAGCCTGATGCGATCCCGGATACCGGGATCGAGTCGAGAAGGTCAGGTCTCTTCGCTGGTCATTTTCAGCTCGAGTTCGCGCTGTTTCTGCTGGCGGAACATGATCCAGGCCGCCAGCAGAACGCCGATTGCGACCACCAGGATGATGATGGTCGCGAGCGCGTTGATATCCGGGCGCAGCCCGAGCCTGACGCGCGAGTAAATCAATATCGGCAGGGTAACCGCGCCCGGGCCGGTGACGAAGCTGGCGATGACCAGGTCGTCGAGCGACAGCGTGAAGGATAGCAGCCAGCCCGCCAGCATACCCGGGGCGAGCAATGGCAGGGTGATATCGACGAGCACGCGCAGCGGTTTGGCGCCGAGGTCCTGCGCGGCTTCTTCGAGATCCTGCGCCATGCCGGACAGGCGCGACTGGATGATGACGGCGACGTAAGCCATCGAAAAGGTGATGTGGGCAATGGTGATCGTGGTGAAGCCGCGTTGATCGGGCCAGCCGATGAACTCCTTCAAGGTGATGAACAGCAGCAGCAGCGACAGGCCGGTAATAACCTCCGGCATGACCAGCGGTGCGGAAATCATGCCGTTGAAGAGGGTGCGCCCCTTGAAACGCCCGAAGCGCACCAGGGCAAGGCCCGCCAGGGTGCCGAGCACGGTCGCGAAGCAGGCGTTGACCGTGGCGATCTTGAAGCTCAGGCTCAAGGCTTCCCAGATTTCTTCGCTCTCGAATAAGACGCCGTACCACTTGGTCGAAAATCCGCCCCATACCGGCACGATCCTGGATTCGTTAAACGAATAAATGATCAGCATCAGCATCGGGATGTACAGAAACGCTATCCCGAAACAGGTGGTGGTAATCAGGAAATACGAGCGCCTGCCGTTATTCATACGTTGCCATCCGCCTTAGACTGGAAGTGTTGATAAAGCATCATGGGTACGACCAGCACCACCAGCAGGGCGATTGCGACCGCCGAGGCAATCGGCCAGTCGACGTTGGCGTTGAATTCGTTGTACAGGATGCGCCCGATCATGAGCACGTTACCGCCGCCGAGCAGATCCGGAATGACGTACTCACCCGTGGCCGGAATGAACACCAGCAGCGAGCCGGCAATAATTCCCGGAAGAGTCATCGGCAGGGTAATGGTGAAAAACGTGGTCATCGGCCTGGCGCCGAGGTCGGCGGCCGCTTCGAGCAGGGTCCAGTCGAGTTTTTCCATGTTCGCGTAAAGCGGCAGAATCATAAACGGTACGTAGGTGTAGACGATGCCGACATAGACCGCGAAGGTGGTGTAGAGCATCTGTATCGGCTGATCGATGATGCCGAGCGCGATCAACAGGTTATTGATGGTTCCCTGGTCGGCGAGCAAGCCCATCCAGGCGTATACCCGCAGCAGGAACGAAGTCCAGAAAGGCAGGATGACCAGCATCAGCAGGATATGCTTGACGGTGTGGCTGGAACGCACGATTGCGTAGGCCATCGGGTAACCGAGCAGCAGGCAGAGGATGGTCGAGGATGCCGCTATCATGACCGAGTTGATGTAAGTTTTCGCGTAGAGCGGGTCATCCCAAAGGTAGGTGAAGTTATCGAACACCAGCCTGATTTGCATCGCGCCGTCCTCGGCCCACTTGATCATGGAGGTAAACGGCGGGCTCTGGATGACCGCCTCGGAGAGGCTTATCTTGGCGACGATAAAGAATGGCGCGAGGAAAAAGATCAGCAGCCACACGAAGGGCACCAGGATGATCAGTCGCTTCCAGTTGGTTTGCAGTGATCGGAGGAGTCGCTGCCCCAGCCCGGATTGAACAACCTCGGTGGTTTCAGCGACGTCGTTCATCGGGTCAGCACGACCGAACTGGACGCTTCCCAGCTGAGGTATACCTCTTCGTCCCATTCGATCGGCGGGTTGCCGTCCTTGGGTCGATTCTGGTTGGGCGAAGTAATTTCGATCAGCGTGTCACCCGTCTTCACGCGGTAGGTCGAGTGGCCGCCGAGGTAACCGATACCGTGCACCATGCCTTTCAGGGTATTGTTCGGGCCACTCGCCGGGGGCTCCTTGGAAATCGTGATTTTCTCCGGACGCAGCGCAACCCAGACCTTGCTGCCTTCCTGGATCGACAGGCCGTGATCGATATAAAACAGGCATTCGGGATCCTTGCTTTGCACGATGACGTGATCGGGGCCATTTTCGACGATGCGGCCTTCGAACATATTGGCATTGCCGATAAAGTTGGCGACCAGCCGCGATTCAGGAAATTCGTAGATCTCGGTCGGCGTGCCGATTTGCATGAAGCGGCCATTGTCCATGATCGCAATGCGCGTCGACAGCGTCATCGCTTCCTCCTGATCGTGGGTAACCACGACGAAGGTGACGCCGAGCTGATCCTGCAGGTTCATCAGTTCGAACTGCGCCTGTTCACGCAGGCGCTTGTCGAGCGCGCCGAGGGGCTCGTCGAGCAGCAACACCTTGGGTTGCTTGACCAGCGCGCGCGCCAGCGCGACACGCTGCTTCTGGCCCCCGGAGAGCTGGTGCGGTTTACGCTTGCGAAAGCGCGTGAGCTCGACCATTTCCAGCACTTCCTCGACCTTTTGCGCGATGTCGCTGGCGCCGAGATTGTCACGCTTCAGGCCATAGGCGACGTTGTTCTCCACGGTCATGTGTGGAAACAGCGCATAGGACTGGAACATCATGTTGACCGGGCGTTCGTAGGGCGGCACGCCGTTCATGTTGACGCCGTCGATGAAGATGTTTCCGCTGGACGGGTCTTCGAAGCCGGCGAGCATGCGCAACAGTGTGGTCTTGCCGCAACCGGAACCGCCGAGCAGCGAGAACAGCTCGCCCTTGTAGATTTCAAGATCGACGCTGTCGACCGCGGTGAAGTCGCCGAAAAATTTGCTGACGCTCTGCACCTTGATAAAAGGTTCGGCGTCAGGATCCATCCACGGTCGATCCTTATAATCGATAGGCTGTGACATCGGCTCCCCCACCTGTGCCCAGTGTCGCCGGGGTGGAGGTCCACCCCGGCGAGAATTGCTAGTTGTTGGCCTTGAAGTTTGTCCAGGTGCGCGTGCGTATGCGTTCCTGCTTGGGGGGCAGGGGCTTGAGCGTATACATGGTGGCGATCTGTGCCGGGGTCGGGAAGGCGGCAGGACTGCTGGTGACCGCCTCGTCGATCAGCGGGATCGCGTCCTTGTTGGCGGTCGCATACCAGGTGAAGTTGCTGTCGTTGGCGGCGACTTCCGGACGCATCATGTAGTTCAGGAACAGGTAGGCATTATCGATATTCTTGGCGTCTGCCGGAATAACCCAGCCATCCACCCAGATGTTTGAATGCTTGGGCAGAAAGAATTCGAGTTCGACACCGGTACCGGCCTCCGCTGCGCCGGACATCGCCAGCAGCCCATCAGGGCCCCAGGTGACGGCTACGCAAAACTCTTTTTGCGGCATGCGCTGGTAGGCATAGTTGTCGAAGGTCTTGATGTAGGGACGAACCTTTTTGAGCATGTCTTCGACTTTCTGATAATCGGCTGGATCGGTCGAGGACGGATCGAGACCCAGGTAGGACAGCGCCATCGGAATGACGTCGGTGGGCGAGTCGAGAAAAGCGACGCCGCACTTGGCCAGCTCTTTCATGTGCTCCGGTTTGAAAATCAGGTCCTCTGAACCGATGGGTGCATCGGGGTAGGTTTCCAGCACGAGTTTACGATTGAAGGTTACCCCGTGAGTACCCCACATGTAGGGAACGATATAGTTGTGTCCCGGATCCCAGTTGGTGCCTATCTGGGCCATGATATCGGGACTCATGTGTTTGAAATTCGGCAGCCTGCTTTTGTCGATTTTGCGCAGAATGTTGCCATTCAACAAGCGAGCAACTGCAGAGCTCGAATGCGATACCACGTCATAGCCCGAGTTTCCGGCGAGTAACTTGGAGTCGATGGCCTCGACCGAATCATACGGGGTGAAGGTGACTTCGACATCGTATTCCTTGGCGAAATTATCGATCGTGTCCTCGGCCATGTATTCGGCCCAGTTGCTGACGTTGAGCTGGCCGGCAGCCGACGTTACGGTCGCGACTGCGAACAGCGAGGCAGTGGTCAGGCCGACCAGGGTGGATTTAAAAGCAATATCTTTTTTCATGATCCCTCCTCGGGAGATTTAAACAGTTTTACAGACTCGGGTTTAGTTTGCCGGCTCCAACCTGTACCCAGTATTAACGGTACGAATCGAATGCTGCCCTGTCGTCGATCGAGTCGACATAATAATAACGAAAGGGCCGCCGCACCAACAATTTTCACGGATCTTAACATAAAATCCGCATTTTGTGATCACAATGCCCGGGTGCATATTCCTCACCGGGTCGAGTGGTCCGGATATATCGAATCAATCAGCTCGAACACCGCCTGGATAGCCTGTTGGCGTTTGAAGCCGGGTGGCCCGATTAAAAAATTTTGCCACAGGCCATCGATCATGCCCTCGATGCTGAGCGCGGCCGTGTCCGCTTTCAGACGCGCTGTTGATTTGGCCTCGATGGCCCGGCACAACGCCAGTACCTGATCCGAAAACGCCTTGTCGTGCGCCCCGCAAACGCTCATATATTTGGGGCGTGAGCGCGACTCACCCCAGAATGCGAACCACACACTGATGTTGCGCCGGTTACAGATTTTTGGCTTAAACGAAGATTCCACCAGCGCACGCAGGCGTGCAAAGGGGTCTGGCCCGGCCGCTGCGAGTGCAGCCATCCAGTTGGCGTGGTATTCGTCGCTGAGGTGTCGCAGGGTCTGCTCGAGTAGCGCTTCCTTGGTTTGAAAGTGAAACACGACGTTGCCCTGCGATATGCCGACCCGCTCGGCGATACGCGCCAGGGTGGTTTGCGAGAGTCCGATTTTGTCGATGCAATCCATGGTCGCGTCGACCAACTGATGCTTGCGAAACTCGCTCTGTTGCTTGCGATTTCGGCTGGCGAAATTTTTAGCGGTAACCTGTATGGACACGTCAATCCCGTTTCAAACAGTGGCTGGATGGTATGCCAAACTGAGCAAACGGTCAATAAAAAATCATATACTATTGATTACTATTGTAAAAATAAAATTTATAAATATAATGGCCGGATCATTACAAGCACCCACGACTTAATTCAGGAGAGTCAGTATGAGCAGTTCGGCCGAACTCAAGCAGCGCGACAATCAATTCATTCACCCCTGGGATGACTTCGTCAAACTGGGCAAACATCGGCGAACCCTGCTGAGCAAGGGCGAAGGCGTTTACGTTTACGACAGTGAAGGCAATCGTTTGCTGGATGCGCCGGCCGGCATGTGGTGCGTCAATATCGGCCATGGCAGCGAGGAGATGGCGCAAGCGGTGTACGACCAGATCATGGCCCTGACCTACGTATCGCCCTGGTCGATGACGACCGGGCCGGCCGCGCAGTTTGCCGCGGACCTCGCGGAGCTGTCACCGGGTGACCTGAACCACGTGTTTTTCACTACCGGCGGCTCGACCGCGGTCGACTCGGCGCTTCGTTTCGTGCAGTTCTACAACAATATGCGCGGCAAGCGCGACAAGAAACACATCATCGCGCAGAAGCTTGGCTATCACGGCAGCACTTTTCTGAGCGGCACCGTTTCCGGCAAGCAGAGCGACAAGGCCAATCTCGACTTTGTCGAGGGCCTCGTGCACCACATCGATACGCCGCATCCGCTGCGCAAGCCGGCCGCGCAGTCGGACGCCGATTTTCTCGACGCCTGTGTCGCCAACCTGGAGAACATGATCGCCGAAGTCGGCGCCGACAAGTGCGCGGTTTTCGTCGCCGAGCCGATACTCGCTTCCGGCGGCGTGATCGTTCCGCCGGAAGGCTACCATCAGCGTTGCCTGGAGGTCTGCCGTAAGCACGACATGCTGTACCTGTCGGACGAAGTCGTCACCGCGTTCGGTCGGTTGGGTCACTGTTTTGCGTCCGAGGACGTGTTCGGCATTCAGCCCGATATCATCACCACCGCGAAAGGTCTGACCTCCGGCTACATACCAATGGGCGCTTTCCTGGTATCGGATCGACTCATCCAGGAAATCAAGGATCTTGGCGGTGATTCGGCGGTATTCTCGAATGGCTTCACCTATTCCGGGCACCCGGTCGCCGCGGCGGCCGGTATCAAGAACCTGGAAATCATCGAGCGCGAAAAACTGTTCGAGCAGGCGCGCGAGACCGGTCCGTACATGCAGCAGCAGCTGCAGACCCTGCGCGATATCCCCATCGTCACCGACGTGCGTGGCCTCGGCCTGATGGCCTGCGTCGAATGCGAGCTGGAAGAGGGCCGGCGCGACCGCGATATGGATCTCGCCCTCGGTAACCGCATCGACCGCCATTGCCAGGCGATGGGCCTCATCGTGCGCCCCCTGGTCAACATGTGCGTAATGTCGCCGCCGCTGACTATCACCAAGGCGCAAATCGACGAGATGGTCGGTATTTTGCGCAAGGGTATTCTGCTGGCGATGCAGGATATCGAAAATGAAAAGGCCGGGGAGAAAGCTGAGCACCGTCACGCCTCTCCGGCAGCCTGATTCAATCTAAAACAAACATAGAGAACGCGAAAATGAAGTTCATAGATGCAGCAGAAATTTTTCAGAATGAAGCCGACCGCTGGGGGCTGCCGGCCTGGACCTATAACAACGACGAACTCACCCAGCTCGAGATAGAGCAAGTGTTCCTGCGCAACTGGATGTTCGTAGGCCACGTATCCGACATCCCCAACCCGGGAGACTACAAATGCTTCACCATGGGTAACGAGCGCGCCGTGGTGGTGCGCGACCAGCAAGGGCAGGTGCGCGCCTTTCACAATCAATGCCGTCACCGCGCATCACGCATCGTTGGCGACAACAAGGGGCATTGCGGCAAGGCCTTTATCTGCCCGTTCCACGGCTGGTCTTACAACCTGGATGGTTCGATCAGAAATATTCCCAAGGAAAGCGCTTTCCCGGACATGGACCGCGACGAACTGGGACTGTTGACGATCGATCACGAAATCTGGCACGGCATCATTTTCATTCGCTTCGACGGCGACGGCCCGTCGATCGCGGAAATCTTTGCCGAGGCTGAAAAGGAGGTAGGGCTTTACCGCATAGCAGATATGCAGCCGCTGGAAAAGCCATACAAGTACGAGTTCGACCTCGACTGGAAGGCCGTGCTCGATATCGATAACGAGGGCTATCACGTGCCTGTCGGCCACCCCGAACTGTTCGACCTGGTCGGCGCCAGTTACACCGATCAGCAGCTGGAGGGTGGACTGGCCCGTGCCTACGGCAGTTTCAAGGACCGCAAGCACAAGCTGGAGCGCAACCGCGACTACGTAGCCGCGCTGCCCGACGAGAGCTACCTGCCGGAGTCGCATCGGCACCTTTGGATCTACTGGGGAATGTTTCCGGGATTCGTATTGACCTTGTTCCCCGACCAGATCGAGATCTACCAGATCTACCCGGTCGGTCCGCAGCAGAGCGTCATGGCGGGTGTCACCTATGCGTTGCCCGACGAGCGCGAGAGCATGCAAAAGGCGCGCCGCATAAATCGCAAGATCAACATGGACGTCGGTGACGAAGATATCCAGCTGATCAAATGGGCTGCGCAGGGCATGCGCTCGAACGTTTTCGACGGCGTGGTACTGTCGGATCTCGAGCTTGGAGTTGCGTCGTTCCAGAAGCAGCTGCGCGAAGTGCTGCCGGTGGTGACGCGCGGGGAAGAGCCCGGAGCTGGCTCCGTCAGGGAGATAAACGAAAGGTTATTATCGAAGGGCAAAATTGCCGCGGTGAAGTAATCCGTGGAGCGCGATCCGCGGTTCGATCCGCTGTTCGAGCCGATAAAAATCGGCCCGGTCACGGCACCCAATCGTTTTTACCAGGTGCCGCATTGCACCGGCATGGGATACCACCGCCCGCAGATGCTGGCGGCGCTGCGCGGCATCAAGGCCGAGGGCGGCTGGGGCGTGGTGTGCACCGAGTACTGCTCGATCCACGCCAGTTCCGACGAGTCGCCTTACGCGAGCGCGAGCCTGCGCGATGACGACGACGTTAGCAACCTGCGCCTGGTGACCGACGCTATCCATGCCCAGGGCGCGCTCGCCGGCGTCGAGCTCTGGTATGGCGGGCACACGTCGGCTAACCTCTACAGCCGCGAAATCTCCATGGATGTCGCCAGCCTGCCGAACCGGGCGACGCTCGGCGGGCCGGCGCAAAGCCAGGCGATGAGCCTCGCCGATATCGAAATTTTCCGCGAATATTACCGCGCCGCCGCGCGGCGCGCGCTGGCCGCGGGTTTCGATATCGTCTACGTCTACGGCAATCATTACTACCTGCTACACAACTTCTTGAATCCGTATTTCAATCAGCGTGACGATGCCTATGGAGGGGTTGCCGAGAACCGCGTTCGCCTGTTGCGCGAGGTCATCGAGGACGTCAAGGAAATCGTTGCGGGGCGGAGTGCAGTCGCGGTGCGCTACTCGATTCCACCGGATTTCGATGACGATCCACAGGGCCTGGTCGAGTGCTTCGGGCACATCGCCGAGCTGCCGGACCTGTGGGACGTCACGGTCAACGATTATCACCTCGAGATGGGTAGTTCGCGTTTTGTCAAAGAGGCCGCTCACCAATCCGCGGTGGCGCGACTCAAGGCGCTCACCAGCAAGCCGGTGGTGAGCGTCGGCCGTTTTACCTCGCCGGACACCATGTTGAGCCAGATCAGCAGTGGCACCCAGGACCTGATCGGCGCCGCGCGTCCTTCGATTGCCGATCCTTTCCTGCCGCGCAAGATCGACGAGGGTCG
>Ga0209536_100001391_pt1 | contig 40336 bp, 23 predicted proteins | sample DeeMarSeWOR28_12_FD_187461 | JGI IMG/M metagenome (GOLD analysis project Ga0209536, IMG submission 187461) | Marine sediment microbial communities from White Oak River estuary, North Carolina - WOR-2-8_12 (SPAdes) (version 2) | ecosystem: Environmental > Aquatic > Marine > Intertidal zone >... | reverse complement strand
TATCGCCAGCAGCACGGCCAACAACACGCGCACCGCGAGCCGAGCCGAGCGGTCTGTGGGAGGCCCCGTGCCCTTCGTAGCGGCCTTGAGCGGCGCGGATGTCGCTGATCGTGCTCCCACGATTACGGCGCCAACGTACTGAACGACGCTCGCCGAGCCCAGCGTGAGCCCGCGCCCGGCGAGCAAGGCCATGACCATGGCGATGAGCGCACCGGCGACGTTCCAGATACGAAGCGCGGGGGAGTCGCGGAGCGAGAGGCAGGCGCCGAAGAGCACGGCTGCTGCCAGGAAGGCCATGGCCGGGAGGGCGATCTGCCGCTGCCCGGACCAGGTAGTGACGATGGCGGCTCCGACCACGAGCACCACCCAGAGGCTGAATCCGGCTCCCCAGGGCCCCGCGCGGAGGAGAGTGTCGCCCGCGACACCTACAATCAGGGCGGCAACGAGTGCGATACGTCCGTCACGCATCGGGTTCCTCCGAGTGGAGTTCGACCGATGTCCGGTCCAGGCGGGCAGGTCGAGAGCGGATAGCAAAGTCCGGGTGACGTTGTGATGATAAAGTACTTTGTACTGCAAAGTCAAGCGAGACGAAGCCCTTCTCGCCGGCAGCAGGGAGCAAATGTTGTGATGAGGGCGGGTGTGGGATTGGCCGCAGACCGGTCGTAGTGTGGCGCCGACGGAGGTGCGGGACGGGCAGGGGATTAGTAGCTTGTGTCGCGATGCCCATGAACACCCCGCAACCCGCGAACGCGGTGCTCGAGCGCCTGCGCGAGGACAGGCCGCTCTTGGCCGTGGAGCTGCGTCCTCCCAAATCCGATCTCTCGGCGGCGCAGTCGATGGACACGTGGATCGATATGTACCACTCGGTCCGGCGCCTCGCGCGAAGGGACACGCTGATCTTCCTGACGGACAACGCGGTCGGCGAGGCCGAAGAGGAGAACCTTCGGCATCTCGTCACCAACCTCGCAGGGGATGTCAGTACCGCGAAGCTGGTGCCGTTCCTGACGTGCAAGCACACACTCGAGTACTGCATGATGTATGCGGACCGTGCGGTGGGCTACGGGTTTCCCGCTCTCACCGTGCTCGGCGGGGACCGATCGGTCGGCCCACCCCGGTGCCTCGAGTATGCGTACCTGCTGCGGCAGCGCCTCCGCGGCCGTCATCCGCGGCTCCTGCTCGGCGGATGGGCGAATCCCCACGCCGATCCGGTCGAGCAGGTCGACTACCTTGAGCGTGACGGGTTCACGGCGGAGTTCTACCTGACGCAGATCGTCTCGCATCACCAGCTCGGAGCCGTGGAGCGGTTCGTGGGTGAGGCTGCGCGGCGCGGCGTGGAGTGTCCTGGCGTGTTCGGGGTCTTCTTGTACCGGTCAGGGAATCCTCAGACGCTCAACAAGCTGGCATCGTTCTTCCCGGTTCCAACTGACGGGATACAGGGAGACTTCGCCGCCGGTCTGACGGCCGAGGAGATCTGCGCCCGCACGATCCTGCGTCTCCGGGATCTCGGTGTCACGAAGGTGTACGTGAGTAACCTCGGGTACGCGCGACCCGAGGTTCGCTTCCGCCGGCTATTGGAGGCACTCGAGGACTAGCGGAATCAGGCTCAGGCGTCGGACAACACCGCCCGGGCGACCTCGGGTCGCCCCCGCGGCAGACTCAGGTGGACCCCACGCACCATGCCGCGCACGGCTGCCACGATCTCACGAGCTATGCAGAGTCCCTCCTCCAGCGCCGCGTCCGCGCCACGCTCCTGCGCTTTGCGCATCCGGGCCAGGACGGAGGGCGGGACCCGCTGCCCGGGTATCTCGTTTGCCAGGAACTCGGCGTTGCGGACCGAGGTGAGCGGCCAGACGCCGGCGAGCACGGGGAGCCGGAACTCCTCGGTACTCCGTACGAAGGCGTCGAACGTGCCGACGTCAAATACGGGCTGCGTGACGATGAAGTCGGCACCGGCATCGGCCTTCCAGTAGAGCCGTTTCAACTCCAGGCCCATATCCACGGCCATGTGATTGGCAGCGACGCCGATGACGAATCGTGTGGGCTCGCCGATCGGATTGCCGCCCGGATCAATGCCGTGATTCAGGCGGTAGACCACGTTGGTGAGGCCGATGCTGTCGATGTCGAAGACGGCGGTCGATTCGGGGTAGGGACCGAACCGCGGCGGGTCGCCGGTAATGAGAAGTGCGTTGCGGAGGCCTGCGGCAGCCGCACCAAGCATGTCACTCAGCATGCCGAGCATGTTCCGGTCTCGACACGTGTAGTGCACCATGGTTTCGAGTCCGACATCGCGCTCGATCACCACCGCAGCCGGAATAGCAGCGATGGCGCTCCGCGCACGAGCGCCGTCGAGGATGCTGACACAGTCGACGCCCAATTCGTGCAGCGCACGGGCCTGGGCGAGGAGAGCCTCGGCTCGCCAGCCACGGGCAGGCGGCAATTCGACATTGTGCACGAAGTCGCCGCCGGCGAGCTTCGCCCCGAGCGTCGAGCGTTCGGCAAGCGCGACCGGTTCGACTCCCTCCGGAGCGACGATCGACTGCCGGGCGACGACCACGTGCGGTTGCCGCGGCTGCATCGTGGCGACCTCGTCACGGATCCGCTTGATGTGGTCTTCAGTGGTACCGCAGCACCCGCCCACAAAGCGGGCCCCAGCCCGGATCATGCGAACGGCATAGTTGGCCATGTACTCGGGGCTCGAGAGATAGATCTTGCGATCGCCGACGAGTCGGGGGAGTCCTGCATTCGGAATGGCAGCAAGTGGTCGGTCGGTGACCTCGGCCATCCGTTCGAGCGCATCGAGCATCACGGCCGGACCGACGGAGCAGTTGAGTCCGATGACGTCTGCGCCCCACTGGGCCAGCGTCGTCGCGATCTTTTCCGGGTCGGTTCCGTACGTTGTACTCCCGGACTCGTCCACGGTCATGAGTGCGAAGATTGGCAGGTCACACGTCGAGCGGACGGCGACATAGGCCGTGTGCAGCTCTTCGAGGTCCGAGAACGTCTCCAGTATGAACCCTTCGACCCCTCCTTCCAGGAGTCCCTTCACCTGGCGCCGGAAGAACGCAACCGCCTCCTCGCGCGCCGTCGGACCGAACGGCTCGATTCGGATGCCGAGTGGCCCGATGCTACCGACAATGCTGGCGGAGGAACCTGCAGCCTCACTTGCGAGAGCGGCGGCCGCCCGGTTGATCGCTTCCGTCTCCCCGTCGAGTCCGAAGCCGGAGAGCTTCACGGGGTTGGCGCCGAACGTATTCGTCTCGAGAATCTCCGCGCCGGCCCGCAGGTACGCGGTGTGCACCTCTCGCACCAGATCGGGATGGGTCAGGTTCAGTTCGTCGTAGCAGACGTTGACGAACATGCCCCGGCTGTACAGCACGGTACCCATCGCTCCGTCCATGACGTGAACTCGGTCGTCCGCGATGCGTTCGCGCAGCGTGGCGGTCATGCTGTGGCCGCCTCCGTGCGGTCGTACGCGAGGTTGGGGGCCAGCCAGCGCTCGGCGGTGCTGGTGTCGATCCCGGCCCGCGTCGCGTAGTCCTGCACTTGGTCGCGCCCGATGTCGCCGACCCCGAAGTAATACGCGTTCGGATGCCCGATGTACCAGCCACACACGGACGCGGCAGGCTGGAGCGCAAGGCTCTCCGTCAGGGTGATACCCGTGTGCTCGGTGACGTCGAGCAACTCGAAGAGTGCAAGCTTTTGCCGGTGATCCGGGCACGCCGGATATCCCGGTGCGGGCCGGATGCCGATGTACTTCTCGCGGATCAGAGACTCATCATCCAGCACCTCGTCGGGCGCGTATCCCCAGAGCGTGCGCCGTACCGTCTCATGCATCCGCTCGGCCAGTGCTTCGGCGAGTCGATCGGCGAGTGCCTTCACCATGATCGCATGGTAATCGTCATGCTCTCTCGCGTACCGTTCAGCCAACTCGGCGGAACCAAAGCCTGCGGTGACGGCAAACGCCCCGATATAGTCATCGATGCCGCTCCCCGCGGGCGCGACGAAGTCCGCAAGACACAGGTTCGGTCGGCCCACGGGCTTCGCCATCTGCTGGCGGAGATGGTGGACCACGGTACGCACCGTCCCACGAGTCGGCTCCGCGTAGACCTCGATGTCATCACCGCGGCTGTTGGCCGGAAACAGTCCCACGACGGCCCTGGCAGTCAGATGCTCCTTCGTGACGATCTCCTCAAGCACACGTTGGGCATCCTCGTACAGCGAACGCGCCTCGGCTCCGACGGTTGCGTCGTCGAGGATGGCGGGGTATCGGCCCTTCAGCTCCCAGGTGGCGAAGAAGGGCGACCAGTCGATGTACGGAACCAGCTCGGACAGTGGGTAAGGTGCGACGACGTCGACTCCCGGTCGTGACGGCCGAACGGGCCGATGGACCGTCCAGTCGAGCTCAAGCCGGCGCTGCCTGGCCTCTTCGATCGACAGCAGTCGGGTTCCGGCGTCTCTGCGTCGATGCGCCTCACGAAGCCGAGCCTGCTGGTCCGTCGTCTCCTGCACCAGTGCCGTCCGCCTCTCCGGATTCAGGAGGCGCTCGACGACAGTCACCCCGCGTGATGCGTCGAGGACGTGCAGCGTCGGTCCTCCGTAAGCCGGCGCGATCTTCACCGCCGTGTGCGCCTTCGATGTGGTCGCGCCACCGATCAGCAGCGGGAGATCGAGCCCGTCGCGCTCCAGCTCGCTCGCGACGTGCACCATCTCGTCAAGCGAAGGGGTGATCAGTCCGCTGAGGCCGACGACGTCGGCACCGTGCTCTCGCACCGCCTCGAGGATCGTCGCGGCTGGCACCATGACGCCGAGGTCAACCACGCGGTAGGTGTTGCACTGGAGCACCACGCCCACGATGTTCTTGCCGATGTCGTGCACGTCGCCCTTAACCGTTGCGAGCACGACCGTGCCAGCAGTCCGCGGCGTCACTTCGCCAGCTTCCACGTTGGCGCGCTCGATGAACGGCACCAGGTACGCGACGGCCTTCTTCATAACGCGGGCGCTCTTGACCACCTGCGGCAGGAACATCCGCCCGCTGCCGAACAGATCGCCGACGACGTTCATGCCATCCATCAGCGGGCCCTCGATGACCTCGAGCGGATGGTCGTATTGTTGCCGTGCCTCCTCGGCGTCGGCCTCGATGAACTCGGCGATACCCTCGACGAGGGCATGGCGCAGCCGGTCGGCGACGGGTTGCGTCCGCCAAGTCGGATCGGCCACGGCGCTGCGGGCGGAGCCCCTGACCGTCGAGGCCATCTCGGTGAGCCGGTCCGTTGCGTCCGCGCGGCGATCGAACAAGACGTCTTCGATGGCCTCGCGGAAGTCGGCGGGAATGTCGTCGTAGACGGGCAGTGCGCCGGCGTTGACAATGCCCATGTCCATGCCTGCCCGGATCGCGTGGTACAGGAACACCGTGTGCATCGCCTCACGCACGGCAGTGTTACCGCGGAACGAGAACGAGAGGTTGCTCACACCTCCGCTCACCATGACGTGCGGCAGCGTCTCTTTGATCGTACGGCACGCCTGGAGGTACGCCTTCCCGTACTCGGCGTGTTCCTCGATCCCGGTAGCGACCGCGAAGACGTTGGGATCGAAGATGATGTCCTCGGGCGGGAAGCCGATCTCCTCGGTGAGCAGCCGGTAGGCTCGCGAGCAGATCTCGACTTTTCGGTCCGCGGTGTCGGCCTGCCCCCGCTCGTCAAACGCCATCACGATCGCCGCAGCGCCATAGCGGCGAATCTGCCGCGCCTGTCGCAGGAACTCCTCCTCGCCCTCCTTCAGGCTGATCGAGTTCACGATGCCCTTGCCCTGGAGGCAGCGGAGCCCAGCCTCGAGCACGTCCCACTTCGACGAGTCCAGCACGATCGGCACGCGGGCGATGTCCGGCTCGGCCGCCAGCAGGTTCAAGTACCGCACCATAGCAGCCCGCGCATCGAGGAGACCCTCGTCCATGTTCACGTCGAGCATCTGGGCGCCGTTGGCTACCTGCTCGCGCGCCACCTCGAGCGCCGTCTCGTAGTCTCCGTCACGGATGAGCCGGGCGAAGCGCGCCGATCCCGTCACGTTGGTCCGCTCCCCCACATTGACGAACAGGGTATCGGGCCGGATCACCAGTGGCTCGAGGCCGGCGAGACTCGTGTAACGCGGCACGTCGGGAATCGTGCGTGGCGGGACACCCTGGACCGCCTCGGCGATCGCGGCCAGGTGCTCGGGCGTCGTACCGCAGCACCCGCCGACGATGTTCACCAGCCCGCTCCGAGCAAATTCACCGACGAGGGCGGCCATCTCGTCTGGGCCCTGGTCGTACCCGCCGAACTCGTTCGGGAGGCCGGCGTTCGGGTGTACGCTCACCAGGGTGTCGGCGATTGCGGCAACCTCTGCGAGGTGCGGTCGCAGCTCCCGGGCCCCCAGTGCGCAATTGAGGCCGACGGCGAACGGCGCGGCGTGGCGCACCGAAAGCCAGAATGCCTCAGGTGTCTGACCCGACAGCGTCCGGCCGCTCCGGTCGGTGATGGTGCCCGAGATCATGATGGGCAGCCGGATGCCGAGGCGGTCGAACGCCTGCCCGATCGCGTAGAGTGCCGCCTTCGCGTTCAGGGTGTCGAACACCGTCTCCACCATGAGCAGGTCGACGCCGCCGTCGATCAGCGCCTCGACCTGTTCCTCGTAGGCCGCCTCGAGCGCGCCGAACGTCACATTCCGGGCTCCGGGATCGTTGACATCCGGCGACAGCGATGCGGTCCGGTTGGTCGGGCCGAGGATGCCGGCGACGAAACGGGGACGATCCGGCGTCAACGCGCTCGCCGCATCCGCCGCCTCACGTGCTAGGCGCGCTGCAGCGCGGTTCATCTCCGCCGTCACGGCAGCGAGTCCGTAATCGGCCTGCGAGATCGCATTGGCGTTGAAGGTGTTCGTCTCGATGATGTCTGCCCCGGCCTCGAGGTAGGCGCGGTGGATCTCCGTGATCACGTGCGGTCCGGTCAGTGACAGCACGTCGTTGTTGCCCTTGAGGGCGTGCGAGTGGCTCACGAAGCGGGAGCCGCAGTAGTCCCCCTCGTCGAGTCGGTACGCCTGGATCATCGTGCCCATCGCCCCGTCGAGCACGAGTATGCGTTCTCGAGCCCGAGCGGCGAGCTGGCAGGAGCGTTCGCGTGCCGCCGTCATCGTTCGTTCCGTCGGGACCGCGCCATTCGCCATACCACTCCGTTCATCGTGACAAAAAGCCCCGTCGCCAATGCAGCGCCGGAGCGGGCCTTTTAGCGACTTCTTTTACGTGGCTGCAATATGCCGCAAATCACCACGGAATCGATTGTGTCGTCAATCTAGTGCCCGAGCACGGGACGTGCCACAACGGAGGGCTCAGGCCAGCCCGAGCGCGCGATAGGCCTCCTCGACCGATCTGCCGGTGATCGCGATGCGTTTGCGGCGGGATGTGCTCCCCGATACCAGGTGGACCGAGGTGCGAGGCACGTCTAGGGTGTCGGCGAGGAACGTGAGGAGGGCGGCATTGGCGGTACCGTCCACCGGTGGAGCCGCCAAGCGGACCTTAATGGCATCTCCATGCCAGCCAACGACTTCCGTACGGCTCGCGCGGGGTTGGACGTGGAACTGCAGGACGGTCGGGCGGCCCGGCGGTCGGGCGGACGGGTGATTGCCCGCTTCGCGAGCGTTCATCCGGCTATCCGGCCAGCCATCCGACCGCCCCTACAGCAATCCCAACAGGAAGCCGCGTAACAACAGGATCAGGAACCACGCCACGAGCGGTGTGAGGTCGAACATGCCGATAGGGGGCACCACACGTCGCAGTGGCTCGACGATCCAGTCTGTCAGCACGTAGGCAGGGCGCATCCAGCGATTGAACCGGCCGATGCCGAACCATGACCCGATGACGCGTAGGATGAGGGCCAGGAGGAGCAGTTGACTCCCGTAGTAGACGACGAGCTGGAGAATGCCACGCACGCCGCCCTGGACGGCTCGACCGGTCACGAATAGCATGCTGGCCAGCCAATCGGCGGCGACCAGTAAGAGCAGCCCACCGCCCACGCTGAATCCGACGAGCCACCAGCCTGCGTGTTGGGGATTGCCGCCCCTCCGCAGCAGCCAGGTCTCAATCGGCTCGAGCACGGGATCGCTCAATTGCCTGACGGTTCTACCGGTCCGTCCGAACGGGTTGAGCCGTCGGGTTCGCACCGCCCACGAACCGACGGCGAGTCCGGCGCTCACGAGCGCTATCGCAAAGATCGTGTATCGCAGTATGTCGAGCACGGGTCTCCAGTCCGGCCGTACGAGCGCAGATCACTGAAGGCCACGACCGTGACCTTCAACGGTCAAAGATACTCACAGTGGCGAGCCGCCGATCGGGCGGATGGAGACAAAGGGCTGAGGATGGGATGGCCGCCCGGACTCTGGGAGGAAAGTGGGCAAGGGCCGCTGTTCGCTCTCGTGGGTGCGCATCGGAGCACAGCTCGATGCTGCCTACCGTGGAGCGCGAGCGATCGGTAGCTCCGGAGCACATATTTCTTGAGGAGTGCGCGGTGTGCGCGATTGTGATGCGTGGGGTGAGGGATTGCCCCCTTGCCGGAGGCTCGTTGCTCGATACTGGGGCGGACATAACGATTGCCGTCTAAGGAGTCATACATGCCGGTGTCACAGCTGCCGGACCGGGTCAGCCGCTGGTTGCGGTACTGGGTGAAACCACCGGCGCTCGTGGTGGTACACCACGGCGACTATGCGCACGCAGCGGCTGGTCCGCTGATCGATCCGTTGCGATCGCAGAAGATCCTCGCCTTCCTCACACAGGAGCGGCTCGTCCAGCGCCGCGATGTGCTCCAGGCGCACACTGCGTCGTTCGAGCACATCCTGCGCGTGCACACGGCCGACTACGTGCGGTCACTCGACGATCCGGCGACGGTCGGTGGCATCCTGGGTGTGGCAACCGGCGCCCGGGAGGCGCAGTTGGCGCTCGATCTCATGCGGCTCATGGTTGGTGGGACCATCCGGGCCGCGGGGGCGGCGCTCCGGACCGGGCGCGTCGCGGTTCATCTTGGCGGCGGATTCCACCATGCGACGCCAGACGAGGGGATGGGCTTCTGCATCTTCAACGATGTGGCGATCGCCATCGCTCGGCTGCGCGCTCGCCGGTACCGTGAGCCGATCCTCGTGATCGATCTTGATCTACACGACGGCAACGGTACCCGTACCGCATTCGCACGTGACGCGACGGTGTACACCTACTCAATCCATAACGTCGACTGGAGCGATGATGATGCCGTCGCGTCCACGTCCATCGCACTCGGCAGCGACGTGGGTGACACCACGTTTCTGGAGACGCTGCGTGAGACCCTCCCTCCCATCGTCAGGCGTCATCGGCCGGGATTGGTGTTCTATCTCGCCGGGGTCGATGGCGCCGCCTCGGATGCCCTCGGAGACTGGCTGCTCACCCCCGACGGCCTGCTGGAACGCGATCGACTCGTGATCGATCTCGTCCGTGGTGAGGCCCGCCAGCTGCCGCTGGTCCTCCTGCTCGCGGGCGGCTATGGGACCTCGGCATGGCGCTACACCGCGCGTACCCTGGGAAGGGTCGTCGCGGGCAAGGTGATCGAGCCACCCGAGGAGGCGGACGTTGTGCTCGATCAGTTCCGTCGGATCTCCCGCGGATGGCGCCTCAGCGGCGACAAGACCGATGACGCGAACGATTGGGGCCTGACAGAGGAAGACTTGCTCGGACTCGTCACGCACGCCGATACCCGATTCCTCAGTGCGTTCTCGCGGCACACCGTCGAGCTCCAACTCGAGGAGCTTGGCATCCTCGACCGAATCCGTGCGCGCGGCTTTCGCCACCCCGCCATCTCACTGGATGCGCCTCGCGGGTTGGGACCGATCCTGCGGATCCATGCCGATACCGATCGGGACGAGCTACTGATGGAGCTGAAGGCAGCGCGCAGCCGGAGCACCGTGCCCGGATTCGAAGTGCTGGAAGTGAACTGGCTGCGTCTGCAGAACCCGCGAGCCGAGTTCGCGCCGCAGCGTCCTCAGCTGCCAGGGCAGCAGCATCCCGGGCTGGGTATCCTGCGGGAAGTCGCCGGTTGGCTCGTGGTGGTAGCCGAACAGCTCGAACTCGACGGGATCGCATTCGTGCCATCGCAGTACTACATGGCTGCGGTGGGAGCGCACCACCTCAAGTTCCTCGATCCCGAGGCACAGGGGCGGTTCGAAGCGCTGCGGCACGCGCTACGGCGCCTCGGCGTTGCACGGGCGAACCTCGCGATCGATGCCGGCAGGGTGATCGATCGAGTCACCGGACAACCGTATCGGTGGGAGCCAGCCGTGACGGTACTGCCGGTCAGCGACGGGTTGCGGGCGGTCGTCTCGAGCCGGGCGTATCGGGACGCGGCCGACCGAGCGCATCAGGCGCTCTCTTTCACCGTCACCGATCGATCTGGCACATCGACGTGACCGCGGCTTCCAGGCGCTACGCCAGCACGTCCCTGACCAGCCGGGCTTGCTCGGCGCGGTGCGCCGCCGGATAGCCTTCGGCAGGGCTCGAGCGCTCCTGACGGGAGATGTACCGCACGGTCACATCCGGGGCGACCAACGCGACGAGCTGCGGGATCACCCACTTCCGGGCACCCATGTTCATTGGTTCTTCCTGAAGCCACACGACCTCCCGCACGTTTGGGTACCGCTGAAGGAGTGTGACGAGGTGCCCCTCGGGGAATGGATACAGCAGCTCGATCCTGGCGATTGCCACGTGCCTTGCGTCTGCGCGGCGCTCCGACGCGATGACCTCGTAGAAGATCTTCCCCGAGCACAGCGCAAGCCGGGTGACGTCGCCGGGGTCGCCGGGGAGTGCCGCGTCGTCCAGCACGAGATGAAATCGGCCGCTGGTCAACTCGCTAGGCCGCGACGAGGCCTCGGGGTGGCGGAGCAAGCTCTTCGGTGTCATCACGATCAGCGGACGCATTTCGGGATGCCGGGCCTGTCGCCGCAGCAGATGGAAGTACTGCGCCGGTGTGGAGCAGTTGGCGACGCGGATATTCCCCTCCGCCCCGAGGGCCAGGTAGCGCTCGAGCCGTGCGCTGGAGTGCTCGGGACCCTGTCCTTCGTAGCCGTGGGGAAGGAGCAGGGTGAGACGGGTCTGCTGACCCCACTTTGCCAGACCCGCGATGATGAACTGATCGATGATGATCTCGGCGCCGTTGGCGAAATCGCCGAACTGCGCTTCCCACAGCACGAGTGTCTCCGGCGCAGCCACGCTGTAGCCGTACTCGAAGCCCATGGCTGCGTATTCCGACAGTGGCGAGTTGTGCAGCTCGATCGGCACGGTGGCATTGCTCAGATGCTGGATCGGCGTGTAGGGCTCGCCCGCCTCCGCGTCGAACCACCGCAGGTGCCGCTGGCTGAAAGTACCGCGCACGGTATCCTGCCCGATCAGACGGACCGGCACGCCATCGGCCAGCAATGAGGCGTACGCCAGCGTTTCGGCGTGAGCCCAGTCGATCGGCGTGTCTCGCTCCACGGCAGTCCGGTGCTTCTCGACGAGCTTCTTCAGCTTGGGGTTGACGGTGAGCCCCTCCGGCACGGTGTAGAGCTCCTCGTTGAGCTGCCGCAGCCGGTCCGCCGATACGGCGGTCTCCGGTTCCTCCACGACCGAGTACAACCCTGAAATCCGTCGTGGTTCCGTGCCATCCTCCTCCGACCGCTCGACCTCACCGCGGAGGCGATCCTGCACCTCGGTCAGGTGGGCATACAGCTCCGTCTCCATCCGCTCGGCGTCTTCTTCGTCGACGATCCCCTGCTCGATGAGCGTCGCGGCAAAGAGCTCCCGGACGGTCTCGTGGCCGTCGATCCGCTGGTACATGAGTGGCTGGGTATAGCGCGGCTCGTCACCCTCGTTGTGTCCGTGCCGGCGATACCCGACGAGATTGATCACCACGTCGCCATGGAACTTCTCGCGATACATCAGCGCGAGGTACACAGCGGCGAGACAGGCGATCGGGTCGTCGCCGTTCACATGGACGATGGGGACGTCGAAGCCCTTCGCCAGATCGCTGGCGTAGTCAGTGGACGACGCTTCGCGCTGCGGCGTCGTGAAGCCGACCTGGTTGTTGGCGATGATGTGCAACGTCCCGCCCGTGGTGTAACCCTCGAGCCGGGCGAGATTCAGCGTCTCGGCGACGACACCCTGGCCTGCGAATGCGGCATCGCCGTGGATCAGGATGGGCAGCACGACGTCGGGGTCGTGTGTCAGCTCGCGGCCCGAACGGTCAGATTGACGCGCTCGCGCGCTTCCCTCCACCACTGGATCGATGGCCTCCAAGTGGCTCGGGTTCGGCAGCAGCGAGATGCCGATCTCGTAGCCGCGGTTGGTGGTGAAGGTGCCCTCGAGACCATGGTGGTACTTCACGTCACCGGTGCCGCCCCTCGGCGTGAGTGTTTCCTCCACCTCCCGCCCACCCTCGAACTCGGCCAGCAACGTCTCGTACGGGAAGCCGAGGATGTGGGTGAGGACGTTGAGTCGGCCGCGGTGTGCCATGCCGAGCACGGCCTCACGGGCGCCCTGATCGACTGCAAGGGCGAGGGCCATGTGGATCATGGGCACGATCATGTCGAGGCCTTCGATCCCGAATCGCTTGTGGCCGAGGTAATTACGGTGGAGGAACCGCTCGAGCACGTCGACCTTCGTGAGTTCCTGCAGCAGCCGTACCTTCGCATCGTCGGCGAGCGGGTAGCGATGCTCACCCGACTCGATCACTCGGCGCAGCCACACACGTTCCTCGTGATTGGCGATGTGCTCGATCTCGTAGGCAATCGTCCCGCAGTAGGTCTCACGCAGGCGTGGCAGCGCGTCCGCCAGGGTCTCGCCGCCGACGTACGTACGGAGGACGTCGGCTGGGATCTGCCGCATGATCTCGGGGGTGAGGCCCAGCGTGTCGGGATCGAGTGCGGGATCACCTCGCGGGTCGGTACCGAGCGGGTCGAGTGTGGCGGCCAGGTAACCGTGGGTGCGGTGATTCTTGACCAACGACATTGCCGCGGCGACGTGGAACAGGAACTCCTTCGAGGCCGCCACCTCGGTGGCGGGAACCGCGGGAGTCACCGCGACCGCTGGACCGGCAGCCATCGCGGCTCCGACGGCAGCCTCGAGTGCCACGTCGCCGATCTGCAGAGCCTCGCCGATCTCGTTGTAGAATCCGTGCTCCCCCTGGAGGTACTGGTCGATTGCCTGGAGGAACAGGCCGGACTCCGCGCCCTGGATGATGCGGTGGTCGTACGTGCTGGTCACGGTCATGATGCGCGCACCGGCCACCGGCCGGATGGCCCCGGTCGCGATGATGGAGCCCTGGCCCTTCATGAGCCGCGGCACCGATGCCACGGTGCCGATCGTGCCCGGATTGGTGAGGGTGATGGTAGCGCCCATATAGGCATCGGGCAGGAGTCTGCCGTCTCTGGCCCCGGCCACGAGGCGCTCATATTCCGCGTGAAAGTCATCGAATGAGCGGCCGTCGGCGTTCTTGATGACCGGTACCATGAGCTTGCGCTCGCCCTGCCGGCCCACCGTGTCTACTGCCAGACCCAGCTGTACACGGTCCGGCTCGAAGCGGAAGTAGTTCTCGCCTTCCTCCCGCACCGCCTGCACCATGACCGGGTACTCGCGGGCGGCGAGCACGAGTGCCCAGCCGATGAAGTGTGTGAACGAGAGCTTCAGGCCTCGATCGGCGAGCTGCCGGTTGAACGCAGCACGCACCGCCCACAGACGGGATACGTCGATCTCGCGGAAGGACGTCGCTGTAGGCAGGTCGAGCGACGCCTGCATGTTCTGGAGCAGGCGCAGGGCCGGTCCGGTAATGGCGGTTCCGGAGACGCCGGGACTGTCGGCGGCGCTGGAAGTGACGGTGGCAGTGGACGCGCTGGCGGATGTCCCTTCGACCGACATCTCAGGTTCGTCCATCGCCTCCAGCCCTGCCACGGGCTCCTCTCCCTTCACGCCGTTGTCGAACAGCCTACGCCAGTCCTCCGGGACCGACGTGGGGTCGCGGAGGTACTCCTCGTACATCGCCTGGGCGAAGCCGGAATTCACGGTCTCGAAGATGTTCTCGAACACGGGAGTGCACTGCCTTCGTCGGGAACGGATTGGGGAGTGGAAGATAGGGTGGGTAAAGGAGGGCTGGAAGGGTCCGACCGCGCTGTGGAACGGTGTCTGCCGGATCACCGGACGTCGTACGTGGCGAGCCTCGGAGGAGGTGGCGGCCACGCGCGGCTGTGGACGAGCGTCGGCTCTTGAGATGTGTGAACGGTCCTCGCCAGATTGTCGTGTGGCGGACGCGTCACACGTGTGCGCTCGCCATCTCCCACGGGCAAGCGAGGTCGCACGGGCCCCGAGGCGAGCTCGGGATCTCCTTCGAGTGAAGGCCGCCAAGTCTGCAACACTGGTATCTGAGACATTGCGTCCATGCGCATCCTCCCTGTCCCTCACCGGTGGGCCGTGACGCCGAAGCAGGCGGTGGATATCCAGCAACGGCTAGCAGCCATGGTACGATTGCGGCCGCCGCCGAAGCGCATTCGGCTCGTGGCAGGGGTTGATGCGGCCTTCTCGCGGGACGGCACGCGGTGTATTGCGGCTGCGGTGGTCTGGGATGTCGACGTTGGGTCCGCTGTCGAACAGCGTCTTGCGATCCGGCCGGTGCGGTTTCCCTACATACCGGGACTCCTGTCGTTCCGCGAAGCGCCGGCAATCATCGCCGCGCTCCGCAGGCTCAGGTGTGAGCCGGATGCGATCATGTGCGACGCGCACGGTCTCGCTCACCCGCGGCGCTTCGGGCTTGCGTGCCACGTCGGCGTACTATGCGATCGACCCACGATCGGGTGCGCAAAGAGCGTGTTGGTCGGTGAGTTCACAGGTCCGAAGCCGGAGCGGGGCTCACGTACCGCGCTGCGCGACCGCGGGGAGCGGATCGGTACGGTGCTGCGCTCGCGCTCCGGGGTGAAGCCCGTCTTCGTGAGCGCGGGCCACCGGATCGATCTCCGCACCGCCGAGCGGATCGTGCTTGCGTGTGCCACAGGATATCGGCTGCCGGAGCCCACGCGAAGGGCGGATCGAGTGGTATCCGCTTCCCGAGCGACTGGATGACGGGCCGAGACTCCGTGAGCCAGGGCGCTCGGTCGCTTGTCCCAGCCCGCTCCCATCCGATCCCACGATCGTAGGATCCTTGGGTGATTCGCTCGCCCCCTCCGCGTTAACACTTTCGCCCGCCCAGCGTCCGACTGATCGACGGAGTCAGGGCAGGCCATTCCCTACTGCCATCCTCGGATCGGGGTTGATCCGGGCGGCAGTTCTCAGCACCGAGCCGACCCGGCGCGTACAGAGGAAGTGGACTCTCGATCGGATGCTCACGGTGTCTAGGTGCCCCTCGATCATGATCGTGGCCACGCTCGCGTGTCTGGGAGCATTGCGGACAGGCGCGCACGCCCAGGTTAGTGAAGCGACGGACATCATCACGGGCGTCGTTGTCGATGTCTCCGGGCAACCACTTGCCGGCGTGGAGATCGTCGCGCTCTCCCTCGATCTCGAGGTCGCGCGGACGGGTATCACGGACCGGACCGGCCGGTACACCATTCTCTTCCCAGACGGCGGAGGACAGTACCGGCTCACCGCCCGCTTGATCGGCACCGCACCCCAGTCTGTCGTCATCGTAAGACACGCTGACGAAGACCGGCTCATCTGGGACGTCCAGCTGCGGGAGGCAACGTTCATGTTGGACTCGGTTGTGGTGACGGGCGATTCGACGGTTCGCCGCGTGCAGATCCCAGAGGGACGGAACCCCGGGGAGACCCAGTTCGCCTTCACCGCCTCCATGATGGCCAGTCTGCCCATCGACGCGGAGGATCTCGCGATCCTCGCTGCCTTGGTGCCGGGTGCGGTGCTGATCGACGCCACGGACTCGACGAGCGCAGCCTACTCGATCGCCGGACAGCCTACAGACGCGAACGCGATGACCCTCGACGGGATGACGGCGGGATCTGGGCAGATACCACAGGAGGGCCTGCGTAGCACCCGAGTGGTCACGAACACGTTCGACGTGTCGCGGGGACGGTTCAGCGGGGGGATGATGGCGTCCACCTCGCGGACTGGCTCCAACAACGTACAGGCCTCGCTCAGCTACTCGCTCAGAGATCACAACCTGGCGTTCGAGGACGAGGACCTCACGTCCTTCAGCACCGGGACGACACAGCATGCGTTCGGCGGCGGCGTGGGAGGTCCACTGGTCCGCAACCGTCTGTTCGCCTACCTGTCGGGCTCGCTCAGAATCCGGCGCGATCCTTTCGCCTCCCTGACGAGCGCGACATCCACGGATCTCGAACGGCTCGGTGTTGCACCGGATTCGGTCGACCGGTTCTTGGCGATCGTCGATGGCATTGGTGCTTCACCCGACAGTCGCTACGACGGGAATCGGCAGAACGACCAGCTGTCCGGGATGCTGCGTGCAGACTATCTGATCTCGGATCGCCATACGCTGATGCTGCGCGGTGACCTGCGCGCGGTCGACCAGGAGCCAACGCGCGTCTCGGCCACGGCGCTCCCAGAAACGGGGGCCGACAACAGCACGTCCGGTGGCGGGGTGTTCGTCAGTCTCTCCTCTCAGCTCGGTCAGCGGATGCTCAACGGGCTGCGGGTGTACGTATCCTCGGACTCCCGGGAGGGCGATCCCTATTGGTACCTCCCGCAGGGTGATGTGCAGGTCGCTTCGGACCTGGCGGACGGATCGATCGGCCTGAATACGCTCACGATGGGTGGGAGCACTGCCGCGCCTTCCAGCTCGAAATCGCGCTCGCTCGAGGTGTCCGACGAGCTGTCGTGGTTCCCAGGGGGGGCGAGCCACCGTCTGAAACTCGGTGCGTTCTTTCGGGCGGAGGAGACAGAGGACTTCACGTCGTCCAATCAGTGGGGGACATACACGTACCACTCCTTGGCCGAACTCGAAGGCGGTGCGGCGACGTCCTTCCGGCGCATCCTCGACGCTCCCGACCGAAGGGCATCGACGATCGAGGCGGCCGTCTATGCCGGAGATGTGTGGATGCCGTCGCGGACGTTCCAGGTCAACTACGGACTCCGAACTGAGCTCACCCGTCTCAAGAACCCTCCAGCCTACAATCCCGACCTGGACACGAGCTTCGGCATACGGACGGATCACCTGCCGCGGGAGTTCGATGTCAGTCCCAGGGTCGGCTTCACCTGGCAGGTCGGCAGCACGGGGTTCGCGACTCCGCCGGCATTCATCATCACCGGTGGGGTGGGCAAGTTCCGCAGCCCCTTGCCGCTGTCCCTCGTGTCGCGTGCACAGTCGGCGACGGGGCTCTCGGACACGGAGACAATCCTCGAGTGCACCGGGCCGACGGTGCCGATACCCGATTGGACGTCCTACCGTGAGGATGCCGCCACCATTCCGAGTATCTGCACGGGTCCCCCCGCCGTCGTCGGGCTGAGTGCGCCGGCAGCGGTCGTCTTCGCCGAGGACTACGGGTCCCCCAAAGCATGGCGCGCGTCGCTCGGCATCCAGCGCAGCTTGACGACACTCCTCCGTGCTTCGGTCGCCTTCACATACGCGCGCGGTGTGAGCCAGTACGGTGGCAGCGATCTCAACCTGAACACGGACGCAGGGTTCGCGCTGTCAGCGGAGGCCGGCCGACCCGCATACGTACCGGCGAGCTCGATCGTGCCATCGACCGGAGCGGTGAACTCTCGGCTCTCACGAGTCGATTCCTCGTTCGCGCAGGTGATCGAGATGGGATCCCGTCTCGAGAACGATGCCAAGCAGATCACGCTCTCGGTGGGTGGGGTCACGAGGAACGGTGTGGTGATTCGGACGGCGTACACCTGGTCGCGGGTCCGGGACGAGTCGTCCTTTGGCGGCGGTGCAGCGAGTGGGGGGCGTGGTGGGCCTGGCGCAAGCAGCAGCGGTGGCGGTACGACGTCGGGGAATCCGAACGTGCCCGAGTGGGGACGCAGCAGTCTCGAGCGACGGCACGCGATGCTCCTGACGGTGAGCTATCCGTTCGGCGCGAGCCTCGACGTGACGGCGATCGGACGACTGTCGTCGGGCAGACCGTACACACCGATGGTTGCGTCGGACATCAACGGTGACGGCTTGGCGAACGACCAGGCGTTCATCCCCGATCCGATGACGGATCCCGGCATGACACAGCTGCTTGCGGCTGCGTCATCGGGTACTCGAGGCTGCCTGGAACCGCAGGTCGGAACGATTGCGGCTCGCAACAGCTGCCTGGGCCCGTGGGAAGGCTCGCTGGAGTTTCAGATCAACTATCGGCCGAGCTTTCTCGGGCTCGACCATCGCCTCATGCTGTCGCTGACGACGATCAACCTGCTGGGTGGGCTCGATCGGTTGTTCCACGGATCCGACAATCTGAAGGGCTGGGGGTTACGGGCGCAGCCTGACAGTCGGCTGCTGTACGTCACCGGCTTCGATCTCGAGGAGCAGGCCTTTCAGTACAGCGTGAACGAGCGCTTTGGCGCGAGCGATCCTCAGCGAACGGCATTCCAGCAGCCGTTCCAGATAGGCATTCAAGCGCGGCTATCGCTCGGTCCGGATCGTGCCCGTGACGCCCTGCTCGGGATGCGCGGCGCCGGTGGCGGTCAGCGGGGAATGGGCGGCGGTGTACGAGGCGGCGCGGGCGGTCGCCCCGGCGGTGTGGGAGGGTTTCGCGGGGGTATCACCGGAGAGTCCTTCCTCGAGAACTTCCGCAACTTGCTCGTGAATCCCGCCGACTACGTACTCGCGCAAGTCGACTCGCTGGACCTCACGCATGCGCAGATCGACCGTCTCGACTTCCTGCGTGACTCGCTGGACGTCGTGAACGATAGCATCGGTGAGGCTTTGCAGATCGAAATCGAGGAGCTGGGTGCCGGCGGCGCCGCGGATCCGCGTGCCCTCGTGCAGGTCATCCGACCGCGCATGCAAGAGGCTCAGGAGAATGTCCAGCGCGGTCTGGCCGTGGTGCGCGAGGTGCTTACCGAGGAGCAATGGCACCGGCTCCCGGAGCGCGTGCGGAACCTGGGGCAACGCCGCCGACCAGGCGGGAGACAGCCACCGCAGTGAGCTGGTGCGAGGGCTCCGACCGTGCGCTCTGGCCTTCGCCGAGACAGTACTACTTCGCGAGCTCGAGCGTGCTGCCAACTACGGTGAAACGTCCGGTGACCACGGACGTCGTCTCCGCATCGGCAGTGCCGGAGAATCCTGGCTGCTTTCCACCGATGCTCACCGTGAACGTGCCGGGCTCGACGACACGACGCCCCGCATCGTCGATCAGCGAGAGCTGCCGTGGCGTGATACGGAACTCGATGCGCCGGGTCGCTCCCGGTTCGAGGAACACACGCCGGATTCCGGCCAGTGACCGGATGGGCACGGGGACTGCCGCGGTCTCATTCGTCACGTAGAGCTGAACGACTTCCTCTCCGGGGCGTGAGCCTGCATTGCCAACGACCGCCGAGACGACGACGTCCGCTCCGGCCTGCACAGTCGTCGGGACTGTCAGGTGCCCGTATGCGAAGGTGGTGTAGCTCAGTCCGTGACCGAAGGGGAACAGGGCGTCGCCTTTGAAATACCGATACGTCCGACCTGCCATGGCGTACTCGTCGAATGGCGGCAGCTGCTCGACGGATCGATAGAATGTGACGGGCAAGCGGCCGGCCGGATTGTAGTCACCGAAGAGCACGTCAGCGATGGCCGTGCCGGCTGCCTGCCCGGGGTACCAGGCTTCGAGAATCGCTGGCACGTGCTCGGCAGACCACTCGACTGCAACTGCGCTGCCGTTGAGGAGCACCAATACCACCGGCTTACCGAGGGCCACGACATCCTCGATCAGGGTGCGCTGTACGGCCGGTAGACCGATCTCTACGCGGTCACCCCCGGCGAATCCGGGTATGTGGACGGGCATCTCCTCTCCCTCGAGACGGGGCGAGAGTCCCATGAACATGATCGTCGCATCGGCCTCGCTCGCCGCCGCCAGCGCTGCGTCCCGCAGCGTCGGATCGGGCTGCGCCCACACGAGCTGGATGATGGCATCCGCCCGCCTGTCGACGTACTCGAGGCGAAGCTCGTGTTGAGTGCCGGCCTCAAGATCAATGTCTTCCCAGCGCGTCCATACCGCGTGTCGGTCGGAGGCCTCCAGTAGCAGCGAGCCGTCCACGAAGAGACGTGCCGTTCCGAAGGCCTTGACCCCCAGGGCATAGCGTCCCGTGACCGACGGCACCATCGCTCCCGTCCAGCGGACCGCGAAGCTATCGCGCGGCAGTCCCTCTGCAGGTGCGCCGTCCCACCAGTTGAAGGCCACAGTGGGATCCGTTCGGGTCACCGCCGGAGCGCCTGCGAACGTCCGATTGTCGTAATACTCGGCGTGGAGGCCTCGTCCTCCGTTCAGCACCGACACGGGAACGACCTCCAGCGACGGCATGCCCTCGGCGATGTCGCTGCCTCTTGCGTACAGGATCGTCGAGCGCGAGGCGGCCGCGCGGCGAATGCCCTCCAGTGGTGTGACAGGCTCCGTCGGTATGCCGTTGTAGTTACCCAGCAACACATCCGCGTCATCGGCGTTGGGGCCGATCACGGCAATGGTCCCGATATCCTTCGGGAGGGGGAGCACGCCGTCGTTCTTGAGCAAGACGATGGACTTGCGGGCGGCCTCGAGGGCGAGAGCGCGATGCGCGTCCGAATCGTTGAGTTCGTATGGAACGCCGGCCCAGGGCACGCGCTCTGGAGGATCGAACATGCCGAGCCGGAAACGAGCGCGCAGGAGCCGCGCGACTGCCGTATCGATCTGCCACTCGGGGATCAGTCCCTCCCGCACGGCCGTCACCAGGCTGTCGTATGTCACGCCGCAGTTGAGGTCGGTGCCGGCAGCAACACTCATCGCCGCCGCCTCGGCCGGACCGGCCGCACTGCCGTGGCTCGTGTAGATATCCACAATCGCCCAGCAGTCCGACACGACGTATCCGCCGAAGCCCCACTCGTCGCGCAGCATCTCCCGGAGCAGGGTCGGGCTGGAGCAACACGGATCGCCGCGGAACCGGTTGTAGGCGCACATCACCGACTGTGCATCGGCCTCGGTGACGGTCGCTCGGAAGGCCGGAAGGTAGGTCTCATGCAGATCGCGCTCGTCCACTACCGCGTCGAAGCGATGGCGGTCGGGTTCGGGGCCGCTGTGAACCGCGTAGTGTTTGGGAGTGGCGACGGTCTTGAGATATCGCGGGTCGTCACCCTGCATGCCCTTCACGAACGCAATGCCGAGACGGCCAGTGAGGTATGGATCTTCACCGAACGTCTCCATTCCCCGTCCCCATCGTGGATCGCGAAAGATGTTGATGTTCGGCGACCAGAATGTGAGGCCCTCGTAGATGCCTCGGCGTCCCTGTCGCACATACTCATGGTGTTTCGCCCGAGCTTCGTCGGAGATCGCGGTCGCGACGCGAAACATGAGGCTGCTGTCCCATGTCGCCGCGAGTCCAATTGCCTGTGGGAACACGGTGGCGCGACCTGTACGGGCCACGCCGTGAAGCGCCTCGTTCCACCAGTTGTATTCCGGGATCCCCAGTCGCGGCACGGCGTCGGCCTCGTAGAGCATTTGGCCGACCTTTTCCTCGAGCGTGAGACGCCCCAGCAGGTCCTGCACGCGGGTCTCGAGCGGTTGATCTGGATCCATGTAGACTGCGGTGGCGCTATCGACGGGAAGCCGGTGCTCCGGCACGGTCCGTGCGCAGGCGAGCACGGTGAGACACACACCGGTAGCGGCGAAGTGCGGCAGGCGCATTGGCATCCTCCTCGGCCCCTCGGGTCCAGGCGTAATATGCCGCGTGCACCGGCGCCGTCCATTCCTGAGGGGGCTACCGCAGATCCCAGGATCCCACGATCTTCGAACTGAGCGTTCAGCCGCCTGATTACCTGCCCGTCCTACCCGACCCGCCGTGTCTTCCGCTTCATGAAGTCCATCAGGATGTACTGCCCAAGCGTCATCGTATTGGTGAAGTAGGCCTTGCCACGGCTGATTGCGCAGACCTCCTTTACGAATTCCACCAGCATCCGCTCGCGGGCGAGCATGAAGGTATTGATCATGATCCCTGCCCGCTTGCAGGCGGACACTTCGCGGAACGTCTCCTTGAGGATTCTCGGGTCGAGCCCGGCCGAGTTCACGTAGACCCGCCCGTCGGACAGCGTGAGGGCCGAAGGCTTGCCGTCGGTGATCATGACGATCTGCCGCATGTCCTTCTTCTGAGCGAGCAGAATGCGACGAGCCAGTCGCAGTCCCTCTGCGGTGTTGGTATGGTATGGACCCACCTGCGCGCGGGCGAGCTTCCCGAGCGGGATCTCCTCTGCGGTATCGTGGAACAGCACGACGCGGATAGTGTCGCCAGGAAACTGGGTCCGGATGAGGTGTGCGAGGGCCAGCGCTACCTTCTTGGCCGGTGTGAACCGGTCCTCTCCGTAGAGGATCATCGAGTGCGAGCAGTCGAGCATGAGGACGGTTGCGGCGCTCGAGCGATACTCGCTCTGGTGGACCATGAGGTCGGAATAGTCGAGTTCGATGAACGGAGGTTGGTCGGGTGGACGGCCGCCTGATCGCCCAACCGCCTTCTTCAGCGTCTCGGGGACGTCGAGGTTCATCGTGTCCCCGAACTCGTACTGCTTGGAGCCAGCCTCTGCCTCGACACCGGTTGCCAGGTGTGGGGTATCGTGCGCGCCGAAGCTCGACTTACCGATGCTACCGAGCAGGCTGCGGAGCGCCCGATAGCCCAAGAAGTCGATACCCTTCTCGGTCAGATTGAACTGCACGTGCTGAGCGGCTGACTGCGCCTGACCACCTGGACCGAACATGGGCTGGTGTCCGTCCGGCATCTGCGGCGTCTCCTGCACGGTCAGGTAGCCCTGTTCGACGAGCTTCTGCACGATCTGGTCTATCAACTCGGCGAGCTGCTGCTGGATCTCGGCGTCGCGCTGCTCGTCGCCGGAGGGTTCACCGCGCATTACCCGCAGCATTTCTGGGGTCAGCTGCCCCGAGTCCATCAGCGCCTGCACGATCGCCGCTTTCAGCGCGTCGATGGAGCGATCCTGCTCCTCCTCTCCGACCTCTCCCCAAAACGGATGGTACATCGGGCCACCCGCGAATCCCGACTGTAGCAGGAAGTCGCTCAGCTGGTCGAGCAAGTCCTCGAGGTTGATCGCGTCGAGGAGTTCAGGCAGGTACTTGGAATAGGTGGTGAACCGCATACTGCACCGGAGAGCGTCGAGACGTGAGTCGTGCCCATCGAATAATGGCTGGCAACAGGTGGAAATGGGAAGGGTTGGGTCGAGATTCCGCATCCCTCAGCGGAACCGCAGGGTATCGAACATCCAGTATCCAACGTCGACGTGTTATTGGAGGAAAGTCGGTGAGTGATCTCGACGCCGCACTCCGTCGGCCTTCCATGTTCGGTGTTCGATAGTCGCGATTCCCTACCATGTCTCCCGCAGGTCGGACGACCGCAGCAAGACAAACGCGGCCACACCCGTCGTGACCGTACCGCCGATAGCGATGGCGCCTCCTGCACCGATCCACTCGGCGACGGCCCCAGCCTGCAACGCCCCAAAGGGGCTGAGCCCCACGAAGGCCCACGCGTAGAAGGCGACGACCCGGGCACGCAGCTCGTCCGGCGCTAACGTCTGGACGAGGGTGTTGGAGAGTGCCGTCGTGACGACCATGGCACACCCGAGGAATACGAGGAGGCCGAGCGACAGGCCGAGGGAGCGCGACAGTCCAAACAGAGACACCGAGCAGCCGAACAAGGTGGCGCTGGCTCCCAGTAGCCGGCCACGCGGGAGGCGGTGACCGAACACCGCGACGGCCAGTGCACCTGCGAGCGCGCCAATGCCCATGGCGGACATCATCCAGCCATACTCCCGCGCTCCCCGGCCGAGGACATCGCGGGCCATGACTGGGAGGAGCACCATCGCGGGGAGTCCGAAGATGCTGACCGTGGCGATGTTGAGGATGATCATTCGCGTGCGTCGCTCGGTCACGATGTGCCGGTACCCGGCCCGCAACCGCTGCTGGATGGTCGCGGCGGCCCCGCCGTCACGACGTGCCGTCACGACTTTGAGCATTGCGAGAGCGCCGATCACCGCGAGATAGGACAGGCCGTTCAAGAGGAAGCAGATCCCGACCCCGGCGGCAGCGATGATGATCCCTGCGACGGCCGGCCCTACGATGCGCGAGGCGTTGAAGGCCGACGAATTGAGAGCGACGGCACTCGTGAGATCCTGCCGACCGACCATGTCCACCATCAGGGCGTGGCGCGCGGGAATGTCGAACGCGTTCGCGGTCCCGAGGAGACACGCGAGCACGGCGATGTGCCACAGCTCGACGGCGCCGGTCAAGACGAGTCCCGCGAGTGTGAGCGCCACGACCATCGCGCCGGTCTGCGTTACCATCACCATCGATCGCCGGGGAACACGATCGGCAAGCACGCCGGCGTGCAGTGTGAATGCAAGAACGGGCAGGGAGCTCATCGCGTCGATGGTTCCCACCCAGAACGCGGAGTCGGTCAGGTCCAGGACGAGCCAGGACTGCGCCACACGCTGCATCCAGACGCCGACGAGGGAAACGACGAAGCCCGCGTAGAAGAGGCGGAAGTCGCGATGCCGGAAGGCTGGAAACAGCGGAGGGCGCGCACGGGGCCGGATGTCTGGGAGCTGAGCGGAGGTATGGGAGGGGCTGGAGTCCGTGGAGGCGGCTCCGAATCTCTCACGACCCCCATCACCTCTCACGTGTGCGTCGGGCGGGGTCTCCCCCGTGCCTCCAGCCGTTCCGGCGTTTCCCGTGCTTGCATCAGTGCCCACGTATCCACCGCTTTCCGTACTGCCTCCACCCCCCCCGATATCCAACCGCAGGATCTCCTGCCCGCTCAGCCTCCCCGCTGCCCCCATCCGCGGAGCGTTGCTGCCGCGACCACGAGATCCGCTGCCTGCTCGTAGGTGAAGACACCGGTGCTGACCACCAGGTGGTAGGTCGCGGCGTGCTCCCAGTCGCGATCGTAGTGTGTCTTCACGTACCGCCGGCGGTTCTCATCGGTATGATCGACCGTCTCCTCGGCCTCACTCCGATCGACGCCCAGGCGGCGCATCGCCGCTTCGATGCGCACGGCGCGTGGCGCGACCACGAAGACGTGGAGCGCGTCATCACGCTGCGCGAGTGCGGCCTGTGCTCCTCGACCCACCAGGATGAGGTTGGGTTCTTCCTGCACGGCCTGCCGAATCACAGCCTCGGTGGCGCGAACGAGGTCCACCTCTCGATCGAAGCGCGGTGCCGGCGTCTCGCCCGTCGCCACGAACACTTCCGGCGATGAGACAGCGAGGGCGCGGGCAATGCGCTCGATCAAGCTCGGGACCCGCTCCTCGCGCGCTGCGACCTCGCTCGGTGTGAGGTCGGTCTGGGCAGCGACCCGATCGACAAACTCATTGTCGACGAGCTGCCAACGCAGTCGCTGCTGTACGAGGCGCGCGACGTTCGATCCCCCGGACGCGAACTGACGGGAAACAGTAATGACTGGCATGAGATCTGACTCCTCGAGCGCGGCGGTCGGGCCGAGGTGCGGGCAGGCCGTCGATCCGCAGCACCCCCCTGGCCTCCCGCCCGTCCTGTGGACGGTCCGTCCGACCGCCCATCCGCCCAATCCTCAACCGATTCGCTACCCGAACATCGGGTCACCACCCGGGTCCGTCGGTCCTCCCAATCCACCGAGGCCGCTCCGTCGCCCGCGTGTATACCCCAGCTCTTCGTTCCGGGCAATCCGCTTCTGCGCGACCAGCCCCTCGAGAATCAGTTCACAGGCGGCGACGAGGACGCCCGGCTCCTGTTCTTCGGCAAGTCCGACCAACTCGACCGCGTGCAGTAGGCCGGGCACGGTCTCGAACGCGGCCAGGCAGAGATCGGCGCGCTCGTATTGGGTGACTTTGAGTGCGCCACCTTGATCGAACCACTGGACGATTTCGTCGCAGTCGAGTCCGCCGCATCGAGCCTCGAAGGTCTGGCCCGCCGCACGGCGGACCAGGTCCCGTGCGATCACCTCCGCGCCCTGGAGTTCGCCTTCGTACTCGAGCTCGATCTTGCCGGTGATCGACGGCAGCGCCGTGTAGAGATCCGAAGGGCGAGGCACGACGCGGTCCTCCCCCTTGACGATGGCCCGCTGCTCAGCGGCCGAGACGATGTTCTCGAGCACCGTGATCGGCAGGCGCTGACTGACGCCCGAGCGGCTGTCGATCCGCTTGTCGGTTCGTGCCTCAAAGGCGACATGCTCCACGAGCTCGACCACGAAGCGGGGGACGGAGATGGGTCTTCCGGGGCGATCCAACCATGCCTCTTGGGTCGTGATCTGCATGCCGTGCTCGACCGTCGGCGGATAGTGCGTAACGATCTCGCTGCCTACCCGGTCCTTGAGCGGCGTGATGATCTTACCCCGGGCCGTATAGTCCTCCGGGTTCGCCGAAAAGACGAGCAGGACGTCGAGCGGCAACCGGATCGGATAGCCTTTGATCTGAACGTCGCCTTCCTGCATGATGTTGAACAGGCCGACCTGGATCTTCCCGGCGAGGTCCGGTAGCTCGTTGATCGCGAAGATGCCACGATTGCTGCGGGGCAGGAGCCCGTAGTGAATGGTCAGTTCGTCGGAGAGGAGATGCCCGCCCCTCGCCGCCTTGATTGGATCGACGTCGCCAATGATATCGGCGATCGTCACGTCCGGCGTCGCGAGCTTCTCGACGTAGCGGTAGTGTCGCGGAATCCATGCAATAGGTGCGGCGTCACCGTGATTCTCCAGGAGCTGCCGTCCGTACTTGGAAATCGGCCGAAATGGGTTGTCGTTCACTTCACTTCCCGCCAGAATCGGGATCTCCTCATCGAGCAACGACATCAACTCGCGGAGGATGCGGCTCTTCGCCTGACCTCTGAGACCGAGCAGGATGAAATTGTGTCGCGCCAGAATGGCGTTTACGACCTGTGGCACGACCGTGTCCTCGAACCCGATGATACCGGGGAAGATCTCGGAACCGCCCTCGATCATGCGGATCAGATTCTGCCGCATCTCGTCTTTCACTGAGCGGGCATGCATTCCGGGATCGGCCCATGCCGTTTGCTTCAGCTCGGCGAGTGTCGCAGGTCTGGTCATGGTCAGAAGTATAGCGCGGATGCTGCAGTGAACGCGCGCGTCGCCAGCGTGTGCGACGCTGGGCCGAGCTTGATCGCAGAAGGCATCGGAGGCACTGGCGTCTTCGGTGAGTGGGATGTCGGCTACGGTCCCCGCAGCCGTACACCGGTCAGCCGCACTGCCGCTACTCCATGAGCTGGTACGTCGAACGCGACGCCATCGGCCACTGGCATGGTCCCGGCGTCAATGTGGCGCTCCCGCAGGTCCACTCGCCGGGCATCGGACCACGCGAGCAGGCCAAAACCGATGGAGACAAACCGCTCGTCCGGCGTGAGGTTCTGCACGTAGGCCACTATGCCGTTGCCGTCGTCTGCGGTCTTGAGGCCGATGAGCGCCGCGTCAGGTTGGTCCAGAACGACGGCATGGCCGAACCGCTGCGCCTCACCAGTCGTGGTGCCGGCCACTCGTATGGCACGTAGAGGCTCGAGTCCCCAGCCGAAGCGCGTGCAGTCGGCAATGCTGGGAGTGGACCCGGAGAGGAGGATCCGAAACCGTGTATGTGTGGATGGGGCAGGGAATTCCAGGTACCCATCGAGGCCCACCCCCGCGTATGGGGTCTGCAGCCCGCCGATCAGGAGTGAGCCCCTCACGCCGTCGAGCGCGAGCCATCTGAGGTACGGCACGTAGCGCAGCGGCGGGCGATCTTCGTAATGTCCGGCTGGAATCTCCCACCGGACCGTGGGATTCGGGACCGCGAACTCGAACGTGTACGCCATCCGATCGGGCTCCGGGTGACTCACCCGGTTCTCGACGTCGATCCATGGAAAATGGTCGTATACGGTCACTACGGACTGGACGTCGCCGTGGTCTGCGGAGTAGCGCTGAGCCACGAGCTGCGTCGCGATGCCGGGGAGGATCCGGCGCTCCCACGCCTCGAGCCTTGCGGATACGGTATTGCCTCCGACGCCACGCAGCCACTCACGACCCGTGCGCCGCTCGCGCAGGCTACGGATGGCTCCTGATGACGGGTCGAGTGCCACGAATACCCGTGCGCCATTGACTTCCGGAGCCGCCGGTGCGCCGACTGCGTCGGCTTCAGGGGCGACACCTTCATCGAGCACAAAGGCGTAGCCGAGTGACGGGACGTCGGTGACCAGCTGGAGGCGTCCGTCGGGGAGCTGAACGACGTCGGTGCGCCGAAATGGTGATGGGTTCACGACGAGCCACCCCGGCACCCGCGAATCGATCATTGAGCTGATCCGGTGTGCCGGATCGGTGACGACAGCATTTCCAGCGAGGAGTGCAGCGATCGGGGTAAGCATGTCATCCACGTGCCGATCCGTCGCGAGGGCCCGGTCTGCAACGACCCGCTCGAGCACGGAGCTGGACGGTCGCGGGAACTCCGGTGCAGCGAACGCGGGCGCAGTCGCTGCGGCGTTGGGTGGACTGGCGAGGATCCGATCCAGATCGTCGGCACCGCCGATCACGATCCGAGGAAAAGCGAACCTGCCGTTCCACGCATGGACGGCGGCGACCATGCTGGGGAGGATATCGATCACACCGGCTTGCACGAGCACCCTGGTCGGATTGGCGAGTGGGGAAACCTCGCCCCCGAGATATGCCTCGACACGCTGGGCCATTACCTCGTCCCCGTGAGCGAAGCCGAGGCTCACCGGATTGGCGCTGTCCGCGAGCGCTATCGTGAGCACGCGACTCCCGTCGGGCGCGGGCCACCACACCGACGCGTCACCGTCCGCAACGCGAACGACGTGCCGAATCCCGGCAGCGCTCAGTGCGAGTGGAGTGGTCGCCGGGTAGTCGCCGAGTCGTGAGATGAGTGCGACCGAAGCCGTGGCAAGCCCGAGGTCGGCGGGCACGAGTCCCGGTGCGGCCGTGGCGCGCAGAAACTGGAGATGGTCCATCTCGAACAGTCTTGGCGCCGGAGGAATGGGATTAGCGATCACGCCCGCCTCCCGCCAGATGGCGGATCGGACGAGCCGGTCGAGGACCGGTGCATCGGACAGTGTCCGCTCGAGTTCCTCTGGATCGGCAATCGTGAGCCACAGGAGCGTCCACTTGACCGGCGGTATCAGCCGGTGTGCGGTCCGAAGCGGCGTCCGGCGCCCAGGCGCCTCCCACTCGCTGAGGACGGTGGTCGGTTCATCCAGGCTGAGCCACAACTCGCCACGCAGTCCGTCTCCGACTCGAAGCATACCGGCCGTCCCGAGCAACCGCCGCGCTCGATCGTACACCCTGAGGCGGCCCGCCGGTGCTTCGGTGCCGGCCACGAGGAACCGGACGAGGTTGCCGCGTCCCGCCGGGTGGCTCCAGAACACCGATGGCTCGGCCGATACCGTGATGGCTCCGCGATGCGTGCGCGAAGCGACAGGTCCGAGGGCCACGCCTGCCAGGGACCCGGTCATGGTGCGGAGAAACGTGCGGCGGTCGCTCATGGATCGGCGTAACTTAGTCGATAGGAGGGGACATGACACGAGACACTATTGGACCGCGATGGCGACGAGCCTGGTCGATCGTGGTGCTGGTGGCCGCAGGAGGTTGCACCGAAGATGCGCAGCCGGCCGACGACGTGGCGATGCCGCAGGTGGACAGTGCGGTCGAGACCGTCACCGATACCGTGGCCGACTCGGTCATGGCGAGGGATACGGCGAAGTAGCCTGCCGGATGGCGGGGCGGGGGTGCTACCGGGCTGACGGAGCGGTCAGTCGCCCGGACCGGGACCGGGTTCCGCCGTTTCGCGTTACTCCAAGCTGAAGTACGCTCGCAGCGGATCGTCCCACCCTGCTGGTACGTATTCACCGCTGGCGGCGTGGAGCCGGTAGTCCCCCTTGTACGTTCCCTGGGCCGCGACATCCAGCATCTCGATCAATCGATCGACGTCGTCGGTGGTGCTATAGCAACCGAAGCTCGCGCGGACGAGGCCCGGCATGTCGGACTTGTCACCGGCGAGCACGCGAGCCTTCCAACTGTCCCGGATCTCCTCCGGGAGGTCCAGCAGGTGCACAACGTAGGGGTGCGCGCAGAAGCACCCGCTCCTGACCCCGATACCCCCTTCGTATCCCAGGACAGCGGCGACGAGATAGTGGGGCGTCCCCGCGACGTTGAACGGGATGACGCCCACCCGGTCGGCCGCACGCGCCGGGTCGCCGTCACCGTAGATCCGGATGGCGGGGTTGGCCGCGAGCCGCTCCAGCGCATAGGCCGTCAACTCCGCCTCGTGGTGCGCCACCGCATCCATCCCGATCTCCATGAGCACCTGAGCCGCCTTGGCCATGGCCATGGCGCCGACGACGTTGGGGCTCCCCGCCTCATCGCGGTCGGGCATGCCCGCCCAGTGGATCTCGTCGAGGGTGACGACATGCACGGTGCCCCCGCCCGGGTACTCCGGTCCACCCTCGAGGAAGAACGCCCTCGGGCCGACGAGGGCACCGGTGCCGAACGGCGCATACATCTTGTGACCCGCGAGGACGACGAAGTCGAGATGCTCGGGGTCGTCGTCGGGCTTCATGACGACTTGGCGATGCGGTGCGAGCTGGGCCGCATCCACCATGATCCGGGTGCCGGCCTCATGCGCCTTGCGGGCCAGTCGGTGGACCGGCTGCAGGAAACCGGTCACGTTGGATGCTGCGGAGATGGTCACCAGGGCCACCCGTCCTGCATGACGCGCGAGCTGCCGGTCGAAGTCCTCCTCGTCGAGCCGTCCGTCGGCCGTTGCACCGACGTGCACGACCCTCGCACGGTTTCGCCACGGCAGGTCGTTCGAATGGTGCTCCATGATCGTGCTGAGGACGACCGAATCGTCGCTCAGGGGCAGGCGGTACGAGAGCTTGTTGATGGCCTCGGTGGTGTTCTTCCCGAAGATCACGGTGTTCGTGTCAGGGTCGGCGCCGACGAAGCGCGCGATGATCTCGTGCGCCTGATCGTACACCAACGTGCTCAGCCGCGACTTGAAGCCCGATCCCCTGTGCACGCTGGAATAGAACGGCAGGAACTCCGCGACCGCGTCCGCCACGTCCTTGAGCGGCGGCGTGGTCGCCGCATTGTCGAGATTGACGTACGGCTTGAGTGTCCCGTCGAGCAGCGGGACTGGGCGGTCGAGTCCGACGACGCGGTCGCGGAGCCCGGATGGACCGGAGGTCACGCCTGATGCGCTCATCGGGCTGCCTGGGTTTCCGGTGCTCCTGCCGGCTCGAGGCGTACCGGGCAGACTTTGAGCTCGGCAGTCTGCGTGATGGGGTCGTATCCGCCGCCGGTCAGGATGTTGACCGGTGTGTCGTTGAATGCGAAGCTCGCGAACACGGTACCACGCGGTGAGCGCTTGGTGGACTTGAGCCTGATGAGCACGGAGCCGCGTCGAGAGTGCATGCGCGCCCAACCGCCGTCCTGTAACTGCCAGTGTCGCAGATCGTCGGGGTGGACCTCGAGCGTTTCCTCGGACAGCAGGTAATCGATGCCGGCACTGCGGCCTGTCTGAGTGCGGGTATGGTACGACTGTAGCCGGCGGCCGGTGGTGAGCCAGACGGGATAGTCGTCATCTATCGTCTCCGCCGGATCCCGATACTCGATCAACTTGAAGATGCCACGGCCGTTCTTGAACTCGTGCCGGTGCAGGATCGGCGTGCCGGGATGTCCCGCTTCCGGCACCGGCCACTGATACTCGCCGTGCTCCACCCGGTCCCAGTCAAGGCCTGCGTAGATCGGTGACACGCTGCACAACTCGTCGAAGACATCCTTGGCGCTCTCGTACTCGAAGCCGGGAATGTCGAGCCGCTTCGCCAGTTGGCTCATGATCCACCAATCCGGCCGCGCGTGGCCCGGAGGGGGCACGGCAGCCCGCACCCGTTGCACACGGCGCTCGGTGTTGGTCTGCGTGCCTTCGGTCTCACCCCAGGCCGTTGCCGGGAGCACCACGTCGGCGAGTTGCGCGGTTTCCGTGAGGAAGATGTCGATGACCACGAGGTGGTCGAGGCTCTTGAGCGCGCGCTCGCAGTGTGTGCGGTCGGGATCGGAGACGACCGTGTTCTCACCGTCGATGAGCATCGCCCGGATCCGGTCCCCAGCGAGATCGAGTGCGGTGACCTTGGTAATTCCCTTTTCCATATCCACTTTGCGGCCGTACAGCTCCTCGAACTTCGCCTGATTCTCGGGGTCCGTGACCGGTTGGAAGCCAGGGTAGTTGTTCGGCAGCGCTCCGCTGTCTCCCGCCCCCTGGATGTTGTTCTGGCCTCGCATCGGGTTGATACCCGTGCCTTCGCGCCCGATGTTGCCCGTCATGAGCACGAGGTTACACAGGCTCTGGACGTTGTCGACCCCGCAGATGTGCTCGGTGATCCCGAGGGTGTAGTAGATCGCGCCGCGAGCCGCCTTTCCATACCACAGCGCGGCCTGCTCGATGTCGGCGGCGGGTACACCGGTGATCGTCTCGGCCCATTCGGGCGGGAATCGCTTCACGTGTGCGAGGAACTGCTCGGCCTCGACGGTACGATCCTGCATAAACGCGTCGTTGACGAGTCCCTCCCTGGCGATGACGTGCGCCATGGCGAGCAGGAGAGCCGCGTCGGAGCCGACCCGGATGGGGAGATACAGATCTGCGAGATCCGCGAGACCGATGCGCCGCGGATCGGCGACGATCATCTTTGCCCCGCGCTTGAGCGCCCGCTTGAGACGGGTCGCCGCCACGGGATGGCACTCCGTCATGTTGGTGCCGATGCAGAAGATGACATCGGGCTTCTCCATGTCGGCCAGCGGGTTCGACATTGCGCCCCTTCCGATCGAGGCCGCCAGACCGGCGACCGTGGGCGCGTGTCACGCACGGCTGCAGTTGTCGATGCCATTCACCCCCCAGCCCGCCCGCACGAACTTCTGGACCGTGTAGGCAGCCTCGTTCGGCGCCCGGCCCGATGCCACAGCGTAGATGCTGTCACGGCCATGCTCCGCGACGACGCGGCGAAAGCCATCCGCCGCCCGGTCGAGCGCGGTGTCCCAGTCGGTTTCGTGCAGCTCGCCGTCGTCTCCCCGAACCAGCGGCGCTGCGAGTCGATCGGGGTGCTGAACGAAATCCCACGCGAATTGCCCCTTGATGCACAGGGCTCCGAGATTGGCCGGACCGTCCATCGCCGGCTGTACACCGACCAACGTGTTGTCCTTGGTGAGCACGTCCACCGAGCACCCCACGCCACAGTACGGGCAGATCGTGCGCGTCTGCTCGATGGTGCCTGGCATGTCGGTGAACCGCAGCGCCTTGCGGTCGGCCAACGCGCCGGTCGGACAGGTGTGGACGCACTGACCGCAGAACGTGCAGGCGGACTCCCGAAGGAGCCCCGCGAACTCCGTAGTGATCTGCGTCTCGAACCCCCGGTTCATGACGCTGATCGCATGGTCGCCCTCTTGCTCCGCGCAGACCCGCACACACCGGTAACAAGAGATGCACAGGTCGTAGTCGCGCAGGATGAACGGGTTGTCGTCGTCGGCGCGCGAGTGACCCGACTGTGCGCCTGCGAAGCGTCCTGTCCGCGCCGCGTAGCGTCCCAGGAGTGCGATCAACTCCTGCGAAGCGTATCCACGCAACCGGTCGACGTCGATCTCGCGATTCTCCGAGGCGACCATCTCGAGCAGAGTCTTGCGATGCTGCTCGAGCACCGCCGTGGTCGTCCTGATCACCATGCCATGCTCGGCCCGTGTGGTGCAGGACGCCACCGGAAGCCGTGAACCCTCTAGCTCGACGGCACACAGCCGGCAGCCGCCGAACGGATCGAGGCGCTCGTCGTAGCACAGCGTGGGGATGTCTTTCCGATGTCGCTGGGCGATCTCGTAGATCGTCTCGCCGGGCGTGAAGGATACTTCCTGCCCGTCGAGGGTCAGGGTGTCGTGCCCGGCGTCACTCGGGTTCGCAATCATGGATACCTCGTGCGTCGCATTCTGCACCCGGGCTGGCTCACGAGCCTATGTGCTCCACGTGCCGGGCGACAGCGCTCGGAAAGTACTTCAGTAGGCTGTCGGTGATCAAAGGGGCGGCGAGGCCGAGCCCGCAGGCGCTCATCGCCTTCATCGTCCGACCGAGGTCGGTCACCTCGTCGATCCACGCCGCGAGCGCCGCAGGGCCCGACTGACCAGCAAGCCGCTCTGTCATCCGCTGCGTACCGATCCGGCAGGGGAAGCACTTGCCGCAGGACTCGTGAGCGAAGAACGACATGGCGTCGTGCGCTACCTCAACTATGTCGCGGCGGTCGTCAAACACCATGATCCCACCAGCGCCGAGAAAGGAGCCCTTCGCCCGTATGCTCGCTTCGTCGAGTGTGACATCCAGGTCATCGCCTGCGAGGAACCCACCTGACAGGCCCGCCATCGTCACCGCCTGCACGGTGTGGCCGTGGGCCGGCCCCCCGGCCCACTCATACAGTAAGGTCCGCAGCGGCAGGCCGAAGGGCACCTCGTAGTTTCCCGGCTTCCGGACATCTCCAGAGAGGCTAATGACCTTCGTCCCGGCATGCCCGTTCAGCCCGAGCCCGCGGTACCACTCGGCGCCGCGACGCACGATCTGAGCCGCAGCAGCAAGGGTTTCGACGTTGTTCACCACCGTGGGAAGCCCCTCGTAGCCGTGTGTGACCGGGAACGGTGGCCGGTTGCGGGGGAACGGGTGCTTGCCTTCCAGGCTGTTCAGCAGCGAGCCCTCCTCTCCGCAGATGTACGCTCCCGCACCGCGGCGCACGTACAGGTCGAAGTCGAAGTCGGCGCCGAGAATGCCGCTGCCGAGCAGGCCCGCCTCGCACGCGGCTTCGATGGCCGTCTCGACGATTTCGAGCGTGTCCGGATACTCGTAGCGCAAGTAGACAAACCCGCGTGTGGCACCGGTTGCATGCGCCGCGAGCAGCATGCCCTCGATGACTGCGTGCGGGTCGTAGTCGAGGATTGCCCGATCCTTGAAGCAGCCGGGCTCGCCTTCATCTGCGTTGCAGACAATTGTCTTCGGCGCCCCTGCCGCATCCCGCACGGCCTGCCATTTGCGGCCCGTCGGAAAGCCGGCGCCTCCGCGGCCTGCGAGTCCGCTCTCGCTGATCAGGTCGATCACGGCCTGCGGTGTCAGCTCTCGCACCGCGCGCTGGAACCCCTCGTATCCCCCTGTGTGCCGGTAGCCCTCGAGCGTGGAGCGCTTCGGAGTGCGAATCGCTGCGAAAACGCACTCTTCGATTCCGCCAGGGTTCTCCGGCGGTAGCGGGGACCGTCGGCGCTCGAGCCTGCCGTCGGCATCTCCCACGAGCACCGCGTTGCCTCTCAGGACCGGGACCGGATCATCACACCGACCGGCGCACGGCATGGCAGTGGCACCTTCGGCCTCGAGCGACCACAACAGCTCCGTGCCCCCTCTCCGGCAGCACACCGGGCCGGTGCATACCCGTGGTGCGGCTTGACCACCGGCCTCCCGGGCAAAGTGGTGATAAAACGTCACGTCCCCGAACAGCTCGGCGATCGGAATCCGCAAGCGGGCCGCCACCTCGCGGAGCGCCTCCTCGCTCAGGTAACCGTCGCGCTGATGGATCGCGTGGAGGATCGGTAGCAGGGGAGCCGGCTCGCTGCGCCAGCGATCGACGAGCTCCCTGGTGGGTGGAGAAGTGGTCACGGCCATGGATCCTTCGGAAGTTAGTGGTCGGCGCATCGCTGCGAGGGTCAGGGCGCAAGCCGCTCCGCACCCGCGTACACGTTGAACCCTCCGTTCCGGGCGAAGCCGATGAGCAGCATGCCCAGCGACCCGGCGAGCTCGACGGCAAGCGAGGACGGTGCGGACACCCCAATGACCCCACCAATGCCCGCGACGGCAGCCTTCTGCACGATCTCAAAGCTTTGTCGACCCGACACGACGAGCAACCCGGGAGGCAGCGGCCACGTCCGAGCAGCCGCCGCGCCAATTGCCTTGTCCGTCGCGTTGTGCCGCCCGACATCCTCCCGTACCACCGTCGCAACGCCGTCGAGTGCGAAGATACCGGCGGCGTGCAGGCCGCCCGTCTCGTCGAAGGTGGGTTGCTGGGCCCGCAGTGCCTGGGTGAGTCCCCCGATAATCTCTGCCGAAACCGCGAAGGCCCCGGCCGGTCGGGAAAAGAATTGTACGGCCTCGATGGATGCCTTTCCACAGACACCGCAGGAGCTCGACATGAACAAGTTACGCTGAAACCGGGCGGGATCGACGATGACACTGTCACGCAGTTGCACGTCGACGCGTGACGCATCGAGACGTTCGATCGTGGCGATCTCGTCCGGAGCAAGCAGGATACCCTCCGTGAGGAGGAATCCCGTCACGAGCTCGGCGTCATCCCCTGGTGTGCGCATGACGACGGCGAGCGGTGTCCCGCGCAGCCGAATCTCGAGGGGATCCTCGAGTGCGACCACGTCGGCGCTGGTTCGGCGCCGGAGCCCGTCATGGCGCTCGACGGAGACTTCGCAGGAGCGTTTGCTCATTGGGTGCACGATGAGTTCAGTCTGCGGAGCGGACGGCATCGGGTCAAGCGCGCAGCGCATGCCGGTAGGTGGTCGTCGGCAGGGTATTGCGATTCCAGAGAGAAGAGTGAAGGGTGAAGAGGGAGGCGTGAAGAGTGTGAGGGTGAAGAGTGCGGAGGGAGAAGAACGACACACGACATCACACGATGGCACGGAAGGATCGAGATCATGGTCGCCACACCCTCGACGATGCTGCCGCTTGGCACCCGGATGCCGGACTTCGCACTGCAGGACGTGGTGAGTGGTGAAACGATCATCTCCGACTCGCTTGGCGATGCCGCCGGCGTCTGTGTGATGTTCGTCTGCAACCACTGCCCGTTCGTCAAGCACGTTCTTGCCGAATTGGGCCGTGTCGCACAGGACTACACCTCGCGTAATATTGCCTTCGCCGCGATCAGCTCGAACGACGTCGATGCCTACCCGGCCGACGCGCCCGGTCAAATGCGGGCGCTGGCCCAGGGTGAAGGCTGGTCGTTTCCGTACCTCTTCGATGAGACCCAAGATGTGGCCAAGGCATTCCGTGCGGCGTGCACGCCGGACTTCTACGTGTTCGACGGGGAGCGGCGGCTGGTCTACCGCGGACAGCTCGACGACAGCCGGCCCGGCAACGATGCCCCGGTCACTGGCGCCGACCTTCGGCGGGCACTCGATGCAGTCGTAGCCGGACGCGCCGTCTCACCCGATCAGAAGCCGAGCATGGGCTGTAACATCAAGTGGAAGGTGGGAAACGCGCCTGACTATTTCGGAAGATAGGCGGATGGACGGACAGGCCGTCCATCTGCCCGCGCTCCGCCCCGCTCGAGCTACGGACCGGAGCCCGATCCCCGCTCCAGGTAGTCCCATACCAGATAGGCCATAGCCTTGATGCCGATCGGGATGGCGCTGTCGTCCGCCTGGAACGTCGGTGTGTGGTGATTCCCCGATGTGGTGCCCGGCTTCAGCGTGCCGAGCCGATAGTAGAAACCCGGGACTGCGGTGGCGAAGAACGCGAAGTCCTCTGCCACTGTCGCGGGCGGAATCCGCTGCACGTTCTCGGCACCGAGGGCGGCCGCGAGTGATGGGACAACGCGCTCGGTCAAATCCTCATCGTTGACGGTGACTGGGATGCCGCGCTCGTACACGAGGTCGTAGCCACCGCCACCTGCAGTGGCGAGGCCTCCGAGGATTGTATGCATGCGCCGCTCGACGAGGTCCTGAGTCGCCGTGCTGTAGCTGCGTACGGTGCCCTCGAGTGTGACCTGCTCCGGAATGATGTTGAACCGCGTGCCACCGCGGATCATGCCGACCGTCACCACTCCCGGCTCCATGGGCGACATGTTGCGCGATCGGATGGTCTGGAGGGCGGTGACGGCCTGCGCTGCCATGACGATCGGATCTGCGCTCTCCTCGGGCTGTGCGCCGTGTGCGCCCGTACCGCTGATCGTGATCCAGAAGTGGTCGGAGGCTGCCAGGGCCGGGCCAGCCGTGAAGCCGACCTGGCCCACGGGCATGTTCCAGAAAGTGTGAAGCCCGAAGATGGCCTCCGGGCGTGGGTCCTCGAGCACACCCTCCTGGATCATGAGGGCCGCTCCACCCTCCTCGCCGGGCGGAGCGCCCTCCTCCGCAGGCTGGAAGATGAAGACGACCGTGCCGGGGAGGGCGTCGCGCAGCTCGGACAGCACACGTGCGAGACCGAGCTGAACGGCCATGTGAATGTCGTGACCGCACGCGTGGGAGACGCCGACCTCCTGTCCCAGGTATGTGGTTCGCACGGTGGACTTGAACGGGTACGGTGTCTCCTCGGTGACCGGCAGCGCATCCATGTCCGCTCGAACCGCGATGACCGGTCCCGGCCGTCCTCCGTGCAGGATGCCCACCACACCGGTGTGAGCGATGCCCGTCCGAACCTCGTCGAACCCCATCTCCCCGAGGTGCCTCGCAATGAGCGCGGCTGTCTCGTGTTCCCGATTGCCAAGCTCGGGGTATTGATGCAGGTGGTGCCGCACCTCCACCATTCGAGGGGCGATCATGGCGATCTTCCGATCGATATCCGGGTGCTGTGCGTGGCCGGAAACCGGCAGAACGGCGAGTGAGACGGCGAGCAGTGACGCGGTGCGCAGCATGGACGGCCTTGCGATCTACGAGTCATGTTTCGGAGGACCCAAATGATAGGGATGATCGAGTGCTCTGCGCTAGGGCGTCGGATCGTAACACGGAGGCGCCCCATGCGGTGGTCGATGCTCATCCCGACGGGCGTGCTCGTCTGCGGTGGTGGCGAGATGGCCCCACACGGCGGACGATCGCGTGGAGGTGGACGGGGCTTTCGCGAACGAGATGGTTTCGCCGGGGGTGGACACGTGGGTCGAGGCGTTCGCGCATGGCGGGTATGCCCTCACATGGGAACCGACGGGGGGATGTCTCACCGTCGGGTACGCTCGGCTACACGTGGAGCTACACTTGGGGGCAGTGGGAACGCTGCTCCGGGGCCGACTCCGGCGGAACACAGATGTCCGAGGGCAGCGACGTCCCGGTCCGGCGTCGGGAGCTCGCCGGCGAGTGGACGGCGGTCCTCGGTATTGGCAGTGAGGGATCGGAGCAGGGAACGGAGCATGGAGCGATTACAGAGATCCAGCCTGCTGCGAACCGCACGGCTCCCGCTGCTCCTGCTAGCCGTGGGGACGCAACCAACGGCTGGTCAGGTCGTGCGCGGCAATCTGGTGGACGCCGTCTCCGGTAGGCCAGTGCCTGCAGGTATCGTGGTGCTCGTCGACACATCCGGCGTCGAGCAGATCCGCACGCTGACCGATGCGACCGGCAGCTTCGTCGTCCGTGCCCGCGCACCGGGTGTCTTTCGCCTCCGCACACTCATCGTGGGATTCGAGGGATGGGAGTCGGAGGCGTTCTCGCTTGCACGAGGTCAGTCGGTCGAGCGACAGATTGCGCTCACGTTCTACCGTGTCGAGCTCCCCGAGCTGACGGTTGAAGCGGAGCGGACCTGTATCGTCCGGCCAGAGGAGGGACTTGCGGCATCTGCCCTGTGGAATGAAGTGAAGAAGGCCCTGGCAGCCACCAGACTCTCCATGGAGCGACGAAAGTATCGTTTCCGGACGCGCACATCCGAGCGGCAGCTGGATCCATACGGTGTCGTACGCAGAGACACGATGTTCACAAGCCCCGGATACTCCAGTTGGCCCTTCGCGTCACTTCCCGCGGACCGGTTGTCGCAGTTGGGCTTCGTCCAAGGTGCTCCGGACGGACCTGTGTTCTACGGGCCGGACGCGGAGGTGCTGATCTCGGACGTCTTTCTCGACGACCATTGCTTTCGCGTGAGGCTGGACGACGCCCAGCGCGGATACGTCGGCCTCGCCTTCGAGCCGGTGAGCGGCAGAGATGTACCCGAGATCGAGGGCGTGTTGTGGCTGGACTCGGCGTCGGTCGTCCTGCGTCGGCTGGAATGGAGCTATCTGAACGTATCCCGCTGGGCCCGAGCAGGCGATCCTGGAGGGTTCGTCGAGTTCGCGGCCCTGCCCGACGGTGCGTGGTTCATTCGCCGCTGGATGCTGCGGGCCCCGGTTGCCCACGTCTTCGTTGGTCGGCCGGATACGTTGCTCTATGGTGTGAAAGTCAGGGAGTCTGAGGTTCTCGATGTGCTCGATCGGCGGGGCG
>Ga0209536_100001388_pt1 | contig 40402 bp, 33 predicted proteins | sample DeeMarSeWOR28_12_FD_187461 | JGI IMG/M metagenome (GOLD analysis project Ga0209536, IMG submission 187461) | Marine sediment microbial communities from White Oak River estuary, North Carolina - WOR-2-8_12 (SPAdes) (version 2) | ecosystem: Environmental > Aquatic > Marine > Intertidal zone >... | reverse complement strand
GAACCTTAACGACGTCGTCGGCCACTTCCGGCAGAAATCTCAGTTTGATATTGTAGAGTCTACCCTCCGGCATGATTGCCCAGGCCCTGCCGAGATACTCGCCAACGTCGAACGTCTCGTCCTCGACAAAGCACCTGCCGGATTTATTCAGTTCTTCGATCCGGCTCAGCTTGAATGCGCAAACTTTTTTATAGGTGTCTGATTTGCCAAGAACGTACCATGAGCGCTCGTCATACAGTAAATGATACGGACTCAATTCGGTTTCAATGCTCTTGTGCTCGGAAGGTTCGTAGTAGCGTATTTTCACGACTCTTTTTTCGAGGATTGCCTCTATCAGTTGTACGAATATCTTATCAAACAATCTCGCCTTTACCTGTGGGTTGGTTCTCATGGAGATGTTCATGAGAGCCTTATTGCAAAATCCCTTTATCTTGCTGGGCAGATTGTTTTCGATCTTAAGCGCTGCCTGCAATATCGACAAATAGTCATACAAAACATCTTCCGCCGGCACAGGATTGCCCTGTAAAAAATCGCCGGGAAACTGCGTGCGCAGCAAAGTCACTTCCTGCAAACCGATAAGATCGGGTTTTACGCGCTTGATTTCCTTTGCCAGGGCTCTAGCAAGAGCAACTCGTTGGGCTTCTCCTCCACTGATTTCACTTGTCTTCCTGAATAAGAGACCTCGAATTCCCAGCAGGTCTGCGAGTTCCTCAACTCGTTCTATGGTTTCTTCTCTTGTCCAACCAGCCATCTCCGGGCCAAAGGATATGTTCTGGTAAACACTCATGTTAGGGAACAATGCAACCGACTGAAAGACCATCCCTATACTTCGTTCCCTCGGAGGGACGTCAATCATCTCCTTTCCATCAAAGAGCAGTCTCCCTTCCACGTCTTCGATGAAACCTGCTACCATCCTCAATGTCGTCGTCTTGCCACTCCCCGATGGACCCAATAATGTCAGGAGTTCACCATCTTCTATGATGAGGTCAATAGGCCCTACACGAGTTCCATCATCAAACTCACGCACAAGCCCCTGTAGTTCGATCTTCGCCATTATAGTGCACCTCTTGTCGTGCTTCCTTCTGAAATTCTCTCCATGAGTAAGAATGCAATCACACAGACCATAACCAGAATCAGGGCTGCTGCTCCAGCTTCTACAAAGTGTCGAGTTGCAAAGTTATCATAGATCGCCACAGCCAGAGTGTAGTTCTGTGGGAGTGCGATGAGATAAGTTGCTGACATCTCACCAATTGCCATTGCGAATGCAAAGACGCCGCCCACAAGGATACCTGGAGCTAGGAGAGGGATCTCCACAAAGAGCAGTCGTTGCATTCGTGATGCTCCCAACGAGTCTGCTTGTTCAAGCAACTCAGAATCTATGCTCCTCATAGATATCTCAATGGCTCGTGCACTGAAGGGGAGTCCGATGATTGTCTGAGCAATGACAATTATTGGCCATGGATTAGTGACCAATCCTGTTGGTACAGCAATCGTCAGCATGAGGCCGTATGCTACGCTGATTGAGGAAACTCCAAGAGGGAGTAGTATCATCGTAGATGCGAGAGTCGGAATGGTCCTGTTCCGCGACCTCATCGCTAGCGCCAATGGTATTCCTAAGACAACAGCAAGCAGTGTTGCCAGAACTGAATAGAATAGTGAATTGATCAGGTGAGTGAACCCTCCCTGACTTCCTCCAGCCAATAGATTGGCAAACCCATCGAGTGTATAGGTCCCATTGTTTGGGTTGTAGACTGCTGCTCTCACTATTGTGATAATTGGTCCAATGATTAACACGATAATCATGAACACGTATAGAATGATCAGAACCCGCTCACTCATTCGATATTGATGGAAATCAACAGTCTTGATGGAAGATGTTTCTCCAGCCTCGTTCTCAGACTGTCCACCTAATCGTACATAGACAACAGCTAGTACCAATGTTATGATCAACTGGACGAGAGTGAGAGAGCTGGCTTGCCCATAGTCAAAGAACCTGAACGCATTCCAGATTTGAGCCTCAATAGTCAGGAATCTCCCCTGACCGAAGGCAAGGATGATGGGGAACGACATGAAACAGAAGAGGAATGTGAGAACAGAGGCTGCAAGCAGAGAGGGTAGTATGTGTGGGAGCGTTATTCGTCGGAATTTTTGATAGGTTGACGCGCCTAAGAGCTCTGCACTCTCTTCGATCTCAGGATTCAGACGTTCTAGGGATGCTGACACCATCAAGAGTACTAGGGGGATATTATAGAAAGTATGGGCTAGGATGATTCCTGGAACTCCAGATGCCAGGTTAAACACTGATAGACTGGAGGATTGCACCCACATCAGAATTGAGTCAATCACACCATACGCCCCAAACATCTGATTGAACCCTATAACCACTACAATTGGTGGGAGGACAAATGGAACAATCATCAGAGCTCTTACCATAGACTTCCCTCTGAATTGCATCCGTGCAAGTATGAACGCTCCTGGTAATCCAAGAGCGACAACAAGGAGGGTGCTTAGCAAGGCCTGATAGATAGTGAATTGAAATCCGTATTGTATAGATTCAGAGGATATCACTTCAAGAAAAGTCGAGCCAATCCCTGAGGTCAACCCTTGGACTATTACAGTGAGGACTGGGTACACAAGAAATGCAAGTAACAGGATGACAGGGATTGCTAGTACTACATATCTCATGAGTATCCTTCTGTTCAAGAAATAACCACCTACGGAGTCCTTGTTGCGTCCCACAGATTAAGCCATGAAGTGAGATTGGCTGAAATGGTTGATGGGGGTAGAAGATCATTGAGAATATTGATCTCGTCTGGATGAATTGCATACTGGTAGACACTCGGGAGTGTCAGGTCAGTCCTTACAGGAAACATCCACTGATTCAGCGGGATTTCCATCTGTACAGTTGCATTTAGACAGTAGTCAATGAAGGCTCTCCCAAGTTCTGGGTTGGGTCCATTCTTTACGAGGCCTACTCCTTCTATCTGCATCCAAGCCCATGGCTCATTATCATAGTAGAATGGAGCAACTCGTGTATCTGGTTCTGAACCATTCAGCCAGCTGGATGAATATGCTGGGTCAGTACCATAACTGACCAACAGATGTCTAGTTGGGTCGCTCGACCACACTGACCATGCCTCGCTCCATCCCTCTTGGACATTGATATTGTCCTTCACAGTTTCCCACCAAACAGTCCAATCAGTGTGGAGTATCTCTTCATAGACTGCTATCTGGCTGAGTAAGAATGCAAGACCCGGGCTGCTGTAGTGTGGATTCTCAGTCACGAGAGCGGATGCTAACTGAGGTGAAGCCAAGTCTTCGAATGTCAGGTTCCCAAGTTGTGGATGGGTCGTAGTGTTGATAGTGCTACTGGAGTAGATCAGAGTAACAAGACCGAAATCAAACGGAGTGAGGTAATGGTCTGGGTCAAGTGCATTTACGAATGACTCATTGATCAGACCTAGACTTGGAGATATGTAAGGCTCCAATACATTACGTGCTGCCTCTTGGAGGATGAGGATGTTGTCAATGCCAATCACCACATCTGCAACAGGATTGGCTGACTCAGTGACCAGTTTTGCTATGATTCCGTTGGCATCTGCATCCAAGAGTACTATCTCAACATCAACACCATATTTTGCCTCAAATGGTGCAAACGCCCTCTGAAGGACGACGTCCGCTCCCTCATCTCCCCAGTCCAGAAAGCTGCTGTAAGTGTAAACTACGAACCTCGGTCTCCACCATGTCACTGCTGCATATGTGGCGACCACTAGCACTACTGCAATTGAAACGACAGCTATTATCTTGCGAGGGTCTCTTCTGACTGGGTATTCTGCCATAGCTCTTTCACTGAGAGGAAACTATGCAAGCATTCTTATAACGGTTCTTATAACTGTGTTATAGAAATTGGTGGAATAACATGAGACCTCCATGTGAGATTGTTCAACGGGATTTCCTAAAGGCTGTGAGAACATTCGTTGCAAGGTCTCTCCGAGATGAGGGGTTCTCACAGACTGAAATTGCGTCGAAAATGGATCTGACGCAAGCGGCCGTGAGTAAATATCTCAATCAGCCAGTAATTAAGACAAAACTCGTAGGGGAGATCTCCCTTCTCTCAGATAGACTTACTGAGATGCTGAAGTCTGGAGATTCTTCTCAAGACCAAGTCGTTCGGGAAATCTGCGCATCCTGTATGCGCTCACGAATTGGATCTATACTATGTGAGATGCACCAAAAGAAGGTACCATCTCTAAAGGCGGCTAATTGCCAGATATGTTCCTCTCTACTGGGTGGACGCGATGACCATCTCGCTGGACGTGCGATTGTCATCAGCGATATGCTCGAAGCATTGGAGATAATTGAGCTATCTGAAACCTTTGAAAAGATTGTACCTCAGGTACGGGCTAATTTTGTCGCGTGCAATGATAATGCTAATTCCGTTGAAGACGTGGCAGGCATCCCCGGGAGAATCACTGTCATAGATGGATATGCAAGAGCACTCATTAGCCCTCAATTCGGAGCCTCCAGACACACTGCTGAGATACTACTGCATGCCAAGCAAACCTGGACTCGTGTTCGATCCTGTCTTTGTGTCAGTGGAATGGACGAAATTGTGCAGAAAGCTCGCGAAGTAGGATTCAAGGTGGTTCCCATAAAGGAACCTGAAACCTCAGCAAGGAAGATTTCCCTCTCTCTCTCCAGGATGAAGGAGGTTCCGGGGAAAAGAACAGCCTATCCTGCAATACAAGTTCCAGGCGGCTATGGTGTTGAGCCTATCCTGTATCTCTTTGGGCCTAGCGCAAAGGAAGTCAGTGAACGAACACTGAAACTGAGTGATGGCTTGTAATTCAGATGCTTCTTGTCATACAGCATTTTATCTTAGTCACATGTCTTCTACAACCAGTCAGGGGTCTCTAGGTATGGCTACTATTCGACAAGGTGTCATGAAGGACTGCAAGGATCTTCTGGAGGTCTACCAAGGCACACGATGGTTCCACCGAGTCCGCGATGGAGGTTATACTACCCTCGAACATGTCAAGGATGAGCATAGAGGAGCTGCCTTTGAGAGATGGGGGTGGCTAGTTGCTGAAGAACGAGACAAGGTTGTGGGTGAAATCGTGTTCCGACTTGAGAAGAATCCAATATCGGGACGAGTCGGCATCATTAGGAACCTTGACATCGATGTTCGAAATCAGAAGACCACTATTGGTACAAAACTGACACGCGCCGCAGAGGATGTACTACGCAAGAAGCGTGTCGTGCGAGTTGTAGCAACAACCCCGCCTGCTGCATACAATTATTGGATGAAGGTGCAGTACTTTGCTCGCGGTTCAATACTGAACATTCACCTGCCTCGTACAAAAATGCCTGCGAAGAAGACAACGAAAGTGAAGACAGTGCTTCTAAAGGAAGTGACCAAACTTCCCAAGTCGATGCGATTTTCGCATATTGCCTATCCCGGATCATTGGCTGAATTGGCGGCGAGAGTGATTTCAGGTGAAGCTCCTGGAAGACTCATGGAGTTCTTTTCCAATGATAGACTGATTGGTGTTGGAGTCGTAACGAAAGAAGACGCCAAAACAGCATTGTTTGTAGCAGATGTCACAAAGAAGGGCCTTCAGTACGCTGATGTCATTATATCGAGGACTGCTAGTGCGTCCTCTGCGTGGTCATCCAAGACTGTCAGATCAGTCATTCCGAAGGACCAGTTAGTCGTCTTCAACTCTCTAGTTAAGTGGAAGTCTGAAACATCTACTGATATTCCAGTGACACGTTTGCTTTGATGACGATTACTCTTCTATCAACACAATTGGCAGGACCCAGTTTGTAAATACTAGAGTTCCGCCGAGTGCCCAAATACTTGGCATGTTGATATGCCAGGTAAGGAATGGTACAGTTGTTATTCCAAGGACAACAAACGCAGCTGCAACCACTAGGAAGAAGATTACATCTACAATGATGACTGGACGGATTGGCTGGCCTTTCCTCCATCTGTAGATAGGAATCAAGAATGCAATTCCAAGTAGAATGATTCCACTTACTATCTCTTCGATTCTTATGGTCGCAAATCCGAAAGTTCGTTCAATCTCTGACATTTCACCCTCTTCAGTAAACATGACAATCTTGACGACATGTTCAGCCTTGGTGAAATTACCCACATCTATAGTGAATGTGAAAGAGCCTGTCGACACATCGACTGATTCGTTTACATACAAACTCATCAGCACGTCGTCGACATAGACAGAGAAGTAAGCGGTATCCAAATCCGTGTCCACATCAATCTCGAACAAAGCAAGTCCAATCACAACAGCGTCTCTGGTCGCAAATCTGAGCACCACAGGTCCGTGGTTATCGATTATCAGAGCCATCTTGTATGTCCAGGAGTGTCCGAATCCATCATATGCCACAAACTTGAACTCTGCTTCGCCTTCATCAAAGACGGTTGTGTTCACATAGACTGTGTTTATCCCTGGGAAGATTGTAACATTGTCTACCTCAGTCAGAACTCCATCAATATAGACTGAGAGAGTAGCGTTGTCATACGGTGTTTGTAGTCGTATCCTTAATTCCTGGTTTCCTGAAACCTCGTTGAAGCCTGCAAGCTCAGTTACAAACACTCGCACATAGTCCAAGAAGCTCAGCTCTCGTTCAACGGTTGTGTCCTCGCCTTCAGCTGTAAACACAGTAACTGCGATGAGGTGGTCTCCATTTTCGTATCGACTTGTATTCAAAGTGTAGTTGTTTGCTCCAACTGGGACCAGTGTTGCATTGAATTCCGGTGCAATCACACCATCAACCGTAACGTTGAGATAGACTTCACTCAGTGTCGAAGTGATATTCAACCATAACTCTACCAGTCCAGTCACGGTTTCAGACTCTGTAGGTTCGAGGATGACCAGACCAGGAGCTCCATGATTGTTCACTGTGAATTCAACGAAGTACTCTGCTCTTGCATTCTCTCCAGTGACATTGAATTCGAATACAAGTGTGAAATTCAACAGTCCTTCATCAAGACCAGTTGTGTTCACTGGTATGGTCTGCTCCCTGATACCAATCAGAGTACGATTGTAGTCTGACTGAATCAAACCTTCCACATACAGTGTCAAGTTAAGAGGTTCATATTCAGAACCAATCAACAAGACCAGATCAAAGATTCCTGATACTTCAGCTCCATAAGCTGGAGATTGGTGACCAATGGTTATTGGCTCGCCGTCATTGTCGACCAGATACTCTAGATACACTACTGTTGAGAAGGTCGTGGCCAAGACATCGTACTCAAAGAGCAGTGTGAAGTTGTCATAACCCTCCCAGAGTGAACTCGTGTCAATGATGATACTTGTGTCACCTGAAGGAATGGGCGTAGAGTTGTAGGACGATTGAACGACATCATCAATAAGAACTGTCAGGTCTAGGTTTCCATAATCGTGAGTCGCATTGATGTCAATGCTGACTACTCCACTAATTGTGGATCCATTTACAGGAGTGTAAAGGCTGAACTCGAAGTTCAATCCGTCATTGTCAATGAAGTAAAGCAGGTAGACTGTTTCCTTCTCCGCCAAAAACTCGAACAATAGAGTGAAGTTCAACATTCCCTCAGCAAGAAGTGTGGAATCGACTGAGATGTCGTGATTCCCATCTGTGAGGTTTGTATGATCGTATCCACTGTATATCGCGCCTTCTACATAGAGTGTAAGGTTCAGGGATCCAAAGTCTGATGTTGTATCTATGTTGATATTGAAGGTACCTGATTGAGTGCTCCCATTCACAGGGCTGTTGTGAACCACTGTGATAAAGGGAGAGTCATAACCAGAGAAAACGGACCTCTCTGTTGGTGTTATCAGGGCTTCATGACTGGCAAAAGATGCCTGTATCTGACTCTGCGCGGCTCCTACAAACATCATTGTAACAATTAGGAGTGCAAACAATTTACTCGTTCTTTTCATTCTAGAGCCTTCCTGATTCCCAGTAATCTCTAATCGGGCGGATGGGGCCAGAGAACTTGGTCTGCTTTTAAGCCTAGCGCCAGTTGCACGTTCGTACGTTTCATCATTTTCCTAATTTTATCAGAATATGTAGTCTTTTAAGACCGGTAATCATTGCCCACAGAGCCTCTGAACTGTGGTGTAACCCTTGACTGTTGATGATATGAAAACCACTCCTGTGAAAATCTGGTCGCCCTCTGAGAACCTTTCTCCACGTGTTAAGAAACTACGTGACCAATTCTACTCATTCTATGAGCGACAAGTGACTAATGAGCCATACGCTTTCACAACTGGAAAAGACTGGGATGAGGTATACTCCGTTCACGACTGGGCAAACGAACCTGCTATCTACCCATTCATGGCATCCATTGATCAGACTCTCAAGGCCATGGCTGTCAAGGTCGACCTACCCGAAACTTACTGGGACTATGGACTTGCCATGCGACGAGCTATCCTCTTTCATGAAGTCATGACAAGGTACATGCCAACCAGAATTCTCGAAGGGGAACTCATTGTCGGGTTCAACTTCAATACTGCACTCTCACGATCCCTCAACAAGTCAGAGACCTCCAAACGAAACAAGGAGATGGACAAGTGGTTCAAAGAGGCGAGTAGACTCAATGAACATGGAGTTGGGACTGCATCATCTGTCCCAGGTCATCTCATTCCAAACTATGCGAAGGTAATGCGCATCGGAATGAAGGGTCTTGCGGAGGAATATCAAGAACTTCTGAAGAATGATCTGTCAAAGGAGCATAGGGAGTTCATTGAATCCCTTATTCTCAGCTGTGAAACTGCAAGAAATGTTGGTCTACGCTATTCAAAGGTCGCAAAGACATTGGCAGAGGAAGAAACTGATTCCAAGCCTAGACAAGAGCTGGAACAGATTGCTGATATCCTCACACGAGTTCCCTGGGAGGCACCCACGACATTCTGGGAAGCATTACAGTCTCTCTGGATTGTCCACATGCTAGTGATGGCTGCAGAGTCATATCCGGGAGCAGGTCTTTCACACGGTCGCTGGGATCAGTACATGTACCCGTTCTATAAGGCTGACATTGAGGGTGGCCGTCTCACAAGGGAAGAGGCAAAGGAGCTTCTCCATTGCTACTGGATCAAGCACAACTATGTCTACGACTACCAGGGGCGTCTTGGAATCAATCAAGGTATCAACAGTAGCTTTGGCCAACTCATCACACTGAGTGGTTGTGGTCCAAATGGTGAGGACCTAACGAACGACCTCACTTGGCTTTCACTAGAGGTCATCGAAGAGATGAACATGTTTGAACCCAAGCCAAACATTCGCCTTCATAAGAACACTCCACAGGACTTTCTGATCCGGGTTGCGGAGATAGTTTCCCGAGCACAGGGGTCTCCATTCCTCATGAACTTTGATGAACACAGCATTGAGGGAATGGTCTGGCAGGGAGTACCTCGAGAGGAGGCTTGGGACTACGGTATTGTTGGTTGTCTTGAGAACACAATGCAGGGCAATGACAGATCGGACACTGTAGATGTTAACCTCAACCTAGCAAAAGCCATAGAGCTTGCACTGAATGACGGAAGAGATACAGCAAGTGGTGAACAATTCGGTCCCAAGACTGGTGATCCAACTTCGTTTGAGACCTATGAGGACTTTCTTAATGCAGTCAAGGCCCAGCTGAAGAACCTGGTCGAGCTGATGGTTGCAGCAGGGAACATGGCTGATACAGTCCGAGCAAAGTACCAACCAGTGCCTTATCTCAGTGCACTAATGGATGACTGTGCTGTGAACGGTAAGGATGTCAATGAGGGCGGTACAGTCTGGAACTTCAATACAATTGAAGGGATGGGTATTGCCACACTTTCAGACTCAGTTGCTGCTGTCAAGAAGATGGTCTATGAGGATAAGAGAGTCAGCATGAAGGGACTACTTGAGGCTATAGAGGCTAACTATGAAGGTCATGAGGAACTCAGGCAGCTTTTGCGGTCAAAGGCTCCAAAGTTTGGCAATGACGATGACTATGTGGATGAGATTGCCAGAGAACTATCTGTCTTCTGGGCCAATGAGGCTTTCAAACATGAGAATCCATTCACTGGTCGTAAATATCGGGCGGGCTATCTCTCATGGAACTACTATGTTCCTCTAGCGCCACTGACAGGTGCAACTCCCGATGGAAGACGGAGAGGTGAGTTTCTGTCAGGCGGAGTAGGGGCGGTTCAAGGAATGGACTCAAACGGACCAACAGCATCCATTCGTTCGGTAGGGAAACTTGACCTTCACACGATACCAAATGGAGCCTCTCACACAATAACTATCAGTCCATCAATGGTTCAGACCCCTGAACACATCGAGAAGCTGGCTGCCCTCCTCAGAGCATACAATGAGGTAGGTGGGACTGCGCTTCAGATAAACGTGATTGATGCCGAAACTCTACGTGATGCACAGAAGAATCCAGACGCATACTCCAATCTTATGGTTCGTGTGACAGGATACAATGCATTCTTTACGCAAGTCGGTAGAGAATTACAGGAAGAGATAATCACTAGGACGGAGCATTCACTCTGATGGCTACATCGGGAATCATCACCAATATTCAAAGGTGTTCCACTGAGGATGGCCCGGGAATACGGACAACCGTCTTTCTGAAGGGCTGTCCAATGTCCTGTAGCTGGTGTCATAACATAGAAACAATCGACCCAGACTCTATCATAGTCTGGTATGCAGTGAAGTGTATTGGTGACCAGGCTTGTGTCCGTGCTTGTCCCGAAGGAGCTCTCGAACTTACTAAAGACGGTCTCAAGATTGACAGAGACAAATGCGTAGTCTGCGGGACCTGTGAGGAGGAATGTCCGACAGGAGCTGTCAAGGTCATGGGCAAGGAGTGGTCATCTGATGACCTTGTTCAGGAACTTTTACGGGACAAGGTGTTCTTCGAAACCTCCAATGGAGGAGTGACACTCTCTGGAGGAGAGGCGACCTTTCAGGCTGAGTTTGCTATTGAACTGGCGAAGGGATTGAGAAAAGAGGGAGTGCATGTAGCACTTGATACATGTGGCTACTGCAGTGAGAAGGTCATCAGAGACTTCCTCCCACATGTGGATATGGTCCTTTACGACTTGAAGGTGATGGACCCTTCTAAACACAAGGAGTATACTGGAGTTTCTATTGACAGAGTTTTAGAAAATGCTCGCATTGTCAATGAGAGCAGGAAACCCGTTTGGATTCGGACTCCCATTATCCCCGGGCACACTGATGATGAAGAGAACATTCGGACAATTGCCAGATTCATCCGTGAAAACATGACATCAGTAGAACGCTATGATCTTCTAGCGTTCAACCGAATGTGCATTGACAAATATGCACTGTTTGACCTTGAATATCCACTGAAGGACTATGATTTGGTAACTGAGGAGACCATGGAGCACCTAGCACAAGTGGCACGTGACGAAGGACTCTCCAATGTTGTATGGTCCGGAATGACAAAGAATTCTAAGAAAGATGAAGTGATGAACCAGGAGGTTAAGACCTGTGGCTGAAATCGGACTTACTGACGAGCTAGTTGAAGCAATGAAGGAGTTTCTCACACCGAAGTTCATGGTGACCAAGGATTCTGAGATGGAACCCAATGTGGTTCCTGTTATGTCTTGGACTGTATATCAGGACAAGACTCTGGTCTATGGGGATTTCATGACTTTCAAGAGTAGGAAGAACGTGGAAAGTGGGAACTATCAGATGTCCATTCTTGTCTTCACCACAAATCTTGACAGCTGGTTGATTAAAGCAGACTTCGAGTCATACCATCGTAATGATGAGATTTACGAGTTCATTGCCCAGACCCCTCTATTTCGTTACAATCAGTATACCAATGCCAGAGGGGCTGGAGTAGCAGAAGCTTTGTGGGCAAGTGAGAAGTATGGAATCTCAAAGATTGGTGTTCTCTCAGCCTTCTTGAAGGCAAAGTTGGCTGGTCGAAAGGTACCTATTGAAGAAACAACAGAAGGAAACATGCCGCTCAATGTCTTGAAACGCCTCTCGCAGATGGCCGCTGTCAAGATTATCGCTTATGTTTCTGAAGATGGTTACCCGGTAGCATTTCCTGAGTTTGGAATGATTCCTGTATCATCAAACAGAATTGTTGTGAAACGTGGAGAAGAGAAGCGTCGTGGCTTCGAACTGAAGGATGGAATGCGAGTTGCCATTTCACTTGTGACGCTTGAACCTGCAGCATTCCAACTAAAGGGAGTCTTCAGAGTCCTTGATGATTCAACTGGCTACATCGAACTTGACCGTGTCTTCACCTGCTCGCTACCAAGACCAGGTGAGAGGGTTGATGTGCCTATGCTCACCCCTGAATCGTGAGAAGTTTTTCGTCAGACCACAATGCTTTTTGTAGACTCTGAATGTTTTGCTGCTGGCGTCAAGCATGCAAGTGTGGGAGTATCATTCAAAGGATGGTCGTTCGATCAAAGTACGACAGGCAACCAAGGATGATGCACCCGATTTCCATGATGGCTTCAAGAGTGTCGTAGAGGAGCACATGTGGTTCCCAACGTTCACTCCCAATTCCCATGTCAATGATTGGGCACACTGGATTGAAAGGACAAACCACAATCGGGAAGTCCTACTTGTAGCTCGAATCGATGGGGGCTATGTTGGCCATCTCTCACTTCAACCCGAAGAATGGCAAGCCTCGCAACATGTTGCGAAACTTGGGATCATCGTTGTCCAAGACAGTCGGGGTATTGGTGTGGGTAGAGCCCTGATGCTTTCAGGCCACGATATCGCACTGAAGAAGGCCTACACAAAGATCATTCTGAGTACCTTCGCAGACAATGAGAAGGCCATCCAACTCTATGAGTCACTCGGATACCGAACAGTGGGTGTCCGAAAGGCGCATTTCAACATGCCGAAGGGCTTTATAGACGAAGTGCTTATGGAAAAAGAGCTGTCAGAGTGATGGATTTGGGTGGAAACCCATGTGGACCAAAATTGTAGATCATTTTAGCGATTCTCCACAGAGACTGAAAGTTGCTGAGGCGATTGTGAGACACGGCTTCCACGTTGAAGCACCTGGTGTGATAAAGTGTGGAAACATCAGGATTCCGTTGAAATCTCTCGGAACCGCCCTTGGGATTGACAGAAGAACAGTAAGAGCAACAACAGAGGACATCTGTCAAGCTGATGATTCTGATATCTGCGAATTCTTCTCGCTTCTTAGACCTGCAGGGCCGTCTCTTGAACGAGTACGAAATGTAATGGGCTATGGTGTTGTGACCATCTTGGTCGAATCTCCAGAGACACCAGGGATCCTCTCCGAGGTCACCTCAATGATAGCAGGGTATGGTATTGCGATCCGACAGGTCCTTGCTGAAGATGTTGCTATTTACCAAGAACCATGTCTCAAGGTGATCACTCAGGATCCACTTCCAGGTCGAGTCATAGAGACCCTGTCAGATATCAAAGGTGTCCGAAAGGTCATTATCGACAAGTAATCCGTTGTCCTAATTACGAAGCTTGAAAAGGCGTCAGATTCGCGAATCCTAGAGTGATTGCTGAATGGACCCTGAGACAGAAGTTGCACTTCCTTTTGAAGCATCCACACAACCTGATTCTCCGAGTAGACATCAAGGAATGTATCAGGTATGGATGTTGGCAATCTCATTGAGCATTCTTCAGATCGGATTTGGCATAGTCACTCCAATCTTCCCTTACTACATTGAATCGCTGGGAATGGCTGGCATTGAGCTGGGTGTTCTTGCTGCATCATTCGCTATTGCTAGAATAATCCTAGCTGGACCATTGGGAGGTCTTTCAGACCGAGTGGGTCGAAAACCTATCCTGATACTTTCACTACTGGGATTCGCCTTTGCGAACATAGTCTATGCATTTGCATACGACGTTGTTGTGATGATCTCGGCTCGAGCCCTTGAAGGAGCTGTTTCTGCTGGTTTCTTTCCAGCCGCTAATGCATTCGTTTCTGATGTCACATCCACTGAAAACAGAGGTACCGCCATGGGCTATCTCTCAATGGGCAATATGGTAGGATTCGTAATCGGTCCAGCCTTAGGTGGTTTCCTCGCCCAATTCTTAGGAATACGTGTGCCATTCATACTGGCGGGAGTTGCTACACTCATTACAATGCTCCTCGTTTATGTTCTTGTTGAGGAACCCGTGCGAAGAGCAGTCAAAGAGGCTGCACCTAAGATTCCTATTCGTGAGATTATATCTAGGGCAAGAGGGTGTTATGGTGCACTGGGGATTGCGATGTTTGCCAACATGTTTGCCATGGGAATCTTAGAGGTTGCATTCATGCTTGATGCTGTAATCAACATCGGAGTAGAGCCTTATGAGATTGGTATCTTCTTTGGAGTTATTGGCATCACTATGATAATAGGAAATGTTGGCTTTGGCAAACTATCAGACGTGAAGGGACGAAAGTGGCTCATTGTCATTGGAGCCATGATTGGAGCAGTTTCCATGATCATGTTCATCTATGCTCATACAACAATCGACCTTCTCATCGCTGGAATTGTCTTATCAATTGGAATGTCAATGAGGGGGCCAGCAATCCAAGCATTGATTGCAGATGTTACTGATCCCAGTGCATACGGAACGATTATGGGTGTCTTCGGCGCAGTAAGTAATAGTGCTTATGCAGTGAGTCCATTGATTGGTGGTAAGATATTCGACGACACAGGTTCCGCAGCAATCAGTCTGTTGATTGGTGCAGGCGTTTCAGTCTTCGGCGGTGTTACAGCTGCAGTCATGCTTCCTGGTGAAAAAGACAGGGAAATATGTGTAGCTGATACTGGTTCAGAACCCGAAACCATCCTGCCCGTCGATGACAATCCCTCTATGTGATTGTGGCTGAAACATATGCGACAACTCTAGAATTGTCGTGTGTAATGTCTCCCGATGTGGTATACTTCAGGAGGTTGAACTGAGTCGCATCTCTCTCCTTGGCGAAGACCATAGCTGCTGCGATTGGTCCAGCACCACATATACTGATTCTATGGCCTTGGACGAAAGATAGGAACCCTTCGGGATCAAGAAACTCAAGGTACTCCATGGCTTGGTTGTCCTTCATCTTTGCACTCTGTGCTGACTCAAAGTGTGTAAAGTCTGAACTCGCAATCACGAGGATGTCCATCTCATCTGCAAGTTTGGCAATTGTCTTCCCAATTGATTCACATACTGCATATGACTGGTCAGAAACACAAATTGGTACAAAGCTTATTCCGGGACCGAATGTATACTGCATGAATGGGACCTGAACCTCTATAGAATGCTCGTTACTATGAGCGATGCAATCGTTAGATGCAAATTGATCCTCCTCAACAATAGCTGCTCCTAGGACGCCGTCAAATCCAATTGTCCCAAGTGGAGTCTGCCAGTCGTCATTACAAACTGCAAGCCTTGCCCCCATTCCAGTATGATTTGGACCCAGCACTACGATGTGCTCCGGAATTCCATCTTCAAAGATCTTTAGGTACGCATGAGCTGCTGGCATTCCTGAATACATGTATCCAGCATGTGGAGCAATTACTGCTTTTAGAGACCTCGCAGAACCAGGCTCTCCCTCAGGGAGTTTCCCAGGACCTAGTGACCCTAGAAAGCAGTTCTTGATTCTTTCCATCAAGAGGTCTTCTTGTCCTTCATAGAAGCTTCCGGCTCTAACTGGCATTCTCACCATTTCAATCCCGGAGAATCTATCTCAAACTCCGAGAAAAGGCTTTGGTCTACTTCAGCTAAGATTCCAACTTTTTTAGAAGGTAATCAGTGAGTGCATCGGTCTTGACCTGCTCTGTTTCCTTTGAAGACATGTTTCGCACACTGACTTCTCCTTTTGCGATGTCTCTTTCTCCAACAATCACTGTGAATCTTGCCATCTTAGAGTCCGCTTGTTGAAGGAGTTTCTTCAGAGGCCTCTCCATCAGATCAACCTCGCAAGAAATACCATTCCTGACCAAGTCGGTCTGGAGTGCCGTGGCATATCTCAGCATGGGCCTCTTGATTGGTGCGACGAAGACATCGAGAGGCTTCGCTAGGTCTTTCACTCCACCTCGTGCTATGACAACTTCAATCAGTCGTCCTATTCCCAAAGAAATGCCAGTGGCTGGAGTAGGCTGACCTCCAAACTTCTCGATGAGATGGTCGTAGCGCCCACCACCAAGGATCGACCCAACTGTTGGTTTGCCAAGGTATATGCCTTCGAAAACTGGACCAGTGTAGTAGTCAAGACCTCTTGCGAGTGACATATCAAACTCGACGAGTTTGCCGACTCCACTCTCTTCGAATATTTCTGACATGAGTGTCAACTCATCAACACCTTCCAATCCAATCTGCGAACCTTGAAGCAGGTCTCTAAACTTTTGCAGGGTTTCAGGTCCGTTGCCTTTGATTGCAATCGCGTCTATGAGAAACTCACTCTGCTGATTCCCAATACCTCTATCCTTCAGTTCCTTCAGGACTCCTTCCCGTCCAATCTTGTCGAGCTTGTCAATTGCCCTAAAACACTCAAATGCCTGAGCTTCAGGAACTCCAGCCTTTTCTGTCATCCCACGGAGAACCTTCCGGTTATTGATTCGTAGTAGGTAGTCCTTTCCAAGAATCCGACGTAGAAATTCCAGAGCGATGAGAACGACCTCTGCATCGGCGGCTGGACTGTCAGATCCCACAATGTCCACGTCAGCCTGTTCGAACTCTCTGTAGCGGCCTGCCTGGGGTCGATCATACCGCCATGCCTTACCAAGTGCGTACCGTTTGTATGGTTTGGGTAGATGCGGGTTCGTAGCTGCTATACGTGCAAGGGGTACAGTCAAATCAAATCTCAGACCGACATCTCGATTTCCCTTGTCTTGGAACTTGAAAGTTTCTGCCTCCACCTCTTCTCCACCCTTTGCTGATAGTGTTTCCCAGAGTTCCATCACTGGTGAGTCTAGGGGTTCATAGCCATACTGCTCAAAGACCTCAACAGCTGTTGCCATGAGGTAGTTCTTGACCAGCATCTCTTGACCCATGAGATCTCTCATACCTCTGACTGTTCTCATCTCACTCATTCAGATTCCTCCAGAAAACATATCGATAACAAGAAGAAGCGACGGTGGTTGCACTAGGGCTATTCATTTGGATGAACAAATTCACCTGTCACGTTTGTCACCAACAGCGAGTCTGGTTGTTTCTTCTTTAAGTGTTGTGTTGGAGTTATCCTATAAGTCCGAGTGATAGCAAAACAAGATACAAGATGATGAGTACAGCTATAACCACCGTGTCTCTTGCCACTGAGCGAAGCAATTTTGTTTGCCTGTCTGCAAGGTAGACATAGATCATCTTGTTCAGAACAGAAACTGTAGTTGCTAGAATGACAGCATTGGCTGCTATAGAAAGGCTGACCTCTCCTGCTATGAAGAGACCTGCAGCACTTGCGACTACTGCACCAGCTGATACGAATCCACCAATGATAGCTGCGACAACAAGACCAACATCACTGAACAGCTCGGTGAAGAACAGCTGGACAAGATACACTGCAACAAATATCGCACCAAACCTTAGTGCAGGTCCAAACTCGAATGGTGAGACCAATCGAGTATCAAACATTGGTTCACTCTGAGGATCTTCCTTTCTGTTTTCCAGCACCAATCTTCCCATGCTCACAATAATCAGAATGGAGATTGGTATCAGATATAGCTGAAGGAGTAGAAGTGTTGTATCAATGAGGAGAAGCAAGAAACCGTTTCTGAGAACCATGGCCACATTCGCTAAGAGAATTGAAGCATTGATTCTCCCAATTCCTTTCCGTTCAGACTTGACATAGAAGTCTGTCACACTTGAAACTGCAGCTTCACTATTCGCTAGACCTCCGAACAGTCCGAAGAAGTATACTCCTCTGTCCTTGTACTTCTTTACAAGTAGATAATTCGCAAAGCTAATGGCTAGCAGGATGACAATGAGGAGGTAGGTCTGGAAAGCTGGAAATATGACTGGACCTATCTGTACACTTGGATTGACTGACATGATTGGCCACAAGAACAGAATGATGACTCCCAGCTCTACAGCAGAAATCATCTCATCTCTTGATATGACCTCTACTGCGTGTGCTAGTTCCTCCTTGAAGCTGAGAACAAGAAACACTCCAAAGGATACAGTCATCGCAAAGATTCCCCGTGTTCCCACAAGTTCACCCACAGCTGGATTATCAAGACCAACTAGAATTCCAAGCACAAATGAAATTGCAAATACGAGTGGTGTTGTAAAGCCCTTCCCCATTGTCCTGAACATCTTGTAGTAGATTTGAGTAGCAACAAGAATACCTGATACAACAATGGCATAGATGAGAATCACAGGTTCGCTTAGAATCTGGTAGGAATATGCCGCAAGTGTACCCAGAAGGCTGTGCAGACCAAATGATCTAACTCCGGCAATTCTCTCGGATTCCATCTTTTTCTGACGCTCAAGTCCTATGAGGGCTCCTACGACGAAACCTAGTAGTATCTTGACAATCAGATCTGCACTCGGTAGATACAGCTGCATTTCAAACACCACTAGGAATTGCAGTCTAGTCCTGCTCTCTTTTAAGAGGTCGTATGATTGCACAATTGTTATTCTGGAAAAAGAAGGAAAGAGGTTGGAACTAGTCCAACCTTGTGTTCTTCAGTAGAATCGATAGTGGGATGTCAAATGACTCTCCAGTAGGAAGAGTTCTTCGGACAGTCATAGGGAGTGCCCCTGACTTAAGCTCGGCTTCTGCAAAACCAAACCGTCCTTTGGGTGCAGTCTTCATGTCGATGAGGACTGGAGCCCCCATTGACACCTGAAGCGCTCTTGCTCCTATGATTCGGGCTTTCTCGAACTTAGTGAGCCACTTTGGACCGACAGGAATTCCCATATCTTTCTTCTCCACGTCGTATCCTGTGATGAGCTTCTTCCGTTCTTCGGCCTTGTCAACTGCCTCTAGGGGAGTAAGTTCATATCGGTCAGGTTCAGGCTCAGGAGCCTTCTTCCTCTTTGACTTGGCCTTTCCATTGAGGTCAAGGACTCCGGACTTTACCTTCTCGAGGACATCCTCTGCTTCCACAATGATGGCTTCTGCTTTTGCAACACTCAGGCCAGCGACAGCAGCTGCAAGCTCCTCCTTGTCTGCTGTGGCAACTTTCTCGAGTGTATCGTATCCTGATGCAATGAGCTTCTCACCAGTCTTTGGCCCAACACCCGGGATGTTGGTCAAGACAGCAACGTTCTCCTCGATAGTGGTGGTGGGTTCCTCTTGGCCTTCTTCAGCCTTTTCAGACCCATTTTTCTTTGGTTCAGAGTCTTCTGACATGAGCTTCACCTGATTTTATTCTACGTTTGACTCTTTCTATTCGTCGTCACCCATGTCGCCAGGGCCACCCATGTCGGGCATGCCTCCACCGCGAGAGCTGATGACGTCGTCTATCTTGAGTATCATCTGAGCTGCTTCAGCTGCTGACATGACTATTTGCTTGTTTACAAGAGCGGACTCGACAACGCGAGCCTTTTTCATGTCGTCAACCTTGCCTTTTGTGATTTCAATGCCGTGATGAATCTTCCCTTCTGTGTGTGCTTTTCTCAGATCGACGAGCACATCAATGGGATCGAGTCCAGCATTCTCAGCCAGTGTGTTTGGAAGTGATTCGATGGCATCAGCATATGCATTTACTGCGTACTGCTCGCGACCCTCAAGAGTGTCTGCGTAGTCTCTCAGTTGCTTTGAGATCTCTGATGCGAGAGCTCCACCGCCATAGGTCACTGCCGGATGGATTACAACATCTCTGACAACGTAGAGTGCGTCATTCAGAGCACGGTCCACCTCATCCACAATATGGTCAGTTCCTCCTCTGACAAGGATTGTAACTACACTTGACTTTGGAGTGCCTTCGATGAAGAGCATCTTGTCGTCTGCGACCTCTCTCTGCTCAACCAGCTTGGCCTTACCAAGATCAGCTGCAGTCAGGTTTTGAATCTTTGAAACTATTGTAGCTCCAGTAGTCTTGTGGATTCTCTCCACGTCAGACTTCTTGATCCTCCTGACTGCCAGTATGTTGTTCTTGGCGAGATAATGCTGGACGACATCGTCTATCCCTTTCTGTGCAACAACGACATTTGCACCAGCTTCAACGATCTTGTCGACCATCTCCTTCAACATGCGGTCTTCCTCATCAAGAAAGCTCTGCATTGCTGATGGGTCTGTAATCGAGATCTTAGCATCGAACTCGGTCTTTGTGACCTCCAGAGCGCATTCTAGGAGTGCAATCTTGGCTCCTTCAACCCTCCTTGGCATGCCTGCATGAACAACTTCTTTGTCCAGCACAAGTCCCTTGACGAGCTCTGTTTTGTCAACTGTCATTCCTTCCTGTTTCTGGCGTGGAATGTTGTCTATGTTGAGCTCCTCACCCTCTGGTAGGTCCTTTGCAATGGCAAGCACTGCTTCGACAACCAGCTTAGCAAGGGGGTCTCTTGAGGTTGAAACAAACTTGCTAGACATGGATGTCTTAGCCACGTCAATCAGGATTTTCTTGTAATCAGTAGATGCGGGGTCAACAGTCTCAGCGACTTTTTCAATGACATCCAAAGCCTTCTCTGTGGCTTTTCTGTATCCACTGATGATTGTGGTCGGGTGAATCTTCTGGTCGAGTAGGGTTTCAGCCTGCTTCAGCAGGTCTCCAGTAAGGATTGCTGCAGTGGTTGTGCCATCTCCGACTTCAGCATCAACAGTCTTTGCGACTTCGATGACCATCTTGGCTGCGGGATGGGCAACATCCATCTCTTTCAGAATCGTAGCACCGTCGTTCGAGACGGTGATGTCGCCGAAGCCATCAACGAGCATTTTGTCCATCCCCTTTGGACCTAGGGCGGACTTTACTGCTTCAGCGATCACAATAGCGGCCATGATGTTATTTCTCTGTGCATCACGACCACGGGTGCGCTCAGTGTCCTCTCTGAGCACAATAACCGGTACTTGTTGACTCAAATTTTATCCTCCAATTATGTTACAGTTTCACGTTAACGTAGTGTTACTGTCAATTATGAAAAGTGTACAAGCACTTCGTGCTGTACAGCCTGAGCTTCCTGCTAGATTTCTGTTTTTAAAGCTTGTCAAAGATGTCAAAAACTCAGGGACAGGACTGCCTTCTGATCACTACATTGTCCCCCTTTTTCGCATTTATGGCCTGGGAAATATGGGAGCACTTTGCTTTCGTGATGTAGTAGGTCTCGACGCAAGTTTGAGCCTGAATCTCTGGAACTGTTTCAATGTTCGCTTGACCCTTCGAGATGACCAAGTCACTCTCTCCAAAAAGCTTGATGAATTCTGAACTGACAAACTGCTTTGGGACTCCGTGAGCCCATCCGCCACTGTCAATCACAGTCGACAACTCTTCAATCTCGGTACCCCTCACATCCTCCCTAGTCACATCATTGATCATAGCCTTGCCCTTGACGACGAATGTTATGTCCCATCCCGAATCTCTAATGAATCTCAGAAGTGGAATGTCCAGAATCACTTCACCCGCATTATCCGCCAGGAACATCACGTTCCCTTTCTTAGACCGTAGGGTCTCCCAGAGATGATCTGAATCGTCTAGCGCGAACCCTTGCTTGATGACCTCATCAAAGACATCTACAAGCTTATCCAGGTCCGGGGTGTGTTCACTTGTATTGAAATCAATGACATTGCCAGTAATGGAAGCAGCGATGCAGGCTCGAAAGTAGTCCCTCCCCTCATACTTGTCCATCTTCTTCTCGACTATGGGGAGTGCCTTGAGAGCTGCTGATGTGCTTCGCTGCTTGATCTCTCTGTAGGGGTCGTCTATATCACCTTCCGAGTAAAGCTCCTGATACAGGGAGACAGAGAGAATGATGGGTGTGAGATTCTTTGCATACCCTTCAGAGATCCGTCTGTAGGCTAGATTGAAGAGATGAAATCGTCTAGCTTCATCTTCTGTCAAGAGTGGAATCATGGTCTTCAGACTGTTGACAATACATGCTGAGCAATCGGGTATCAGTGGTACCTCGATGATGTCACTCATCCTCTGGACCTTCCTCTGTCTCCTCTTCTTTCTTGACCATCAAAAACGCGTCTTCGCCATCGCGATAGTATCCCCTAAGGACTCGGCGAACAGAGTACCCAAGTTTCTCATAGGCCTTCACTGCTGCTTCGTTGCTCTTCCTCACCTCGAGGAAGAACTCGGTAGCGCCGTAGCCAATCATGCCCTCCATTGCCGCATTGATGAGGGCTGTTCCAACTCCCTTCTCCCTCATGTTTCTGAGTACAGCCACAGAAACGATGTGCCCCTTCTTGACTGGTAGTCGTCCAAACCCAGAGATACCCCTCTCGATCCTACACATGATGTAGCCGACTATTTCTCCATTTGATTCTGCAACATGAAATGCATTGGGGGCATGGTGATGGAGACCTAGAAAGAACTGATCAGGATAGTTCTCAGGCAAACAAAGCTGATTGATTGTAACTACATCCTTGATGTCAGCTGGTTGGAATAGTCGAAGGGTATAGGAGGTATTCATTTCGCAACATGCAGACATTTGAACTTCTTTTATCACTTATGCAAGCAGAGTGGTTACTTCTCAATGCTTATTTTGACGATGTGGTGCCGTCAAGACATGTCAGTGATATTAGTGGGTGGAACTCCCGGAACTGGAAAGACAATGGTCGCCAAGATACTTGGCAGCAAACTGAGTGTCCAGGTGATAGAACTTGGAAAACTTGCTGATGAGTCAGGTTGCATCTCAGCTGAGGACAAGGCCCGAAAGACCGGGATAATTAACGAGGACTGTCTCGTTGACGCACTTGTCGAACTGACAGAAGATAAGTCAAAACGGTTCGTCATCGAGGGCCACTATATCGATCTTGTACCCAGTAGTGCTGTGCAATGGGTATTCCTTCTTAGAACTCATCCTGAGACTCTCAAGAAACGGCTTGCTGAACGTAACTACGCTATGGAAAAGGTCACGGAAAATGTAGAGGCTGAAGTGCTGGGAGTCTGCCAGCTCGATGCACTCGATGCCTTTGGAGAGAAGAAGGTCTTCGAGATTGACACATCTGATTTGAGTGCACCAGAAGTCGCAGCAAAGATAGAATCTCTGATGAAGGAATCTCCTGAACCGGAGAGGATTGACTGGATGACCCTCTTGGAAGAAGAGGGTCGACTCGATGATTTTCTGAGTGAGTGACTACTCATACTCTCTCATGAATATCGCAAGAAATGCAACGACCCCTGCAATGATCATGGTCAACACTGATGGAGTAGCATAGATGTACTCAGTGAACGAAGGTTGGGCTGTCACTGCGAATGTTACCAGGAAGAAAACAGTCCCTCCCGCCATGATAAGCATCATCGCTGGAATTATTGAAAGCCATGTCGCCTTTGGATTAGAGTATGCAGGGAAGGCAAGAACTATCATGATCGCCCCTGCAATAACAGGGAATAAGTAGATGACTCCGCCAGTACGTGAGAATGCCTCTACAAAGTTGTCAAATCCAACTTCCGGAGGGATAACTGCAGGATCTCTATATATCACCGTTAGGAATTCAGAGACAATCCCCATGATTCCACCTAGGATCAGTACTATTGCAGGCCAACGATAGTTGACAAGTCCAAGCTGACGTTTCCTGAGTTGTTTCCTCAGATCAGCCGCCTTCTGTTGGCGTTCTGACATACGTCCAGCCTCAATCTTTCTCTCTCTCTTGGTGAGTCCATCGACTGCATCGGAATCCGCTTCATCGTCGATGGCATCAATTATCTCATCTGCCATCTCCTCGGAGTCAAAGTCTTCATCTACCATTCTTGTTCCTGCTGCCTCCACTCTTTGTTGTATTTAAGCATCAGTATCTAAGAGATTTCTCAGATGGTGGGAAGTTACTCAAGCGCTCTAGCTCCCTGACAGCTCGTGTCTCCAATATATGGCTGACCTCGCCAAGAATCTCTTTGTCAACTACTCTGAGCACCTGATTACTTGCCTCTTCTTCCAGTCTTTCATTGATCATCCCCTCCAGACGATTATCCTCTTCTAGGTACAACGAATAGACAAGTGCGTCAGCAACTCGTTCTAGGACTGGTTCGGGGTTGTTAGAGACTGAGTAATGCTGACTCAGATTATCGAAAAGTGTTGAGTAGACTCTATCGTGAGTAGGTAGGATGAGTGGTAGTTCCTCCATAATCCCAGTATTCAGACAACAGGTCAGCTGTGAATAGTTCGTGAGGTATCTGATGCAGATGTTTCGAACAACTCTTGAGTTGAGTATCAGTCCCAGGACTCGTAGATTTGCGTCCCCATACTGTGGCACGATTTTGACGATCCCTCCTCCGTGTACAATCCCGGGCGGCTTTAGAACACAGCGAGGATACCTGAAGTTCTTGGTCGCTACCAGGAGCTCGTTCTCATAGGAATCAGTAAGTGCACGGTCCTGAAACAACCAGTCATTTGTATAAGTCACATAGGGTTCATTAATCACATACCTGTGAACACTTCGACCGCTAGTTATGTAGGGTATGTGGTATGAAGTCTCCCGTTGTTTTCTAGTATGGATCTTTGGAATGTCGCGTCCTCGGGTCGCTATCAGTTGATTCCTCGTACTCCTTTCTTGAACCCTCTCGAAGAAATCGTCATAGTAGATTGGAAACACCTTGGCCTTCTTAAACACCTCAAGCTCTACAACATTTGATTGCCTAAGGCCACTTCTTCGAGACTCGACCTTAACACTCCCTTTCGAAACTTTCTCGCCCTTTCTCATGAAGAGACTCACCATCTCAAGAGTCACTCCATCGAACGGACTTCCCTCGTCTACAATTTTCCAGAGTTCTGTGTTATCGAGGATGAATTCTCGTGTCTTTGTGAATTGCTTAACTCTGAGGATACTGTTGGGTACGAGAAATCCAAGCTGACCTCCGTTCTTCAGAAGTGACACAGCCCTCACAATGAAATGGGCCGCACTGTTCCAGGTGCCGGTCCTATTTCCTCCAACATTGAATGAATATGATGATGAGATATGACATCTCTCTATCATCCCAAGAATACTTCCGTAAGGCGGATTTCCTACGATGACATCAAAGCCACTATCACGACCTGAAAACACATCTGAAAACTGACTCACCCAATGGAATGAGCTGGTCTTTTCCAACTCTCTTTTCAAGCTTGAATCTTCACTCCTACCTATATCCAGTAACAATTGGGTATCGAGGTCCCGTCGTATTTCAGGTTCCTCAAGGAAACCTAGGAGACTGTTGCCCTGCAGGATATTGGGTGCATAGTCCATAGATGCCCAGGTACACAGTTCTCTACCAGTTGTTCTTGTCCCATGACTGGAAAGATCTACGCCATAGAGATTCTTTGTGACTATTGATCGTCTTCTCTCACTCTCTGTTCGGTCATCTCCAAGTACTGCCAACGCCTCATTCAAGATCTCTGCACTAGCAAGAAGGAAAACCCCTTCTCCTGCAGAGGGGTCCATGATTCTCATTTGATCTAATTTTTCAATCAGGCCCACTCTTTCATCAACAGTGAGTGTGTTCAAGTCTTCAATCCTTTGAACACGAGGTGTAGTGTTTCCCGATACCCATGCCAGAATGGCATCAATCGATATTAGGTAAGCCAGCTCCTCGGGAGTGTAATATGTTCCAGTGTCCTTCTTGATTGACCTGGCTGATAATACGGTTTCCTCATTCAATGCATGATAGCTGGATTCCTGACGCATAGTGTAGCATCTCTTAGGAAATTGCTGGAATCTTACAAATACGAATGGATGTGTTACATCGAGAAGGGCGCTTGCCAACAGGACTAAGTTTATTCGGTGCGAAACTCCGGATTCGAGTCATGAGAAGGTTGTTCCTTGTAGTAGTCATCCTATCGATGCTCTCAACCACGACTCCACTTTACATTCCAAACGATATACCAAATCAGTCATCAATTGTTGTAGCTCAAATGACTCAGAACATCGAGAGGGTATACGGAACAAACTTTGCTGATGATATCTTCTATGCCTGTAACTATGACACCTACCGCAGCTACGTAAGAGACCTCTCTGAAATTGGCTCGAGATTCTCACGAGAGGTTGCAAGTAATACAGCTGCAAGAAACTGGATTGTCGACAAACTAGGTGAAGTTTCTGATGGTCGTGTCGAGGTCAGTGTTGTAGGCGCCTATAACAACATTCTTGGAATACTGCCTGGTTATCTCCCTGGCGACCAACCCGTATTTGCGCTCACTGCCCATTATGATACAAATGAGGGGTCTCCCGGAGCGAACGACGATGCCAGCGGAGTTGCACTATTGATAGAGCTAGCTCGAGTTCTTTCTGATTATGAATGGCCACTCGACATCTATTTCTGTGCATTCAATGCCGCCGTTTCAATAGAATTTGGCATTCCCTTTCAAGGCAGTGACGAAGTAGCTGTGGCCGCTATGAACTCTGGCATCGAAATACTCGCTCTCTACAACATAGACTCAATTCTGTACAGAAATCCATATGCACCCCCTGATGACCAGGTTCTCCTGGCCTATGCTGATGGGCTCGATTATAACGTTGCTAAGTATTGGGCTGACCTTGCTGAGATGGTGGGCAATCTCTATGGTTACGATGTCACACGTTCAATGTCTTCTAGTGAGTTTCCACTCTGGTATAGCTCTGACCATATCAGTTTCTACCAAGAAGGCTATCGAAGCGTCATCTGTGCTTTTGAGTCGAGTTACTCCTCCGATCCAGTCTCCGGCGGACCTAATGATGTCTTCTCCTACTCCCGTTTCAACTATCTCCTGGGAGTAGCCACTGCTGGTGTCATTGGAGGAAGTCTCGCCTTCGCGATGAGTCGGGAATATGGTGAGCCTGTACATCACAGTATTAATGGCATAATCAACGGCGGGTTCAACAGGACTATGCATTTGGCGATTACGACACCTACCACCATCAATGCAACCTGTCGATGGTGGGGTGGGGGTGTACAGTTCAAGGTCTATAATTCCATGTGGACTCTGATTGATATCATGGTCTATCCTGAGGCTTCAGCTTGGGAATCACAGCATGTCCTTAGTACGGAGATTACAATCCCAGGTCTATACTACGTTGTGGTTGATTGCTTTTCAGACTACAGTCTGGGTTATGAAATCACTGTGGAATATGACGCAGATGTAGATGGGAATGGTGTCCTCGACCGAAATGAGTATTGGCTTGATGCTGCTCTTTTCAACACCGATAGTGACTCGGATCAATTGAGTGATGCCATGGAGATAATCATTGGGGCTGATGAGTCATCCCCTGATAGTGATCTTGATTCGATGACAGACGGGTGGGAGTATGAGTATGGGTTAGATCCCTTAGATCCATCAGACGGTCAAGAAGATGCAGACGGTGATGGGGTCTCGAATGCTGACGAGTTCTTGAACTCACTGAATCCTCATTCAGCCGACACTGATATGGACCTCATGCCAGACCTCTTTGAGCTTGAGAACGGACTCGATCCTCTGGTCAACGATGCGGACCTAGATCCTGATGAGGATGGGAAGAACAACCTGGACGAGTACTTGGACGGCTCAGACCCTCAGGTGGCTGATCAGGATGTTTTCGATTTCATCACTTTTGGAATCACATCCGGTGCGTTCCTTCTTGTTGGTATTGGGGCGTATCTGTCCAAGAAGTATTCGAATCTGATGGACAGTTAGATATGAGGTAAGGAGCCAGCTTAGTCAGGACTGACTCCTTGTTTGATTATCTTCGTCTGACCAAGCCCAGTGTAATCACAACAATGACTACTCCGATAGCACCAACGATGATGAGAGGGTCAATCAATACTGGACTCTCATCGGGTGTTGTTGTAGGAATCACACCTGCAACAGCAAGAGGAAAGTCATCCTGATTGCCTGCAGTCCCATCTAGTTCGTATGGTTCATCTACATAACCATTGGCATCAGCATCGGGAGAATTCCAGTCATCGTAGTAGTTCTCAGAAATTGCATTTGAAGTTCCATCATCACAGACCTGACAGTTGACTCCATTGTCAATGAATGTGTTGTACTTCAGTGTGACAAGACTACTATCACTCAGTAGGTTCACAGCATATCCTGACACATTACGTATGGAGTTCCATTGGACTGAGGCATTGTACAGATCCAAGTGAAGTCCATCTTCAGTACAGTTCTCCACAACGTTGTCATTGATCATGCCTGACTCTCCATTGTTGATTCTGATTCCATGGCCTATGACATCACCAATTGTGTTCTCGGAAACAATGGAATACTGAGGTGTACTCAAGTAGATTCCTTCATCCTCGACAAATCTGATCGTGTTATCGCTAATGATTGCACAATCCCCATATGAAACCATGATACCGGACTCACCACAGTCAGTGATGACATTACCTGTAACAATACAGTTGGCAGCATACCCAGCAAGACCTATGCCAATAGAACCACAATCAGTCACTGTGTTATCCTTCACAATAGTATCCTTTGACATGCCTGAGAAGATTCCAGCTCCTCCAACATTCTCAATGACATTGTTCTCAACTACCGACTGATTCAAAATGCCCAGAACTTCAATCCCAGTTCCCCTACAGTCATGGATGTAGTTACCAGTGATGGTCAGTTCAGCATATCCAGTGATGGCCATCCCTGAATGCCGATTGAGGAACTCATTATTTATGATTGCTCCATTCGTTGCGTTCTCAATCCAGGTTCCGCACTGGATGTTGCTTCCAACACCATCTATCACATTGTCTATCACAATCCAATGTACAGTCGTGTCCCAGATTCGAATTGGTTGGGTTTCACAGTCAAACAAGTATCCAGTGATAATGTACGGTTCTTCCTCAGTTCCTTCACCCTCCCAAGACTCAGCAGCTGCTTGTATGTGGAACTCCTCATCGCTCTGAATCCAAATCTGGTCATGGTGAACATAGCTCTCTGTGAATGTCTTGACCCTCTCCATACCGGTCGTTGTGTGATTCAAACCAATCTGAATAGCTAGAGGGAAGACAAGCATGAGAGTAAGCACTAGTATTGCGACACTTCGGCTCTTCTTCATTCTTCTATCTCCATATAGAATATGATGACGAAACTGGACTTCTATGTATTATAAAGCGTCAACATCAGCGCAAGCGCAAAAGGTAAGAATTAATCATCTTTGCATCTGCGCACTGACCCTACTGACTGAATCCTTTTTGGAACTGATATGCTCTTAAGTGCGTATTACTCCACAATAATGTGAGGGTGTTACAATTGTCTGGTAGCGGTAGTAGGGAGTATATTCCAGAGAATTGCATCACTTAGGATGTGTCAACGTGGCAAGCAACTCAACGACTAACATCTGTTGTCTTTGGCTTGTTGTCGTGTTTATGATTTCTAGTACAATTACGTTTGTCAGAGTTATTCCTGGATACGCGTCAATAACAGAAATGATGTATGATTTCGTTCTTGTACTGCTTCTATCAGGCACAGTCCTCATTCCACTTGTGGTTGTGTTTGGACATCCAAATTACTGGACCCCTAGTGGTAGAAGGAAACGTGCCGCCTTAATGAGACAGAGAGTGAATTCATGGTTGATGAATCTTGACCAACCTGAAACTCTTGATGGCTATCACAAAGGGCTTGCAACTCATCGTATTGACACTGTTCGTAAGCAACTTGAATTTGACATAGAAAAATCTGGGTGGAACAGGATAAGAAAACGTTTCACAAAAGCAGTCAGGAACTCCTACGGTACCTGTTGGTATGCTGAGAATCTATTCTTGACCAGAGTATTACAGATGGAGGAATATCTTGGTTTTGGAAAGTCAATCTTGGACATCCTAAAGAAGATCAAAGGATGCACTAATCTGGATGAAGTCAAAGGACAATTGATCACAAAGCTGCATCCGAAGTTGAATGCTCAGGTCCAGGCCAATGGGAACTCCGTTTTCCTGGATATTGAGCGATACAAAGATGTTATCACTGCCATGATAATTCCAGACATCATTGAAAACCGAAGAAGCAATTTCATTGAATCTATGAACCAATTTCGTTTGACCGAATGCAAACCCGAAGGGAATATCAACCTCTCATTACTTTCTCAAGTACTCTCAACTAACTATGGCTTCGGTGTGGTAATGGCTATAGAGAAACCATCTAATGCCTATCTTCCTTGGGCTAGCATTCTTGAGAAACTAGATGAAGTATATGATGAGGTCACAATCAATGGGTCTTCGACGAGTTCATCTTTGAAAGAGCGACCCGATACTCCAATGATCCAATTAGTGAGAGAGGTTGCAATGGATCATGTCCTCAAGATAACTGGTGTGCAACCACTCCGGATAAACTTGGATGTTGATACGACGATGATGTTCAAATCAGGTTACTCAAATATTTATGATGTCTTCAAATCTAAGCGCCGTATCAATGTACCAAATTACCGGTTCGTGAGAATGATTCTACAATCTCATAAGACTCAGAAGGCTTCACACGCTCTGAGAATAATCAGATATCTCAATGAATGAGGAAAAAGAGAAGTATGTGGACGGTCAGACCGCCCACTTGATTTTGCATTATCCTACTTTGGATCCACAGTTCGGACAGAACTTGGCTCCGTTCAGAGCAGTACCACAGTTAGCACAGAACTTAGCGCCTGCTGGAGTACCTGCTGGTCCTCCTCCCTGTCCGCCTTGCATCTGCTGCCCCATGGCACCCATAAAGCCCATTCCTGCACCGAAGCCTGCACCAGGACTCTTTCCAAGAGACTCGGCAGCGTCCTTCATGGTTTCAGCGCCCATGACCTGCTGTCCACCAACTCCGCCGGTCTTCAACCAGAAGAGTCGCTCTCGGTATTTCTCTGTGGTGTCCATTCCTTCGAACTTCAGATCAACTAGTTCTAGACCAATCCTCTCGAAGTTCATTCGAACCTTGGTCTTCACCTTGAGAGAGGTCTCATCGAGCTGTGTGAAGACAGCCTGGAGGTCGTAGTGGGCAAACTCGTCAATGATCCTCTCGTTCATGAATGAACGGAGGAAGTCGTTGACCTTCTTCGTGCTGAATGCGTTCTGGTTGGATACAACCTCGTTCACGAAGATCTTGGGTTCCTTGACGCGGAACCAAAAGTTCCCATGGAACATTAAGGGCGCCAGATCACTTGTCTGTCCCCTGCCTCCGAACTTGCCCTGAAACTGTGAGCGTGAAATGAAGATACAAGTGGCTTCAAAGACATCGCCCTTGACTTTCTTCTGTAGCCATCCCACAAGACCTGGCATGCTGCTTGTAGTCAGTTTGTGGCGGCCAGCAAGAAATGTGTCCAAGGCTTTGCCATCCCTGTAGAAGATGGCGGCTTGGTTCTCCATAACTATGAGCTGCGAACCCCACCTAATTCTGTTATCCGGATAACGCCAGACGATGTGGTCTGGACTGGCGTTTGACCATTCTATTGCATCGGCCATGATTCATCCACTCGGTTATCTACTCGAGTTCTAGGATGGATAGAGTTCTCATAGGTTTTAAACGTTGACATGGCAAATTCCACGAATGATTTTTTGGGTCTATCCCCTCATTATCCTGTATAAGAAGAAAGGAACATAGAAACAGAATAGACCGTATTTGTGTTGAAAGAAGGTCATCCGATACTCTTAACAATTCCTTTAGCATATTTCGATTTTGGTGGGCGAGCGCATGAGAGCAAATCACATGATACTCACAATTGTCATTTTCAGCACATTGCTATTTGTCATTCCAATTCAGACTAGTAATGTATCCTTGATAATGACAAACAATTGTCAGGGGACGCCATCTGCGGTGGATATTCTTGAGATGATTTCTGATCCTGATTTCAATTCAGAACCTGACATATACATCAATGGTACATCAGGTGAATTCGAATCTTATTTCCAGCCAAATGTGGTGCAGTTCAATTGGACTCACAGAGCCGGAACAGAGATTGAGTTCAATGCGTATGATGGAACCACAATTCCTCAGTGCAACGATTTTGCTTACCTGACTCAATCATTCGACTGGCCTTACAATGAGAAACCTGGGAATGCTGAAATCTACGTAAACTACACAACTACGAGAACTGGAGACTTTCAAAGCGGTGATGGAAGTCTGATGTTCGATGTCTTGACATGGTCTATCGATTCATCAGGAAATTGGAGAAGAATCCCGTCCAGTAGAGATAGCTTAAGGTACCTAAGTTATTGGGATATTGACGCTAGTTTTGGTGGCATGATAGAGGATGCAACTGGAGTTCAAGAAGACCCAACCGATACGCTGATGGTAGGAATCGGACTAGTACCCAGCGTGGAATTTCTTCTTTATGATGGTTCAGAACCTTGGCAGACATACAATGGTAGTGTACTAGTGAATGTGACATCTATGCAATTCTATACTGTTGTTGATGCCGAACCAGATCCCGTAACTCACTTGACTCCACTTTATAATGAAACGTATGGATCAATTGTTGGTGATGTGTATTATGCACCAGGTACTGACCCTAATTCACAATTATGGGATAGATTATTTGGCAAGACAACAGACCAGAGTGGAAATGTGTACATCACTGGTTATACATTTACTCCCTACGAGTTGTATATTGAAACTGGTGTACGTCAGGGACATCAGTTTTTAGTAAAGTACAGTCCAACCTTGAATGAACGGTGGATTGCCCGAAACTCAAATCAGACACGTGGAATAGCAGTTACTGTTCATGATGACAACATCTACACAACAGGATACATTGAGTATGAACCATCAACGTATCGCGACCTCATGCTGACAAAATGGACAACTAGCGGTGTAAAAGTGTGGCAGAGAGAGTGGGGCTTTACTTACGACCAAGTTGGTGTTGCTGTAGGACTTGATAGTGACGAATCTATATATGTCATGGCTAGTGATTCCAATATGATAGCGGGAGATGTTGGCGATTTCTACCAAAACTCAAGTCTTCTGAAATTTGACAGTTCAGGATCTTTACTTTGGAACAAGACGCTCCCAGTACTTGTTACAGTTCAAGACCAATCTGGAACTCTCAAAGTGTTTGAGTCACACATATTCTATGAGACCGTCAATCAATTTCTAATTCTTGATTTGGAAGGGAATGTTGTCTACGATTCTAGCATGGAGGAACATAGGCATCTCACAGCTACTTGTGATGAGAATGGAACTATCTATACAGCTGAACAAATAGACTACGGATACAAATTGGGACTAAACCGATTGGACAGTGAAGGAAATATTACATGGACAAGACTGTTTGAATATGTCTATGACAATGGATGGGTGGATAAATTCCTAGGAACCTGTGATATTTCATTAACACAGGATGGGCACATTCTAGTATTGGGCTATGCTGAAGGGTATGACGAGACCTTCTTCCTCCTAAAATACACTGATAATGGAACTCTTATCCAGCAATGGTCAATCGGGACAAAATTCCGTGAAGGATGGCCTAATGGTGGTCCATGGATTCTGACTGAAGTGGCAACATCTGGATTGTTCTATGTTTCAATGCCAACCATCACCAACGATGTTATGACACAAGCCTATGTCATTGGAGATTACACAATTCCGGAAGACGATGGTTTTGGGACTTTCCCAGATGCCACACTCATCCTAGCACTTGGAGGAGGGATTGGAGTGGCCATCATAGCTGGAGTGGTGATTTTCAAGAAGAAACGCACCTAGCAAACACATTGTACCATATCGCATGTTTATGAGCATGGGTTACTAATCAGCGTTATTGAGTCTAGGAGGACAATATCCTGCAACGAACTTTTGCTCCTATGCACTTAGTTAAATGAAGCAGGACAAATACCAGAATGATTTGTGATGAGTGAAGAACGCCAAGACTCAGGACAGAGCCAGATCCTCCCGCCCCATGGTCGCAACTTTAATCCTCTAGTGACATATGTTATCTACCTCGCTCTGGTCTTGGTTGGTTACGTGCTGTTCTGGACATTCCATTATCCAGCACTCATCGCGTTCACGATGATGTTTGTAGTCATCGTCATTCGAGATACAGTGCACATTGTTCGGACATATGAGATACCGTTTGCTCGGAAAGCAGCGGTTGTAAATCTGGTCTACTCACTCACTTTCTTCATCATACTTGTTGTGAACGGAATCTCCCTCACTCAAGGGCAGCCTCCGATTATCTGGCCGGAGCATGGTGAACTTGCATCCTGGTCTCCGATGTTTGTCTTGGGTGGTGTCTTTGGTATTGCAAACATCAAGCGAATGTACGGACCAGAAAGGGCCTCATTCTCCTATCCGTAGGTCAGATTTCAAGAACCATCAGGTCTTCTCCAAAGATGACCTCTGCAACAGTCCTGCGGCTCACGATCTCGATGACCTTCTTCTTCTCTCCCACAACCTCGGGTGATACGTGAGTCAATACTACTTTGTCTGGACTTGCTTCTTCCACGATTCTTGCAACTTCGCTTGGACTGGTATGCACCCCTTCAGGATGCGGACCGTCCAGCCAGTTGCATTCATGGACAAGGACATCGCACCCTTTGGCCAACTCTGTGACTTCTCTACAGGGTGCAGTGTCTGAGGATATCACTAGGGTCTTTCCTTCGTGTTCTATCTTGAAGGCTCGAGTGTCCATCGTACTGTGTAAAGTTGGTGAATTTGACACCATGAGGTCCCCTTGGTGAACAATTTGGTCTTCGCGGAGGACAGTGATCTCTATCTCAAGCTTCTCTCGAAGATAGGTGAAAGCCACATCGTGAACACCACGTGACCACTCTTTGACCATCGGGGGGGCATAGAGCTTTAGGGCTCTGTCGTATCCTGAAAGCCAGAGGGTCTGACAGAGAGTAAGAAAGTCTGAGACATGGTCTATGTGAAAGTGACTCAGGAAGACCGCATCAAGCTTTGTGAAGTCAAAACTGAGCTGGGTGAGTCTATGAAGAGTTCCAGATCCAACATCAAATAGAACTCTGGTCTGGTCAGTTTGAACGAGAATGCCAGATTGGACTCTTTCAGGATCTGGAAACGAGGTTCCAGTCCCCAACAGTGTTACTCTCATCTTACTCAAACAAGTCTGATGACTGACTAGTATTCAGTCTTCTGGATACGTGTCACTGAATTCTCGAGTCTTTTGGTTTGATCACGTACTGGAATGTATTGACCATGAGTTTCAGGTCTCTGATGATTCTGACGTGGTCAATCTCAGGTGCTGTCAACTTCCGACTGATCTCAGGACAGAAGACACTCCGTGCAGTCCTGAGGAGAGGCAGACAGTCCACTTCAAGCTCTCCTTTTTCAACTCCTGACCAGATTCGCTCGAGTGCTTCTTTCATGCTTTCATGTTGTTTGAAAAGGAGGTTTCTGTCCATCCGGTTGTCTGCATCTTTCAAAACCAGTCCAGTCATGTTCTTTGCTTCTGATACAAAAAGTGTACCCAGATTCTCAGCAGATAGGAAGGGATACTCTGTGTCTGGACGCCTCTGGTACATTTCCGGTCACTTCAAGTCCCATCTACAAAGCACTATATAACTCACTCTCAAGAGCAAGATTGGAAAAAAGTGGTGAGTCAGAGCAGATTGCTGAGGACCATCCTTTCCGCTCTGACTCTGTGCGTGTGGTTACGTACCCCTCCAATGCCTAGAGATAAGGAGAACAATTGCTCCGATGCCAAGGACAATGAGCAATCCAACCCAACCACTAACAATCCCTAGGGTCGAATCAAAAGCTACTGGACCAGGGGCAGGAGCGGCAGTAGCTGTTGGAGTTGCTGCTGGAGGAGGTGAATCAAATCTCCCATCATCTGTGGTTGTTTCTTCCGGAACTTCTTCAGATGACTCTGCATCATATGCGGTCAGCACCATTGCTGTGTAATCTGCAATCGCAATCCCATACCTCATACCTAGAGATACGATCTGACTGCGAAGGGCATCAGTGTCTCCTTCTTCTGCCACTTGCTCCAATAACATTGAGATCTTCTGTTGCGCCCATATGAACTCCGCATGGTCATTGTAAGTAGAAGCGGCACCCACAGTATCGGTATAGATCTCAGGTCCGCTCACATAGTCAATTGAAGTAGTGACGGTCATTCCTTCAACATATCGGCCTGATACCACAATCTCTGACCCATTGAAGAAGGGTGACTCATCAAGTGGGGAGAGTGATACGATCTCAAGTGCTCCACTGAATCCAATCTCATAGTTGTTAGCGACTGGTGTGGAGAATGTCTTATAGAAGTCTAGGAGCTTTGTACTGGCGTCCTCATCTGGTTCAATGAATTCGAAGAACCCATTGTTCTGCGCTGCTATGTTTGCCATGAGGTTCTCATCTGAGTCTGATCCAAATGCAACAGTTGCAATCGACACGTCTAGTGTGTTTGCTTCGTTTATTGCATCTAGGATGGCTGGACCATAAGTTATCTCACCAGCTGTCGGAAGACCATCTGATAGTATAAGCAACGCCTTAGCGTTCTCACCTTCAGTGAAGGTTTCCAGTCCTCGCATTGCGGCTCCATGAAAGTCTGTTGAACCCCTTGCTGTAAGAGCGTTGATCCAATTCTGAGCAGTCTGAATATTATCTGCTGTAGCGGCATGAGGCTCAGACCACAGATCATCAATCTCGTGGTCGAAGCAGATGACGTTGAACAGATCGATTGAGCGGAGTGACCCGACCATTGCACTGAAAGCAGTCTTCGCCTGCTCGATCTTCACGCCTCCCATGGACCCTGATCTATCTAGCACGAACACATACTGCCTCAGCGCACTCTCAGCATCTTCAGTGATACTAGGTGCGAGTAGGTACACAAAGAAGTTGTCTGTCCCATTTGTGTGTGTCAGAAGCTGAGCTCCACCCAGTTGCCTGTCCAGTGAGTACGAGACCGCAATCCTCTCTTCGATGGTCAGAGCATCTGTGGAATATTCTAGGCTGATTCCCTTCTTGATGTCTGTGACTGTCAGTTCAGGAAGACCACTCACAGAATATCCTGAAACCGGTTCGAAGTTTGAGATGATCTCGAAATGGAATGAGAATCCTGTATTCACAATACCGTTCCTTCCCACTGGAAGACCAAGAGTGTAAAGTCCAAACTCGCGGGTCAAAAGTCCCTCAACAAATATGGTTAATGTTGCCTCTGCTTCGGCTTCCACATTCATCTTGACAGCATATCCATCAGATAACCTCTGTACCAGAACTGCACTTTTATTGGCCTCCACGCTGTCCTCATAGATTTGTACAGCCTGTTGTTCAGGGAACACTCTTCCCCAATAGACAACACCCTTCAAGAGTACCGAAATATTGCTCAGTCTGAGTCCTTCATCTAGACCTAGGAACCAGTCGATTTCCTTGTCTTCCTCTGATGCATAATTATCATACATCATTCGATAACTCAGGTTTGCATAATTGTCTATGATGCTGCCCTGGATCGAAACATCATATGGATCGATCTTGCCACCATCTGACAGTACTTTCGTTTGTCCTGATATTGACTCTGGAGTGGTCTGCCTATCAAAGACAGTTGCACCCACGAGTACAACTACCAACAGGACGACTACTAACGGAATGTTGTCTCTTTCTATCACACAATCCACTCCCTTCAGCCCTCTTGCTGAGGTTGTATAAACCTCCATTCGTGCTCCTCTATACACATGAAGAGTGATATTCTCCTTCGGCCAAAGTGTATGTGTAAACTTAGACAATAATCTAATCTTTGAACAACTGGTTCTAGAAATTGAACAAATTCCCTTCAAAAATGAAAAACCTATTCCGCGCGGAATGTTCGGCTTTTGTCGAATTTGTCTTTCAAAAACAAATCGATTTATACTTCCATTTTACCCATGTTAGGTACTGCGTGGGCCTTTGGGCCGAGGAGTGATTGAGCTTGAGTGAACAAATGGATTTCAAGACTCTAATTCAGTACCTATCCGCAATCGCATTGGCACTTTTCTTCCTGGTATACATGCCATGGACATATTTGTCAGCGGCTGTATTGGCTAATGCTGGATTGACATGGATATACTACTTTACTCTAGTAATCGGACTATTGTTCCCGATGTACTATGCCATAGGAAAGGAGAATACAGCATGGATTATCCTAGGTCTATCCCTAATTCTCAACTCAATAATCTGGATGGCGCTAGACGCTGCACAAATTGTAGCTGCAGTCCTGGTGCTGCTTGCTGGATTGCTGTTCTTCATCGCTCCATTCATTGAGAACAGGGTTGGCAATTGGGATCTCATGAAGAACGTATTCCACTTCCTGAAGGGCCTGTTTCTAGTTCTAGCCGTTGCGTTCTATGCAAACTTCGACTTGAACTTAATGATTGGAAACACAAGTGCGAATCACATTATGCCTCAGTTCATCTACATGGGAGGCGGAATTATGGTCGCATTTGCTTTCGTCCTTATGAGTTACGGGCTCTTTAACGTCTTCAAGATGTTCTTAGGGGATCGGATTGGTGCGTTCTTTGGAGACCTCGCAAAGATCTTCTACATGCTCATGGTCCTAATCTTCCTGCTAGGTATTGTCTTCAATGCGTCATCATATGCTCCATTAGCTTCTATATTCAACTACTGGAGCTATGCTGGACCATCCGCATCAATAGACTTCTTTGCAGGTATGTCTGGAGTAGGGACTGGTAATCTCGGAGCTATTCTACTGATCATCCTGTTCATCTATGGAATGGGTAAGATCGTAAACAAGTTCGAACAATAGTCAAACAATCAGAAATGGAAAAGGAGCCAGTCTCCTTTTCCTCTCTCTTTTCTTCTTACTCAAGTGGTATTGCACGGTCTTATAGTAGATATTGAGTTTCGGTTCGTGTGATTAGCGATGGAAAGAAGAACATCACTGAAGACAGCCACACTAGACCCTGTTGTTGGCAAAACTCCAAGTTTTGAGTCATTCACAAAGAAGTTCCTTTCATCACCTATCAGTGATCAGATTCAGTGTCCATCTTGTAAGAACGCCATCAATTTCAATGGGCCCATCAAATGGCATGGTCCTGATACCTTCACTTGCAGTTCGTGTGATAGATACTTGAGTATGCGGCTCGTCGAACGTGCCTTGAGAGACCTGAGAATGCGCTCTTTCGAAACCCCAGAGATGTGACATCTCTAACACTACCTTGATAGGGGATAAGCTCTCTAACCAGGTATGAGAAAGACCTTCTTTGACATCCTTGATGGATGGACTCTGATTTTAGATATAGGAACTGTTGAGGTGACTTTGAACGAGATGTCTCAAGCCTTCTACAAGAAGAAGGTGGTGTTTCAGCTTCTTGAAGACCTCTGGGACCTTGTCGAACAATATGTTGATCCTACAGAGTTCATGACTGAAGAGAGATTCAGTTTCTTGATTGAAAAACTACTCCGAAAGGAAGAGAATGAGGAGATGGCCCGATTTGTCGAGCTAGAACTTGGAGGTCCTCCTTACTATGAGATTAAGGTTCTCAATGTCGACGAAACCATTGCCCAATTCCCATCCAAGTTCAAAGAGTACAATGGGATGACATGGGATGATGCCAAATCTAGTCTGTTCGATGGCAAGATCTAATGAACTCAGCTATCTGGTCACGTTAAGTTTCATCGTCAATGAATCCATGTTCGATAGTCATCTTTCTATTCCATGTTTCTCTAGCCAGGAGAAAGAGTCCAATGATATCTACAATCACAAGAAGAGCTACGAAGATTGCTTCCACAAGCACCAGTCTTGGTAGGATGATCAAGACTGTCATTAAGAGTCCAAGTGTAAGAATTGCGACAAGACGAGCCACCCAGGTCATTAGTATCACTTGATCTTCAATTTCTGCCCATTTTCTGAACATCAAGTAGAACAAGTAGCCAACTACGAGGAAGAACTGGAAACTAATTGTGATGAGCAGGTAGCCACTCTGCATACTCCTATCTACACGTAAACGTAGTTAGTTCTTGTCATTAGTAGAAGAAAAGAAGTTGATTCCGGAGCAAGTGCCCCGGAATGAAGTATTCAGACTAATCTTGATAACCCTTCATGTAGCCTTCACGCTGGTTCCACTTCTCTTCGAACCGCTGCATGATGGTCCACATTCTGTAGGTATAGTCCCATGCCTTATCGAACTGACCTTGGTTCATCTCATCCTGGAATTCCTCCACGATGTCATTGATGCCACCAATGTCGTCAATGAGTGTTGCATCAAACTCGTAGACCTGATCGAGCTCTCTCTCATTGATCTTCTCCTTTGAGCCCCATGCAGCATAACCATAGTCGGCGTATCTGATGGCTGACTCAATCTTGTCAGTGAGTGCGAGCATCCTGTCGAAGGTTTCCCAGGTCTTACTCAAGTTGTAGTCGACTGCCATCATCTGGAGCTTCTCCAAGTCCTGTTTGACCAGACGGAGCTGGTCTGCCATGAACTCTCGAAGGACCTTGTCTGCGGCGCGTCTTTCTTCCTTCTCTTGATACCCGTGCCAGACGGGTATGTAGTGAGTTACTTTGCCAAAGAAGCCTCCCTTG